>JGI20214J51650_10001698_pt1 | contig 14001 bp, 12 predicted proteins | sample WetSurMetagenome_FD_51650 | JGI IMG/M metagenome (IMG submission 51650) | reverse complement strand
CCACTCGGGCGGCGGCTGCGCGTGCGCCTGCGCCTGCGCCGGGTGCGCCTGCGCCTGCGCGGGAGGCGGGAGATGATGGAGCCGGAGAGCCGGAGAGCCGGGGAGTCGGAGACATGAAGATCAAGGATTGGTTCAAGAGAGCGAAGCCGGTGGGGCCGGGCCTCTATTCGGGGACGGTAGAAGTGGACGGGCAGGCGCACCGCGCCCACCTGAGGGTGAACCCCTCGCACGACGCGGTGCTGACCCTCGACGCGAGCCGGATCCTCCACCTGAACCCCACCGCCGCGGAGATGGTGAAACACCTGCTGGACGGCCTCTCCGAGGAGGAGACCCTCACCGCGATGATGAAGCGGTATCGGGGCGTCGCCCGCGAGGCCCTCGCGTCGGACATGGCGCGCACGTTGAACGCCGTCAGGACGCTCTCTGCGACGGACCAGGTGTGCCCCCTCACGGACCTCGGCGTGGAGCTCATCGAGCCCTACTCGCCGGACCTCACGGCGCCCATGAGGATGGACCTCGCCCTCACCTACCGATGCCAGAACCGCTGCTCCCACTGCTACAACGAGGAGGGCAGGACCGTGGAGGAGCTGGACACGGCAGCTTGGCGCCGCATCCTCGACGCGTGCCACGGCGCCGCGATCCCTCACGTGGTCTTCACGGGCGGGGAGCCCACCCTCCGGGACGACCTGCCGGACCTCGTGGCCTACGCCGAGGAGCTGGGGCTCGTGACGGGCCTCAACACGAACGGCCGTCGCCTTGCCGAGCAGGCCTATACGCAGCGCCTGAAAGAGGCCGGGCTGGACCACGTCCAGATCACCCTCGAATCGGCCGACCCGTCGGTGCACGACGTCATGACCCGCTCCGACAGTTTCGCCCAGACCCTCGCGGGCCTCCGCGCCGCGAGGGACGCGGGCCTCTACACGCTCACCAACACCACCCTCACGAAGCTGAACGCGGACGACGTGGAGGCGCTGGTGGACCTCGTGGCTGACGAGGGTCTCCCCTCCTTCGCCGTCAACGGGATGATCTACTCGGGGAAGGGCAAGGCGAGCGGCATCGAGCTCACGGCCGAGGAGGTCGTGCCCCTCCTGGAGCGCATCGCTGCGAGGGCGCGGGCTCGGAACCTGCGCCTCGTATGGTACACGCCCACGAGGTACTGCGAGCTCAACCCCGTGGAGATGGGCCTGGGCGTCAAGCAGTGCACGGCGGCGCGCATGAGCATGGCGGTGGAGCCCGACGGCGCCGTGATCCCCTGCCAGTCCTACTACGTGAGCGTGGGGAACATCCTGAAGGACCCATGGGAGAAGATCTGGCGCCATCCCCTCTGCGAGAAGCTCAGAAAGCCCCAGCAGCCCCTCGAGGCGTGCGAGGCCTGCGAGCATCTCTCATTGTGCGGCGGCGGCTGCCCCATCGAGGCCGAACACCAGAAGCTGTTCTGCCGCGAAGTAGCAAGCGGAGGCTAAGTCAGTTCCCCACCGCCGCGCGGCGAAGGGGTCCGGGGGAACGGGGAGGTTCCCCCGAGCGAAGGAATCTCCCCCGCGAGGGCAGGGGGTAACAGGGCGCCCCGCGCCCGCCCTAGGGGGCCGGCCGAGGCCCCATTGGGGGAGCGCCCAAAGGCGCGACGCGGCTGCCCCATCGAGGCCGAACACCAGAAGCTGTTCTGCCGAGAGGTTGCCTCGGGAGGCTGATATCGTCTACTCCCCTCCTGCGCACGCTTTCCCCTCCACCTTCCAGTTCGAGCGCACGCGCGCCCTACGGGCCTCGGTCTATCGCGAGGCCAGGCTCTCGCTGCGAAAGCTCGTCCTGGACGTGGGTGCGGGGGAAGGGCTCGTCGCCGAAGAGATCGCCGCGCGCACGGGCCGTCCCTGCCTGGCGCTCGACCTCACCCCCGGACGTCCCGTTCCTCCAGGAGTTCGCGCCTTCGCCGGCGACGCGGAGCACCTGCCCTTCCGCGCTGCGGCTCTGGACGCGGTGGCCTTCCAGTTCGTCCTCCTCTGGGTCCCGAACCCGATGGCGGCGCTGAGGGAAGCGGTCCGCCTGCTCAAGCCCGGCGGCGCCGTGATGATCCTCGCAGAGCCCGACCTGACTTCGCGCGTGGACGAGCCCGACACGGGGCTGGGCCGGGCCATCGTACGCGCGACCGAGATCGCCGGAGGACATCCCGATGCGGGCGCCCGGGTCGAAACCTGGCTGCGGGAGGCCGGGCTGCGGCCTAAGATCTCCTCGACCCTCGCCGAGTGGGCCGCCCTCACCGACCCTGCCGAAGCGGAGCACGAGCTCGCGTTCCTGGAGGAGCGGGCCGGACTGCTTCGCGAGGAGGTGCTCCGGATGGCGGAGCTCGAGCTCTCCGCCGCCCAGGCGGGCACGCGCCGCGTGCTGCTGCCTCTCTATTATGGAGTCGGCATCAAGCCGGGCGAGTGAGCGCTACGAGGCTTCGGCCGGCCCTCGGAGGTACGCCTCCACCTCGTCTACCACGTAGTCAGGCGTGGACGCCCCCGCCGTCAGGCCCACCGTCTCCACGCCCGCGAACCACGCGACGTCGATGTCCCGCGCGTCCTGGATGAGGTAGGAGGGTTTGTAGAGGCTGCAGATCTCGTGGAGGTGGCGAGTGTTGGCCGAGTGCTTCCCGCCGATGACCAGGACGACCTGGACCTCCGGGTCCTCGGCGAGCCGCTTGGCGGCCTCCTGGTTCTCTTTCGTGGCGTAGCAGATCGTGTCGGCCCGTCGCGTGTGGGGGTTGGCGCCCTCGATGGCCTGGACCACGTCCTCGTATTGGTCGGCGTTGAGCGTGGTCTGGTAGAAGACCGTGATGGCCGGGTAGACGGACCAGTCCACGGCCCGGGCCTGATCCACGGTGTGGAGGATGTGGTAGGCGCCCTCCGACAGGTCGCGGGTGTACCCGATGACCTCGCGGTGCTTCGGGTCCCCGATGAAGACGAGGTGTGCGCCCTCCTCGAGCGCTTTCTTGGCCGCCCGATGGATGTCGTAGACGAACTTGCAGGTGGTATCTAGGATCTCGAGCCCCATGCCCCGTGCCGCCTCGTGGGTGGAGGGGGGCACGCCGTGAGCGGAGAAGACCACCACGGGCTCCCTCACTTCCTCGAGGGAGTGCACGGTGCGGACCCCCAGCTGCTCCATCTCTTCGACGACGCGCTCGTTGTGGACCACCTGGCCCAGGATCGAGCCCTTGCCGCCCTTGGCGGTGAAGCGCTTGACCTTGAGGTCGGCGATCCGGACGCCAGAGCAGAACCCGTACTTGGCCGCCCTCTTGATCTTCAGAGCCATCTCTCCTCCAGGTTTTCCAACGCTCCCCGATCGCGCGTCATTCCCCCCACGCAGGGAACCGCTGCGCTTCAGGCGGCCGGTTTCAGGGCCGCCACCCCCGTCCGGACGATCCGGTGACCGGGCTCGGGCAGGACGAGGTCGGGCTTGTCCAGCTCCCTCCGCAGGAGCTCCTGCAGGGCGATCCCGTAGTCCCTCACGTCGTCGCCTTCCTTGAACTCCACGAGGCCGTCGCCGCCCGAGAGGAGGAAGTGGCTGCAGGCCACGAGGTAGACCCGGGCGGGGTCGAGGGGCGCACCGCCGATCTTCAGGTCGAGCGCCCTGCCTCCCTCGTAGCGGACCGTGAGGCCCGAGACCTGGAGGAAGCCTCCCGGGGCGTCCTGGGTGGGCATGGCCGCGCACCTGTTCAAGAGGGACTGCACCTGCGCCCCGGTCAGCCGGACGGTGCAGACCGAGTCGAAGAAGGGCAGACAGGCCAGGAGGTCGCGACCCGTCACGGGGCCTGCCGGCAGGCCCGTCCGGATGGTCCCCGAGTTGAGGAGCGCCACGTCGGCCTTGGAGGCCTCGCGCATGGCGTCTGTGAGCAGGTCGCCGAGGACCGCCTCCTGCGACCTGAGGATGTTGCGGTCGCCCGTCAGCGCCACGGGGAGCTTCCCGATGACCTCGCTGAGTGCCGTGCGCTCCTTGTCGAGGGACTCCTTGAGCGCCTCGGCGACGGCGGGGTCCTCGGGCGTGGACGAGGTGATGGGGAGGAGGTGGCCCTTCACCGAGGCCGGGTGGCCCTTCTGGACCGTGACCTTCACCTCGCCGAGGTAGAGGCCTCGGTCGCCCGCCTGCACGATGGGCACGCCGTTCTCCACCTCGGGCCGCTCCACGACCTTGTGGTCGTGACCGCCCACGATGAGTCCGATCTGCGGGTACTTGCGCGCGAGGGCCCTGTCCACGTCGATGCCGCAGTGGCTGAGCACCACGACGAAGTCCCAATCTTTGCCCCTCTCGGCCAGGACGCGCCCGACCGCTTCCAAGGGGTCACCGAACCGGTACCCCTGAGTGTTCCCCGGGGCAGTGGTCGTGGGCGTGTCGGCGGTGGTCACGCCGATGAGGCCCACCCGGAGGCCCCCCGCATCGAGGTCGAGGGAACTCCGCCAGAACCGGTGCTCTGGGTCGGCCGCCGTGAGGTTGGCCACGACGATGGGGAAACCGGCGCGGCTCGCCCGCGAGAGGAGCACGCCCTGCCCGAAGTCCCACTCGTGGTTCCCCGTGGTCGCGGCGGCCAGCTTCATCTGGGCCAGCGCCTTGAATTCCGGCGCGCCCTGGAAGAGCGTGGAGAAGGCCGTCCCCGTGAAGAGGTCCCCCGCGAAGAGGAGGAAGGTCGGCTCGCCCGACTTGAGGTTTTGGGCCCTCACCGCTTCGACCTGGCCGGCGAGGCGCGCCAGGCCCCCCGAGGGGCGGCCTTCCGGCGCCTGGATGGGTTCTACCTGCCCGTGGAAGTCGTTGAAGTGGAGGATGGTGAACTCGTGGACCTGGGCCGGGGGCGCCTCCGCCGCAAGGATGAGCGTGGCCAGGAGGACGAAGGCGGCGAGAGCCGATCCGGTACGGAACCTGCGCATGCTTTCTCCCTCTCCGCGGTTCACTATAGCAACTTTCGGGGATCCGGCGGAGAGCGGACCGTTCCTCGCCTGCTAGCGGTACACTGGCGTTCGGAGGAGAAGGCCATGGCCACGAAATCGGAGGATCTGCTGAAGGACCTCCAGGTCATCCCGGGCGTCGGGCCCAGCATCGCGAGGGACCTGGTGGACCTGGGCATCTTGCGCGTGCAGGATTTGCGGGGCAAGAGCCCCGAGCTCCTCTACGAGGCCCGCTGCGTGCAGGTCGGACAGCGCGTGGACCGGTGCCTCCTCTACGTCTTCCGCTGCGCCGTCTACTACGCCACGGCGAAGCGCCGCGATCCCGAGAAGCTCAAATGGTGGAACTGGTCCGATGAGAAGCTCGCCGGACTCAAGCCTCAGAAGCCGAAGCGTTCCACCCGGTCCACCCGCGCGTAGGTGGCCACCGGGTCCACCACCAGTTCGGCCGGCGCGCCGACCTCGGCCTCGTAAGTCCGGTCGTCCGAAGTGCGCAGCGGCTCGCCCGAGGGATCGAAAGCGTAGTTCCCCGCCCCGGCGAACCGCTCCTCGGGAGTCTCCGAGGCCGCGACGCAGCACCCGAACACCCAGGCTCCGTTTTCGATGGCCCTCGCCCGCAGGAGCGTCTCCCAGACGTGCGTCCGGCGCCAGGGCCACCAGGCCACGGCGACGAAGGCCGTCACCCCAGCCTCGAGCTCGAGGGCTCGGGCCTGCTCGGGGAAGCGCAGGTCGTTGCAGTTCAGGAGCCCCACCCTGACGCCGTCAAGCGACACCGCCGCGTAACGGTCGCCCGGGTCCCAGAGCCTGCCCTCGTCGTTGGGGCCGAAGAGGTGCACCTTGTCATACCGCCCCACCTCCCGGCCCTCCCGCCAGACCGTCATCCGGTTTCGCCGATCCTCGGTGAAGGAGCCGAAGAAGAAGGCCGTGCGCGGATGCTCGGAGGAGATACGCCCGAAGGCTTCCCGGGCGGCGGCGGGGTCCACCGTGCGCGTGTAGCCGTTGAGGAAGCTCTCGGGGAAGATCACCCAGTCGGCCCCCGAGCTGGCAGCCGCAGCAGACTCCTCCCGGAGCCTCGCGAGGTTCCTTTCCACGTCCAGGCAGGTCCATCGGGAGAGGTGAATTCGCATGAACTTAACTTACCACAAGGCTCAAGGGCGGAGCATGACAAAAAGCAAAGCCCGGCTCGGGCCGGGCTTTGCGGCGCGTTAACCTCGCGCCCAGGGAGGGAGGTCGTAGCTTAAGCCGCGACGGGGGTATCCCGCGTCACGCGCCCGTCGCGGATTTCGACGATGCGCCCCGCGCGGTTGGCGAGGGCCATGTCGTGCGTCACGACGATCAGGGTGCGGCCCTGGTCCCACAGGTCCTTGAAGAGGCCCATGATGTCGCCGCCCGACGTGGTGTCGAGGTTGCCCGTGGGCTCGTCGGCGAGGAGGATATCGGGGTTCATGGCGAGGGCGCGGGCGATGGCGACGCGCTGCATCTGGCCGCCCGACAGCTCCGTGGGCTTGTGGTCCATGCGGTCCGCGAGCCCGACGCGCGACATGAGCTCCTCCACTCGGTCCTTCCGCTCGCCCTTGGCGACGCCGCCGAAGAGCATGGGGAGCTCCACGTTTTCGAAGGAGGAGATCTGAGGCAGGAGGTTGAAGTTCTGGAAGACGAACCCCACGCGCCGGTTGCGCACGTCCGCGAGCTGGTCCCTGTCGAGGCCGGCCACGGCCTCGCCCGCGAGGTGGTAGGTCCCGTCCGTGGGGGTGTCGAGGCAGCCGATGAGGTTCATGAGGGTGGATTTGCCCGAGCCGGAGGGGCCCACGATGGCCACGAACTCCCCGCGCTTCACGGAGAGGTCGATGCCCTTCAGCGCTTCCACCTGGACCTTGCCCGTGTCGTAGATCTTGCGGATCTGGGCCATGTCGATGATGGCGCCGTTTCCACCGTTGCCGTTCTTCCCGTTCTTCTTGCCGATAGGCCAATTCATGGGCGCTCCGTCCAGAAGCCGGCGGCTCTCAGCCGCCAGCTAGTTTCCCTTACGCAAACACGGTCTTCGAGGTTTCGGAGGCCGAAAGGCCGGGAGCGGGAAGCGGGAAGCCGGGAGTTGGCAAGACGCCTCACTTCAACTCCCCTCTTGCCGCGGTCTGACCTCATCCCGTTACCGCTTTTTACTCCTTGCCTTTCCCTGTTCCCTGCTCCCTGCTCCCGTTCTCCCTGCTCCCGTCTCCATCACTCATACCTCAACGTCTCTGCAGGGTTGATCGATGCGGCGCGGCGCGCCGGGAAGTACCCCGCCAGCGTTCCGACCAGGGCCAGCGTGGCGATGGTCAGGAACGCGATGCGCCAGGAGATGGTGGGGTGGCCCATCATGGAGAGCCCCTGGTACTTCTCCGTGGGGATCGCCCCCATGAGCTCCACGAGCACGACCGAGACGGCGAGCCCCAGCGCGCCGCCCGACAGGGTGTAGAGCATGCCCTCCATGAGGATGGGCACGGTGATCTGCCTCCGGTGCGCGCCGAGCGCCATCTTGACGCCGATCTCCCGGGTCCGCTCCTTCACGATAGCGAACATGATGTTCGCCACGCTGACCCCGCCGATGAAGAGCGTGAGACCGCCGATGATGGCGAGGAAGGCCAGGATCGCCGTAAAGGTGTTCCGCATCTCCTGGGCGTTCTTGGCCCGGTCCCAGACGGGGAGCGCCTGGTCGTCCTCGGGGTCGAGCTTGTAGAGGGAGCTCAGGGTCTCCCGGAGGGTCTTGAGCGTGGCCTCCATCTTACTCGGGTCCGGGGGCATGACCACCAGGACCCCCAGCGGCCGGTCGCCGAACTGGAAGAGGAGCGTCGTCCTGGGAACCAGCGCCACCCTCGTGTCGGGGCTCTCGCCCCCCAGCCCCTGAGCGAGCTTGTGCTGCAGGACGCCGACGACCGTGTAGCTCTGCCCCGCCACCAGCAGGGGCTGGCCCACCGGGTCCTCGTCGCCGAAGAGCTCCGTGGCGAGCATGTCGCCGAGGAAGATGACGCGCCGCTTCTCCTCCTCGTCCCTCGGGGAGATGAACCGGCTCCCTTCGACGGGCGTGATGTTCCGCAGCCGCTCGAAGGCGGAGTCCACGCCGCGCAGGTTCACTACGGCGGTGGTCCCGTTGTGGTCCAGGAGGACGCCGCCCTTGCCGATCCAGCCCGAGACGAGGACGTCGGCGCCCAGCCGGGCCTGGATGACGGGGATGTCCCGGGGCCAGATCTGGATCTGGCGTCCCTTCGGGTACCCCTGCCACTCCTTCGTGGTCCGGCCCGGGTGCAGCATGGCGAAGGCCGCCCCCCAACCCTGGAACTCCTTCTCCGCCCTCACGCGCGCGCCCTCCCCGAAGGCGAGGAGGAAGACCATGGAGAGGGTGCCCCACGCCACCGTGAGGAGCGTGAGCGCGGCCCGCCTCCGCTGGTGGAGGAGGGAGCCCTTGAGCAGGTGCAGCGTCAGGCCGAGGCGCATGGGATACCCTTCCGGGAGCCGGGAGAACGGTAGCAGGGAGCCGAAAAGAACCGCAATCTCATCGCTCGTTCCTCTCCTTGTTCTCCGCTTCCTGCTTCCTGCTTCCTGCTTCCTGCTCCCCGTTCCGCCTCTAGAGCTTCATCGCGTAGACGGGATCCATGCGGCTCGCCCGCTTGGCGGGCCCGTATCCTGCCATGAGCCCCACCAGCCCCAGGATGAGCAGGATGAGGAGGTAGACCCCCAGGGAGAGGCTGGGCGTGCCCACGTACTGCTTGAGGTTGAACCTGGGGAAGATGCCCACGGTGCCGAAGGACGCGACGAGGCCGATGAGCCCTCCCACCGAAGTGAGCAGGAGGGTCTCCACCAAGAAGGAGGAGAGGATGAGTCCGCTCTTGGCACCCAGGGCCATCTTGATGCCTATCTCGTGCGTCCGCTCCTCCACCGTGACGCGCATGATGTTGGACACGCCCACGCCACCGGCCACAAGGGTCAGAAGGCCCGAGACGCCCAGGAGCAGGCTGATGGCCATCATGAAGGCGTCCGCCGAGCGGCCGAAGTCGGTGAAGTCGTCGAAGTCCAGCGCCCCCTTGTCGGTGGGATCGAACTGCAGCCTGCGGGCCAGGACCGACCGCACGCTCTCCACCGTCTCCTTGTTCCGCTGCGGGTCCTGCGGCCTGAAGAGGAAGAAGCGGAACTTGTCCTGGCCCGTCAGCGCGCGGAAGGTCGTGATGGGGATATCGATGGCGTCCGAGTCCCAGCCCTGGTCTCCGCCGGGCTGGTCCTCCGGGTCCAGGACGCCCACGATGGTGAAGGCGAAGTTCTGGAGGAGGATCTCCTCACCCACGGGGTTGGGCTTCCCGGTGAGCTGCTCGGCGATCCGGTAGCCGACGAACGCCACGCGCCGCCTCTCCTCCAGGTCCTTGGGCACCAGGACCCGTCCTCCCGGCCGGACGGGCAGGCGGCGGATCTGGAAGTAGTCGGGCGCCGTCACGCCCGTCACGTCCGCGTCCATGGCCTTGGTGCCGCAGGCGGCCATCATGCTCACGTCCTGGCCCGTGGAGATCGCGCCCAGGTTCAGGGCTTGGTTTCGCAGGGCTTCCAGGTCGCCGTCGTCGAGCTGGATGGGGCGGCCCTTCTTGAACCCTTCGTAGGATTTGTAGGTGCGGCCCGTCCAGGCGAAGACCACGTTGTCGCCCGCGCGGGCCAGCTGGGATCTCATGTTCTCGCGCAGGCCCCGCCCGAAGGCCAGGAGCAGGCTGAGCGCCACGGTCCCCCAGGTGATGCCCAGCACCGTGAGGAGCGTCCGCAGGCGCTGTCCCCGGACGTCCACGAGGAGCTGCTGGATGGCGATTCGGAGGGCGAGCATGGGCTCCCTCTAGGGGGTGGGCTTGGGCGCCTTCTCGAGGACCTTATCGCCCTTCTTGAGCCCCGAGAGGACCTCAACGTTGATGCCGTCGGAGATCCCCACCGAGATCTCGGAGGTGTTGGACGGGCCGCCGGCCTTGGGTCCTGGGACCTGTACCGACGCCTTCTCCTTGCCCTTCTCGTAGGACACCACCCGCTCGGGGAGGAGGAGCACGTCCTTCTTCTCCTGGATGATGATGCTCGCGTTGCACGAGTACCCCGCCCGGAGCAAAGCCTTCTGGGCGGGGTCGAGCGTGATCTCCACGTCGAAGACGGTGGCGCCGTCCTTGACCCGGGACTGGGGGGCGATGCGCGTGAGCTTGCCGGTGACCTCCGCCTGCGCGATGGCCCCGACCTTGATGCGGGCCGGGAGCCCCTCCTGGAGGCGCCCCACGTCGATCTCGTCCACGGTGCCCCGGAAGAGGAGCTCGCGCATGTCCGCCACGGCCGCCAGCTCGGTGCCCGGCTGGAAGGAGGTCAGGGGGACGATGGGGTCGCCCGGGTTCACGGAGCGCGTGAGGACGGTGCCGTCGGCGGGGGCCCGGATGATGGACTCGACCTTGGCGCTCCCCGTCTCGATACGGCCCTTGAGCGCGATGTCGCGGTTCTCCTGCGCCTCCGCGAGGGCCACCTTGGCCAGCTCGTAGGTCTCCTTGGCGTCCTCGTAGTCCTGCTTCGAGATGATGCCGCTGTTCTGGAGCCCCTTGTAGCGTTCGTACTTGGCCTTCGACCGGTCGTAGGAGGCCTGGGCCCGGTCCGTGGCGCGATCCACGCCGGTGCGCTCGGAGGGCGTGGGGTCGGGCCCGATCTCGAAGAGGGGGTCTCCCGTCTTCACCTTGTCGCCCACCTCCACGAAGCAGTTCCGCACGATGCCGGGGATTTTCGATTTCACGGAGAAGCGCTGCTTGGGCTCGATGTCCCCTACCGCCTGCGCCCGGTCCGTGATGGGGCCCAAGGTGACCTCCACCGTCTTGGGGCCGGGGTCTCCGTTTTTCTTGTAGCGCACGAAGGCGTAGATGCCACCGGCGATGCCGGCGGCTGCCAGGACGGCGATTCCGATCTTCAGCTTGCGGTCCACTCGCTCCCCCATGCCATGACGCGCCGCCCGGAACCCTCCCCGGCCTTGGACCGGGTGGAGAGGTCCGCGGCGACGAAGCCGCATCCGAATTGTACGACGGCCGCGAGGGGCTGATGTCTAGGGGCGCCCCGCCGTCCGCCGCGCCTGGATTAACCGACGCACCCGCGCGTCGTCACTCGTACCGGAGCGTCTCCGCCGGGTCGATGGAGGCGGCCCGTCGCGCGGGGAAGTATCCGGCCAACACGCCGATGAGTCCCAATATTGCCGCCGTACCCACGCCGATCTGCCAGGAGAGCGTGGGCTTGCCCAAGAACTCGAGCGCCTGGTTGCCCTCCATGGGCACCAGGGACAGGAGGGTCACGATGACCACCGCGATGACCAGGCCCAGCACGCCGCCCAGGAGCGTGTACAGCAGGCCCTGGAGAATGAAGGGACCGGTGATCCAGGAGGACCTCGCGCCCATGGCCATCTGGATCCCGATCTCCCGGGTCTTCTCCTTCACCACGGCATACATGATGTTGGCCACGCCGATGCCGCCGATGAGGAGGGTCAGCGCCCCGATGATGCCCAGGAACAGCTGGAGGCCGATCATGACGTTCCCCATGATCTTGGAACTGTTCACGGTGTCCCAGATCCCGAAGATCTTCGTGTCCTCGGGGTCGAACCGGTACTTGGCTCCCATGGCCTCCTTGAACTCCTTCAGGGCCCGGGGCATCTGCTCGGGGGCCTTGACCTTGAGCACCAGGTTGTTGAGCCGCTGGCGGCTGTACTGCCCCACGTAGGTGGTGATGGGGATGACGGCGTGGTCGTTCTCCATCCCTGCGTAGTTGCCCATCTGGATCTTGGGCTTCATGACGCCGATGACGAGGTAGGGGGCGCCGTCCACGAGGAGGGTCTTGCCCACGGGGTCTTCCTTGCCGTAGAGCTTCTCGCAGAGCTTGTCCCCGAGGAAGATGACGCGCTTCTTCTCCTGCTCGTCCAGCGGGTTGAAGAACCGGCCGCCGGCCTGCGGGACGTGGTTCCGGATCTCCCCGTAGATGTAGTTCGTCCCGATGATGTGGCCCGTGATGGTGTTCCTGCCGTTGGTCATGACGGCGCCCCAGTTGTGGCACTCGCCGAGGACCGCCTCCAGATCGGGGAGGCGCTTGCGCAGGTACTCCACGTCGTCGGCGATGGGGCGGATGGGCCGCCCCGCGGGGAGCCCCTTCCACGCCTTGGAGGTCTCACCGGGCCAGATGATGGCGAGGTTCTCGCCCATGCCACGGCGCCCCTTCATCATCTGGTTCTTCAGCCCCTCTCCGAAGGACAGCAGGAGGAGGATCGCCACGGTGCCCCACGCGATGGCCGCCACGGTCAGGACGGCGCGCTTCTTCTGAAGCTGCGACGCGCGGACGAAGAGCTGGAAGATGAGCTTCATGCGCATGAGGAACTCCACCGAGAGCCGGGAGAACGGGAGCAGGTAGCCGAAAGCAATTTCTTTCGCATAGTCTTCTCCGCTCCCTGCTCCCCGCTCCCTGCTGCCGGCATCACAATTTCATCGCGACGACGGGGTCGAGCCTGCTCGCGTCCCGCGCGGGGAAGTAGCCGGCCAGCAGTCCCACCAGGCCAAGGGCCGTGGCCGTCAGCGCCGCGACGGAGGGCGACACCACGGGGATGCCCACGTACTCCCCAAGGTTCTTGGGGAAGGCGGCGCAGATCCCGAAGGAGATGAGGAGCCCCAGGGCCCCGCCGGTGCCGGTGAGGACCATGGTCTCCATGAGGAACTGCTTGAGGACGGCTCCCCCTTTGGCTCCGAGCGCCATCTTGATGCCGATCTCCCGGGTGCGCTCCTCCACCACCACGTTCATGATGTTGGAGACGCCGATGCCGCCTACCACGAGGGTCAGGCACCCCACGATGCCCAGGAAGAGTTGGAACCCCAGCATGAAGGCGTTCATGAAGGTGAACATCTCGGTGGTGTCCCAGATCTTCACGGCCTCCGTATCCTTCGGGTCGTAGTGGAGACGGCGTCCCAGGATACGGTTCACCTCGGCCGTGAGGGCCTTGTTCCCCTCGGGGGTCTTGGCCTTGTAGATGAAGAGGTCCACGAACTTCTGTCCCGTGATGGCCTTCAGGGTGGTGGCGGGGATGAACATCTTGTCCTTGTCGCGGCCGCTATAGCTGCTGTCCTGTTCTTTGGGCATGAGGACGCCGACCACCACGAAGGGCGAGCCCTGGGCGATGAAGACCTTGCCGATGGGATCCTCCTTGCCGAAGAGGTCCTTGGCGAACTCGTCCCCGAGGAAGGCCACGCGCCTGCGGTTTTCGATGTCCATGGCGTTGATGAAGCGCCCGCCCGGCTTGGGGATGAGGTTGCGCATCTGCCCGAAGATGGGATGGACGCCGGAGACGTCCACGGCCATGCTCTTGTCGCCCTGGTGGACCTTGAAGCTGTCGGTGTATTCGCTGGAGATGGCGTCGAGGCCCTCCGCCTCCTGGGCGATGGCCTGGATGTCGTCCTCGTAGACCACGATGGCGCGCCCCTTGCCCAGGCCCTGGTAAGGGATGGAGGTGCGCGCGGGGAAGGCGATGACGATGCGGTCGCCCAGGCCCGCGATGCTCTTGATGAGCTGCTTGTGGAGGCCCTGCCCGAAGGCCAGCAGGAGGCTCACGGCCACGGTACCCCAGACGATGCCGAAGACCGTCAGGAAGGTCCTGAGCTTCTGGCTCCGCAGGTCCCGGAAGAGCTGGCGCCCCACGTCCACGATCGTCAGCATGACAACCTCATGAAGGAGGGAGCGGGGAAAACGGGAGCAGGGAGCAGGAACCGATGGCGCTCGTGCCCATTTCTCTATGCTCCCCGCTCCCAGCTACCTGCTTCCCGCCTTTACGCTATTTCCTTGGGTGGCCGCTGGACGACCTTGTCGCCCTTCTTGAGGCCGTTGACGACTTCGATGTTCAGCCCGTCGGAGAGGCCCGTCTTGACCTCCACCTTCTTGGGCGGAGCCTTGGGGCCGTCCCCGGGGATCTCCACGAAGGTCTTCTTGCCCCCGTCCTCGAAGATCACGAGGCGTTCGGGGATGGTGAGGATGTCCTTCTTCTCGCGGATGACCACGTCGGCGTTGGCGGAATAGCCCGCGCGCAGGGTGACGTTCGCGTTCG
>JGI20214J51650_10001695_pt1 | contig 14004 bp, 8 predicted proteins | sample WetSurMetagenome_FD_51650 | JGI IMG/M metagenome (IMG submission 51650) | reverse complement strand
CCAAATTGGTATGTTTCAAAGCCATTGCGTCCCTTCTTTGTTCTATACTTCCCTTGGAAGTTGCTTCTTTTTTTGTTTTCTCTTCTTTGCTATTTGTTGAGTATTTGCTGAGCAAAGCTTCTAAAGCATTAGTTGTTAGGGCATCGACGCGAGCTAGTTCTTTGTAGATTAAGTATTTTGGTGTCCACCAAGAGAGAAAAATAAGTCTTAACCCCAATTCCCTTTCAATCCTCTTTTTCGCTGCCGCCATAGATGGTTTCATCCTTAGGGGGTTCGCCACCGTAAAGGGCTTCTACTGTCTTGGATAATCGTTGGGCGACGGCAAAGCGTTTGAGTTTAAGATTAGGTGTCAAATCTCCTTTTTCTATCGACAGAGTGTTCCTAAGTATCGCATATTTTTTCACTTTTTCAGGATTTGAGAGGTCGTGGTTCATTTCTTTGACGGCGGTTTCGATGGCTTTTACTGCTTTGTCATTGAACTGATTTTTGTCTACCCATAACAAAGCGGAGCAATAAGGTTTTGATTCTCCTACCAGCATGGCTTCTGTAACACAGGGCAGTTCTCGTAGCATTCCTTCTATTTTTCCAGAGTAAATGCATTTTCCATACGAAGTTTTGATGAGTTCCTTTTTCCTTCCAAAAATGACTAAACTGCCTTCAGCTGTGACTTCTCCGATATCTCCAGTCATCAACCAGCCATCCTTGAATGGCGATTCCAGCGTCTTATCAAAATAACCCACAGTCACTTGGGGTCCTTTTACCATAATTTCGCCATCCTCAGCCGTCTTTACTTGAGTCATAGGCATAGGTTCTCCCACAGTGCCCAACCTGTTTCGACCTACTCGGTTTAAAGTAACTAAAGGTGCTTCAGTCAATCCATAGGCATTATGAATTTCCACACCTACCTCGCGGAAGTTCTGCAACAGATTCGAATCTGTACTTGCGGAGCCAGCTATAAGTTGGGCACACTTGTTCAAGCCTGCGCGTTTAAGAGTCATGTTTCTAACTGGTCGCCTCAAGAAGCGTTTGAGAATGCCTTTCTTTCTTGAAACGTAGAAGTGCCCAATTGGGTTTGTCGTTAACCCTTCCCAGATTTTCTCATAGATGCGGGGAACTGAAAAGAATAGAACTGGTTTTACTTGGGGTATNGCTTTTTGGAGTTTTCTGAAGTCTTCAAGGAAATAAATGGTTACGGGTGCAGGGACATAGTAAGGAGAGTATGTGGCTAAAATGCCTTCTACGACGTGTCCCATTGGTAGGAATGATAGGTATGAGCTTGGGTAGTTTCGAGTTCGCCAATCGGTTATGGAAATTGTAGATTCGGCCATATATCTGAGGTTGCTGTGATTGAAAACCGCACCTTTGGGTTTGCCAGTTGTGCCTGACGAGTACCGCAGAGTGGCTATATCACCAAAACCCACAGGGGCCTTCACATTGGAATCAATACTGGTACTTTTGGATAGAAATTCTTCCCAAGAATCCACCTTCCTAGACAGGTTCTGCGGCAGCGTTCCTCGACAAATAGAAACAACTGGCACGTCTGGACTAATTTCTTCAACACGCGCCAAAAGGCTTGGCATTCCAACAAAGAAAACTTTGGATCCACTTGAAAGCAGAATCTGATTAATGTCTGCAGGAGGCGCAGTATAATACAATGGAACACTGATAGCCCCAATGAGTCCAATCGCTAAGTCTACCGCAAGATATCGTGTGCTATTCAAACCTGTTAGCGCAACTCTATCTCCTGCTTTGATTCCAAAACTGCGCAAAGAGCTGACTAAAGCCAAAATGTCATGATGCATTTCAACCGCAGTTTTCTTTACTAACTGGTCTTCAACAATGTCATAGTAAGTGACTGGGTAGCTTTTGCTTTCAAGCCTAAACAATGCCTGCTCGTGAACAGTTCGGTCAGATCTATGGAGAAAACTGTTGTAAACAGCATACTCAAAAAGATGAGGCAATATCTCTTTCCACTGAGGGTTGTAAGCACCAAAGAGTGAGTCTGTGTTTGCCCGCTGAAATTGACGGTTTTCGCTAAAATAAGGAGCCAAAGCGATGAGTGCATCAGATACTCGGCGATTCTTTTTTTGAAAGACTCGTTGAAACTTAAACACCGATTTCATCGAGGATGCTGACATTGGAACATAAATTGGTCTTGGAAGTTTGACGCCTAATTCTGATCTTGCCCATTTCTGAACAAAATCCAATAATTCTCCCACCGTCAACAACGACTGATGAGGCGTCACCAAGTGAAAAGTCAATCCAGCCGCCTTGGGGTCAAAGGTTAACTTGGCAATTACTTCCGCAACATAATCAACTGGGACAACATTGACTCTAAGCGAGCGGCTAACCGGCATCACTCGCCTCTTGCCAGAGAGATAAAGCCTTAGTGGATAATAGAAGGTATTGAAGGTTCTAACCGCGCCTGTTTGAGAATCGCCAACCACCATTGATGGACGAAAAACAGATACAGGAAACTCGTTTTTGGCAGCTTGCGCAAGCAATTCGCCTTCATACTTGCTGCGTTCGTAGTTGGTGAAAAATCCAAACTCATCGGTTAGTTCGGTTTCAGATACTACTCCTGTTCTTCCACCTGCTACGTATGCAGTGGAGATGTGAGAAAACCGTTCAAGAGGATGATGTTTGTTTGCTTCTCTGGCGACTTCTAGAACGTTTGCAGTTCCTTGAACGTTGGTTTTTCTAATCTCCTCAATCGAGACAAGGCGCCAGTCAGCGGCAGTATGAATAATATGAGTCACATTTTCAACAAGGCTTGCATAATCAGCTTCTTTCAACCCTAAATGAGGAGAACAAACGTCGCCGCAGACAACTTTGACTCTGTCTCCGATTCCGTCGACAAGTTCTGGCCAGTCCCACCATTCTCTGGCAAGTCTTCGTGCACCTTCTTCAGAATCTCCTGCCCTTACCAAAGCAAGGATGGTTACTTCGTTGTTTTTGAGGAGGCGAAGGGCTATTTGGGTGCCGAGAAATCCGTTGGCGCCTGTGAGCAATACTGTTTTGTTCAATTTAGCCACTCCGGATTGTGGCTTTCAATAAATTCCCCTAAAAGTTTTGGGTTGAGCTTTTCGCGTTCCTTGTACTTCTCATAGCCTTTTTTCAGTTTGTCTTTAAATGAACCGTAATTGTCAAAAACATCGTCAACATCGTTGCTTAGTTCCCAGAGTCTGAGGTCGTCCTCATGGTCAGTGAACAAATCACTCATCTCCAGGTCAGCGTAGAAATCTCTGATTCTAAGGTCATGCCCTATTGCCACTTGAGGAACTTGGCTAGCAAGGGAAAGCACTCCCGCATGGTATCTCGACGTAATAAGCAGATCTAAACTTCGAAGTATGCTCGTCATTTGTGAAGCATTGTACTCTGAGGATGTGAATACTTTTGTTCGTTCGGGGTGCTTCATTAATTGCTGAATCTTGTTGGCGAAGCCTGCGTCTAATCCCTCCATGCTTAGAAGGGCAATATCCTTGTCATGCTCTTCTATGATATCGTCAGATTGTCTCGCCAAGGCTTTGGCAAGAACATCGCTGTTTTTACGGCTTTCCTTAGAGTGAGTATAGTAATAAGGCCATCTGTAGCAGTACTCTTTTTTGTCCCAGAGTCTGATTTTGACAGGCCACACGTAAATGTCTTCAGCTGCCACTCCTACCACATGAGAGGCTTCTGGCCAGACTCGTTTGAGAAGGTCGTTGTCTTGAGGGTTAGGTTGAAATGCGAAAGCATTGTCAGCTGTGACTTCAATAGGAGCCTTCACACCCCAATTTTTAAGTCGTTCAGCAGCCTTCTGAGTCCTTGCTATTATGAGGTCAGTTTTGCTGGCTTCCCTGCGAATAAGCCAACTGTTAACACGTCCAGCCGAACCAGCATCTACTGCGTAAGCGACACAAGGCTTCTTCATAGAATATGCATACCTTGTCGCAAGCAGATAACACCAAAGTAAAGCTGAACCCCAAGAATCCATATAGCAGCTGCCTTCGACAATTATGATTAAATCGCTCTGTTTCACGAATTTTCTAACATCCAGAAAGAACAAAGATGGTCTGACGCGTTCAATTTTCAAAGTTGGGCTTTCAGGTAAATATCTGCGGAGGTTCGCTTCGTTCAAGGAGGGTACTGTGAAGTGGGCGTCGGATCCTAGAACTGAACGTATCTCATTAATGCTGACGAGGAGTTTGGCTTCAGCTCCTGTATTGTTTGCTCCATTGTAGCCGACCAATAAGACTCTTGGCTTCATATTAGACCACTATACAAAGAGATTTTTGAATCCCTTGTTTTTGGGTATCATTCATTGGTCTTAACAAATAAAATTTATGTTTTTCCCTTTCTTGCTTAAAAATAGTCTCGTAGAGTGATTAAACCAAGATTAAGATCCATTTGTAGTAAAAACGTCGCTAGGAAAAAGTTTAACTAACCAAGCCCTTAGCAGCGCGGCCTTTAACTTCTTGAGTTGATTCACAGCAGTCACATATCGTTATTAGCTTTAGAGAGACTCTCTGCTTGATTGGTGAATTTTTGGGTAATCTTGTTCCTGACAACGAAGAAAATAATAAACTTTGTTTGTGCCCTAGTTGCCCAACCCACAAAAGATCGAACTTTTCTGGCAACGTTTTTTGTGCGAAGGGGAAAGCTAACGAAAAACCCGAAACCAAAGGTTGCACATGTCCCAATTGTTCTGTATTTCAAGAAATTCTCAATTGACCAGATGTACTATTGTATGTTGGGAAAGTCATCAGAAATCTAATCTGAGAGGATGGTTACCTGCTGCAAAGAGTTGGATAGTTATGTTAGGATTTTAAAGATGACGTATCGGTCGTTTGAATAGATTAGTTGCAGGAGTTTGCTGTGGACCATTTGTGTATCGAGTTGGTTTCGATCGTATACAACAAAGCCGATGTTGTTTGCTTTGATGTAGTCAGTAAAATCGCGGGATGTTACGGTGAATTGGGCTGGCTTTAGGTTAAACAAGCCTTGAACTGCACTGGGCTGAAGTGTTGAGTAACTGCTTTTTGACATTGTGAGAACTTGGTAGGAACGCGACTGTGTTTGGTTTATTGTTAAGTCGTTGAATTGGTATTGGAACCTTACAGAATCAATTTGTTTGTTTGCTAAGGCACCGATGTTTCCCCAATCGGGTAAATCACTAAACTTAAACGCAAAAGCTATGTCTTTTGTATCGTCGTAGATGCCTATGTAGTTATTTTTCAAATTGGAACTTGAAAAATTAGCAACCGCCCAGTCAGTTCCATGAACAGTCTTAATCGATGAAGGGGCATCCCAAGGGTTAATCCAATCCATCAATTGTGGAATCTGCACTTTGTCGAACTTGAATTGCAGATCAAAAAACGTACTCAAATACAATGTGACATTTGAGATTTCACTGTTCATAGTCATCAGTGACCAAGAAACGTCGAGTGGATAGCTGTTATTTTGAGCAAGCACCGTTTCTGTTAAGGTTATGTTGTCGTTAGTGTAGAGGAACTCTGTTTTCTTGGGGTAGTTTTGATCTTCAAAAATTATTTGTTTACTTAAGGCTGAGAGCGGAAGTTGATAGTCTACGCCGTCTTGGGTAAAGTACAAAAAGTTGCCCTCACCAGAAGAATAGGAAGAATAGGAAACCCTGTTCCAAACGTTATCTAGTGAAACATAGTTTTCTTCTGAAATGGGTCCTTTTGCCTCGTAGGCTTTCATTAAGGTGTTTGGGTTCTCAAATTCATAGGCTAAGCTTAAAACTGCCTCAGCGATTTCATTTCTACCAACGACGGGATCGGTTTGAGCAATAACGCTTTTATCTGAAAACTCTTGGAACCAAAAACCAGGGGCTCTGGTTACAACAACCGTGGCATTCTCGTGATAGTTGTTTCTCAGCCAAACGCCAGACTCGTAGGCTTTTATGTCCGTGGTTGAATAGTAAGTTCCTGCTTCCAAAATTTTGCCATACACGGTGTCGGAGCGAACAACAACCACTAAAGACAAACTGACAATTAGGGCAACAGTGATTGCTTTCACCCAGTTTTTGCGAAAACTTGCCCTGTGCTTGGCATAGAAAACGGGAGCCTTCTGTACCAAAAAGACGACTGTTACTGCTGCAAAGATAGCTATGGGAGGCGCCAAGTAATATATGAACCATTGGAAAGGCAGATACAACCCAAAAAGATACGAATACGCAAAAACAAAGGGAACAATGAAACTAAGAAGTAAAACTAAAAGGAAAGCCGTTCTTTTCGCGGCTCTCAGTGTTTTGAAGGAAAAGTAAAATCCGCCTATCGCAAGCAAAAGTATGAAACCAAAATTAACTATCATCGAATTTAGGCTGGTGGCTGGAATCTGGTAAGCGTAAGTCTTTATGCTGAAAAAAAGAATTTCCACGATTACTCCAAGGTAACCAACCATAGCTTGGAAATAATAAACAAAAAAAGCAATCCCGCCACCAACGATTAAAGGAATTAAGACTTTTAGGAAAGCGCCTCGAGTTTTTATAAGCATATACAGTAGAATTGGTGGAAGCATAAACGCCGCAAGAAAAGTTGTAAGTTGATGAGATAGGACAACAGAGAATGCGACAAAAAACGTAACAAGTGCATACCCAACTCTTTCAATCGACAAAGGCAAATACAAAAGAAGCAAAATCAAAAAAGCAATACCCAAAACAGTAGTGTATCCACCCCACTCGTTAAGTTCGAAGATTGGAAAACACATCAACAACAAAACAGACGCTACAGCACCAACTTTTTTGCTAAAAAATTTGCTTCCAATCAAGTAAATCGACATAAACAAAAGCCAATTCACAATCACCGTCAGCACCTTAACTATGAAAATTAACTGGCCAATGTCGGTTGCACCACTCAAAGAAATGAACATAGCCAAAACTATCTCAAAGAGCGGCGGTGTCCAACTATTGTTGGATAGGGGGATTTGTCCGGTGTTTAGGAAGATTCTGGATTTTTCCAAGTGAACTGCAGGGTCATTGCCGAGAATGACACCGTTCATTGATATGACGGTATAGAAACCGGCTAAAATTAGAACTGAGAATATCGTTATGAACGTGATTTCGAGCTTTTGTTTTTCTGTAAATTTATCCATCAAGGCGAAAGTACTCACCCGTCTTGACTGAGGCTACCCTTTAACTTGAAAAATGGCGACTTCGCTGTTAATAAATACAAGGCTAAATGCTGGGTCTAGAAGGAATTTTGGGTACATCTCAGGAACTCGGCATGAAATGTATGAAACGTTCCAGGTGGTCATGGCTTTTTGGTAATTGAAAACAACAAAGTCTTTTTCATTTATTGGCGGAGGTGTCTGTGAGAGTTCTGCTAAGTAAGTTTGAGTGTTTTCTTTTACTAGTTGATCATAAGTTAAAGTTCCTTGTTTAATGCTGGCTAATTGAGAATCCGAATATTGGTATACACCGATAGAATAGCTAAATTCAGTATCTGTTTTTGAATTAAGTATATAGGTCATATCAACAGGCGTATAGCCATTGTCTGGGAAAGAAACTATGTCTGGACGCGATTGAGGACTGGAAAATATTATCTGACCAATTGTTTTCATGCCTGTATCTATAAGCCCAACGTATGAGTGGTCGTCACTAATTACCGGTTGAATAGTGCCTTTTGTATCTAAATCGAACTGCAAGGTGTCAAAAGTGACGGCGGGATTGTCCGTCTGGAGGCTATCTGTCATAATGGCAAAGTACTGCACCATTTTAGTCGAGATTGCAGTAGCATTGAGAGCTGAGTAAACAGTAATTGTCTGTGTGAAATTAAAAAGGCCATTGCCATGTGTCACAATAATCGACTCAGAGTTTGAAGTACTCACAGTGCTCATTTCAGTAACTGGCAAGCTTGATAAATTAACAACCTCAACGTAGCTTCCATTTCGCAACGTCACGGAAATTCCATCGCTGTCAAAGTTGAAGAATGAATATGGGAAATATTGGTTCCGGATTTTTGCCAGGAACTCTGGATTGTGTCTTGATAAATAACCGCCATCTTCTCGAACTTGGAACCACCCATTGTCAATTAGGTAATCTGTGTCAAGTAGGTAGCTGGCATTCTTTGCAGGTGCCAACTCCCGCGCGCTCGTCAAATATTGTGGGTCAACTGCACTCAACGTGGGTCGCTGGGCAAAACCTGAAAGCCACCAACCATAGAGTGCATCAGAAACAAACACGGAATTGGATGACGTGTTCTGCTTAGCCCACTGAAGTGCCTCCCAGCCTTGATTGTTCATAACTTGGTAGAAACTCTGGATTCTTTGGCCCTCCATCGGCGTTAGAAAAACTGGAATAGCAACAAACGAGAAGAGCAGGAAAAACAAGATGAACGCAGCATAAGTCGCCTTAGATGTTGAATGAGCTGAGAGCCACGCGGCTTTCCTTCGGATGGATTTTTCAGTTTTCTCCATTCTAATTTCCAAAGAACGGTTTATTCCTGTTTTGATTTCTGAGGAATTCCCCAAGATTTTTTTGGTTTCTATTTTTTCTGCTTTTTGAATTTGTCTATTCAGAACGCGGATTGTGCCAATTGCTTCTGCGAAGAATTTTGAGCCATAATCAATCAAAACAGCGGTGAAAATAATTACGGGTAGAATTACGAAATACAAAAACCGGTTGTAGTCGATGATGAACTTAAACAAGTAGCTCTGCGTTAAGAAGAGTGGGACAAAAAGCCAAACGCAAAGAAGGAGAGTTGGAAGACTAAAAAAATGGTTATTGTATCTTTTCGAGAGCACCGCAAACCCAATAATTATGAGCAAGAGGGGATACACCCATTCTAGAGGCAGAATTCTTGTGGAAAGTATGGCTGAGTTGATGTCATTTACGCCAGAAACTCCTGGAGCAGAAGAGTTGTCATGTAAATAGGTGGGTACNGCACTTGCCAAGAAAGGCGAAACAAGAATAACTCCTAAAACTATCGGTAATAGCCAGTAAAACCCAGTTTTCCTTGTGGCTCCAAAAGTTTTAGGCGAAACTAGCACAAAGAGCACTGTGAGAACTGTTACACCAACAAATATGGCAGCGCTCAAAGAATGGGTTAAAAANATTGAACCTGTTAAAATTGAAGTTGAAACCAAAAAAGGCGTTTTCGAAAATCTGTCTTTCTGCAGGAACAAATAGAACGTTAAAGGAATCAACAACAAAGTTATGACATTTGGGTAACCTCCCCAGAGCGTCATCTCTATGTCAAAACGAGAAATCGCCACCAAAAAAGCCACAACATAAGCAGCAGGCTCCGTCCAAACTTTTCTGGTTACTAAGAATGAACATAAAACAAGGAGCGATGAGAACAAAGCCACGATCATTGCTTGTGCAAAGTATTCTGGCAATCCAGTCATCATCATTATACTTGAAGCAAAGATGTGGTACCCTGGGAAAGTTAGAGATGAGCCTCCGCCCATCTGGTAGAAGTTATACATAAAATTCGTGTTTCCATGCCCAGTGATGGAGTAAATTACGCTGTTATGTAAGCCGATGTCTGCTCCAGGCGGAAAATAATTCCAAAGCATAAGAATTATGCGGTAAAAGAATGAGAAAGTAAAAATTAACAGCAATACACTGTATGTTCTGTTTGCTTTGAGCATTTACTTTCCCGCTTAATATGCTTCGATTGGAATTGTTGGTAAAAGGTTAAATATGGATTTCGAGTATAAAAAGCCCAGAGTAACAAAAAAAGGAAAAAAAGGTGTTTAAATGTCTTGGCTTAAATCTATGATGGAAAAAGAACCACCAGAACCAGAAAATCCACTCGGGATAGTAGTTATCGGCAACATCGAACCAGACATGCACGACACTGCAAAAGAAGCAGTCCGCAGGTCACTAAAACGCGCAGGGTTCAAAACAATAGACGTGGGCAAAAGCGTTGCACCACAAGTTTTCATTGATAAAGTAAAAGAGAACAATGCAAACTTGATTGCAATTTCCGTTAACACNGTTCCAGCAAAGAACAACCTCGCAAAACTCGACGAACTCCTCAAAGCAGCAGGACTCAAAGAAAAAGTCGGTATTATCATGGGCGGCGCAGCAGTCAAAAAAGAAGACGCAGACGCAATGGGCGCACTTTTCGGCAAGAACAAGGAAGAAGCTCCTGAACTTGCAAAGAAAGCATTGAAGAAATAAATCCCTCTGATGTGGAAAAATGTCCTTTAAGTTCAATACCGAACAAAAAATATATGACCTCGCTGGAGCAAAAATAGGCGGTCAACCTGGAGAAAATCCAACCTTCTTGATCGGCTCCATCTTTTGGTTAGGCCAAAAAATGGTTACCGATGCAAACAAAGGAATTTTTGATGCTAAAGCAGCCGAACAAATCATTAACACATGCCAAACCCAAAGCGACATAACCGGTGTCAAATTTGCACTCGACATCGTCGGGACAACAGAAGCTGCATTTGAAAAATACATTGACTTCGTACCGAAACACACCGATGCACCACTCATGCTCGATGCAATGAGTCCAAAGACCCGTATGGGCGCAGCAACCTTGGCAAAAAAGATGGGCCTTGCAGACAGATGCCTCTACAACTCCGTCTACAAAGGAGTAATGGATGCTGAACTTGCAAACCTCAAAGACAGCGGCATCAAAATGTCCATAGTGCTTGCTGACGATCCCAAAGATACTACCTTGGAAGGCAAAATGAAAGTCATAGTTGAAGCTCTCGCATTAGCCGAGAAAGGNGGCATCACAAAACCACTTATCGACACAGCGATCCCCGCATTCGAACCAGACATGGGCACAGCCGTTAGAACTATACCTATCATGAAAGAGAAGTATGGTCATCCTGTAGGCTTAGGCAGCGGAAACGTTGTCACAACCATGGGTTGGGTCAAAGCAAACGTCGCTAAAGAATTCCGCCCAGGCTGCAGAACCTCAACAAACTCAATTATGCAAATGGCAGGCGCAAACTGGCTTATGATCGGACCGGCAGAACAAGCTGAATGGGTATTTCCAGCAGTTGCAGTTACAGACACATACATTGCATCAGCAGCAGGCGACCTTGGAACAAGACCCCTCGAAGAGTCTCATCCAATCTACAAGATGTTCATGTAAACTTTCTTCCTTTATTTTTTATTTGTATAAAACTTTGAAGGCTAAAATCTGAAACCGATAAAATGGTTTGGAATTATCGTTGGTTTCACTGTATTAACATTACTTGTAACTTATCTTATCCCCAGCAGTCCCGACTTTTCTGTCCTTCTAATCCCCAGATATGTCCTCAGTTTTGTATTTATCGCCTTTTTACCCGGCTATTGTCTCGTAAATGTATTATTTCTTGGCAAAAACAAAATAGATTTTGTTGAGCAATTAGTCTTGTCAGTTGCATTAAGCTTTGGTTTAACTGGGTTAGTGGGTTTGTTTTTAGGTCTCTCCCCAATCGGCTTTTATTTCGTACCTATTACCATATCGCTCTGCGCGTTAGTGTTAGTTCTTGCCGTAATTGGGTTAATTAGAAAAAGTCGAGAATTAGGAAAGTTTAATGTGCAAATATCTCAGCAGATAAGCTCCTGAAGTTTTAACCGCTGCTCTTCCGTAAGTTCCACCTTTCCGCATCATTCTTAAAACGTAGCTTGGGCGAAGATAAAAGTCTTGGTATGCTTTGTAGCGTAGTTTAGCGAGTGCTTCCATACTCAAAGATGGGGTCTCAAAAGTAGGTCCAGCAGTATCGTACTTGTCAAAGTCCGTAATTCGCAACCAACCGTTTTTCTTGACTTCTTCGTACATGGGTGTTCCAGGATAAGGTGTTGCAACGTAGAAACCAACATCGTCGGGGTTTAATTCTTTGAGAAATCGGATTGTTTCCTTTGCCGTCTTTTCTGTTTCGCCTGGAAAACCTAAAACAACATTTGCTATTGTCATTAAACCTACTTCATGAGCTGTCTTGTACGCTCTTCGTGTTTGGTCGAGCTTTATGCTCTTTTTCATTGCTCCTAAGATGGCTTCGGAACCGGATTCTACTCCAAGCCAAACGGCGAAGCATCCAGCGTTTCTCATGGTTTGAAGCAGTTCACGATCTACCATGTCAACTCGGGTACCGCAATCCCACATCATATCCAGCTTTCTGGCGTGCAATTCATCGCAGATTTGTATGACCCGTTTACGGTCTACAGTGAAAGCATCATCGTAGAATGTGACTTGCTTAACGCCGTATTCGTCGTGGATGAGCTGCATCTCGTCCACAACGTTTTTGGGGCTTCTCCAACGGTAGCCTCTTCCAAACATGCGTACGGTACTGCAGAAGTCACACCAAAAAACGCACCCGCGACTACTAATTAGTGGGAAGAGAATTTTGCCGTCGCGCTTGAAACTTTCTAAGGGCATCAAGTGGTGGGCAGGAAAAGGAATAGAATCTAAATCCTCAATTAACGGCCTATCAGCGGTGCGGACAATTTTGTCGCCATTTCGATAAGTAATACCAAGAACGTTGGCGAGGCTTGCTTGGGCTTGAATTTTTTCCAGTAATTCGATGAAAGTGTTTTCCCCTTCTCTTCTAACAACAATGTCTAGGCTGGGGTATTCTCTTAGGGCGTCTTCATCCAAAAAGCTTCCATGGGATCCACCCAGNATAGTTATTGCGTTTGGCTGAGCTTGTTTTGCTATAGTGATTAATTTCATTGCGGACTTGTAGAGCAACGTTGTTGCTGTCACACCGATAATATCTGAAGGGGTCTGGGTGATGCGGGCGGTGAAGGTTTCATAAGTTAGTTTTTCGGCTTGGCAGTCGATGATGGTGACTTGGTGTCCTGCTTTCTCGGCGACTGCTCCCAAGTATCCAAGACCTAACGGGATAAAGGGTGGATGTGAATGTACACTTGGAGGATAGGGGGGGTTGATAAGAGTAATTTTCAATAGTATTTCGCCCTTTTAGTGAGTGGAGTACGTTTTGTTGGATTATATAGTTTTCTAGATTAAACAATAACCTGGAAAATCAATAGAAAATGCAGAAAACTCAAAAAATCATAATAACCCTAATCTGGCTGTAAGGAAGGGCTTTTGATTTCCACAATTTCAAGGGTTTAGCGTCTATGAGTGAGCATATGGGTCTTATGTGCGTTCATTCGATGGTCTCGTAGTTCGTTTGGGGTTTGGAAACTTGATGCGCATATTCTGCATTTAAATTTTTCTTGAACGAGTTTCTCGTAAGTATACATTAAACGGTTGCCTTCTCACTTTTGTTCTTGCAAAAAAACGAGTCTTTACAAGCCTAACAAATATAGATTCTGCGCTCCTTATAAACCAATAATACTTTCTTTTGAAAAAACGATGGATACTAACAAATATGATTTTCCTGACGAAGCAAATTTTATAGGCATACTCAAATAGTCACGGTGTATTGTATAGCACAATTCCCTGTTGAAAAGCCAAGGAGGGACTATACGCTTGAAGAAAAAGACCAAACTAAAGTCCAAAGGAACAAAATACTACCAGAATACTCACGGAAAAGTCTACCGAGTAAAACCAAACCCTAAGGCAAATAAACGAAAGGTTTTACAAAAACGTCAAAGAAAAATTGATGCACAAATTAAGGCAGCACAATAGCCCAATTTTTCCCTAAATTCGACTTATCACTACCATTCTTTATTGTTTTCTGATAATTTTGTGTTAGTTCATTAAAATGATTCTAGCTCAAAAAATAACTATTCTGTGCCGTTTGGATGTTTTTGCATCCAGTCCTCAGCAAAAGCGTCGGCTTTAGCCTTAGAAGCGTAATCAGGCGAAATGGTTTTGCCATCCTCTTTCTCGGTTTGTCCACACTCAAAGAGGCGCACATGATAGTTTTTGCTGAATTCTTTCTGCAAAACAACCACAATTTGCCCTGAAGTATCATTTTGGTAGCCACACTCGTGGCTAAGGCGTTTCCAACATTTAATTATCTTCATTCTTCGTCCTCAATATTTCTATTGCGAGTTAGCATCCCTAAATGGTCAATTCAATTTGAACAATAAAATAGAAAATAGCTTAACCTTAACTTAAAGATATCAGACGAAAAAAAAAA
>JGI20214J51650_10001693_pt1 | contig 14010 bp, 9 predicted proteins | sample WetSurMetagenome_FD_51650 | JGI IMG/M metagenome (IMG submission 51650) | reverse complement strand
GGAGACAATCCTCCATCCGTATAATGGATTTCATTTCATATTCTTCCAGAACTTCTCTTCCGATCTTTGCATTTCCTTTCTTTTTTTATTCTCCAGCAGAATGTAAAATACTACTCCGATTGTTCCGAAGATTATAAGTCCAAGAAGAAAATATTTTACTATGCCTGAGACATCTGTCTGTCCCAGAGCTGCTGTATTATCCGCCATTGTCGGAAGATCAGCAGCAACCCCTGATTTTGATCCGACATTTATTCCGAAGATATTCTTCATGAAAAAGAGAAGGAAGAAAGTCAAAAGACCCGAGGCGACAGGTGTGATGATCCAGCCCAGTCCTATTTCCCCGAGTACTCTGAAATTTATATTTCTTGCTCCTTTATATAATCCAATTCCCAGAATACATCCTACAATTACCTGGGAACTTGATACCGGAACCATGGGTATTGGCGGAAGACCGGTTGATGCGATCAGGTTCGATAATCCTGTTGATGAAAAGATAAAAAGAACAAGAGCCTGGGCGAGGACAACTACCAGCGCCGCTTCCGATGAAAGTTCAAGAATATTACTGCCTATCGTGTTCATCACTTTCCATGAGTAGGTCAGTATTCCTGTGGCACAAGCTATTCCTCCCAGTAAAAATAACTGCTGGCTTGAATTAAGTGTGAAGAAGTACAGGTTAAGATCCTGCAGATGAAAAGCAGATACAAAGACCCCCATTACGTTAGCAATGTTATTTGCGCCTAGGCTATATGCCCCGAATGCACCTACCAATATCAGTCCGGTCTTAATATATGATTCGAATCTAATGAGATGTATCCTTGTGGATCTCTTGAATTTTTTCAGCACGATATACAGCAGGATGGCAAACGCAGCGCCTATCACAGGGCCGGCGACCCATGCCGAGACTATTTTTCCTAGGGTTCTGCTGTCAGTGCTGTTACCGGTAAAAAAGTTCCATCCGATGATTGCACCAACGATTGCCTGTGTTGTGGAAATCGGAAGTGCAAATTTCGTCATCATGTAAATAGTAATGGCAGCTGCGAGAGCAAGAGTAAATGAGCCTCCCAGTGCATTTACAGCTCCTAGCTTATCGAGTGTATGCGAGGTTCCGGAACCCTGAATAACAGCACCAAGAATAAAAAACAGGGAAGCAATGATCGCAGCCTTTCTGAAACTGACCATCTTTGATCCTACAGCTGAACCAAAAATGTGCGAGGCGTCGTTGGCACCAAGCGACCAGCCAAGAAATAAACCGCTAGTGAGGAAAAATAATATCATGCTATAAATAAAATATCTTTAATTCTATAATCTGATTTATACCTAAACAGTTGCAGGGTGCAGGTTGCAGGGTATGGTACAATGGTGCTATGGTGCTACCGTGCTTTGGTATTTAGGTCACTGTTTACTGTTTACCGTTTACTGTTTACTGTTTACCGTTCACTGTTCACTGTTCACTGTTCCCGCTGCCTTACATTACAATCTTTATAGCCATTCCTGATAACAGGTCGGCGGCTTTTTGCGCCAGATCTGAAATGTTCTCTATATGGTGAATTATATACCTGAGATGAGCTTTATGAGCAAGGTCGAGATCATCCATCTGCTGAAAAATAATCTTTTTAATGCTGAAAGACTGCTTATCTGTCTCGCTTTCAAAGTAATATACTTTAAGCAACCTTTCCCTGACGGTATATGGTGCTTTGAAATATAGTCTGGCTGCGGGAATAAGNTCTTCTGCTGCATTAACTGAAGTCTCGGTGAGGCTGATTAAATTTTTATTCAGTGAACCGGGTATATCAGGCAATTCAATGTTTATTTCATTCAGTGAACTCTTAAGGGCATCAATAATTTCATCGAGCTCATCTATCAATTTGCTTACCTCTGCTCTGTGCTGTGGCAATATTGAGTGTGTAATCATTTCATTCTCAATTTCCCGCTGCAGCCTGTCTGCATTATTCTCAAGCTGGTCAACTTTCTGCAAATGCCGTACAAACGAATCCATATCCTTTTCGAGGTACGATTTAATGCCTTCCTTGAAGACCAGAAGTCCAAGATCAATGTCATCAAAGAACTCATCTATTTTAAGTATCAGGTTTTTGGTTGTTCGGGTGAATACTGGCATATGGTATGATTATTAGGATATTAAACAAATATAAAGATTATTATTCTAAAATTTTTCTTTTAAGGTGCAATGAAAAACAATGATAAAGGAATACTGTTCTTTATAAAATCTTTATACGTTCTCCGGTAGTCTTTATACAATCCTTATGGATACACGCGTATTTTTGCGCGACTTATTTATAAGAAGGCTAGATGGACGGGAGAAGAACACCTAACTCTGATGATAGTACTACATTCAACGAAAGATTAAAAAATGCTTTTATAGGTAAAGCTAAGGGAATTCAGGATAAAGGGTTATTTCATAAACTGACGTTAGTTGCCTTCTTCGCGTGGATCGGTCTGGGTGCCGACGGAATTTCATCATCATGTTACGGACCTGAAGAGGCATTCAGAAACCTGCAGGGCCATTCGAGCCTTGCGATTTTTGTCGCCCTCGGTACAGTATTCACTATTATAATTATTGGTTCCAGCTATAACCAGATTGTCCGGCTTTTTCCACATGGAGGGGGAGGCTATCTCGTAGGCAGCAAACTTTTATCTCCAACAACAGGTATGATCTCTGGATCTGCCTTAATTATTGATTATGTACTCACAATTACTCTTTCCGTTTCAAGTGGAGCTGATGCGATTTTTAGTTTTTTCCCGGTAGAATGGCAACCATATAAACTGACATTTGCCATTGGTGGTGTCTGTTTCCTGGTTTTACTGAATCTCAGAGGAGTAAAAGAATCAGTTATCTCGTTAACTCCGATTTTTATAATTTTTATTACGACCCATGTAGGGGCAATTTTATATGGTATCATTCTTCACGCTTCAAATTTTACTGCGGTTGCCAGCCAGACTTCTCATGAAATTCATGGAACAGTATCCCAGTTTGGTTTTTTTGCCACTTTTTTCATAATTCTGAGAGCATATAGTATGGGCGCTGGAACATATACGGGTATAGAAGCCGTAAGTAACGGAATGCCCATCCTTAGAGAGCCCAAAGTTGCAACAGCCAGGAAGACAATGTTCCTGATGGTCATTTCTCTTTCTTTTATGGTTCTGGGCTTAATGATCTGTTATATGCTTTTTAATGTGCAGCTCGACACTCATAAGACTCTTAATGCCGTATTGCTCGATAATCTAACATCTGGTTGGGGGTATTTCTGGGCAAAAAGCTTTGTCCTGATAACTCTCGTATCTGAATCTGCATTACTTTTCGTAGCTGCCCAGACTGGCTTTATCGACGGACCGAGAATCATGGCAAACATGGCAATAGATCATTGGCTACCCAAAAGGTTTGCTTCTCTGAGCGACAGACTCGTTACTATGAACGGAGTGTTGTTAATGGGAATAGGTGCATTGATAATAATGGTTTTATCAAAGGGATCTGTTGCTTTACTTGTGGTTCTGTACAGTATAAATGTGTTTATTACATTCACCATATCTCAGGTTGGAATGGTGAAGCACTGGTGGGAGATGAGGGGAAGAAAAGTACCATGGAAAGGTAAACTTGCAATAAACGGCATAGGCCTGGTTCTCACGTCATTTATTCTTGTTTCGGTTATCATTCTTAAATTCACACAGGGTGGGTGGGTCACATTACTGATAACCGGTTTGCTTATCCTGCTTGCCATAAATATTAAACGGCATTATTTCAGTACTGCCAGGAAGCTTCAGAAACTCAGGCTAAATGCTTTTGCAGAGATGGAGCAATTAATTGGTCAGCGACCTTGTGAGAATAAAACAGTTGAAAAGAAAAAATTCAACAAAGAAGGCAAAACAGCTATTATTCTTGTCAGTGGGTTTGGCGGAACAGGACTCTATACGTTTTTAAGAATCCTTGAGAATTTTAAAGGCGTATACACTAACTTTGTCTTTGTAAGGATAGGAATTCTTAATTCAAAGATTTTCAGGGGAACTGCTGAATTGGAACAGTTTAAGAACAATGTAAAAGCAGATGGGGAGAAATATGTTACTATTGCCAACCAGTTCGGATTTTACGGTAAAAGTATCTGGACTATTGGTACCGACCCGGTTGCTGAGATTTACAAAATAGTTAAAAGATTGAGGCCAAGGTTATCGGGGGCAGCCCTCTTTGGCGGTCAGTTAGTCTTTTCGAAAACATTCTATATGTCAAAACTACTTCATAATCATACCATTTTCTCAATCCAGAAGAGGTTTTTCAAGTTTGGTATCCCTATAGTGATATTCCCCATTAAAATCGTTTGATATCAGCAAAGTACTAATCTTATCACTGCTTAAAGAGAATACCCTCAATAAGATTTTAAAATGGAGGTAAATCCATCTTATTGGTTCATCTATCAACCAGATTAGTCCTTATAAAAAATTTATAGACTTCAAATCAATTTTATATAACCCAAATATATTTAGGTGCAACTTTGTATCATAAATATGAAGGTTATGTTTACGAAATTATTCTTATCAGTTTTACCAATACTGTCAGGAGCATCAGTTAACAACACCGGATTAAGTTATCTGGTGGGTGGATTAATAGCTTTGCTCATCCTGGCCTACCTGATCTATACATTATTCCGGCCTGAAAAATTTTAATTCAGTACATCATGAATGAAATAATTCAAATAGCACTTTTCATTGGATTGCTTTTGGCCCTGTCTCCGCTACTGGGAAAATACATGGCAAAAGTTTTTATGGGAGAAAAGCACATTATGAAACCAGTTTTAGGCTGGCTTGAAAATTCAGTCTACAGAGTTACAGGTATTAAAAGCACAGAGGAGATGAACTGGAAGACCTATCTGAATGCAGTTCTTCTTTTTAACTTCTTTGGTTTTATCTTTTTGTTCCTGGTTCAGGTATTCCAGGCTTCTTTACCACTCAATACCGAAAAACTTCCTTCTGTTTCATGGCATCTGGCATTTAATACAGCAATGAGTTTTATAACAAATACCAACTGGCAATCATACAGTGGTGAAAACACACTCAGTTACTTTGTTCAGATGACTGGACTGACAGCTCAGAATTTTGTCAGCGCGTCAACAGGAATTGCCGTTGTTCTTGCCTTTATACGTGGATTAACCAGAAAAACAACTGATGAACTTGGCAATTTTTGGACAGACATGACTAGAAGCACCCTTTATGTGCTACTTCCTTTATCAATTATTCTTACTATTTTCCTCGTGGGTCAGGGAGTCGTACAGACATTTTCACATTCTGTAAAAGTTGTAACCTTGCAGGGAACTGAACAGGTTATTTCACTCGGACCTGCAGCTTCCCAGGTCGCTATCAAACAACTTGGAACAAACGGAGGTGGCTTTTTTGGAGCAAACAGTTCACATCCGTTTGAGAATCCAACTCCATTTTCAAATTTTCTTGAATTAATCTCTATAATCATTATTTCATCCGGATTGGTTTTTACATTCGGTCATTATATGAAATCCAAACGTCAGGCCTGGACTATCTTCATCACCATGTTCATACTTTTTGCTGCAGGGTTAGGAATCTCTCTTGTAGCGGAATACGGTCATAACAATTTTCTGAATGCATCAGGTATTATGGAGGGGAAAGAGACAAGGTTCGGTGTGATGAATAGTGTTATGTGGGCTGTTACGACTACTGTTACTTCAAATGGATCGGTAAATAACATGCACGATAGTCTATCTCCCATTTCAGGACTTGTAGCAATTTTTAACATTATGCTTGGTGAAATTATTTTCGGAGGTGTTGGATCAGGGCTCTATGGAATGATAATCTTCATTCTACTTACAGTTTTTATCGCAGGCCTGATGGTAGGAAGAACTCCTGAATATTTGGGAAAGAAGATAGAGGCTTTTGACATGAAGATGACTGTAATTGCCATTCTTGCTCCGGCGATTGTAATAAAACTGTTTACCGCAATTGCATGCTCAATACCGGCTGGCTTGGCTGGCCTTAATAACGCCGGGCCACATGGGTTTTCAGAAATTTTATATTCTTTTTCATCAGCAGCCGGAAATAACGGAAGTGCATTCGCAGGGCTTAATACCAATACAGTTTTTTACAATCTCATGTTAGGATTTGGAATGCTGATTGGTAGATTTGGTATAATAATTCCAGTTATGGCTATTGCTGGTAATATGGCAAAGAAAAAAATCACTCCGGTATCTTCCGGGACTTTCCGAACCGATAACTGGTTGTTCGTAGTTCTTCTGATAGGAGTCATTTTAATCGTAGGAGGTTTGACCTTTTTTCCACCTCTGGCATTAGGACCGGTTGTTGAGCATCTTCTTATGAATCATGGGGTTGGATTTTAATTTTATAGGCAATAACAATGGAAAAGCAAAATAGCAGCCTGTTATCAGGGGAAATTGCAGGTAAGGCATTACTCGATTCATTCGCCAAACTGAATCCAGCTGTTCTGGTTAAGAATCCGGTTATATTTATTGTTGGTGTTGGTGCCTTCATGACAACCATAGTGGTATTGAAAGATATCCTTTCGGGGCATTTTTCAGGGTTTAATTTTCAGATAACGATTTGGCTCTGGTTCACAGTTTTATTTGCAAATTTTGCAGAAGCTGTTGCGGAGGGAAGAGGAAAAGCTCAGGCGAATAGTCTGAGGAAAAGCCGGACACAGACAAAGGCACGCCGGTTAATAAATAATTCGGAGGAGATGGCTCTTGCCACTGACCTGAGGAAGGGAGATATAGTAATTTGCGACACCGGAGATATTATCCCGGCTGACGGGGATGTAATTGATGGTATTGCAAGTGTTGATGAATCTGCAATAACAGGCGAATCGGCTCCGGTAATCCGGGAAAGTGGTGGTGATCGCAGCGCTGTCACCGGAGGCACAAAAGTAATCAGTGACAGAATAGTCATAAAAATAACATCAGAACCAGGTTTTACCTTTCTCGACAGGATGATCGCTCTTGTAGAAGGTGCCAAACGTCAGAAGACACCTAATGAGATAGCACTGATTATTTTATTGTCGGGATTGACTATTATCTTTCTTCTCGTCGTGGTATCACTGCCTGCCTATTTTGGATACAGTTTGAAAGCTTCAGAAATCTCGCAGGATCATAACCTTACACTTCCTGTACTCATTTCACTTCTTGTTTGTCTGATTCCTACCACTATAGGAGGACTACTAAGTGCTATTGGCATTAGTGGTATGGATCGTCTGCTCCGTAAAAATGTAATAGCCACAAGCGGCAGGGCAATTGAGGCTGCAGGTGATACAGATGTTCTGCTTCTTGATAAAACAGGAACCATAACCCTTGGTAACAGGATGGCCACAGATTTTATTGCAGCAGAAGGTTTTACCCAATTGCAACTTGCTGATGCATCACAGCTTGCATCACTTGCAGATGAGACTCCGGAAGGAAGATCAATTGTTGTATTGGCCAAGGAGCAGTTTAATCTGAGAGCCCGGGAGATGCAACCTATGGAGGCTGTCTTCATCCCGTTTACAGCCCAGACCAGGATGAGCGGAATTGATCTTAAAAACTCTGAAGGCCAGATTAGATGCATTCGTAAAGGTGCATCAGCTGCTATAAAAAAATTTATTGAGAATAATAATGGTTTTTTCCCGAAAAAGGTCGATGAAATAGTATCTGAAGTATCTGCCCAGGGGGCAACACCTCTTGTCGTTGCCGAGAATAACCATGTTTTGGGAGTTATTCATTTAAAAGATATTGTTAAAGGTGGTATCAAACAGAGGTTTGCCCAGTTGCGTATGATGGGTATTAAAACTATAATGGTAACTGGCGACAATCCGCAGACAGCAGCAGCAATTGCAGCTGAAGCCGGAGTTGATGATTTTCTTGCTGAAGCAAAACCTGAAGATAAACTCGCAAGAATCAGGGAGGAACAGGCAGCCGGGCATCTTGTCGGGATGATTGGTGATGGAACTAATGATGCACCTGCCCTGGCTCAGGCTGATGTTGGCCTGGCAATGAATACAGGTACGCAGGCTGCACGCGAGGCAGGCAACATGGTTGACCTCGACAGTAACCCAACCAAACTTATTGAAGTTGTTGAAACAGGAAAACAGCTTCTGATGACACGTGGTGCTTTGACTACATTCAGTATTGCAAATGATGTGGCAAAATATTTTGCCATCATACCTGCCATTGCAACCATGTTGTATATAACGGCTTCCGGTATAGCTCCTCTCAGGGTTCTTAACATTATGAAGCTTCATTCTCCTGAAAGCGCTATCCTGAGTGCTGTAATTTTCAATGCACTTATAATAATCGCCCTTATCCCTCTTGCACTGAAAGGTGTAAAATACAGACCGGTATCCGCAAACCGTATTCTTGCACTAAATATTCTGATCTATGGTTTGGGAGGAATAATAGTTCCCTTTATAGGTATTAAACTAATTGATCTGTTTATCGTTTATGTTCACCTGGTATAAATGCATCCATATGAAAAAAGAAATTTTTACAGCACTTAAATTTTTGCTTGTAATGATCATCATTACAGGTGTATTATATCCTGTGCTCATGACCGGACTTGCTCAACTGATTTTTCCATCAAAGTCAAATGGCAGCATGATAAAAATTAATGGGAAGCTAATAGGTTCAGAGTTAATCGGTCAGAAGTTCGATGATAACAGATATTTCTGGTCGAGACCATCTGCAACCTCTTATAATACAGTTCCATCAGGCGGATCAAATTATGGTCCTACCAGTGATACATTGAAAAAATTAATGATAGCCAGACGCAGCCGTTTTGCACAAATAAACTCTGTAAGTGATACATTGATTGTTCCAAAGGAAATGATGTTTGCTTCAGGAAGTGGTCTGGATCCTCATATTTCCCCTGAAGCTGCACTTTTGCAGGTTGATCGCATTGTGCGGATAAGGCAGCTGACTAATAATCAAAAGGAAGATCTGCTGAAAACTATAAAGGACATTAGTGAAGCGCCGCAGTATTTATGTCTTGGTGAGCCTCGTATTAATGTATTAAAACTAAATTTAGAATTAGATAATATCCAGAAAAATAACCGGTAACAAGTAATATAAAAGCTATGAAGCAATCAATTCGCACAAGATTTACAATGGGTATGATATTTTTATTTGTTATCATATCTGTTTTAGCCGTTTTTTCGGGTTTTTACCTGAATAAACTTTCTGATAAAACTGGAGCCATTCTCAAGGAAAATTATCTTTCAGTGGTTTATGCAAGGGAAATGTCTGAGGGCATAATGAACATTAATCAGGAAATTACGAATTGCTATCTGGCGAAACGTAAACCTGATAGTTTAAAGATTAATAAGGAGATGAGTATAATTAATCAGGCTCTTGTCTCTGAGAAAAGCAACATCACAGAGCCTGGTGAAGACAAACTGGTTTCGGGAATAGAGGGTGATTATATTGAGTACACTGATTCTCTGGCTGTTTTTTATAAGTCTACGGAATCAACTGGTGTTTTGTTATATCTTCAGAAAAAATCAGGGACTCTCTATCAGCAATTGTCAATCCTTTCCCAGATGAACGGTAAGGCACTGGAAGTAAAAACTGATGATGCAAAGGCTTCAGCAAAAAGTGCACTTACAAAGATGACAATTCTGGCCACCTTGAGTTTCCTGATAGGGATGAGTTTTACCTTCAGTTTTGCTTCTTACTTTAACCGAAGATTTTTTCAGCTGTATCATGGTTTGAAGGAGCTCGTTTCAACTAATTTTGATCATCTGTTGTTCATTGACGGGAAAGATGAATTTTATGAAATCTCGGTAGTGGTTAATGAAATGGCCGAAAACCTGAAGAAGAACAACCAGAAATTGTCTGTAACTTTGCTGGACGAAAGTGAGAAAAACCTGTTGACCAAAGATCTGGACGAATTGAAATCAATGCTTTCCCGGATTAAAGTCATTGAAGAACAGGCTTCCTTACTTATATCAAAAATAGAAAAAAAGTAAGTTTGCCGGTATGGATAATAACAACGAACGCCCCGACCCAGATGAACTTTTGGCCTCATTAAAGCGTGAAGAGGAAAAGAACAAAAAGGGCAAACTGAAAATATTCTTTGGAATGTGTGCCGGCGTCGGCAAAACTTATACCATGCTCCAGACAGCCCAGTCTGAAAGGTCAAAAGGTTGTGATACTGTCATCGGCTATGTTGAGACACACAATAGAAAGGAGACAGCGGAGTTGTTAATCGGTTTTGAACTGATTCCCAGAAAAGTATACCAATATAAATCCACTGGTGTTGAAGAAATGGACCTGGATGCCATAGTTGCACGCAAACCCCAGCTTGTTCTGGTTGATGAACTTGCACATACAAACGCTCCGGGAAGCAGACATTCAAAAAGATATATGGATGTTCTGGAACTACTTGATAATGGCATAAATGTTTATACTACTGTAAATGTCCAGCACCTTGAGAGCAGATCCGATACTGTTGCTCAAATTACAGGTGTGATTGTAAGAGAAACCATTCCTGATGAAATATTTGAAAATGCTGATGAAGTTGAGGTAATTGATCTGACACCTGAAGAATTGTTGCAACGACTTTCAGAAGGGAAAGTTTATGCCCCTGAAAGGTCTAAAGAAGCTGTCGAGAGTTTTTTCCGCAAAGGAAACATCACTGCCTTACGTGAAATGGCCCTCAGAATTGTGGCTGACAGGGTCGATAAACAACTGCATGAATATATGCAGCTCAAACGTATTAAAGGTCCATGGAAATCAGGATTGCACCTTCTAGTTGCTGTAAGCCATACGCAGCAATCTGCCAAATTACTACGTTGGGCGAAGAACCTCTCTTATACCATGGGAGCTGATTTGCAGGCTGTATATGTTGAAACATCTCACAAGATTAATGAGTCTGAGAGTGAACAACTGAATAAAAACATAAATCTTGCGAGACAACTTGGAGTGAAATTCCGGCTGATAACCAGTACCGACATGGTGAAGTCAATCGTGGATTTTGCCCAGAAAGAAAATATAACACATATTATCATAGGCAAACCGCGTGTCCGTAACCTGCTGACTCTTTTACGTCTGGGTAACTTTGTAAATAGACTGATAAGGTACAGTGGAAATATCGATGTTTACATTTTAGGATCTGATATTCAGGCAAAGGATAGATTCAAAGAGAAGGTTTCCATGCCGTCATTCACCTCTGGTCTCAGACAGTATCTGATTGCTTCGTCAATAGTATTTCTTACTGCGATAATTTGTTTTTTTAGCAAGGAATTTATTGTTTATCAGGTTGTTTCTTATATTCTTTTGTTTGTTGTTTCAATACTGGCATTTTTCTTTGGAACCGGTCCTGTTTTGTTATCCGCAACCCTGAGTGCCCTGATCTGGGATTTCTTTTTCATACCACCACCATACACTCTTCATGTTGATAAACCCGAAGATATGCTTATGCTTATCATGTTTTTTATCATAGCACTGTTAAGCGGGGTTCTGACATCAAGAGTCAGAAGACAGGAGATGAAAATCAGAATACGGGAAGAGCGCACAAATGCTTTGTACCAGCTTACAAAAGAACTTTCTACAGCTACAGGTATTGAGGAAGTTATCACAATCGCAAAAAATGACATTAAAAAATATTTCAATCTCGACAGCCGGATTCTGCTAATCAGTGATAGTAATGAATTAGAATATACGAGTAAGAAAAACGGGAATTTCAGCCTTTCAAAAAATGATATGAGTGTTGCTTTATGGACTTTTCAGCACTCTGCCAGGGCAGGTAAACACACTGATACCCTGCCTTCTTCGAATTATACATTCTATCCCCTGAAGGGCAATCAAATGAATCTTGGGGTTATTGCAATTCAACAGACTATTGTGTTTACACAGGGAGAAGAACAATTCTGGGATGCATTTATCTCACAGATATCCGGTAAATTTGAGAGGGAATACCTGAGGAATATGGCAAAACAGGCTTATCTGTTAAATGAATCGGACAAACTTTATAAAACGCTTTTCAATTCAATTTCACATGAATTGAGAATTCCTGTAGCAACTATTATGGGGGCATCCGATTCTTTGTTGACTAAAGAGCATACTAAGGCAATCAGTAATGAACTTTTCACTGAAATATTTAAAGCTTCCAAAAGGTTAAACCGATTGATTGAGAATCTTCTAAATATGTCGAGGCTGGAAAGCGGACATATTACTCCTCGACTCGATTGGTGCGATATTCATGATCTCATTAATAAAGTTACCGAAAGCTTGCAGGAAGAACTTAAACCGTTTAATCTCCATATAGTTATACCTGACGATATGCCATTTGTAAGAATTGATTTCGGACTGATGGAACAGGTTCTTTACAATCTAATCTATAATGCGACACAATATGCAGCCAGTTCATCCAACCTGCGTGTTAAAGTGTTCTATGATAATGGAATGATGACCATCCAGGTAATGGACAGGGGACCAGGTTTTCCTGCTAAAGAAATTTCACTTATCTTTAACAAGTTCTATAGAATAACAGGCTCAAAAGCAGGCGGAACAGGTCTCGGCCTGTCAATAGCAAAAGGATTTGTAGAGGCTCATAATGGAACTATTACAGCTGAAAACAGACAAAACGGGGGTGCCAAGTTCTCAATTAAAATACCAACAGAGATATCAGGAGAAGAGGTGAAGTGAAAAATGACGAGCAAATGAACGTTACTGACACAATACTGGTTATTGATGATGAGGTACAAATCCGGCGTTTGCTTGAAATTACTCTTTCTTCCTACGGATTTAAAGTAACAGAGGCAGGAACTGCAAAAGACGGACTTGTTGCTGCTGCAACACATTCTCCTGCCTTGATTATTCTTGATCTTGGATTACCTGATATGGACGGGATCGAGATTCTGAAAAAGATAAGGGAGTGGTACAACAAGCCTGTTTTAATACTTTCTGTGAGAAATTCCGAAGATGATATTATTACAGCCCTCGATAATGGTGCCAATGATTATCTGACAAAGCCTTTTAAAACAGGAGAACTTCTTGCCAGGATAAGAGTTGCATTAAGATCTTCTCAAACCACTGACGTAAATCCTATCCTTACTTTTGGTTCACTGACAATAGATTTGGTGAACCATATTGCAAGAAAAAATGACGAGATACTGAAATTGACTTCAACCGAATTTTCTCTGCTTGCAATGCTGGCAAAAAACTCTGGAAGGGTATTGACTCATCAGAGTATATTAAAAGAAATATGGGGGTTCGGCTATATAGAACAGACTCAGATACTGAGAGTTTTTGTTGCCCAGCTGCGAAAGAAAATCGAGGACGATCCGGCAAAACCTACATTACTCATTACCGAATCAGGTATCGGCTACAGGTTTCATGAATAGCAGGCCCCTGGCCGCTACCTTCGCTGGCAAAGATTACAAATCCGCTCCAGCGGCGAATTACCCCCCCTTTAGGGGGATTGGGGGGTAAAAGGGAGGATGGGGGTGGTAAAGGAAGCAGTGGAGTAATCAGAACTCAATGATCCTGTCGACTTTATTCTGTTTAAGATACAGCTTGAGAATAGCCTGAATGTCGCTGTTATCGGCTGATGGTTTAATACAGTCATGAACAGCTGAGAGACCAAATCCCATATCGTTTATATTGAAATAACCGTAACCGGCATATTTCCCGTTTATGATTTTAACAGCACATCGTTCTTCTTCATGATGCCCCTTATCGATAATGAAAAAGTTGCGTCGCGTAAATACAAATTCTTCAATTGCCTTTGCTGCCCTGGAATTATAATCNGNCGGCGACTCTTTNCCTATNCANGCACCNTTNCATATACCNACCTGATAATGAAANCATGCTCCCTCNGTCTCATANAGACCGGATAATTTCTGACACAGAGTATAATTCTCTACCAGTCGCGAAAGCCTGGTCCTGGCCTTTTCCTTTGATGTGAAGACTGAAACAGGCGCTTCCTCATCATTCACCTGTCCAAACCTGTAGTTAAGATATCCGTTTGAATCATAATTGCTGAAGATACCCCATT
>JGI20214J51650_10001692_pt1 | contig 14020 bp, 13 predicted proteins | sample WetSurMetagenome_FD_51650 | JGI IMG/M metagenome (IMG submission 51650) | reverse complement strand
ACGTTCTGAGGTCGATATTCCAGTCCGTAACAGCTTGTTCAATCAATCCGGTATTCGGTTTGCGACAACTACACTTATCATCCGGGTGGTGGGGGCAGTAATAAATGGCGTCGATCCGCCCGCCCTCCCGCCGGATATCCGCCAAAAGCTTATCATGGATTCTGCCCAGCGTTTCCTCATTAAAGTAACCGCGGGCGATGCCGGACTGATTGGTGATAATGATGATTTTGTAATCGGTCTTGCTTAGCTCACGCAGCCCGTCCGTCACGGTAGGCAGGAACTCCAACTCTTCCATCCGGCTGCAATAGTGAACATCCTTAACTAAAGTACCATCTCGATCCAGGAACACAGCTTTATTCATTATCGTATCCTGATAGTTCTGTTCATTTTCCAATATTCTTGAATTCATAANGGTAACAGATGATTATACTGAGTTTCCTTTAATTGTCCGGNAATCTAAATTNCNATAATGCACTGTATATGTGCACAAATGCACATTACAATTAAGAATAATAGATTAATTCAGNTACAATGTCAAGACCCATAATGTTAGACATGTATTTTCAGAAACGAATGGCTTGGCGAAAAACGCCGCCGTAACCTGGTGGAACAAGCCATGCTATGTTTAAAGTACAAACCTTGACAGATTCCGGTCATCTCTTACGTGTTGCTGCCAGTTATGATTCTGTGAAACGTCACTTTCATCACTGTCGTTGCGAGGAATCAGAGTGTAAATGAGGATGACGAAGCAATCTCATTCGGCAATAATAGATGTTTCGTTTGAAGCTCTGCCAATCTCCTCGTTTGCTTCTTTAACTTCTGATACAATAGTAGCTAAGGATAAGAATCATGGATTTACAACAACATGGTGAAGTCGGGTTTGTAGAAATGTCTTCTGTAAGCGATTTCGACCGTCATCTTTTCAATGAGGGAACACATTCCCACCTGTACGAGAAGCTGGGTGCTCATCCTGTGATTTCGAACGGTAAGGCTGGCACCTTCTTTGCCGTATGGGCACCGAATGCCAGCAGTGTATCGGTAATAGGTGATTTTAACGGTTGGATAAACACCAGCCATTCGCTGCAAACGAGAGGGCAATCCGGAATTTGGGAAGGTTTTATCCCTGGTGTCATCAAGGGTAATTGCTACAAATATCACATAATCTCAAAGTATAATAATTATCATGCAGACAAAGCCGACCCGTTCGCATTCTTTGCTGAAGTGTCACCGAAAACGGCATCCGTGGTGTGGGATCTTAATTACAGGTGGTCTGANAATGATTGGATTGCGAACCGGCACAGACATAACGGACTGGATAGTCCTATCTCGATTTACGAAGTCCANCTGGGTTCTTGGAGACGGAAACCGGAAGAAAACAATCGTTTTTTGACTTACCGCGAAATAGCACCACTATTGACAGACTACATCAAGCAAATGGGTTTTACCCATGTCGAGTTAATGCCGGTAACCGAACATCCCTTTTACGGCTCATGGGGTTATGAGACAACAGGTTACTTTTCGCTCACCAGTCGTTATGGAANACCACAGGACTTCATGTACTTTATCGATTACCTGCATCAAAACGGTATCGGTGTTTTTTTGGATTGGGTCCCTGCTCATTTTCCGTCTGATGAACATGGGCTCGGCTATTTCGATGGAACGCACCTTTATGAGCATGCCGATTCACGGCTGGGTTTCCACCCCGAATGGAACAGCCTGATTTTTAATTACGGACGTCCTGAAATACAGAGCTTCCTCATAAGCAGTGCACTTTTTTGGTTGGATAAATATCATATTGACGGGCTGCGTGTAGACGGCGTGGCCTCGATGTTATATCTGGATTACTCTCGTAAAAATGGTGAATGGCTTCCGAATAAATATGGCGGTAAAGAAAATCTTGATGCTATTGCTTTCCTGAAGAAATTAAACAAAGAGGTTTATAAATGTTTTCCGGATACCCAAACTATCGCTGAAGAGTCCACTTCCTGGCCGATGGTTACTAAACCGACATATATCGATGGCCTTGGTTTCGGGTTAAAATGGAATATGGGCTGGATGCATGACTCCATAGAGTACATGTCCCAAGACCCGATTAATCGAAAATTTCATCATGACAAGCTGACTTTCTCACTTCTTTACGCCTTTAATGAAAACTTTGTTCTGCCGCTTTCACATGACGAGGTTGTACATTGTAAAAGCTCTCTCATTGGTAAGATGCCAGGCAACACATTACAAAAATTCGCTAACCTGAGAGCACTGTATGGTTACATGTGGGGACATCCCGGCAAGAAACTATTATTTATGGGCGGCGAATTTGGCCAGTGGAAAGAATGGCAATGGGATACCAGTCTCGACTGGGATATTACCGCGTATGAAAATCATAAGGGATTGCAGAAATACATCAGCGACTTGAACCGGCTATTACGTAATGAACGGTCTCTATATGAGTTAGATTTTAGCTGGGAAGGTTTCGAGTGGATTGATTTTAGCGACGTTGAAAAGAGTATCATTTCATTTTTACGTAAAGGCAGGAATAATAACGACTCACTCGTTTTTGTATGCAACTTTACGCCGGTCCCACGTTTTAAATACCGTGTGGGTGTACCCTTCCACGCTTTGTTCAGGGAGGTGCTTAACAGTGATTCCGGATTTTACGGGGGCAGTAATTTTGGTAATTTTGGAGGTATTTCTTCCGAAGAAGTCCCCTTCCATGGACGTCAGTACTCGTTAAGTCTTACATTGCCGCCTCTCAGTGTGGTTATTTTAAAACCGGATATATAATTACGTCATTCCACAAGGAGCAATTAGTTTTTCTTCCATTAGCCTGTTTCAAATCGATGATACGATATTAAATCGATTCTATCAACAAAAAAGAACACAATCCAACAACTCTAAGGCTTTTTAATTTTTATACCGGTCTTTTCGGTTCTGGAGCCTATTGTAATACCTTGATTGATTGAAAAACCGAAAGAAATTATAGCAGAGAGAATTAACGAAATCATAATAACTATTTCACTAAGACTAAAAATATGTTGATGAGAAAATATAGCACAGTTCCCAAAACAGCAATTGTGCTTTATATCAATTGAACTTGAATCCCTTTTCATTGATAAGACGTAAACATGCGCTGACAACTTCACCATCGTATAGTTTGTTTTTGTTAGTGTTGATTTCTTTCAGAGCTTTTTCCATGCCTAAAGAGGCACGGTACGGTCGATGGGAAGCCATTGCCTCAACTACATCCGCTACCGTCAGGATGCGAGCTGCCTTACTAATGTTCTCGCCTTTGAGTCCTGACGGGTATCCGGAACCATCCAATAGTTCGTGGTGCTCCAGTATCCAACTAGCTATCGGGTACGGGAATTTTATGGTTTTCATAATTTCGTAACCAGCCTGAGCGTGCATTTTTATTAGCGCATATTCGAGATCACTGAGAATGCCCGGTTTTGATAGAATCTCCGCCGGAATACTGATTTTACCAATATCATGAATAAGACCGGCAGTATATATCTGGTTGCTTTCATCTCCGGCAAGACCCATTTCCGTAGCTATAGCTTGAGCTAGCTGGGCAACGTGCAGTTGATGTCCGGCGGTGTAGGGATCACGTAATTCTACAGTTGCCGCAAGAGCCTGGGTAATGCCGCGCAGGGTCTGCTGTAATTGTGCATAGCTCTGTTTTAGCCTGACTTCAGCGGCTTTCCGTTCGGTTATGTCGCTTTCAATACTGACGGTATAGTTTTGCCCCCCCAATTTTATGAGACAGGAGTGTACCTCTACAGGAATATCATGCTTCGTACGGTGCAGTGCGATGCTTTCTATTGTGTTCTGTCCGCTCTCCGATAATTTCAAGTTGGTTTGTTTAACTGTTTTTTCTATTTCGTCTGCCGGCAGCAGATCGGAAATGTGCTTACCAAGCAACTCCTCCCGGGAATAATCGCTGCTTAGACAGGAAGCGTTATTCACATAGACCAGTCTGTTCTGAGTGTCCCAAACATAAACACTCTCTGATACGGAATTCAGGAGCTGCGATTGAAATCGCAGGTCTTCTTCAGTTTTTTTTCGCTCAGTAATATCGCGTGCGACTGAAAAGACTATATCCTGTCCGTTCCAGGCAGTGACAATAGAATGGACCTCGACTGGATATGTTGAGCCATCTTTTCGGATATGTTCCATCTCGAAGATATTAAGGCATTTTTCTTCCACAATGATTTTACGTTTCGGGATTGCAGAGGCGGCTTCCGGTGTATCCATCTGGTAGATTGTCATTTTCATCATTTCTTCGCGGGTATAGCCTTGTGCGGCACAAGCCGCAGTGTTAATATATAATAGATTTCCGGCCTTGTCGTGAACATAGACTGCATCCATTTGAGCATCAAGCAGTTGAGCCTGTAATCTCAATTTATCTTGTGATTCTTTACGCTGCGAAATATTCCGGCTTATGTTAACGAGATATTCTTTATCTTCTACAGTAATCATTTTTGTATGTATCTCTACCGGGAACTTCGACTGGTCCTTACGCATAGCCGTGGTTTCGATCGTAGCTTCACCTTTTTCTTCCATAACTTTGTTAAGTTTCATAGAAAGTGATGGAAAGAAATCGGGAGAGATCAGATCGCTAAGATGTTTATTGGTCATTTCTTCTCTGGTATAACCGCGAGATATGTACGCTGCTTTATTGAAATAAACAAGATTGCCTCTATCATCAATAACATAAATTGAATCCATGGCAGAATCGAGCAATTGAGCTCTGAATAGTAACGCTGCTTCTCTCTTTTTAAAATCTGTGATATCATGTGCGACACTCATTATTTGCTTCCGTCCGTTTATACTCGTCACAACAGCATGGATTTCCATTGGGAATTCGGTACCGTCTTTTTTTCGATGAGTCACTTCATATGTCGCGAGGCCGTTACTAAATAAAGTATTCATTGATGAAGGCATTATTTTTGATTTGTCACTGACCAGTTGATCGATACTCATCTTCAGTAGTTCTTCCCTGGTATAGCCATGTATCGCACATGCTGCTCTATTTACATAGGTTAGATTTCCTCCATTACCAAGTACCACAACTGCATCAGTCTGTTCGTCAAGTAACTTGGCCTGGAAGCTGATTTGTTCTTCGGCTTTTTTAATGTCAGTTATATCTAAACAGGATCCGACATAACCAGCAAATTTACCTTTGCTGTCATACATAGGAGTTCCGCTGTCGTATACCCATCGATAGGAGCCATCATTATAACGTAAACGGTATTCCATGGCGAAGAGATCCCGTTTATCAAAAGCCTCGGTATAAATTTTGAGGCACTTTCCCAGATCGTCAGGGTGAATTCCTTCAGCCCAACCGTTATCTAGTTCCTGATCCATAGTCCGCCCGGTAAATCTAAGCCAGGGTTTATTAAACCAGGTACATCTTTTTTGAGTGTCTGAAATCCAAACCAGCGCGGTTGAATTATTAGCAACGTTATCAAATAGTTGATAAACTTCTTTTAGTGCATCTTCCGATTGTTTTTCCTCGGTAATATCATTGTCCATTACTAGAAATGCCGGTTTACTATTCCATTCGATACTAGTAACATGCCTTTCTAACCAACAAATCCATCCATCTTTATGAGTAAAACAGAATTTATTAGAGTAAAGTATTAAGTTATTGGGCATTGTTTCTCGGTCTGCTTCATGAATCAAACTGAAACCGTCCACCATCTTAAGTTCTTCAATACTATAACCGGTCATTGCCTCTACTCGTTTATTAGCGAATACAATTTCTCCATCTTGAACAATGGATATACCGATGGGAGAATTTTCTATAAGCGCAAGGTACTTGGATTCAGCTCTGGACTGTGCTTCTTCTGCCAGTTTTCGGGTTGTAATATCAAAGGATAAAATTAGAATCCCTTCTGGCAATGGCACAATTTTTAGTTCAAACCAGGCTTTGGAATTATCGGGGTAGGTAAATTCGCTTTCTATTTTAGTGGAAACTCGATCCTTCATACAGAGGTTAAGGTGATTAAACATTTTTGTGTCTTCAATACCGGTGTACACTTTCATTATGGTACGGCCGAGCAACTGACGTTTCGTCTTTCGGCTTTGTCTTACAGCCGCGTCGTTTAAATATAGATATCGCCAGTCAAAGCCAATTATCTGACATCCTTCCAGAAGATTGTCCAAAATAAATCCATATCGTTCCCTGTTTATTTCAAGATCCGATTTATTGGGGTTGTTTATGCGGAGAAATTGCACAGGTTCTTTGATTTGAAGACCAAGCATATTCACACCTCACATAAATAGAATTTTGTCTTCACTAATTTGTTTTACTTCGGCAATAGATTTAACAGCCAATCAGGAATAATAATAGAAAATTGAAGTATTTTAACGATAAGGTAAAATGCCAAATATGATAACATTGTTATCAAAGCAGCGGTTAATCCTATTCTTGTTATTTTGAGATAATCAACCTTCGTTTTATTTACATACTCAGTTTTTTGTTCGACTTTTTGTTGTGAGGCAGCACTATTAGAGCTTCTTCCCGAAAAATCATTTAATGTTGCCGGTGCGAATTTTCCGTCATATTCCACTTTTTTGTCAGCGTGGGAAAGAACATCGTAAATCAGATTGAGTTCAACCATCCGGCGATCATTCCTATTATAGTTGTGATCGGGGTGATATTGATTAGCGAGTTGAAGATAAGCACTTTTGATCTCTTTGGGACTGGCATCGGGCTCTATCCCCAATATTTCATAATAGGTCATCGGTTGATCAAAATCCTTAAGTCTAGTTTCTGTAGTAACCATTGTTCATCATCCCTTTCATGAAATCATGTTTACAAAAACCTTAAAACATATAAAAAAGGCGCCTTTCTCTTCGAAGAGAAAGGCGCCACTCAACTATATNGACACAGTCTTTCGGTAACCCAGCTGCCATATCCTATTATCGGATTTAGGTCTGCGGCTTTGCGTCCCGTGATTTCCCACGGTTTGCCTTTCTCGTTGGCTTTATTCAATTGGTAAGATCATTATATATCATAATATCTAATTGTCAAATAAATATTAGGCAATTAATTATAGTACTTTAGATAATTGTGGCCATGAATATGCACTTACTTTATATTTAATTGGCTCTTTCTCAAAATGAGTGGGTAAGATAATATATGGATATGCACCGAATGATAGTTCCCTCTCCCCTGCGTGGGAGAGTCAATTACACTCCTGTTCCTCTCTCCCCCACTTGTCCTTCTCCTGAAGGAGCGTGGGAGAGAGCTGGAGAGAGGGGGTTAATCAAAGTATGAAAAGACCTCAACCGATAAGTCAGGCGAGAGACCTTCGACAAAAAAGACCGGCGCAGAGCAAATTCTTTGGTCATGGTTACGTAATAACCAATTAGTTTAGCCTGCTGGGTATCAATCGCGAGGAATTCATCGGAAAGGTATTGTGGGAGTTAGGAATCGAAGGAGCACTGGAGGAAATTTCCAATCAACGGAGTATTCTTTACGATGCAGATGCAGTTGATTCCTGCTTGACGGTATTCCTCTTATTACCCTGTATCGTTATTCATTCTCTACCCCTCCCTTAACCACACCCCAAAACGACCGGAATACTCAGCTAACGGTACCCATTTAGTAAATTGCTTTAGTTGTTCGCCGGTATAGGCAATGCTCATAGGCGATAAAATGTATTCAAAACGCCCGACAATTTTAAACATTTCATCATCGGTTTGAGGTGCATCGTCTTTCCAGAATGCATTACCCTCAGCATCACGGAATATCCCGCGATGACCTTCGTTAAGCCGGTCCACGGTCAGGTAATATCTCATTTATTACCTCCCAGCCTTGTTATTTAACCTGGATTCCCCGAATGATTTCCTCTATATTGAGTTTGATCAACAGTAAACGTGCGGAAGTTGGCCGCTTTTATTGAGTTTTACTTCTATTGGTAGTTTGATTGAATCTCTTTTACCATACTGTAGAACATAATCGTATCGCTGTCAATTACTTTTGGTCAATAAAATAACAAAATATGTAATAATACTGATAATTAAGAATTAGTGTATTAATTTTAAAATTTCAAACCCCTGATCACCTTCAGGTTAGAAAATGGATAATGCTCAATGTTATTAGTGAGTAACGGGGTACCTAATTGTAAAGCGGTTGCCGCAATAATTGTATCGGCAATACCAACCGTCTTTCCTTTTGAACGTAGCATCCCCAGCATGCTGCCTGCCAGGCGTGCAATCGGAATATCGACCGCAACTGAAACCAGGCCGTCAAGGAAAGTATTCGTCGCTATCCCTTCTCCGGTTTTCATTCCCTGATATATCTCAAGATGAGTAAGAGTACTTATTGCCAGAAGCCCTTCCCCAGCCCAGTTTTCAAGTAAGATCAGGGCATATTCGCGCCGCCTCAGGAAATCAATGGCGATGTCGGTATCTACCAGGCAGGAGATGCCCCTTACCATGCTACTTTTCACTGACACTCTCCATTCGCTTTTGCCGTTCCCGGTCTGCTGCCCTGATGTTGCAAACATAAGCTGTAGAATCCTCAGGAGTAACCAGGTCTGGATGACTCTTATCTCTCCAGGCACCAAATCCTTTCTCCATGGCGATTTTCTGCTTACGATAGGCTATGAAATGCTCCAGAGCTTCGGCAAAAAAGGAACTGATCTCTCCACGGGATGAGATGGAACGTATCTCACTAGCCAGTTCCTTAGGCAGAGTTACCGACATTTTTTCAGTCTTTGCTTTTCCACCCACTTGCGGCCTCCCCATAAGTAATAAACGTTGAAACATACTAATAATACTACTGATAATCTTACCAGTCAACAAACATTAACGGTGTTGAACGTCTTTACAATAGCTTTCAGGTCACTTCAGGAAGGACATATCCCTGCTTAATCATCGACTTGAGACCCCATTCTTATCAGATTCGAGAATCGATAAGTTAGCACAGACGGTCTAGTAGCACCGTAGGAGTATCCTTCCTCCTTTTTATTTATTTTGTTATTGACTTTCTTTGACAAATTCGGTGAGTATTTTCTTCCTCTGTTCAGGTTTAAGGCTTTTAAATGTTGCGTACATATCGGCTAATCTTTTTGGAGTTCCATAATAATAAGACACCCAAATACCCTTGTGTGTCTTGTTGTGGATCAGATATTGTTCTCCTTTGGAAATAGTACTATCATTAATGGTTTTGAAAATCTCTCCACTATATTGAAATCCGGTAAAGTTGAGAAGGAATTCGTACCAGGGAACCTCCATATTGGCTTGTATTATTTTTTCAATTGATTCTGCATACAATTCCTTTATATCAAAATAGGCCATTATTTCACCGAAGAACTGTCTTGATTCTGATTCTGCATCGATTTCCTTTATCTTCTTTTCCGCATTAGTTTTATCTATGTGTTTATAAATAACTTCAAGTATCTCCTCGGTCTTTTTACTTGCGATGGACAGATTATTGATTAAAGTTGTTGCAACCTCGAGTTCGCTTTTTTGCTTTCTTCTCGATAGAAAATCATACATCATTCCAGCCCATTGTTTTTTCAGGATGTCTTGGATATCTTTTCCATATTCGAATCCAAAAACACCGTTGTTAATGGTAGCATTTCTTACCTCATTAATGAATTCAAAAATATCAATAGCATATTCTTGTTGTTCGATCGATGGGTAATCAATCTCTTTCACTATATTTTTAAGCCTATTTTTTTCAAATAGTCTATGATCTATCAAAACTGCATTCTTAACAAAAGAAAACACGGGGATGCTGCACGCTTTTGCGGCTCGATATTCTGCATTCACGATGGATTGCTTACGGTCTACTTCATAAGTCCCACCAAATCTTCCACCAATAACCAAAATACACAAGTGACAATTTCCCATTTCATTTGTACAGCTTTCACTCGTATGCAAATCCGGATGATAAAAGATGTCACCTCGTTCGCTCAATACTGGTTCAAAGCCATAAGAATCAATAAAGGAGCTAAGACCGTCTCGTATCTCAGATAAGTCATAGCAGGTTGAACTGACAAACACTCTTGGTGAGGCCATGGCACACCTCCTTACACTATAAAACTGATAAATATCCCAGTGGGGGGTATCCTTCCCTCCTTCTAACGATTATTCGCCAATAGTCCCTTCCTGGTTTAGTTTTAAGTTATTACGCGGCAATTAGCAGAATTGGGGGGAAGTAGATTTTTTTATAAAGACTAATCCAGTTTAAGATCCCCCTTAAGAAAGAGATAGTATCCATTACCAGATGTGCTATAAGCAAGATTCGAAATTCTCTCCAATAGAGGATAGGTTTGTTTATCAGTCTCGATATAGCTGGCTAACTCTACAATGGCATCTCGTAATTTATCAAAAATATTCGGAGGGATGGTAGGATTTCCTTGCATGGACAAAGCGATATTCGTATTGATTGTATTATAAGCCGTGTTAATAACGTGGTGTACAAAACCCAGTTCTGGGTCAAACTCAAGATTCATAATTCGTGAGGCTATACCAAAAACAGCACTGAAAAAATACATTTTTTGCTGGGGAGCATTTGCCTTACCCATCATCTCCGCAGCAAATCTAATTTCTTTTATTAATATCTTTTTGTTTGTAGTTGATAACTTCATTGTTTTCTCCTTCATTAATTATTTTTAGTATTTATGCGGTAACAAGATTACCTTGATCTTGATTTATTTCAAACTTCGGTTCACTCGCTGCATCATTNCATTCCGATGACTTTGCGGTGGGAACTATTATTTTGTCTAAACCCCATGCATCGATACAAACGTCCGGAGTTGTGCCAATGGCAACCGCTATCCTGGCTATTGTTAAAAGGGTCATGTTTGGCTGAGCGTTGAGAATACTTGAAATGCGTGCTCTGGATACCCCCATTTTTTCAGCCAACCATGTTTGACTCTTACCTCTTTTTTCAAGGTGTTCAAGCATTTCCTCGGTTATTTTAATAGCTAATCCCTCGGCTACATACTCAGGATCACTAGCATATTCCTTGATATATTTTTCTAATAATGGCTCTGACTCATTTTGCATCATTTTTAATGCTCCTTTAGGTATCGATCTCTCATTCTCTCCGCACGGTCGTACTCTTGAGATTCAGGCGCCCCTTTGTGAAAACCGTGAGTTAATATAGTTTTGCGACCTGGCGCATAAAAATACATTATGCGATCTCCAGACTTTGTTCTGAACTCAATCAAGTTTTTTCTATCATTAAGAACCTTTGACTTTTTCTCATTTAAGAGTGGGCCAGAATCAGCATGCTGTCGAAAAATGTTCACGAATGATTTATGAGAAGCCAAGTCTGTATTCTTCAGGCTTTCCAGAAAATCAAAGGATGGACACATACCGTCATCAAGAACGATAGCATATATATCAAATTTTATGCCGTTAAGTAGAGTTCTTAATTTCATGTTAACTTATAAGTTGACAAATGTCAATAAGTATTATTACTTAGTTCAAACTAGGAGTCATTACCTAGTGACATCGGCAATGCCTGTATCTCTTCACCCTTAGCCTTCGGCGCATTTTTAACATGATAACATACTATATTTTTGTCAGTATATCGCCCGTCTCAGCTCCTATATGCCATTCGTGTTCTTCAAGATTAGCAACGTTACTATTTTAAATTTCACGACCCATGTAGTGCCCTGTTTATAGGTTCTAAAATCATAAGGATGGGGACCAATCGGATTAGAATAATGACGACGAACCATATTCTCAGCCTCGATAGCACTATTTATTCTTGGCATTCTTTTTCTCCATGTTTAAATTACTTCTCTTTAGGTGGAGTAAACTTAGGAAGGTCTGCTCCATCACCAGATTTATCTGGTCGCAATCCCCCATCTGTTTTAACTGGCCTAGCGATATTTCCGTCTTTCTGTGTAGATACCCCTTTCATTTATTTAGCCTCCTTGTGACATTTCGAAAATTAAAACACAATTTATCTGAAATTGGATGTATTTCTAAAGAAATATTAGCGTTATTTTAGCTGTAAGAGACTTATACCAATCTTCGATTATTTAAAGAGGTCGGTTTCACTATTGGCTCCCTGCCATCCAAGTGCCCAGTTACAGATGGCAGTTCAAAGCCCCAGTAGTAGCCCTATAAATTATTATTTACATTTAAGCTTAAATTAAGTGACGGCGGTTACGAAACTCCGGTACCAGCACCAGTTATTTCATTCCTTTCATACCTTTGATCATATCGAGCGTCTTTTTGCTATAAGGAACCTCCATGTAGGCAGTATCGCAGGGAAACGACGTACAACCCAGGCAATAATCCTCTTTTTTCTGTATGGCACAAGCAAGCATTGGGCATGAATAACCGGTTGCTTTTTTTACCTGTTCCAGTTTTCCTGGGGCCCTTGGGTCTATTCCAGACATGCAGCCGCCACATATTTGCAGGTTCCCGCATACTTCACAAGCCAATCCACAAGCTCCCGGCATAATGATAATCTCCTTTTTTTATATTATTTGCTTCGTAACCGCCTTAACACGACTTTAAAGTTAAGTTTTGCTTTTCAATCTACCTCTCGGTATTTTATCAATCAATTGGTATCTATCATAACCAGATGCCATTTACAGTTGGCAGTTCAAAGCTTCTATAACTGCAACTAGATGTGCTAAGTTCTTAATAATTAATTAATAATATAGCAAAAAGATTTTAAGTATGCGTATTATATATCCACAATCAGGCAATGTCAACAAATATACCTTAAATATCCAATAATATTATTTCTAACTTGCATAACAATCGTTACGTTTGATAGCGATTGGTTAATAAATATCGAATATATAACCACTGCTGTCCAAATTACCCCAAAATAGCCTAGTATCTTGTGGGTTTTACTCGTGATTTTGGATAAGATATGTTCTCATGGAAATAGATGTTTAATATGCTGTTCAAATTATAGACATGACTTATTTTATCGTGTTTTACTCATGTACTGTGGGGAAAACCGTGATATTCACAGATAAAAACCTCTGTTATGATGTTTCCTGCATGGTGATATCGGGATATTATGGATATGTTAATATAGCGGAGCCGCCTGTTTAATGGATGTTGAGCCCGCCTGTTAATAAAAGTGAGCCACCTTGTTAATCACTGAGCCACCAGAGAAGATTTCCCTGATGGCTCAATTGGTTGATTAGACTATCAGACCTTTAGTCCCTTTTTCTTACGCATGGATTCTTGTCCACCAATTAGAATAGTGTAGGAATCGTGGACTATGCGGTCTAAAATGTTATCTGCCAGAGCCTCTTTACCAATTTTGCTATGCCAGCCTTGAGGAGCAAACTGGGTATTGAAGATTGTGGAAGCACGGTGTTGTGCGAACAACGGCAACTTCTGGCGATGCCGCGCTGGCTGATTCCCTGGGCTGAGAGCCGCAGGATTTCCCGGTAACTGGTCATGATGACCTCCTGTAATAATTATTTATGCCGCCTTAAGCGAAGTACATGCCTCCAGTTTAGCGGAGTTTATTACAGGATGGCTCTCCTATTAATAGGGTGGCTCATTTTTGAGTAACACCGTGGCTCTCACTCAATAAACCAGTGGCTAAATCCGGACTATATTATTTATACTGATGGGGTATGTCCTCACTGTAACGGTCAGCTAGATGCTTAAACAGCAACAAGTGGGTATGGGGTCACAAGAGTCTGTTTATCATGCAAGCATATCTGGTACATCAACAAGGAAATCAGAACCTGCAAATGCATGACTTGCTACGAGGCTAATCGCGGAGCTAATCGGAACTCATCGGACCGTGCTGAATTGCGAACGGAAGCGATATCTGCGGTTAAAAAACATGGTGGGCGATTCAAGATTCGAACTTGAGACCCCAGTCTTATCAGGACTGTGCTCTAACCAGCTGAGCTAATCGCCCGCAGAAAACACTTTATTTTACGATAGAATGAGTTCCTAAATCAAGCGATTCATATACTTAAGATTAAAGATTTATAAAAGATGATACTTGAATGACTATAGAGTTCAAGATTTACCAGGAAGATTTATTCTGGGTCCCGCT
>JGI20214J51650_10001691_pt1 | contig 14021 bp, 11 predicted proteins | sample WetSurMetagenome_FD_51650 | JGI IMG/M metagenome (IMG submission 51650) | reverse complement strand
CAAGCGTCCCAATATTATTATTCTCGGCAGCGATGGCATGAATGCCACCAACCTGTCTGTCTACGGATACGATCGCGATACTACTCCCTATCTTAAGGAACTGGCAGATACATCCTTGTTTGCCGAGAATGCCTTCCCCAATGGGGGCAATTCGGCAGGCTCAATCACATCCATGCTGACCGGCAAGTTGCCCACACAAACGCGCGTACTATATGCGCCGAACATCCTCACAGGGATCGATTCGGTTCAACATCTCCCAGGCATTCTTCGCAAACTTGGCTACAAGACTGTCGAGATTGGCGTTCCGAACTACGTGGATTCCTATAACGTAAATATGCAGGATGGTTTTGATGTCGTTAACCAACGATCCGCCGATAATGCGCCGTTCTTTCGCATTGGACGCAAGCTGGGTCTGGGAGATACGGTTTATTTTCTTTCCCGGATTTACGAGCGTATTTCCGAACGTCTCCTGCATATCTTCTTTATACGGACTATGGAAAACACATACAAGCTGGTGACAGGTTCAGATGAAGTGTCCGACATGAACGACAGTGATCGAACAAAACAGCTCCTTGCCCTCTTTCAGAATCCTGACCAACCTGTTTTTGTTCATGTTCACATGATGGGTACGCATGGACCCAAGTTTTTGCCGAGAAAACGGTTATTTTCCGCTGGAGAGGAGCAGGATGCCAATTGGAAGGCCGATTTCTATGACGATGCTATTTTGGATTTCGACCATTATGTAAAAACAGTGATCAATGCGCTGGACAAATCCGGAGAGCTGGACAACACTATTGTGGTTATCTATACCGATCACAACATGAAATATCACACCACCCAGCGCATCCCTCTTATGATCCGGTTCCCCAACGGTCAATATGCGGGAAGGATTCATAACAATGTCCAAAACTTGGACATTGCTCCCACCCTGCTCGACTACCTGGGCATCCCCATTCCTGAATGGATGGGAGGGCAGTCATTATTGAAAGGAGAACCGCCCCGGGACCGGATCATCTTCAGTGCCGTGGCAGACAACGCTGATCCCAAAAATCAAAAGCCACCTTTTTATCAAATCGGTATTTTGGGAGTCGTCATTTGTAATCGATGGTACGAATACAGCACATCCAACAATGTATTTACCACCAGCACAGTAAATGGGCATACGACGCCCTGTGATGCGGCAACCACATTACCACCCAATGAAGTGAGGGAAAAGCTGCTGGCGCACCTACAGAAGATGAAATTTGATGTGAAGACTCTATCAGAAGATATTTATTCCATTTTGCCCGATGGAGGAGTAACACGTTCCCTGGCTTCCAGGATTGTCCTGAAGGAACTGCATGGCTCCGCATTCGCGCCCCCTCCTGCAACTGGTATCTTTACGGACATTCCAGCGAGCAGTTCGGATATACCCTGGATGGAGGAGGCCGTGCGCGAAGGAGTCATGGATGCGTGTTCATCATCCCCCATGAAGTTTTGTCCGGACGACGCCGTCACCCGCGCTGATGCTGCGAAGATAATCCTGCTATCCAAATATGGTCGTGATTACAGTCCCCCTCCCGCAACCGGGGTCTTTACAGATGTTCCTGTCTCATCTTCTCTTGCCCCCTGGGTGAACAGCTCTACACGGATGGGATCACAGCAGGTTGCGTGGCAAATCCGCTGAGTTATTGCCCGGATGATTCCATCATCGTGAGGGATTTAGCATTGCTTCTAAGGAAGGCATTTAATACCCCTTAGCCCGCGACATAAATTCCCTTCTGTCATTGTGACAGATACGACGCTCGTGATTTGGAATAATTTCCAACTTCTCAAAGTTGGCCAGCGACTTGAAGGTTTCTTCGCAGGAAATGTGAAGCAGGCAACGGATTGGGCGTGATCGCAAGCGGGATAAAGGTAGCATACTGGTCGCCAACATTTATTTGATTGTCCTCGCCACCATATTCTATAGGATACAGGCCGCCTGCCTGTAAAAAAGAGTCGGCAGAGGAGTGACTGACCGGGTCCGCATGGCACATTCCGTGGAATTATCGGGTCATAACGTGACAATAATCTGTAACTTCCTACTGAATGCCTATATGGAGTATATTGCCGACCTTTCCCAACTTTTATTCCCTGCCCAGCAAGTTGGAACCACATCCCCTCTGCGTGGACGGGCGTTCACAATACTCTCATAAAAGCGGGATTATTAAGCAGAAGTGCAGCTGAAGAACATGAGACGTTTCCTGTCTGATAAAATGGGGCGGTTATAGGCTTTAATTTGCATCCGGATTCAATACTGCCTATGACACTCTGCAAGTCCAATTGGAGAAACCAAGTTGATCACAACTTTCGACATTAAACACGACTATGAGTTTTACGTCTGGCTGAAATCGAATTTGCCGGGACGCTTCCATATAGAATCGGANCCCTCCTCTGCATACTATTCTGAGTGGAAGTACTGCTATAAACTTTACGAAGGAAATGAACTTCTTGAAACCATCGAAGGGGATTTTCGGGAGTTACCGCCAGGAACACTCGTTCGTAAAGCAATAGATTTATTAAGGTACATGGAAAAAGGAGGCAAGTAAATGTTGATTGGCAGCAAACTCCCTCCTCTAAGGGTGGAGCAGACATACTTTAATTCCGGACGGGCTGCATTTTCCTACTTAATTGGCCAGGTCATTCGTCCTAAGAAGGTTTATTTACCAACCTTCACCTGCTGGTCACTGGTTTCCGCAATGACGCGGAGATTCCGGGATGTTGAGCTGGAGTTTTATCCAGTTTTACGCGATCTAACCTGTATTTATCCAGAGTCCATCAAAAAGGATGAAGTCCTGACATTTATCCACTTCTTCGGTCACGAGAATAAAACTCCTTTGCCGCCCAGCGAGGGAATAGTCCTGGAGGACATGTCCCACTCCTATATGTCCCAGATAAAACCGCGCGGAAATTATGTCTTTGGCAGTTATCGCAAGATCATGAAAGTTGCAGATGGTGGATTTGTCGACGGTTTTTTCAATCCAATCTATGAACCAACCCGCAGGCTTGACACATGGTTAAGATTGGAAGCTTTGGACTGGCGCGATGTCCGCGAAGCAGAGAATATGATGGACAGAGAATGGTGCATCAGCGATATTAGCAGCCAGTCCCTGGCTATCCTGCTGACAACAAACGAATCGCTGGTCCGTCAGAAGCGGCAGGCGAATGAACGCTTTCTGGCAGAGAACCTTTCTGTTGGCACACCGCATGTGGAATACCGTAAAAACGAATGTCCGTTGCTCCACAATCGGCTACTGCCAACAACGGAAGAAAGAGATTCGTTGCGAAGCTATTTATCCTCAAAGGGAGTTTTTACTTCCATTCATTGGCCCACCCACGAGCTGGTCCATCAAAAGGGAAATATGATCGAGGATACATTGTGGCTTGAAAAGCATGTCATCTCCTTTCCGGTTTCTCATGATTATGGCCTGAACGATATGGAGTATATCTGCCGGGCCGTGGATGAGTGGAAACGTGGACGCACTGCAGGCGAAATTTAACAATACGGAAGAGCATCCATCTTGCCAAAAGGAACCGGTCCGTCTATGAAACTAGGGATCATGCAGCCCTATTTTTTTCCATATATTGGTTATTTTGATCTTATCTTTCAGACCGACCGCTGGATTGTTTTTGACAACGTACAGTTTATCCGCCATGGCTGGGTGAATCGCAACCGGATACTCCATCCCTCGCAGGGCTGGCAGTACATTATTCTGCCCACCCGGAAGCATAACCGGCAGACAGACATCAAGGATATTTGTATTGCCGACAAATCCAGGGCACGCGATCGAATTCTTGGGCAGCTTCAACACTACAGAAAAACAGCTCCCTTCTACATGCGGGTTAGAGAGATGATTGAGGAATGTCTGAGTGGCAGTGAGGATGCACTCAGCCGCATAAATGTAAGATGTCTGGAAAGGGCTTGTGCCTATCTCGGGATACCATTCCAGTTTTCGATGTTTTCTGAAATGGAACTCAACCCAGGCCCCATCGATGGGCCGGGAGATTGGGCGTTGAGGATTTCCGAGACGCTCGGTGCCAGTGAATATATCAATCCTCCCGGTGGTGTCGATCTTTTTGATCCTCATAAGTTTGAGGCAGCTGGCATCAAACTTACGATTCAGGCACCCGTGGACTTTCAGTACCAGTGCAATGGCTATGACTTTCAACCCGGGCTTTCCATCATTGACGTAATGATGTGGAATTCGCCGGATATTATTCATGATTATCTGATTTCCAGGCAGCAAAAGGAAGCAAGTTAAACATGGTCCATCCCTCCCCATCACCAACCTACCTGCGGGCATTGGATTTTTCAGACCTTGAGCGGGTGTTTGCATGGCATAACGATCCCACTCTCTATGAGCATCTCGGTGGTAATTTCAGATGGGTAAGCCACGCAACGGAAGAAGAGTGGCTTCGACGGCGCTGTGCTTACTCGGCCAATGAAACCAATCTGGCAATCTGTATATCAGAGACCCAGGAACACATCGGTAACATCTACCTTCGCGACATCGATTGGGTTGCCCGGCATGCTGAACTGCACATCTTCATCGGCGCAACAACCCACCGGGGGCACGGATACGGTGCATCCGCATTACGCCAGGTACTGGCTCATGGATTCGTGGACATGGGGTTACAGCGCATCTTTTTATATGTACTGGCCTCGAATCAACCTGCGATTCATTTGTATGCAAAATGTGGCTTCCAGGAGGAGGGTCGTTTGCGCCAGCACGCATTCAAAAAGGGCCGCCACGAGGACCTCCTGGTGATGGGGATCCTGGCTTCCGAGTGGGAGAGCCCGAGTAATGGCTGATCGCCTGTCACCAAAAGAAGCCTGTTGGAAGATGATTAATGCAGCCGAATAGAAAAAGTGCCGAAACAAGACACAATGCGAATTCAGTAACAGGAGATAAAGGTTTTCCCCCCTCACTTTTCACGGAGGCTTACGGAAAGATAGCAGGAACAAGAAACTGAACCATGAAACAAAACATCCAGGATTTAGCAATTTTTGGCGGCCAGGCTGCCTTTGAAGAGCCTCTGCATGTAGGACGTCCCAATATTGGGAATCGTGCTGCCCTTCTCAACCGGATCAACGATATGCTCGATCGCCGTTGGCTGGCAAATAACGGTCCGTTTGTGAAGGAGCTCGAACAGAGAATCGCGGAACAACTGGGCGTCAAGCACTGCATCGCCATCTGTAACGCCACCGTGGGTCTGGAGATCGCCATACGCGCCGTGGGGCTGAAAGGAGAGGTGCTTGTGCCGTCCTTTACCTTCATCGCTACAGCCCACGCGCTACAATGGCAGGAAATCACACCGGTCTTCTGCGATATTGATCCCAGGACGCACAATATCGATCCCTCAAAAATCGAAAGGATGATCACCCCCAAAACTAGCGGCATCCTGGGTGTGCATGTCTGGGGACGTCCCTGCGACATCGAAGCACTGGAGGCGCTGGCACAAAAGCATAATTTGAAGCTTATCTTTGATGCAGCTCACGCTTTTGATTGCTCTTACCAGGGTAGAAAAATTGGGAATTTTGGACAGGCCGAGGTATTCAGTTTCCATGCCACCAAATTTCTGAACAGCTTTGAAGGCGGGGCAATTACCACGAACAATGACGAACTGGCTCAAAAAATCCGCTGGATGACGAATTTTGGATTTCAGGGTTATGATACCGTCACCTACCTGGGAACGAACGGCAAGATGACGGAAGTGTCCGCCGCCATGGGACTGACTTCGCTGGAAGACAGTCATCATGTCATCGAGGTAAACAGGCGAAATCTGCAGGCATACCAGGCTGAGCTTGCAGGGATCCCTGGCTTGAGCGTCATACAGTATCGTGCAGAGGAGCAAAACAACTATCAATACGTCATCCTGGAAATCGATTCCGATAAGACCTGTATCAATCGTGACACGCTTGTGAAAATACTGCATGCCGAAAACATTCTCGTCCGCCGTTACTTTTATCCCGGCTGCCATCAAATGGAGCCTTATCGCTCGCTCTTTCCGCATGCGGGATTATTATTGCCAGAAACAGAGAAGTTAGTTCAACGCGTTATGTCCATGCCTACCGGCACCTCGATAACTACCGAGGATATTAAGCAAATCTGCCAGCTGATACGTTTTGTGATCGGGAACGGGGACGTCATCCAAAAGAATTTAGATTCAAAATCATGACAGAAAATTCCACTCCCCTGGTCAGTATATGCATTACCACCTACAACCAGGAAAATTTTATTCAGGAAACGATTGAAAGCGTCTTACAGCAGGAAACTGATTTTCCAATTGAGGTCCTGGTTGGAGAGGATTGTTCGACCGATGCAACCCGGCAAATCGTTCTTGAATTCGAGAGACAGCACCCCGGAATTGTCCGTGCAGTTCTATCTCCAATCAACGTGGGAGCAAATAAGAACCTGGTTGGACTCCTGAAAGAAACCAGGGGAAAGTATGTTGCCCTTCTCGANGGAGATGATCTTTGGACATCGACTCAAAAAATCAAAAAACAGGCATCATTTCTCGATCAGCATCCGGAATGCACCATTTGTTTTCATCGAGCAGAACGATATATTCAGGAAGAGGATCAAATTACCGGTGTATGGCCCGATCGTGATCTGCCGATGATTACCACGATCGAAGACCTCAGTAAATTGAACTATATTCCAACATGTTCCGTGATGTATCGAAATGTCGATATTGGAGGTTTTTCCCGACGTTATTATGAATTAAAAGTTGGAGACTGGCCGCTCCATATGATGTATGCTCAAAAAGGGAAAATTGGATTCGTCGATGAAATAATGGCCAGATATCGGATCCACAACACAAATTCCTTTTCGAATTTGAGCATGCTGGGAAAATTCGAACGAATTGTTCCGGCGCAGGAATTCATGTTCAATCGTTTACCGAAAGAGAATAAGATAACGCTCAGCAGCGTGATCCTTGAGTTTTGTTATCAGATTGCGCAGATGAGCCTGGCAGAGAACAACAATGGCAAAGCCAGGCATTATTTGTCAAAAGGAATGTTCTATCTCCCATATTTCAAGTATTACGCCGGAAGACATCTCTTTCTGGACTTGTATTTCCGCACCTGTTTTCCGCGGCTGACAGCTTTTATTACCCGGTTTAGGCGTTGATGGAAATCCGATATTTTCATTGCCGGGGGTACATTGGGGGTTCCTGTCACAGTAGCAGCACAGCACAATGTCCCCTGATATACGTCAGCCAGGTACAAAAGCAATTCCCATTATAATTACGGGACAGCAGCACAGAAATCAAACATGAAATATAACATCACATTCTATTGTCCCGATCGCCATATCCAATATGAGGGGGGACGCGTGCCTGACAAAAAGGGCGTTGGCGGTGGAGTGACGGTACGCATCCGCATGGCACATTCTCTTGCGGAATCAGGTCATACCGTCACAATGATCTGTAATTGCCTGCGGGAGGAAGTGGATCGCAATGTGATGTATATCCCTCTGGGAATCAGGGAAAATATAGAAACCGATATCCTGATCCTGACCACATCCGGGGATGGGCTAAACCTGCTCCCATTTTTGGATCTGAAAGTCAGGTCGAAACTTACCATTCTGCTGGTACACGGCATCATCCAGCCCAATGGTTTTAAAGAAATCGGAATTGACCGCTTCTACGCGGTTAGCAATTTCCTAAGAGCGACGATGCGCGATGAGTGGGGGCTGCCGGCAAACAGGATCTTTGTCTCCTATCACGGCGTCACACGGAAATATTTCCAAAACGACCAGCCCGGTACAAAACCGGTAAAACGGGACCCTTTTCGTCTCGCCTATCTTGGACATCCACAAAAAGGTCGTGAAGCTGCCATCGAAATCTTAAAGCTTCTCCGAAAGAAGGATTCCCGTTATCACCTTTATCTGTTTGGCGATGAACGCCTGTGGGGACAGAAGCCAAAAACGGTCTGGAGTCTGGGAGGCATTAAGAACCTTGGCCTGATCAATCAAAAAAAACTGGCCCGGGAATTGCTTAGCTGCAATATTGGGATTTTTCTCCAATCCATCCAGGAAGGCTTTGGCCTGACGATCAACGAAGCCATGACTGCCGGATGTCTCCCCATTGCCAGTCCCGTGGGAGCCTTCCAGGAGATTGTCCAAAACAATAANAATGGNTTTCTAGTGGAGGGCGATCACGACGATCCAGCCACCCGGAGTCGGGCTGCCGACTTGATCTGCGAATTGCATNCCGATCCTGTCCGCCTTGAAAGTCTGCGGAGGAATGCACAAAACTGGCCGCTGGATTGGCAGGAGGTGGTCAAAACCTGGGAACAGCACTGGGACATCCTGCTAGGAAATGCAGACCGGGAAGCATTTGTAACGGCACATGCCTGCAGGGAATGCCAATCCAATTTGATTCAATTTACAGATGGCCTGCATTGCTTTTCCTGCGGCGCGTTTTTCAAGGAGCTTGAAGGGGTTTCGCAAGGATAAAATCCTGGCAATATTCCAACACGAGCATTGGGCTTCAATCCGCCATGTATTCAATAGCCAAGATCGTTCCAATACAGAAAAAGTAAAAGATGCGTGTCCTAATCTGCCGTTCCAACCCGGTTGCCCCGGATCCACGCGTGGAGAAGGAAGCCCGCGCCCTGACGGAGGCCGGCTACAAAGTCCAGGTGATCGGCTGGGACCGGTCTGCAGCCCTGCCCCTCGAGGAAATACGAGATGGATACAAGATCCATCGCATTCCCATCCAGGCAAATTATGGAAGTGGATTGGGGAATCTCAGCAAACTGGCTGCCTGGCAGGCCAGACAATTTGCCTGGCTCATCAAACACCGCACCGATTTTGATATTCTGCATGCCTGCGATTTCGATACTGTTCTGCCCTGCCTGTTCCTCAAGCTCGTGTTGGGGAAGAAGCTTATTTATGATATTTTTGATTTCTATCCCGACCACCTGCGCGGAATCCCGTCCTGGCTGAAAAAGATCCTGCGCTCCCTGGATTATTGGATCATTAACCGGGCAGACGGCGTTATTCTTGTGGACGACTCGCGTCGTGAACAGATTCAGGGGACCATGCCCAAACAGCTGACTGTTATATATAATTCACCGGAGAATTCCCTGGCTCCCCAAACGAAGTTCGTTCCCTCTGCACCGGACAAACTGCGAATGGCTTATGTCGGCATCTTTCAACGGGAACGCGGCCTGCTTGAAATATTGACGGTGATGAAGATGCATCCCGATTGGGAGCTGGACCTGGCCGGCTTTGGCGGTGACATGGAAGCCATTCAGGCTGCCAGCAGGGAATTATCCAATGTACACTGGCATGGCGTTGTCCCCTACGATAAGGCTCTCGCATTGAGCGCTCAAGCCGATGTGCTGTTCGCTACGTACGACCCGTCCGTGCCCAATCATCGTTATTCCAGCCCCAATAAACTGTTCGAGGCAATGATGCTTGCGAAGCCGATCGTTGTGGCCCGGGACACCAACATGGACCGAATGGTTTTACAAAATGAGTGTGGCATCGTAGTATCGTATGGTGATGCCACCGAGCTGGAAAATGCCTTCCGGCAGCTGGCAGATAACCCGGCACTTCGGAAATTGCTGGGGGAAAATGCCCGTAAAGCCTACGAATCTCTGTACAATTGGGACATCATGAAAACCAGGCTCCTGTCACTCTACTCCAAAACTTTGCAGACTTATGGCTAAGATCCTGTTATTTGCCAACACAGACTGGTATCTCTATAATTTTCGTCTCTCTCTTGCCAAGGAATTACGTGACCACGGGCATGAGGTGATTCTGGTTTCCGCCCCGGGTCCCTTTGAGCCCCTTTTGCAGGAGAGCGGTTTCCGTTGGGTTTCCTTCCCGCTTTCCCGGCAGGGCATCAATCCGTTTTACGAATTGAGGACTCTCTGGCGGCTCACCCGCCTGTATCATGAGCTGGGTCCGGATATTGTCCATCATTTTACGATCAAGCCTGTCCTTTATGGCTCCACGGCTGCCCACATCCTCAGAATACCCGGCATAATCAACTCCATTACAGGGCTGGGACATCTTTTTATCGATCCCGAGCCGATCACGCGCCTGCTGCGCCGGCTCGCCAGCTGGCTGTACCGGCTCAACCTGCGCGGCACAGAGGTGATCTTCGAAAACCCCGAGGACCGCAAGATATTCATTGAATGGAAATTCATCAAGCCCGAGCAGGGACATCTCATCCTGGGTACAGGGGTGGACGTGGAACGGTACCGCCCGACGGTCAAGGAAAACGACCCGCCTATTGTTCTCTTTTCCAGCCGGATCCTTGTCACCAAGGGGATCCTGGAATATGTGGAAGCCATCCGCATTCTGAAGAAAAAGGGAATCCATGCCCGCTTCGCGCTTGCCGGAGCAACGGATAGAGGCAACCCCGCCTCCATCCCGGCGGAACAGATCGATGCCTGGAAACAATCCGACTTGGTGGAATGGTGGGGCTGGCAGAGTGATATGCCGGCTGCGCTCGCCAGGACGGATATTTTCTGCCTGCCATCCTACCGTGAAGGTGTGCCGAATGCCCTGCTTGAGGCCACTGCCTGTGGGCTTCCCATTGTGACCACGGATACGCCCGGCTGCAGGGATGTGGTGACAAACGGTGTCAATGGACTGCTGGTGCCGATCAAGAATGCCCAGGCCGTTGCCGATGCGCTCGAGCTCCTGATCAATGATCCCGATCTGCGCCGCAGGATGGGCAGCGCAGGACGCGAGGTCGCGGTTAACTTCAGCAATATCAAAATCAACAGGGAAACCCTGGCTGTGTACAGCCTGCTGACAAAATCCCCTTCAGGTCGATAAGTATTTACAGGCATGTATTTGGGATACCGCAATCAAGAATCTCGTTTGTTCAACGCGGTACAATTACAAAAACACTTCTTTGCCTAATCAGTCTGCATATTCAGANAAACAATTCAACTGCCNGTTAGAGCAGAGGCAGGAACAAGGTTGAAAACGCTGTGAACCAACAGGCCAGGTCTTCGCGGGGAATTTTTCTCNTCTACACTTCCTTTGTAGCGNTTTGCGCACTTTTGGTACTGGCTGCGATATTCCTGTCGCCGTCAGAGCCGGGCAACGCAATTCTATTTGGGCTATCCCTGACGCGGCTGGTGCTAGCCATGGGATTCCTGCTGGCAATCCTTTTCTTTGCCGGATTGTTTGTAAAGGCAGTCCGCGATCCCGGTTGGGCGGAAGCAACCTTCGAGCAGTGGTTTGGCGGCGGACGCATCAGCAGGTGGCTTGCCTGGTTAGCCGGGATCAGCCTCGGGCTTGGATGGATCGGATGCTTCCTCCCCTCCTACCGCGCCGGGATCCTGGGGACCCATTGGGAACGGATCCAGCCCCTGATGATCTTCCTCCTGCTGACAGGCATNGCCACACTGGCAGTATTTCTCGTCAGACGGATCGATTTTTCGAGCACACGTCCAGNCGTTTCCGGAGCTTTTACATTAGGGGTGATTTTATTCCTGGCAGGTCTGCTGGTCNTGATCTGGATGTTCTCCAGCAAATATGGNATCCTTTCGCCCGTGGAGGATTTCTGGTATGGCGCCGGTGTTCCAATCCTGGCATCACAACTGCTGGCGGCGATCCTGGGAGGCGTACTGTTCCTACTGGTCGGTTGGAATTGGGAGGCGGGCCGGAAGGATGTTCTTGTTGCCGTTCTTCTGTATGGCGTGACGGCATTTCTGTGGGCCCGTGAGCCGCTTCAAAAAAGCTTCCTTTTCACCGCACCTCGCCCGCCCAACAATGTNCTTTATCCTTTTGCCGATTCTGCCACCTTCGATGCAGGGAGCCAGTTTGCGCTGATCGGGCAGGGTATTTTTCCCTATAACAATCCATTCTTTGAACGTGCCTTTTATCTAAGCATTTTGGTGTATTTGCATGCCCTGTTCGGACAGAACTATGAGCAATTGATGGCCGGGCAGGCGGCTGTTCTTGCCGTATTTCCGGTAATTGTCTACCTGATCGGTCGCTCNCTCAACATGCGNTCCGTGGGATTTGCAGCCGCCCTGATGGCGATGTTCTGGGGACTCAATTCGATCGCGGGNAGCAGCCTGATCGACCTGGCCGGACCCAAGATGATCCTGACCGATTATCCGGCTACGCTGGGAGTGGCTCTGGTTATTCTGTTTACCTGCGAATGGCTGAAGAGGCCGGGACAGAGGTTGCATTACGCTGTGTGGGTTGGAGGCGCAATGGGCCTGGCNATGATGCTCAGGACGAANGCCCTTCTGTTCCTGGTGTTCATTCCCTTTTATGCGCTATTTCGATTTTTGCCCAATTGGAAAGGCTGGCTGATCAGCTGCGTTCTCATTTTCCTGGCGGTTGGGGCCATTACCCTGCCCTGGGAGTTGAGGAATTATTCCCGCGGCGGAGTCATGTACAGCTCGATCGTGACCAAGATGCAGCAGGTGATCCGGACCAGATATATGGGTGAGCCGCAAGGTTCCGTTCCTCTTGAAAACAGACTGCCTGCCATCACACTTCAGCAAACAGGCGTGCTCACCTCTCTGTACAATGAAACCGGCTTCGTCCAGGAACAGCCCTGCAACTCCATCCTGTGTTTTGCGCCGAAGCATTTTTTGCACAACACGCTCATGTCCCTCCTTGCACTACCCACCTCCCCCGTATTGGATGATTTGTGGCATACAGTCAAGGTCGATCCCTCCTATTGGAAGGCGGATTGGGATGGAACGCTTGCGCCCAAATCGTTTTTCTTCATGATTGTAAATTTATTCATGATTGCAATGGGGATCGGNGTTGTCTGGAAGAATACGCAGCTGACCGGCATGGTCCCGCTGGCGACATTTGTGATCTATAACCTGTCCAACTCCATGGCCCGCACGTCAGGTGGCAGATACATTGTCCCCATGGACTGGATCCTCGGGATCTATTTTATGGCNGGGATCCTCTTTTTGATCGCCGAGGTCGCCCGGATAACCCACTTGCGCCAATTGTCCATCTTCGAGCCTGAAAAACACGTTGATCAAGTGCCTTCCTCCGGTTTTTCCTGGCGAAAGACCATCCTGCCTTTGATTGTGCTATTTGCAGTTGGCTCCCTGGCTCCCTTATCCGAAAAACTCTTTCCCCCACGCTTTGCAGGCTTTGATATTCCAGGGGCTCTGCAGGAACATCAAACACAGATCGTGGAAGCGGGACTTGATCCGGAACAATTGGGGGCTTTTTTGAAAAGCCCGGGGGCCGAGGCACTTGTCGGACGGAGCCTCTATCCAAGATCATACAAGATGGGATTGGGGGAAGTCACCTTTTACTTTTATCCCTTTACTGCCATGGATTTTCCCCGCACAGGCTTCTTTCTGATCGGGCCCCACGGACAGGACAACATTCTCCTGCCGGGTGACCCTCCCGCCTATCTTCCCCATACAGCGGATGTCCTGGTCGTCGGCTGCCGGGATGAGAATTATGTCGACGCACTCATGGTGATCGTTCTGGATAAGAGGGGAGCGATTTACACACGCCGCCCGATGACGGAACTGGCATGCCCCATGAAACTGCCAGTTTGCGACAGTAAAAGTAAGTGTCAATAGAAAAGCACGAAGTAGGTATCCAATCAAAAATGCGCAGGAATTTCTTCCTGCGCACTATGTTTCTAAAGGTTTACCCCTTGAGTGCCCCGGCCATCAAACCCCGCAGGAAGTAGCAGCCCAGGAAAATATACACCAGCAATGTAGGTAAAGCAGCCAGGAGCGTGGCTGCCATGAGCACGTTCCACTGCACCAGCTGACTCCCGGCCAGGTTGTTCAGCGCCACTGTTACCGGCCAGCCCGACCATCACCTCCTTCCCATCAACTGTATGCAAATAAAAACGGAGTATTCTGCTCACAATCAATCAGTGAGAATACTCCGTTGACCCAATCATTCACAGTCATCCGCCAGTCAGTTCTTTTCATTTGCTCCAGGCTGTTGAATACCATTAGGGATTTATGCAATTTGTCTAGCAAATAATTATAAGACGAATAATCCGCTTGTCAACTAATG
>JGI20214J51650_10001689_pt1 | contig 14023 bp, 13 predicted proteins | sample WetSurMetagenome_FD_51650 | JGI IMG/M metagenome (IMG submission 51650) | reverse complement strand
CAGCACGGCGGTTCTTTTCTCGGCCATCGGTCGACAAGCATATTGAGCCGCCCCCCGCCTCGATCATGATTCCCCTCTGCGGCAAAGATTTTGAGGCTTACGAGAATTATGTCTCCTTCTGCCTTCAGGATTACTCGAATTACCAAATCGTTTTTGGCGTAGGTGACGAGGCGGATTCATCGATTCCGGTTATCCGCCGGTTGATGACGAATTTTCCCCGAACGGATATCACCCTCGTCGTAGACGAGGGTGTGATTGGAGAAAACCCCAAGGTCAACAACCTGCACAACATGCTCAAAAGAGCAAAACATGAGCTGATTGTGCTGGTGGACAGCGACATCAGGGTGCAGTCCGACTATCTGGCAACTATTGTCTCTGAGCTTATCGACGAGCGAGTCGGTCTGGTGACCTGCTTGTATCGGGCAGGCGCGGCCCCCAATTTTGCCTCCAAGATCGAGGCTATGGGGATTACGGCGGAATTTGCGCCCGGGGTCCTGGTTGCGTGGCTTGTTGAGGGTCTCTCCTTTGCTTTCGGCGCGACCATTGCGACGACCAAAAAGCACCTGCAGGTTATCGGGGGGCTTGAAGCCATCGCGAATTACCTCGCTGACGACTTCATGCTTGGCAAGCTCATGTCACAAGCGGGCTATGAGGTGAAGCTCTCATCCCATGTGGTCGAACTTGTGCTCCCGCCGATCCCATTTAGAAGCATGATGAAACACCAGATCCGCTGGGCTCGGGGTATCAGGGCCTGTCGGCCCCTTGGGTATCTGGGCTCGATGGTAACCCACGGGACGGCGCTCGCCACCCTGTCAGTGGTGGCCGGCAAGGCGTCTGTGCTGAGCCTTTCGATCCTGGCCGTGACGCTTTGCGCCCGGTTGACGATGGCCTATGCCGTGGCCATCCGGAGGCTCGGTGACAACATATTGCGGCAGGACCTCTGGCTGTTACCGTTAAGAGACCTTCTCGGCTTCTTGTTCTGGCTTCTGGGACAGACGGGGAAGACCGTAGAATGGCGGGGTAAAACCTACAGACTCATCGACGACGGCAAAATGGTGGTTAAAGATTCGTGACGAGTCACGGTCTTTTCGGGGTTTATGATGCGGAATCACCCTGAACCGCTTGGCTCTGCAGGCGCATCTTCTGCAAGAGGTTGTCAAAGGAGCTGGTCTGTATGACGCGTCGGAAGCTGCTCCGGTAGTTTTCAACGATGCTGACCCCATCGATATCCACATCGCTTATGAGCCAGCGGCCACCCTTCTGGATCAGATGGTAATCGACCGGAATGTGTTCGTTTGCCCGCATGATAGTTGTCGAGACTTTCACCCCCTTATTGTCGAGAGATTCCGGACGATATTCAACATTCTCTTTTTGAAGAAAATTCAGCACCATGCGGGTATAGGAATCCTGGAAGAGGGTAGTGAAAAGCTTCTGGTACTCCGTGCGTTGGGCCGCTGAGAGCTTATCCCAGTTCTCTTTGAGTGATTCTCTTGCCATCTCCTCGGCGGCAAAATTCTCGGCGATGAGCTGCCGGATCAGTTGTGCCCGTTTCTTGACGTTGACCTCCCCCTGGAGGTCCTGACGCGTCTGAATGTCCATGGCTTGATCCAGCACCGACTTTACCGTTGCCGTGCCGTCTGCGGCAGCTGTCGCCCCGTGGGACCAGCCCGGCAGCAAAAGAATACTGAAACATATAATCAAGCATGCCCGCATAATCATCACTATCAACCTTTCTCCAGTACCTTACTGTTCCGTCCACTTCTCCCCGATGGCGTAACTCAATTTGGCCAACGCGATATGGTAGTTATAAAGAGCGACAAGATAGTCGCCCCGGTTCTTGCCGTAACGGTCGATTGCATCAAACATATCCTTGGCCGTGCCGGTGCCGATGTCGAAGTTGGCGAAGGACGCAACAATCCATTTGCGGGCCGCAATCATGCCCTTCTCATAAGCCTGGAAGGATTTGCGATACTCATTTGCATCCTGATAGTATTTGGCAACCTCAAGAGGAATGTTTCGTTCCGCATGTTCCTTGGTATAGAGTAATTTTTGATGCTCGGCCCTGGCTTTGTTCACTTTGCCGGTTCCGATGCCAAAGTCGAAATGCCAGGCAGTGCCGAGGAAGAAGCCTCCTTCGGCATGGTTTAGGCCGTCGCGGAAATAGGAGATCGGCATCCTCTCCCGTCCGGGAGCACCGGCCAGGGAACCGACCGCAGCAAGAAAAAAAGATGGATAGAGATCGGCCCTGGCGGCATCCACAAGCGCCTTGCGCGCCTCTATGCCCTTCTTGAGTTCCTGAAGTTCAGGTCTGTCTTCCAAGGCCTTTTGCATGTATTCTTCCTGGCGTTCAAGCTCCCGCGAGTCCTTGGGAAGCTCTTTCAAGTTGAGTTGAAATTCCTGGTCATCCTTAAGCCCGATGTTTTTCTTGAGAGCAAGGTGGGCAACACGGGCTCCTGCCTCAGCTTTGGCCTTGAAAGCCATGACGTCCGATTCAAAGGTTTCCAGCCGGTAGAGGTCAACATCGCTGACATTCGGGGAGCCAAGCTTGAGGAGTCGCTCGATGCGTTGGCGTGCATCCCGGATGAATTGGTTGGCGTCATCGGCGGCGCCCACTCCCTGTTTGGCAACGATCGTCCCGTAAAAGAGTTCCTTGATATTCAGCACCACTTGAGCGCGCTTCTTCTCCCTGGCGGCTTTCGACGCATCCACCCCGTACCAGGCGGCGTCCTGGCGGTGAGAGATTTTGCCGAAAGTGAAAAGCGGCTGTATGAGGGCCATATCAAACGACCCGAAGATGCCGACACTGTTTTTATCGTTGTTGGTGAGTTGCCCCTGGTATTTCCCGTCTCCAACGGGTTGGCTCAGAACCGTGGGGAGGTCTGCATTCTGGGCCGGGCCGCCTACCGCAAACACGTCCAACTGCGCCCATTGCCCGGCTTTTGCCTGGGCCAGTTCACTTTGGGCGGCCGCAATGTCCTGGTCGGCCTCCTTCATTTCAGGGCTTTTTTCCAGGGCCATCAGAATCATCTGGTTCAACCCCAGCACCGGCTCCTCACCAGCAAAAGCAAATCCGCTCGACACCAAAAAAACCACTGTCAACCAAAATAATATATCCCGCGCTCTTCCCAATATAAACACGCCTCTTATCTCAATTTTGGACCAAGCTTCACGAATGAGGTGCGGCGGAATATAGCGCAGCAAAAGCCAAATGAAAAGCAGTAAAGCTTTCGCAACAGGAGGGAAAGGCCGAAGGATGGCGGGCTTGACACGGGGTTGGACTTAATAGCCTATAAAGGGTTTTTGGATGACCTTGCAGGTAATGTTCGACTTGCTGATTCAGGCGGCGGTCTATCTGCTCCCCAACAGACCCTCGATAAGGGAGACAATCTCGGTGCAGCAGAGGGAGGATTTGTCCAGAAAATAATCGGCGCCGCACCTGGAGACACTCATCCGGTATTCCGGCAGGTCAAGGTTTGAAAAGATGCCAATTTTTGTCTCGGGGTGCCTGGTCTTAATTTCCCTTGTCAATTCAAGCCCGTTTTTCCCGGGCAGGTGCAGGTCGAGAAAAATGATATCAGGGACTCGTGAGGCGATTTTCTCGATGGCGTCTCTTCCATCTCCCGTGTCCTCGATCACGAGGGCCGGTATGTGGCTCTTCAGCATGCCCGCAAAGGATTTCCTGAAAAACTCATTGTTCTCAACGACCAGTACCAAAAACATGGTCGGGCCTCCTCATCAAACACCCATGGTCCGGGCGGTGGATGATATCGATGCTTTTGGAAAATTCCATTTGCCCCTCAACAGGCGGAGAGTGTCTCGCTGGAGACATTTGCCCTTGCGGCCGACATCACAACGGCGGATCGTGCGGCCGATTTTGAGAACAAGCACAAGAACCCTGGATCACAGATGTTAGGAAGACCTCTTAATCATAATCAAACACTCAAGTAAATGGGGGGTATTAGGTATTTTAGAAGGAATGGGACGGTATTTCTTCAGGTAGCGGAGGATTTCCCCGAAATCTCTCAATCACTGTGAGCATCATCGCTGCCTGAACGTTTGCCGGCAAGTTCGATGCCGTATTTCTTGATTTTGTAATGGATGGCCCGGCGGCTGATGCCGAGCAACTCCGCCGCGTCCTTTTGCACCCACCCCGCTTGCTGCAGGGCGCGAACAATTGCGTTGCGCTCACTTTCATCCAGAGAAAAGGCTTCACTCCCGCTTGCTGCTGCGGCCTTCGACCGCAACTCGGGAAGCCCGGGGAGGTTGAGATCGCTGGGGCGCAAGGTGCCGTCCCGGCAGAGCACCACTCCGCCCTCCAGAGCGTTTTTCAGTTCCCTCACATTGCCAGGCCAGGGATAGTCGGTGAGCCACCTCACGGTCTCCGGGGGCAGTTTCGCCAGGGGAAGTTTGTGACTCTCGCAAAAGACTTCCACAAAGCTTTGCGCAAGGAGAGGAATGTCTTCCTTGCGCTCGCGCAGGGGTGGTATTTTGAGGGTAACCACCCGTAGTCGATAATAGAGGTCCTCCCGAAAATTTCCTTCCTCGACCTCATCGGGCAGATCCACGTTGGTGGCGGCAATGACCCGGCAGTCTATGGGGATCTCGCGCAGGTCCCCGATTCTCCGGATCTTGCGATCTTCAAGGAAGCGCAAGAGCCGCATCTGCATTTCCGCAGAGATGTTTCCAATTTCATCCAGGAACAGGGTCCCGCGGTCGGCAGCCTCCATCAACCCTTTCTTGTCGCGAATCGCGTGAGTAAAGGCCCCCCGCACATGTCCAAACAGTTCGCTCTCGAGAAGCCCCGTCGGAGTGGACCCGCAATCCACGACGACAAAGGGGTGATGACGCCGCGGGCCACGCTCGTGAATCAGGCGCGCCACCCGTTCTTTTCCCACGCCACTCTCACCCAAAATGAGAACATTGATATCGCTCGGTGCGATCCTTTCAATCAGGTCATAGAGGTCTCTCATTGCCTGACTTTTCCCTCCGGTCAGGACTTTGTGCAATGGCGGCAAAGCTTCCCGGGGCGGACGCGGTGCTCGCGTACGAAGGATGTCCTGGACCTTCTGCAGGAGATCGCGACCTTCGAAGGGCTTCGTCAAATAGTCCACCACTCCGGCTTTGACCGCCTTTACCGCGTCCGGTATGGTCCCGTAAGCCGTGAGAAAAATGACCGGCAGTTCCGGACGCATCGCGTGGGCCTCACCGAACAGGTCCATACCTCCCATTCCCGGCATGCGAACATCGGAGATAAGGAGGTCTACGGGGTGAGCTTTGAGAATCTCAAGAGCCTCCGGACCGCTGATGGCGGTGTGGACGCGGAGTCCTGCAGAAGAAAGGCGGGCTTCCAAAACCTCCAGGATGTGATGGTCGTCGTCGACGATGAGGACGGTTTGCCTGGAACTTGCCGTTGGGTCCGAACTCCGATCTTTCAAGGCGAAGAGGCTCCCTGCTTGCGTTCTTGAAACTTCAGGTGAATGGCTTCAAGGCTGTCGATCTGATGCTTGAGGCGCCTTATTTCCCTCTCTCTGGTTTCCAGCCTCGATTTGATCCGGTCCACTTCCTTCTCTTTCGCCTGAAGAAGGTCTTTACAGCCTCCGGGATTATTGTAGACGATGATCTTCTTCACGGGTGCCCGACTCTTCGTGAGGTTAGTCTCCGGCGCTCCGGGTGGAGTGAGACGTTGCAGGAAAGGGGTGAGCATACGCGGGTCTTCCTCCCGCACCTCATCAGGGATTTGCCGACTCCAGCATGCCCAGACGGACATGGCCTCGTTGAATTCCTCGGGGGTTTGAGCCAGCACCAGACGCGTCGAAGCCAGAGCAAAAAATGCGTTGCTCCTCATGCTTTCGGTTTCCGCACTCTCGGTAAGCACCTCAAAAACCACCCAAGCTTTCTCGTAATCACCGTCATCGAAGGCCTGCATTCCTTCCTTCCAGGCCTTAAGTTCACTCTCACGGTGAACAAGGTTCTCCTCGGGGGGGTGTGGTTTCGGGACCGTGGTGCATGCCGAAAGCCCCAGCCCGACAATGAGAACCAGCATCAGGCATGAGCAGTATAGGCGATCTGAATGAATATTCCACCCCATAATCAATCTTCTATATCCTTTACATGAACTCCGGAGCGCCTCGAACCAAAGCGACCGGGTGGATTTCATTATGCGTTGGGCGCCTTCGGGTCATCTATGCCGGTGAGGGCGGGAAGAGTGAAGCCAAAAGTGCTGCCCTGCCCAGACTGGCTCTTTACCCAGATGGTTCCACCATGTGCCTCAACGATGTATCTGGAAATGCTCAGACCCAGCCCAACGCCGTCCACTTGATCGCGCGTCCCGGGGGCTCGATAGTATTTGTGGAATACCAGCGACTGCTCTTCCGGCGGGATGCCCGGACCTGCGTCCGAAACGGAGAACTTCAGCTTGAGACCCTCCGCTGAAGTCTCAGGTTCCATCGCAACCATCACCTCGGTTTGGGGAGGAGCGAACTTGATGGCATTGCCCAAAAGATTCAGAAGTACCTGTTGGAGGTTTTCCGGATCTCCCATGATGAAAGGCAGCCCGGGTGGGATAGTGGTCCGGATGGTGATAGCCTTGGCCTCCGCTGCCGGACCGATGCGATAGATGCAGTTGGACATGAAAACCGAAGGGTCCATGGGACGGAGGTCTATCTTCAAGGCTCCGGCCTCCATGCGAGAAACCTGCATCAGGTGGCTCAACAAGTCTGAAATCCGCTCTATTTCGCCTCCCGCAATTTCCAGGAAACGCCGTTGCCGCTGGTTGATGGGACCCATTAACTCTTCCACAATCATGCTCACCGACTCTCTTATGGAGGTGAGAGGGGTTCTGATCTCGTGGCTCAGCATGGAAATGAAGTCTGAGCGCATGCGCTCTTCCTCCTTGAGCAGCGCCGCCATCTCGTTAAAGGCGGCGGCCAGTTCGCCGAATTCATCCCGTGACGAAATGTGGATCGGTTCGCTAAGCCCCTCATGGGAGATGGCGCGAATGCCGCGGCGTAGCTCGCGAAGGGGTCGATTCATGGAATACGCGAGGAAAATGCTTCCCAGCAAGCCAACCACAACGGAAAAACCAAGACCCATGAAACCGAACCGGACGGCCCGCTGCCCCCGATAGTTCAGAGTCCGCATTTGCGACTCGATGCTCTGTTCGTTATCCGCCCGCGCTTTGGATATCGTTTTGATCCACTCGTTGATAACCGCTTCCGGGATCCACAATGTCTTAGCCGGGTCTCCCTCCACCAGTCGTTCCCCGGCGTCGGGAAGCTGTGCCACATAGTCGCGGTAAAGCTGCTTCCAGGGGTCGTCCGCTCCGTTTCCCGACGATTCGAGAAAGAGAATCTCGGTGAGGCTTCCCTCGAATTCCCTTTGCGCCGCGATAAAATACTCTTTGTAGTCCTCCTTTTTCAATAGGTCATATTTACTCTCGCTCTCTGCCATCCAGAGCAGGCTATCTATCATTTTTTTGGATGCTGAGGAGATCCGATAATTCCGGTTCACAATCTTCTCGGAAATACTCATGATATTCTGGATGTGAACGAAGAGAATCAGAATGGTGCCGTAAAAAATTGAGATTAGAACCAGATACCACAAAAAGAATTTGAACATTATACCGAATTTTATCTTCATTCAATGTCCCCGGAACCGGGTTTACCATCACCAAACACCAACCGCTATTTCCCTGCAATTCGCTTCCTGAGGGCTAGGAGGTCGGCTCTTTTTGCCTCCAAAAAGCCCATCGCCTCCGTCCCTTGGTCTGCGGCGAGGAGTCGTCGTGGGCTTCCTCGGCGGAGTCGCCCGCATGGAGGGTGACCTGCGGAAAGGGGATCACCCATCCGTGCTCGCTGCTCGCTTCCACCGCAATCCTCGGGATTAGCCGTGTCATTCTGTCGTAATGGCGACCGGCCTTGGCGCCGACATCCACGAGTATGGCCAAGTTGAGGGAGGAAGGTCGAGCCTTCTGGAACTCGACACTGACGTTGAGGATTTTCTTTGCGAAAACCTCCTTTTTGAGCTCCCGCCACACAACCTCCTGCAGCTTCTCGGGAATCTCGCGAGTGCTCTCACTTTGATGTTGATGATCGAGGCGGAAAGTGGTGCTGAGGCGAAAGCCGATGGAGATGTTGTTTGGATTTTGTCTCAGAAATTCTGCCGTGGGATAAGTCTTGCGACTTCCTCCCGGGAGGCCGAGTTCCACCATTTCAGGGGTTTGCAGCAGCACCTGACCCAAGGTCCCGTCAGCGAGCATAACCCATTCGCTTTCCCGGCATGGAAACCATGGTTCGTCCGGATCATAGGGGCGAGACCTGAGGTCCATCAGTTCCTTCAGGGGGAGCCGCAACAGCCCGCCCTTCAAGTGAGGGTTGACCAGCAGCGTGTGAAAATTGAGAGACTGTACCTTCCATGGAATGCTATGGTAGACAATGCGTTCCTCCTCTCTCACGGTTCCCAGATTGAGTAAAAATTTCGCCTCTGTCCAGAACTTTGGCAGGGTCTGCCTGGCGGTCCAGAAGATGCCGAGGAGAAAGAGGGCCGCGACGCTGAGGAGCACCCAATCGGCCGAGAGGTAGAGCACCAGGAGCGACGCGCCGGTAGCCCCGGCAAAGGTGACCACATAATAGAGCAGGTCCGACAGGCGTGTGTAGAAGGTCCGATCGCCTGATTTATGAAGGGGGCTGAAGCGGTATATGAGCCGATTCAGGAAGCGGCACAGAAACACCACCAACACAAAGGCGGCAAAGGCGAGAAGCAGATTTCTTCCTCGGCTCTTGAAGAAACCCTTCATAAAACTCTGGAACGATTCGAGAAAGGGCTTTTGTTCTTTCAGCTTCTCGTTGAGTTGATAGTTCACCACCGCCAGTTGGCTGGAAAACTGCTGCTCCTTTTCTTTCCACTCCTTTTCCACTCCCTGGAGCCGGTTCAGCAGCTCCTGGTCCTGCGTCTCAGCCATCAATCGCTGAACAGTTTGAATGGCGCCCTTCGCTGTCGTCATCTGCTTTTCATAATAGGCGGCGTCACCGCGCAGCTTTTCGATTTCCCGCGGGTGGGCGGTCATGTTCTGCAGTTCTTTGATGATAGGCCCCAAAACGTCCTGCAATTGTTCCCGCCAGTCAAAGTGCTCCTTGGGTTTTACCGCGAACGTCTCGATGGGTACCCCGGTGGCGATCTGTTGGAAGTCCCGCGAGAGGGCCTCGATGCGAGCGTTCAATTCGCCCAGTTCTTTTAAAAGCCTGATTTTTTGATTCTCGGTTTTGACGACTTGGAGTTCTTCTTCTTTGCCGTGGACCTGTTGCTTCAATTCATCAATGGATTCGGCAAGGGTCTTCAGCGTTGGGATCGCGAAATCGACGCGGGGCGCGCCAAGGGGCTCAACCGTGGTGACTTCTCCCCCACTCTGCGGTTGGCCATGGGCGCGTTGGAGGCCAGGAAAAAGAAGCACCCCTAAAAGGAGCCAAAAGGCAATTATACTAGTCCGTGTTTTCATCGCTCTTCCACTGACCCCTGACTGCTTAGCCCAGACCATTCACCCCTGACCCTCTCCATTGTCCGATAACGGTGATGATCCGGGCGGCGCCATAGGTATCAAAGTCTATGATCATCCTTCCCGCGTCCTCTTGGCGGGAATCCGGATTATCTCACGCCACTGGACCCCCGCCCCCAAAATGCGGGGGTGGCGGTTTGGCGACTTTCATAAACCCGGCCTCTATTTCCTTAAAAGGCAGGGAATTTTACAATGCTTATCGGCTAATGGCTAGCTGAGTCTTCGATGCAGGATGAAAAGTGATTGGTGGAAAATGGCATAAAGCGCTGTCGAGCGCGAGGGCCTCTTCGGGTATCCCAAGGGGCCATTCTCCAGCTGAGAAAAGCACGCGGGGATTGCTTGGCGCCCTCAGGTCGGCGAGGGAAGGTTACTGTGAAAGATTAGTGAGCTTGGCGGTAGCTTTGGGATAAGGCTAATCCCCCCAGTTTGCGAATTTGAGCCCGTCAATGCGCTGGAAATGCTTCAGGTTGTTGGTAACCAGAACAAGATTGTGAGCCAGCGCACAGGATGCAGCGGCTAAATCAAAATCATCCAGGGGCTTCCCCTGCTTCTCCTGGCCAGCTTTGATCATCCCAAAAACCTCTGCAGATTCCTTGCCCAGCGGGATGATCTCCAGCTTGCTTTCCAAAGTCTTTGTCTTCGCGAGCTTGCTCGTCACGCGCTCTCACTTCCAGGTGCCGTAATAAAGCTCCATCAAAGAAATGGCGCTCAAGCTCATGGGGTCGTACAAATGAACTCGCAGGTTCGCCAGCACTTTGACATGGCCCTTGAGAATGTAGATGATCGTATCGGTGTCGAGAAGATACATCAGAAGCCCGCTTGGAGTTTCGTCGAATTGCGCCTGTCATCCTTATATAGTTCTTCACGAATACCCTAAATCTGCAAATTGGCCACTTGCACCCTCCTCTCAATGAATTTGTCTTGCTCATACAAATTCAACTGTCCGGGAGCCTTGCCGCGGAAGGGAAGAGCGGCCGCAAGGTTGCAATTGCTTTTTGATCCGTTGTGGGATACGATTTTATTACGATTGATCATGGCGTGGTTGGTTAGAGAGGTTCTATAGCCGAAGGGGTGCTCTCGTGATGAGGGCTGAGATCAAACCCTTGGAACCTGATCCAGAATAATACTGGCGGAGGAATCGGCAAGCGACAAGGCAACTGTCAAATGGCCGTTTTCCCAAGCGGCCATTTTCATTTTCAGGGAAGTGGCGCCGTCGACCGCCGCCATTGCCAGAGCTCTCCGCGCGAGCTGAAGTGGGGGATGTTATGAATACGCAACTGGATTTTGCACGAGCGGGTATTGTTACCGAAGAGATGCGACAAGCGGTTGAGGGAGAGCCCATTAGCGCTGAAGAACTGCGGGACTCAATTGCAGCAGGGCGAGCCGTGCTTCCCAAGAATCGCAACCATTCCTTCCCCATTCTGAGGGGTATTGGCCAGGGTTTGAAGACCAAGGTGAATGCCAACCTGGGGACGAGCGGTGAATGCTGCAGCATGGAAACGGAGGAAGAGAAACTCAAGGCGGCCCTGGAGGCCAAGACGGACTCGATCATGGATCTTTCCACCGGGGGAGACCTTGCCGAATTTCGCCGGTTTTTTCTCGAACACTCCCCGGTAATCGTGGGCGCGGTTCCCATCTACACGCTGGCAACCGAGATGATGGCCAGGCAACAGTCTCTGGATGAGATGGACGGGGACCAGCTCCTGCGGAGCATCGAAAAACAGTGCAGCGAGGGGATCGATTATATTACGGTCCACTGCGGGGTCACTCAGGTGGCGGTAAAGCGGCTCGAATCCTATGAACGGATCATGCCCTGCGTGAGCCGGGGGGGCTCCATTCACATGCACTGGATGCGCAGGAATGGTAAGGAAAATCCCCTCTATGAGTACTATGATGACCTTCTCGAGATTGCCCACAAGTACGATGTCACCCTCAGCCTGGGTGACGGCTTTCGTCCGGGTACCATCTGCGATGCTACCGATGGTGCGCAGTTGCAGGAATTGATGATTTTGGGGGAACTGGCCAGGAGGGCTCGCAGTCGGGGCGTTCAGGTCATGATCGAAGGGCCCGGACATGTGCCGCTGCCTCAGATTCAGGCGAACATCCTCCTTCAAAAAAAGCTGTGTGACGGGGCTCCTTTCTATATCCTGGGCCCTTTGCCCACCGATATTGCCGCAGGCTACGATCACATTGTCGCAGCGATCGGCGGCGCCATCGCCGGGGCCGCCGGCGCCGACTACATCTGCTATGTCACTCCTGCCGAACACCTGGGACTCCCCAATGCCGAGGATGTTTACGCCGGGGTCATGGCGGCGCGGATCGCCGGCCACGTGGCCGACATCGCCAAGGGGCTGCCGGGCGCCATGGATGCCGATCGCCGGATGTCCGAATGCCGCCAGAAACTTGACTGGGAAGGAATGATTTCCGAGGCGCTCGATCCGGCGCTGGTCAAGAGGCGCCTTCAGGTGACTCAGGACCGGGAAGCCTGCTCCATGTGCGGCAAGCTCTGCGCGGTGAAAATCGGCCGGATGAGTTGACCCCGAGCCGACTCACCGGATTCTCAAAGGCATTATGCATTGCCGTTAATCCGTGCTAAAATCATCCCGGCGGTGGGCATTCACCGTCACATCTGAACCGCCGGGGCAAAAAGCCACAGATTTGCGCGGATTTGCGCGGAGAAGGAGAGAAGAGAGCCCCTTTGTCATCTGTGTGCTTCCGTGGCCGGTGGATGATTGCTTGCGGGGTGTTTTGCTCACGGTGATACACGGTTCGCTTCATTATCCTCAAGGCAAGGAGGTCAGACTTTCATGATTCCCCCAATCGCATACCAGATCTTCGCAGTCGCATCCTGTATGTTGCTCATCTTCTCGATTGGGTACTACTTCGGGTATCGCAAAACGGTCGTCAGATACTCGGTCCAAAGCGCCAGCGACCGAGAGGAAATGCTGTCCATCGAGAAGGCGCTCAAGCGTTTTTGGGATGAGGAAAAGGAAAAGCTCGAGAAAGAAAAAGGCGAACTGCAAAGGCGCATTTCTTTTCTGGAAGGCAAAGTGGATCAATACCGGCAGAAAGCCGCCGGGATCGGTATGATGGGTTTGCGGAGAAGCAAGCTGGCGGACATGTTCATCGGCTTGCTGATCGAAAATGAAAACCTGGAAGAAAAGCTCTTTATGCAGAACCTCAAGCTCAAACAGGAGCGGGATGAATTCCTCGAGAACGAATTGCGGAACATCAGCTACAAGCGCATCCTCCTGTCGGAACTGATCTCCCAGGCGGATGTGCGACGGGAAATGGAAAAGCTCATCAACGACAAAGGGCGGTGGAAGCGGCTTGAAATCAAACAAAAAGAAGTTGAACCAATCACCGGTGAGGCTCCAAACGATGACGATGACTGATCTGCAATAGGCGGGAGGTTTGTCGTTTGGGGGACGATTTCTTAGTTCGGCACCACAGAACAAAGTGACCATTACCTCCCGGAACGTCATTCCCGCATGCTTTAAGCGGGAATCCAGAAAGAAAGCCTGGATGTCCGCGTTCGCGGGCATGACAGATGGAGATTGGACACCCACTCTATAGTGAAGCTGTACTTGGTTAAAGTGCGGAGGTTTCCCCGCTTGACAAACCTTGGTCCACCAACTATCTATAAGCCCACAACTTTTCCTGCGAGCCGGCCGTTGCGGCTCGACCTGCAATAGTGACCCCGTGAAATGAGCGGAGGCAAAATGGTTCGCTTATACCCGGTATCACCCTATTTTTTTTGCGCTCTTTGTGTGGGCCTGATCTCTGTTGCCGGATGTGTGCCTGCCAAGTCGATCCGGGTTGCGGCCGTAGCCCTGACCCTGCAGGATGTGGCGCAGGCGGCAGGCAAGCAAAGGGACCTCACCATCGTCAGGGAGGGCACGCCTGCCTATCTGATGCTGGTGGATGGTTTGGTCGAAGCTTATCCGGGCAACCGGGAATTGCTCGTCGCCGGGTGTCGAGCCTACACCTCCTATGCCGCCATGTTTGTAGCCGAGGACCAACCGAAAGAGGCCGAAGCTCTTTATCTTAAGGCCAAGCTGTATGGTTTTCGGGCCCTTTCGGACAAGGGAGATTTTGGCAAAGCCGCCGCGGGAAATCTCGATGAGTTCCAGTCTTTCCTGCAGCGGTACAAAAAAGAGGATGTGCCGGCGCTCTTCTGGACGGCCAGCGCCTGGGGGGGGTGGATCGGCAGCAACCTTGGCAACGTCGAAGCCGTGGGGGACCTGCCGGTTTTTGGCGCCACTCTGGACCGGATACTCGAACTGGATGATACCTATGATTATGGCGGTCCGCACCTCCTCAAGGGGGTTTACCTGGCGGTCCGGGCCCCGGTGCTCGGGGGCGGGCTGGCGGAAGCAAAAATACAATTCGATCGCGCTTTGGCCATCAGCGGGAACAAAGTATTGGCCGGGAAGGTTCTTTTTGCTCAGTATTATGCCGTAGGAATAAAAG
>JGI20214J51650_10001687_pt1 | contig 14032 bp, 9 predicted proteins | sample WetSurMetagenome_FD_51650 | JGI IMG/M metagenome (IMG submission 51650) | reverse complement strand
TCTTCTTACCGCTTCAGTTAACTGTCCACTTTCTTCATAACCAACATAACCCGGCGGAGCACCAACAAGCCTGGAAACGGTGTGCCGCTCCTGGTATTCTGACATGTCAATTCGAATCATGTTGTTCTCGTTGTTGAAGAGAAACTCCGCTAATGCCTTGGCTAATTCTGTTTTTCCAACCCCGGTTGTGCCCAAGAAAATAAAGGATCCAATTGGGCGCTTAGGATCCTGCAGGCCAGCGCGACTCCGACGTAGTGCATCAGAAACAGCTTGGATTGCTTCATCCTGCCCAACAACTCTCAAGTGAAGCTCGGATTCTATGTTGAGCAGTTTTTGCTTCTCAGTCTGCAACATACGATTAACTGGAATCCCGGTCCAGCTAGAAACAACTTCAGCAATTTCCTCTGATCCCACCTCTTCTTTTACTAGAGCCGAATTCTGCTGTAACTCTGTTAATTTTTTTTTCAAGCTTTCAATCGCTTTAGTCGCATCGGGTATTCTGCCATATCTAATCTCAGCAACTCTTCCAAGATCACCTCGACGGTTAGCATTCTCTTCTTCGAACTTTAACTGTTCAATCTCATTTTTCCTTACTTGAATCTGATCGACAATTTCCTTCTCCGAGCGCCACTTTGCCCGTAAACTGCTCCTCTGCTCAGCTAAATTGGCAATTTCCTCATTTAGCAACTTGAGTTTAGCTTCATTCTTTTCTTGTTTGATGGCTTCACGTTCAATCTCTAACTGGCGAATCTTCCGCTCAACATCCTCAAGTTCTTGAGGTTGAGAGTTGATTTCAAGCTCTAACTTGGAAGCTGCTTCATCTATCAAATCAATCGCCTTATCGGGCAGAAAACGCTCCGTTATATACCGCTGAGATAACTCTACAGCCGCAATTATAGCATCATCTCTAATTCGAACATGATGGTACACTTCATAGCGCTCTTTTAGTCCTCGAAGAATAGAGATGGTATCCAAAGCATTAGGCTCATTAACCATAACAGGCTGAAAACGCCTCTCCAGTGCCTTGTCTTTCTCAAAGTACTTCTGATATTCCTTCAGAGTTGTCGCGCCTATAGCGCGTAGCTCACCACGCGCCAAAGCTGGCTTAAGAATGTTAGCTGCATCCATAGCACCTTCGCCGCCGCCTGCCCCCACAAGCGTGTGAATCTCATCGATGAAAAGCAGAATGTTGCCCTCGGCGCCAACAACTTCCTTAATTACGCTTTTGAGACGCTCCTCAAACTCCCCCTTGTACTTGGCGCCAGCAATCAAAGCGCCCATATCGAGAGAAAAAACCTGTTTTGACCTCAAATTGTCAGGAACATCGCCATTAATTATACGCTGTGCAAGACCCTCAACTATTGCCGTTTTGCCAACGCCAGGTTCCCCAATCAACAGAGGATTGTTCTTAGTCCTTCTAGATAGTATCTGAAGAACTCGCCGAATCTCACTGTCGCGGCCGATAACTGGGTCCAATTTCCCTGCCTGAGCCAAATTGTTTAGGTTGATAGCAAACTTGTTTAGGGCATTGTAGGTCTCCTCTGCAGTGGGTGAATTAACAGAAGACCCTTTACGCAATTGGTTAATTGCCAACTTGAGATCTTTCTCATTAACCCCACAGTTTTTAAGCAAACGCGAAGCAGAGTCATCCAACGACAAAATTGCCAAAAACAACTGCTCTATAGAAACAAACTCGTCCTTGGCAGCTATAGCTAACTCTTGAGCCTTATGAATTGCCTTATTAGAATTTGTAGAAAGATACGGTTCTCCCCCTTCAACTTTAGGTAAAGAATTGATTTCCTTATCAAGCAAACCAGAGAAATAATCAAAGCTAACCCCAAGTTTTCTAAACAAGAAAGGAACTACATTTTCATCAACAAGAAAGACTCCCTTAAGCAAATGGAGCGGTTCAACTGCCTGATTGCGTCCAGCTGAAGCGACTTCTACAGCTTTTTGAATTGCTTCCTGCGATTTAACAGTAAAATTGTTTAGACTCATATGTCACCCACCAAATTTATCGATAAGTCGACTTTAACTCCACAAACTGAACATATTTTCCCCAAATTAAATCTTTAGCTTAAAAACACAAAAACCCCCTGCGCTAAAGCAACAGCTTACTTGAATGTCTTAGTAAAAGCCACGATTTTAAATGATTCATGGATTGTGTTTCCTTTGAATACTAAATGAACAAAGATTTAAGATAAGAATTTGATTGGAGAAGATGATGTTGTTGATGCTGCTGCAATTATGTTTGCATCTTTGCATCTTTTCAAACTTAAAATCTAAACTAAAAGAACCGCGTCGTTATTGCGAACGCTTTTTTAACTGTTCATAGATAGATAAGGAAGTCTGCGGAGAATAAATCCCATGAGCGACAAGGGCATGGATGAAAAAGAAGAATTTTCTGCAATAGCTCAAATAAAGACTGTTGCAGATAAAGGAAAAAGCATACTCTCTTCTATGGGGTCTCTTAAGAAAATGCCTTTTTCTTTAAACGACCTTCATTTTGTACCCGCCCAAATTTCCAAAATTCCTCTCAACACTACTGAAGAGGTAAACACAAAAGTTGTTATCGGCCCAAATGCGAAAAAGCCTCTTAAGGTTTCCTCACCAATAATGTTTAGTGGAATGAGCTACGGAGCAGTATCTCAAAATGTGCGGTTGATTCTTGCAAAGGTTGCCTCAAAATTAGATCTCGGGTTAAACTCAGGGGAAGATTTCGTTCTGCAAGAAGAAATAGATATTATCGCAAAAAATCTTATCGTTCAGTATTCTGCTTTCAGGTTTGGCACACAAGAAGAAATTATAAAGAAAAGTTCAGCAGTTGAAATTAGATTTGGCCAAGGAGCCTATCCGGGGTGGGAGAGTCTTTTGCCTGCAGAAAAAGTGCCGCCTCAAATAGCAAAGTTAATGGACCTAAAAGAAGGCGATGAAATGATATCTCCAGCCCATCATTCCGATATAAGAAATGAAGAAGAGCTTAAGGAAAAAATAGGTTGGTTACGGGAGGTAACTGGTGGCGTTCCAATTGGGGCAAAGATAGGCTGTGGAAACGTCGAGAATGATGTGGAAGTTCTTGTAAACGGTGGTGTTGACTTTATTGCGCTTGATGGCTTTGGGGCTGGAACAGGGGCAACAGAGTACTTTATCAGAGAAAACTTTGGAATTCCTATAATAGCCGCTCTACCGAGAGCAGATAAGCTCTTGAAGAAAATGAGCGTTAGGAATAATGTGAGCTTGATTGTTGGTGGCGGGTTGAGGACTTCTTCGGATTTTGCCAAGTTTCTTGCGCTTGGTGCAGATGCAGTTTACATTGGGACTTCTGCTTTGATAGCTATTAACTGTCAACAATACAGAGTTTGCCACACTGGGCTTTGTCCAACTGGCGTAACTACCAATGACCCTGTTTTAACAAAGCGGCTCGATGTTGAAGAAGGAATTCGAAAACTGACAAATTTCATTCAAGTGTCAAACTTGGAAGTTGCTAATATTTGCAGAATTATTGGTAAAGATGATGTCAAAGAGTTAGGGTTAGAAGACCTTGTTGCTTTGAAAAAAGATTTAGCTGAAGTTACCGGCGTTAAGTGGATGAACGGAAAAAATGCTTAAGCAATAGCTAAAAAAATGAGTTAGGGGTTTTCGTTTACAGAAATTCTTGTACCGCATTCAGTGCATTCCCAGCAAATGAGCTTCTTGTTCTTATCGTATTTGGGATTCATTTCTTCTTCGCATTCGGGGCAGGTTTTTTCGTGAGGGTTCTTGTTTGACATATGAATTTCAGCGTTTCAAGCTACATTATAAAATATAAATAAGTCGGTATTTAACGCGAATAATTCTCGTTTAAATATAAAAATGCATACTTTTTTGGTAATACTTGTAAAACTAGTTAAATCGCCAAAGGGCGCAGTACTAAAGTTCAAGTTCTATTTAGCCGAATAGATTTTAGGAAGGATAAACACTGATGAAGCGGTGAAGTCGTTGTCTTTGTTTGATGTGATTCTAAACCGAAGGAGCATTCGAAAGTACGAAGATAAAGAGATTTCCAAAGAAATATTACATCAAATTCTCGAAGCTGGCAGACAAGCACCATCCGCAGCTAATAGACAGCCAATTCATTTTGTGGTAGTTACAGATTCCGAAGCTAAGAATGAATTATCCAAAGGCTTGTTTGCTAAACACGTCAAGAATGCACCAATAGTTATCGTTGGATGTGCAGATGAAAAATCGCTTCTAACAGGGAAATGGGCAGTTGTTGATGCTACAATTGCCCTGCAGAACATGGTTATTGCCGCTTGGACATTCAATATTGGTTCATGTTGGATAGGGTCTTTTAGTGAAGAAAAAGTCCAAGAGCTCCTTAAAATTCCAGATAAATGGAAAGTTGTTGCGTTATTAACACTCGGCTATCCTGCAGAGGAGCCAAAAGCGAAAAACAGAAAACCATTTGAGGAATTATTTAGCTTCAACAAATTCTGACGCAAACAATAACAAAAAGATATCCGAGCTAAATCGAACCTGTATGTGGTTTCAAGAACTTCCGGCACTTGTTGTTTGCTTATTATTTTATCCTTGTTTGGTTTTTCGATTAATAGGTTACTGCATTGGGATACTGTTAGGTCAAGTTGCCTGCCGATTTTTTAGCAATTTGACTTAGTAAAAATAAGGAATTAGTTTCTTGGTTCTGCGCGTGTACTCCATATATTCTTCGCCAAATTTGGAGATTAGAAGTCTCTCTTCAATTCTTATTCTATAAAGTAGCATTGGTATCAGAGCTAACATTATGACAAAGCCAAAGTGACTGCTAAAAAATATTGGGATTGAAAGAAAATAGAAGATTTCACTCAGATAGATTGGGTGCCTAATGAAACGGTATGGACCATTAGTGATCAATTTATGTCCAGGCTTTATTGTCAATGTTTCTGAAAAGAACCCTCTTAGAGTAAAGCGTGCTAACACATAGATGCTTAACCCTACAACGAATAGGGTGACTCCAAGTCTTGTGGCAGTAAGAGTAAAGCCGCCATCTCGAATGGCAAAATCTAAGACACTTATTATTAAACCTGAAAAAAGGACTAGACGACACAAGTCAGGGAATCTATCGATTGTTATTTCTTTTGTGCTTCTGAACGTAAACTGTCAACCAATTTTAATTCTGTAACTAAACCTCAAGAAATCAACTGACGTTGTAAGTTTATTCCTTTGTGATTGATGATTCACTACAACATCTTACTTCAAGCAGCCAAGAATCAACATAAAAGTGTAATTTGGTACAAAGCTACAGGCGCTCCGCGATTGTCTTATCCAAATATTACACACATGAATTTTTGATCAAAGTCAAATGATAACGTTACTGTGCCTATATTGTATTTTGGTTCCAAAAAAAAATAGGCAGAAGAGAAAATAATCATGAAGCCAAGTCTATACCTGCTAAAGAAACAAAGTGGACGAACAGAATACTCGATGAAAACAGAAGTTCAAGTGGTAGTTGTAGATCTGGATAGATCAAAAAATTATCCTCTGAATTTTGTTTGCATCCTTCCTCAAAAAGCAATATCATCGGGAAAATCCTCGAATATTTTCAGCAAAGTTTTTGGAACAAGCAGCTTAGGCGTAGCCACAAGGCTCTTGCGTAGAGCCTTGAAAAATGAAACAGATTACGAAATCAGAAAAGAGCTCACAAAACGGCTGATGGCACTCAAAATCGACCAAGACTAATAAATCATAAATCTGAAGAAAATAGCGAGCATCTTTCAGTTTAACGAATAATATAACTGAGCGCTCGGCTCACCCAACTATATCAAGTTTCCGTCATTTTAATTAATACCAAGAGAGAGAGGAGGTGTAAGTACAAATTGGATTATGTTAGTTGTTCACTTTAAAATTCAAGCAAGAAATGTTAAGGCTGTGAAAACTACTTGAAGGTCTACCAAAACAATGCAAGAAGTCAAGGCATCAATGAAATGTCTTGTAAAGATGATGGCTACGCTAAAGAACCCACCGGCAAATCAACCTATTGCGTGTAAATTAACTGGTTGAAAAGCGGAGGCTTATTAGTAGCCGGTTCGCCTCTTGGAAGTAATGAACGAGTACTCTCTTCATTCAGAAATCAAAAGATTTTACTCACTTCCCGGAGACCAATTTGAAATAAAGTTAGGTAACTATGTTATCGACATCCTGAGCGGACAATTACTCATCGAAGTTCAAACCAAGAATTTCTCAGCCATTAAAGAAAAACTTCAAACACTTACTAAAAAGCACCAAGTGCGGCTAGTCTACCCTTTGACTGAAAACAAAATGATAACCTGCGTAAGAAAAGACAATACAGTTGTGAGCAAGCGCAGATCTCCCAAGAAAGGAAAGATTGTTGACTTGTTTCGTGAATTGGTCTTGATTCCACAAATGATCTGTGAGGCGAACTTTTCTTTGGAGGTCTTGATGATAGATGAAGAGGAGGTAAGGTGTGATGATGGTAAAGGAAGTTGGCGAAGAAGGGGCGTTAGCATCAAAGAAAGAAAGCTGATGAAGGTTAACGGTAGAATTCTCTTCCAAAACCGATCTGATTACCTTAAATTGTTACCTGATGGGTTGGGTGAAGTTTTTAGCAACAGAGAATTAGCCAGACAAGCAAAAATTTCAGTTGAAACCGCGAGGCAAATGACCTATTGTTTAAGGAAAGGCAATATAATCCAAATAGCTCAGAAGGATGGGGCGGAATACAGATTCCAAAAAATATACGGAGACTCACCGTAAATTGAAAATTATTTCATACCTCCCAGAAAGTTCTCTGAGCTTATTCTACCAAGTTATGAATAGCCTGAAAACAAAAAGGGTTTAAGACCAGAGTCTTTCTCAGTTTAGGCAGGTTTAATTACAACATTCATTTTCCTTCAATGTTGAAGATTTTAAAATAATTACTTCTATGAGGAAAGGATATGAGAAAAGTACTTTTGTCAATGCAGATGACGCTGGACGGCTTCTCAACTGGACCAAACGATGAAATGGACTATCTTCCGCCATTCTCTAATGAAAAAATGTGGAAAGACCTTCATGAGGATATGTGGAAAAATCTCGAAGAAACTGATACCCTGATCCTTGGTAGAAAAACCTACCAAATATGGGAAAAATATTGGCCAGCGGCAGCAAGTAATCCTCAAAGCACAGAGAGTGATAAAATGTTTTCAAGGTATGCTGAGGAAACACAAAAGATCGTTATTTCAAATACATTAGATAGGGCAGAATGGAAGAACACTATTGTAATTAAAGAAAATATTGCTGAAGAAATTCAAAAACTTAAGCAGCAGCCAAGAAAGAACATAGTTGTGGTAGGAGGCGCAACCGTCGCTCAGACTTTTGCAAGACTGGGGTTGATTGATGAATATCTAATTGTTGTTCATCCAGTAATTTTAGGCAAAGGAAAGCTTTTGCTAAAAGATCTAAATGTTAGGCAGAACCTCAAACTGATCGGCACAAAGCCGTTTTATTCAGGTGCAGTTGAATTGAGCTATTCTAGAATAAACTGATTCGTAGCATCAGGCTCAATAAACATTAAGACCTCATTGCGGTGGCTTGAAAATGATCTGTAATTTTAAAGAGGTTTCTAACGTTTCGTCAAAAGATTTTGAGCAGGCAATGTCCCTCCCTCTATGATGTCCATCTATTTCGACTCTATAGCGGCTGAAGAAAGGCAAAGCCTTGATGTTATAAAGAAAAGATAGCGGCCAATGAGGAAAGAATATTCGTAGGTCGCTCAGAATATGAGGTCGTATTGGTAGCTCTGATATTTCCCCATAAGCATACAAGATTTGTTTTGCTTGATTATTTGGCAACCAAAAGGGCGTATAGAAATCAAGGATTAGGGTCAATTTTTGTTAAAATCATTTTTCAAATAACCCAAATCAAGAACAAAACTTTCATTTTTGAACCTGACGATCCTCGATATGGATGTGATCGCGAAGAAAAGACTCGAAGGCTGGAGTTTTACAGGAGAAATGGGGCAAAAGAAATGAAAAGTGTAACCTATGTTTTGCCGCCTTTACAGGGAGAGTTTTCCTCTCAAATGATAGTTATGTTGATTTCTCCACAAAAACAAACCACCTACTGCTTAACAGGACAAACCGTCAAAAAATTATTCAGACAAATTTACATAGAACTTTATTCTCGAGCCAAAAATGATTATTTGTTAAAAACCTTCATAGATTTGGTGCCGCCAAAGGTCGAATTAGTTTAGATTTTAAATGGTCCAAAGAGTGTTTTCTTTTTTTGTTTACGTATTGTTAAGTCAAAATTTTTTGCTTGGGGCAGTTACAAAAGCGAAGGGTTGTTTGAAAAGTTGGTGGAGGCTTAGTTCGTTCCATGGGTATAGACTTAATGCTTTCTCATGTAGAAAACAAAGCATTACAATAGCTGGAGCCCACTTGATAATCCAAAATTTGATTCTTGACATTCTGCACCTCACATAATTAGTTTAAGGAAAAATATAATGACTTGTAGTTTCACAAAGAAACCACATCTACTTCTTATAGGTCTGTGAGCGGTAGAAAAGCGTAATCAAACATATCATTAAAGAAAGCTGAAAAAAATTGATGCAGAGTCATTGGGTCATCAATAGTCGCTAAATCAAGAAAATTTTGGTTCAACCTCTAAGTTAAACTAACCCATATGTAGTGGATTGTATTGACATTTAATTCACCGCAAAATTTGAACAGAATGCGTTACAATAGGCAATTAAGAAATTTGGTGCCATCTTTTTTCTAAATTTTACCAATGTGAATTGAAGTGCTATAATAGCAGACGAGCATAAAAAATAGGGTTGGATAACAATTCCTCGGCAATAGCGGATCGTAGATTTTCTCTTGAAGCCAAACTCGGTTCCTTATACCCGTTTATTAGGCAATTTTTATTGTCACACTGATGATTATCTACATTGAGCGGAGTCAGAATGGTTTTATCTCTCAGGTTAAAGAGCTGCTTTTGCTTGTAGCACGGAAAAACGTTCAGGTTGCAATCTATCGCTATCACAGTTTTACCGGCTTTGCAGGCATATCGCATAGGTTTACCGTTTAGAGCTCTTATGACATCTTTCAAATAGCAAGTGGCATTAGCTACCTTTGCGCCCATCGCTTTCATCTGCAAAACTTTGCCAACCAAGTTAATCATATTACTTTCAAAATCCACATTGCGCAAGTCTCCGCCAACAACGAATGAGCCATAACTAGAAGAAACATAAGGGTAAGACAACGTAAAACTTACTCCGAGCTCATCGTTAACATATCTAATTGTCTTTTCCACTTCATTTTCAGACCAAGATGGATTAAGAAAAGTAATTGCATAAACTTTTATCCCATAAGCCTTTGCATAACGTATTGTCTGTTCAGCTTTAGCCCCAATTCCCGGATGGTGCTTTGCTTCTTCCCATAAATGTTTATCATAATGGTCCACTGAAACCGAGAGAACATCCAAGTTATCCTTTAAGCTTCTAAGAGTTGCTTTTTCAATAGTGCCGTTTGTTGTTATAGACGTAACGAACCCCCTTTTCTTAGCGTATTCAATAATCTCGGCCAGATGAGGGTATAGCCCAGTTTCCCCTCCGGTAAAGTAAGCAACCCTAAACCCACTTTTAGTTAAGATATCAAGCGCATATTTTGCCTCTTTTAAGTCCATATCGATTGGCTTTTGACTCCATATATTACATCTATCAACACACTTTGCATTGCACTTGGTGGTTAAATGGATACAAGCAAATTTCACACTTCCAGTACTAAGTATACTTGATACTAAACCCAACACAGAATTAATTTTCAATGAAATAATCCCCGAATATTAAAGGTTGAAGATAAGCCTAGTTTGCCGACTGTAAGTAGAGCGCAGGCTCAAATGATTAAAGAGAACATATGATAAAAGAAATTGTGACTGCATCTTTGCAATTACGTGTTATCGCTCATTAAAGGAACATCCTAATTTTTGGAAACAAGAACGTATTCTTAAGATAGCTATGATTAGGCTACGTAAATTTATAGAAGCTCAAAATGGAGGTGATGTTGTTTAAACTTGCGTGTCGACAGCTTAAAAAGCCATTTAAGATCTGAAGATTAAGACTTTTCTTTTTACATAAAATGATCTCCGTCTGTCGACTACGCCTGATTTATGAAGGTCCACTATTTTTTGAGCTCAACGGTAATATCTGTTGTCTGCACTGAAGCTTGCTGTTGTTGTGCCTGAGCATTCTCTGTTCGTATGTTTGCTGCTGGCTTGCTGTTGCGCCTGATACTCTTCTTGCTGACGCTTTGCCGCCGCCTGACCTATTATCATTCCGCCTAAAAGACATAATTCTCGTCGTCTGATATGCATAAACCTCCAATTTATGATGAAATGCTGTAACTAATAGCGGTATGTGGAAACACAAATACAACTGCAAAAATTAGAAATTTCTTGTCGAGTTTTGAATTGTTGGACAAAACGAAAAGAGCAATAATAAAAACCATAACCGATCTAAAAGTGAATCCTTCAACGGCAAAGGTTCTTTCCTTTGATGATGGAAGCAAGAAAAAAAACAGGCGTTTCTATTCCATTTTTCCTTTTTTCACTTGAAGTCTAAATTGATAGCATTATTTTCTTGAGGCAAACGCATAAACAAATATTTCAAAACGGCTATTCATGGAATCAAACTAAAACTAAGCCACACTTTCGCTGGAACATCACCATTTCATCTTATTACGTATTTTCTATAATTATAACCGAAGAAACGTTTTTAAAAGAATTCTTTGTGGGTTCATTCTTGTAACAGCACAGTTTTAATTAGAATGATGAGGATTGAATCGAAAAAAGGAGAATTACTTCATGGTATCTGCAGTTGTTTTAGTAAATATGGACATTGAATTATCCCCAAATGAAGTTTTTGAAAGCTTAAAATTTGTTGAGGTGTGTGAAGAGGGCATATGCCTTATTCGTGTTTAAGATGCTATAATTAAAATTAAGGCTCTAACTCTTGGATAACCTTCAAGAGCTAATTAAATTAGGCATTAGACAGGTGGTCAGTATAACCAATGCCTTAACCTTAATGATCATTTGACACTAAATTAAGATTTTCAAATCGATACTTGTCTGATGCGATAATGATGTCTATGACCAGCCTATCTTCCTAATAAAAAAGATTTCAAAAAGACATTAGTAGATATGAAGAATTGCTATTGAGTTGCTAAAAAATGAGTAGAATATTGATTATTTCTAACAGGCTGCCTCTGAATCTTTCAAAGGATAATGGCAAATTGCGAGTTGAACGCAGCGTTGGCGGATTGGCAACTGGAATCGGTGCGGTCTACAAATCCAAAGATAGTCTTTGGATAGGTTGGCCTGGTTACGATATCAAGAAAATCCTATCTGAAGAAAAGAACCAAATTGTTACCTTATTGGAAAAAGAAAAATGTTATCCTGTCTTCTTAACTTCAAACGACCTAAAACAATATTACGGCGGTTTCTGCAATAATACGATTTGGCCCTTGTTTCATTATTTTAACTCGTATACAAAATACGACCACACTTTCTGGACTAGCTATAAGACAGTTAACGAAAAATTCTGCGATGCCGTTTTAGAGGTGGTCCGTCCTGACGACGTCATTTGGATTCAAGACTACCAGTTAATGCTTCTTCCAGAAATGATTAGAAAAAAATTGCCAGGAGCTAAAATAGGTTTCTTTTTGCATATACCTTTCCCTTCTTATGAAATTTTTCGTCTCCTACCTTGGCGAATGGAAATCTTAAGTGGCATTTTGGGCGCTGACCTGGTGGGTTTCCATACTTATGATTATGTGAGACATTTTCTCTCAAGCGTTCGCCGAATTTTAGGTTATGAGCAGACCCTAAACGAGGTACAGGCTGGGGAACGTTTAGTTAAGGTGGATTTGTTTCCGATGGGGATTGATTATGTAGACTTTTATGATGCGGCTTCAAGCACAGCAGTTAAGAAAGAGGTAGAACACCTGCGTAAGATTGTAGGGTCACAAAAAATTATCCTTTCATTTGATCGTCTTGATTATACCAAGGGTATTCCACTTAGACTTCAAGCAATCGATGCTTTCTTTGGTAGAAAAGCTGAGTACCGAGGAAAGATCACTCTGTTTTTGGTTGCCGTTCCTTCACGAACTAATGTTAGCCAATATCTTGCGTTGAAAAAGCATATTGATGAGCTGGTTGGAAGAATCAACGGAAAATATGCAACAACAGATTGGATGCCAATACGATATTTCTGTCATTCACTTCCGTTTAAAATGCTTGTAGCAATGTATGCTGCAGCTGATGTAGGTTTGGTTACCCCATTGTGTGATGGAATGAACTTAATGGCTAAAGAGTTTCTTGCAAGCAAAGTTGACGGAACAGGAACTCTAATCCTTTCAGAGATGGCTGGAGCAGCCCAAGAATTAGGCGAAGCTATAATCGTTAATCCTAACAGCCAAGAAGAGCTGATAGATGCAATTGAAAAAGCACTGGCAATGCCTCAGGATGAACTGCAGAAAAAAAATCGTGCTATGCAAAAACGGTTGAAGCGATATGATATTCATCGCTGGATAGACGACTTTCTAAATAGCTTGGAAAAAGCTTGGCTTTCTCAGCAAGCAAACATGGAAAGAATCATGAACTCCGAAATGAAAAATGAATTAAAAGAAAAATACGCAACTAGTTCAAAAAGGCTAATTCTACTCGACTACGACGGAACCCTTGTTCCATTTTCTGACGCACCTGAAAAAGCGAAACCTTCTCTTGAAACGATAGAGATTTTAAAGAAACTCTCAGAAGATATCCATAACGAAGTCGTAGTTGTCAGCGGTAGAAATAAGGATCCCTTAGCTAACTGGTTGAGACCCTTAGCCATTAGTTATGTTTTTGAGCATGGTGCTTTGATAGAAGAACGTTCAGGTGAAATTCATAGTGAAGAGATGCTCTCAATGGATTGGAAAAAAGATATTCTGCCGCTGGTTGAATTATATACCGATCGAACTCCTGGATCTTTTATTGAAGACAAAACCTACTCCATAGTTTGGCATTACCTCAAAGCTGAACCGCTTCTGGGTTTTATGAGGGCAAACCAATTGAAGAGCGATTTAGAAAGTCTGACATCTAATCTAGGTTTGGCAGTGGTTGAAGGGAGCAAGGTTATCGAAATAAAAAATAACAGAATCAATAAGGGACGTGCAGCGCAACTATGGCTTTCAAAACAAAAGTGGGACTTAATTATGGCTATAGGCGACGATAAGACAGATGAGGACCTTTTTGAAGTATTGCCCAGCGAGGCCTACTCAATTAAAGTCGGTTTAGGTTCGACAAAAGCACGCTTTAATCTTTCTTCACAAAGCCAAGTGTTGCCTCTTCTTTGGAACTGTATTAAAGCATCCGAAAAACTTCTCAATCAACAATAGAAAAATCCCTCCTAACGCCAATTGCTTGTAAAAAATATCAAGAATAACTTAATTTTAACACAATTCAATTGGATGAAATATTTCGGATTCGACGGCGATTAAAGATAAGTGTTTTAACGCCTTAGCGCTGACGAAGGCAAAAAGTAAAAAGAGCCGTAAAACCCTATGAATTAGGTGCATTGTGAGGTGAATTTGTGACTTATCTGAGAAAAATAGCACTATTAGTGACTGCAGCATTGGCGATATCAATTGCTGTCTCGATCGCTTTTGGCTTCTCAGATATGTTTGTGTTTAATCCACCTTACTTGCTCTTCTTACTTAACATGACTTTTTGGAGTGCAGCTACTATAGCGGTCACCTATTTTTCAGCCAAGAGTTTCCTTAAAGATGACTCAATTACAATTCTTTTACTTAATGTTTCAATGATTTTGTTGGGTTTATCAATAATAATTTCAGGTTGGGTTTCAAATTTCTCAGGCGATTATAGCGTTGCAATAAGTAATTGTTGTGCTCTCGTCGCTTCAATTCTGCAGGTTTTAAGCGGTGTTTTCATTTATTTTGGCAAGCAGAAGACGGAGATACCGCAAAGAAGAGGTTTGTTGTTATCAGTATATATTTCCACT
>JGI20214J51650_10001684_pt1 | contig 14037 bp, 14 predicted proteins | sample WetSurMetagenome_FD_51650 | JGI IMG/M metagenome (IMG submission 51650) | reverse complement strand
CGGGAGAAGCTTTCTGGGACTGGGGCATTCCAACCGCAGTCAGCCTAATAGAAACTGTGCAAACCGTAAAGCTACCGGTAATTGCTTCCGGAGGCTTAAGAAGCGGTACCGATATCGCTAAAGCCTTAGCGCTTAACGCAAGCTTAGCAAGCATTTCCCAGCCTATTCTTCAAACGGCAGTTAAAAGCACAAAAGCAACTGAAGATAAACTTTCAAGCTTAATCGAGGAATTACGCAATGCCCTATTTCTTGTGGGGGCAGAGAAATTAAGTGATTTATCAAAGACACCTGTAGTAATTACGGGTAAAACTGGTGAATGGCTGCAAGCCAGAGGATTTAACTTAGAAAAATACGCCAAAAGAGGAGTACACTAACAGTGGATATCGAAAAGTTTTTGGAAGAAAAAGCGCCGTTAATTGACAAAACCATCGAAAAATACATCCCCAGAACCTTCAGCAAAGACGCGGTTCTCTTCAAAGTTAACCCACCAATGTACAGCTACACTTTAGAGCCCCTAAACAAGGCCATTGCTGACCCCATCTGGGACATGCTGGACCGCGGCGGAAAACGGTGGCGTCCAGCACTATTTTTGCTGATTTGCGAAGCACTTGGCAAAGATTTTGGTTACTACTTAGATTTCTCAATTATACCCGAAGTCATCCACAACGGCACACTCGTCATCGACGACATTGAAGACTCCTCGGAGCTGCGACGAGGCAAACCCTGCACCTACAAAATTTACCAAACAGACATAGCCGTTAACGCTGGAAACGCCATGTACTATCTCCCGCTTCTACCCTTGATGATGCAAAGAACAAAAATTTCGCCTGAGATGCAGAGAGATGTTTACGAGGTTTACGTACAAGAAATGATTAACCTTAGCATGGGGCAAGCCATGGACATTGCATGGCACCGCGGAATAGCCAACGCCGACGAACTCTACGAAGAAGATTATTTGCAGATGTGCGCTTACAAAACAGGCACTCTAGCCCGCATGGCAGCGAAAATGGCAGCGGTTCTATCAGGTGCCAACAGACCATTGGTTGAAAAACTCGGTCGTTTTGCTGAAAGCATCGGTGTTGCATTCCAAATGCAAGACGACATATTGGATTTGACAGGACAAGAGTTTGCCAAAAAGAAGGGCGGCGTTGGGCAAGATATTACCGAGGGCAAACGATCCCTTATTGTTATTTATACACTCAAAAAAGCCAACAGCGCCGATAAGAAGCGGCTAATTGAAATTCTAAACATGCATACCTTCGACCAGAAGCTGCGTGATGAAGCTATCGCTTTGACGCAAAAGTACAATGCCATAGAACATGTGAAGGGTACTGCGGCACGGTTGGTTGAAGAAAGCTGGGGTGAAACTGAGAAGCTTCTTCCGACACCTGAGGCTAAGGAAAAATTAAAAGCGTTCGCTGAATTCTTGATTAAACGAAATAAGTAACATTTCAGCGAGCGTAAACAATTTGGCATTAGAAAATGATATTGAACTTAGAGAGTTTATTCGAAAAGCTGCATTGTTAAATGCGGTTTCTCATGATGGTAAAGCGCAAGCTGGTGCCATGGTTGGAAAGATTCTTGGAGAGAAACAGGAACTACGTAGCAGGGTAAAGGAACTCTCAACCGCTATTAACGCGGTAGTGAATGAAGTTAACAGTTTATCGTTGGCTGAGCAGAAAGCGATTGTTGAGAAGAATTGGCCTGAAACCCAGAAGAAGGAGAAGGCTGAAGAGAAACGTCTTTCGCCACTGCCTAACGCAGACAAGTACCCAAATATTGTGACACGGTTCTCCCCCAACCCTGACTGCGTTCTACATTTGGGTTCAGCAAGAGCTATACTTCTAAGCCATGAGTACGCTCGTATGTACAACGGCAAATTCATCCTACGCTTCGAGGATACAGATCCAAAAATCAAAAGACCATCCTTGAAGTTTTATGATAGCATAAGGCAGGATTTGAAGTGGCTCGGCTGCAAAGTTGATGAAGAATACATCCAAAGCGATCGCCTACCTATCTATTACGAGTACACTGAGAAGCTCATAGGAGACGGCAACGCGTATGTTTGCGAGTGCCCATCTGAAGAGTTCCGCAAAAAAACTATAGCTATGCAAGCGTGTCCATGCCGAGATTTACCAGCCAAGGAACACTTGGAACGTTGGCATCGTATGTTAAGTGGTGGTTACACGGAAGGGCAAGCGGTGGTTCGTGTGAAAACTGACCTTGATAACCCCAACCCAGCAATCCGAGACTGGCCAGCCCTACGTATCATTGATACTAAAAAGTATCCGCATCCGCGGGTGGGAAGCAAATATATTGTTTGGCCGCTCTACAACTTGGCAGCAGGCTTAGACGACCACTTGATGGGCATGACCCACATCATACGCGGCAAAGAACACTACACCAACATGGTACGCCAAAAATACATGTATGACTACTTAGGCTGGACCTACCCCGAAGCCATACACTACGGTCGACTAAAAATTACGGGCGCCTTCCTGAGCAAGTCAAAGATTGTTCAAGGTGTAAAAGAAGGCATCTACACTGACTATGACGACCCACGTTTAGGCACATTCGCTGCCCTAAGAAAAAGAGGCATAACGCCCGAAGCCATCAAGAAAATGATAATTGATGTTGGCATAAAATCAAACGATGTCACGTTGAGTTGGGAAAACCTGTTTTCGTACAATCGCAAAATCCTCGACGCTAAAAGCGACAGGTACTTCTTTGTGCCGCAGCCTTTTGAGCTAAAAGTGTTGCAGATACCTAAAGTTTTCAATGCTAAATTGCCTTTGCATCCAGAGAAGCCTGAGCACGGATTTAGGGAGTACACGATTACGCCCAAAGAAGAGGACAGNGCGGCAAGTTTTTGGATTTCAAAGAAGGACACCGAAGCATTGGAACCTGAAAAAATGGTCAGGCTCATGGAGCTCTTCAACGTCAAAATAGAAAGCAAAACAGACAATTCAGTAACTGCAAAGTTTGCCAGCGAATCCTACGAGGACGTTAGAAAAATCAAAGTTCAACTCATCCAATGGATACCCAAAGGAACAGAACTCCTAAGCCAAGTAGTCATGCAAGACGCGTCAGTTACCGAGGGGTTCGCTGAAGCCGACTGCAAAAAGTTAAAGCCAGATGCCATCATACAGTTTGAACGTTTCGGATTCGTGAGAATAGACGAAGTCGGAAAGAAACTAATAGCTTATTACGCTCACAAATAATGGTGAAACAACATGAGAAAACTCGATAAAGCAATAATCTGGCCAATCTACTTTGACTCAGCTAAAACAAGAAAAGACGGACGCCGAGTTCCCAAAAATATGGCAGTACAATCCCCAAAGATCACAGAAATCAAAGAAGCAGCAGACAAACTAGGCCTACAAAACGAAATTAACTTAGATGCTCACTTTCCCAAGATGCCCTGGGCTAAGACGGGTATGCTATTTGTAGAGAAGAAAGAAGCAAAAGAAAAGATAATTCAAAAGATTGCAAAGCAATTATTGAAAATTAAATGCCAGCCTCAGCCAGCAAAATAAAGGAAATATTTTTTTAGCTTTTAGTTTTTCTCTTTAGTTATAAGAACAGCGTTGATTATTCCGTCGCTGCCGGGTCTACTGGTAACTTTTGCAAGCCCCAATACAGTCTCGATTTCAGCGCCTTTTGTTATGACGCCTCTACGGTTGTAGTCAACATTTGCACCGTTTTTAACAACTCGGGTGATCTCAGTTTTTTCTGTTTTGCCGCTTTTAGGGTCAGTTACTGAAGCGTACTTGTCGCTGAGGACCTTGATTTTACCGTTGCCACCCATACCTCGGGTTCTCTTGCGTCTTGGCTCACCAAGAACTGTTTCTGCTGGGTAACCGCCTGCTTCGTACTTTTTCTTTGATCGATAAGCTCTTTTTTTGCCGCCTGTGAGTTTTCTTTTGCGTAAACTGCTGTGAGTTGACATATTCTACATTTCCTTTTTACGAATATCTGATTCGAGTAGTCACTAAAACCGTAGATTTCAATATAAATGTATCCGTTTATAGGTTACTGTTCTGTGTGTTGTTTAGGTTTTTGCTTGTTTTTTCTATAGTAGTTGTTGCCGAAAACATCCTACGGCAAGAAAAATGCAGAATTTTAGCAACCGCTGAGTATTTTTTTCCATTAAGCCTTATCACTGATCTCTTGGTGTTCTTGCGCTGCTTCTTTCTGCTGCCTCTCTGCCGCATCCTCTTTTATGGCTTCCCCAAAAATCTTCTTGAGGTCTTTCTTCATAACGGAAGCATCGGTTGTTAGGCCAAAATAGTCAGAGAAGTAATCTGTAGTTTTCAGTGCCAAAGTACGACCACTTCGCTCAGACATTATTAATCCCATGTCCTTAAGCATCTTAACGTGCCCATAGGCGTGTTGCCCTCTTACTTCAATTACTCTTTTCTGGGAAATAGGTTGGCGATAAGCAATATAGGAAAGTGTCTTGAGTGGACCGGAAGATAGCAAAGGTCGGTTAACGAGTTTCTTGATTAAGGGCGTAAATTCCGCTTTCACCTGCAAAACATACCGTTCATCTTTCAACGCTAAAATTTCAAGCGCCGTTTCCCGCGCAACGTATCCTTGAATGAGCGTGTCAACGTAGGTTTTCACCCTTTTCTTGGAGCGGCTGCCTATAACTTGACATAGCTCGTTTAAGTCTAAAGGACGACCCGCAACGTAGAGGGCAGCTTCTAACAATTCCAAGCAATGTGTTTTCTTCTCGGCATCTTGAGCGTGCTCAACCTCTTGGTTTGAATCAACTGGTAGGTTTTTCGACTTTTCCAACGTTCAGTTTCCCCACAGCTATGTACAATTCCTCGGTTTCTTCATTCTGCCATAGGCTAACTAAGCCATCCTGCGCAAGGAACAACAAATAAATAAACATTCTCAACGCTTCAATGCGAGTTGCACCCTTAGAAAGAGTTGTGAAATCAATGATACCTTGACCGCTAACTTTCTCACATAAGATAGCATATAACTGGTCAACCTGCAACTCAAGCTCGGCTATGAACTTGTCAAATTGAGGCAGCAAATCCGTGACCGCGGGCAAAACTGGATGCTGCTCAACAACATGGTTAAGACTAAGGAGCTTTTCACCCTTCAACACGTCATCTAAGACCGCAAGCAAATGCTGAATGGTAGTAGATGTTAACTCATGACGCAGAGGCAAAAATAGGGGTGGCGGAACAAAATCCGTCGGACCCTTAGGCAAGACAGGCGGCTCCTGTAATGTAAGCAACAACTTTGACTTCATTAAGTAAATTAAAGCTGAAGAATCCAATGCCACTCCTGAAGCTCGAAAATCAACTTTTTCCGTTCGCTCCATTTCAGTAAGAAAAGACCTAAGCAAGTAAGCTATGTTAACGTTCCATGGTGTAACCTTCTCGAGCTTACTTATTTCAAAGAGGATATTCCAAGGCGGACGGAGATAAAACGGTCTTCTAAGCGGCGCTGTCGACATTTACTTTGGTGCCTCCGGTGGGAACCTTGCTGTTACCACGTTTGAAACTCCGTTTCGTTCGTAGACTCCGTAGACTTTCTGTGCCTTGTTAACCATTTCAGGACGCAGGCTGATTACTATGAACTGGATTTTTTCCGCTTCCTCAAGCAGCACTTCAGCAAGCTTGGTTGTGTGGAAAGCATCTAAGTGCGCATCAACTTCGTCTAGGATGTAGAAGGATGCTGGCGTGAATTCTTTTAGTGAGAATATGAAGCTGACTGCTGAAACGGAACGTTCACCACCACTTGCTCCACTTACAACAATCGAAGGCTTGTTTGGGAACTGCACAAGCATGTCTATGCCGCCGTTAAAGGGGTCATCTGGGTTTTCCAGCTTAAGTGTGGCTTCGCCTCCGCCAGTGAGTTTTGCAAAGTAAACCTTCAAACTCGTGTTAATTTTTTCGAAAGCGCCCATGAAAACCTTGCGCTTTTTAGATTCAATCTCATCCATAAACAGCACGATAGCTTGCTTTTCCCGCTCCAACTCGTTTAAACGCACAGATAATTCCCTGTACCGCGAAATCTGCTCCGAATAGTGTGATGCTGCTAACTGGTTGATAGCGCCTATTCGCTCCATTTCAAACTGCATCATACGGATGGTTGTTTCTGCTTCCTGAACTTGCCGTGGGTTAGTTTCTAGAGGCTGTTCATAACCAAACATTCTAAGTTGACCTTGAAGCTGCTGCAAACGCAGCTGGCTAGTTTCAATACCCAGTTGAAGTTGGTTTAGAAGTCTCTCCGCCTGCTCATACTCCGAATCCAGTAATCTTAGCTCTGAGTCGATGGAGTCAATTTGAGAGGTGAATTTTTTGGATTCTTCGCGGGCAGAAAAAACAGCTTTAGAAAGGTCGACACGGCTTTTCTCTTGTTCATCTACTTCTTTCTTAATCATTTCTCGCTCTTGAACTGCATCAGCAACTTCTTTCTCAAGTTTTCGTTGTTGTTGTTCAATCTTTGAAATCTGAATCTTTGTGTTCTTGTAGCCAATTCGTAGAACTCTATCGAATTGTGACTGGTGGGTGGAAATTTCTGTCTGCGCTGACCCCAATCGTTGGCGCAGGGTGTTTAATTCTTCACCAATTTTTTCACGTTGCACTTCGAGTTCTTGGATATGGGCAACGTCAGTTTTTAATCTTAAGGTAGCAATTTCTGTGTGAATTTTTTGGTGATTTTTTCGGATGGCGTTTCTCTCGTTTCTGTAAACGCTCATGCGGCCTTTGTAGGATGCCGCTTCACGTTCAAGTTTGCCACCATACTTCTCGATGTGTCGAATATTGAATTGGGTTCTTTTAACGCCCCGTTTTACCCTAATTATTTCTCTTTCCAGAGTAGCAATGGATTCTGTGAGCCTTGTAATCGCAATTTTGGTATACTCGAGTTCTTCCTCAATACCTATAATGTCAGTGCCTCGTTGAGTAAGGTGTTGCTGAAGGGCTTTAACTGCCTCATCTAAGCTCTTTAGAGCGTTTTCGCTTGGGATTATCGTGGAGAAATCGATTGGTGCACGGTAATAACCGCTTTCGAAAGCGCCTGGCTCATACAAGTCACCATTAACCGTTACTGCACGGTAGCCCTGGTTTGAAAGCGCAAAAGCTGTCTTGTCGTTCGAAACGACTACAGTGTCTCCGAAAACATAGTCAACCGCAAGCGCAAAGGCGCTATCATACTTCATGAAACTTGACAGAGGCCCGACTACGCCTTCCCGTTTTGGCGACTCCTTATTTTTTATGTTGATTGCGCCTTGAAGAGGAATAATTTTGATCCTACCCAATTTCATGCGCCTAAGCGTTTCCATACACGTAAAAGCAATGTCAATATCTTTTACAACTAAAGCATCAAGCCAACCGGTAGCGGCTGCATCAACGGCTTTCTTGAAGCTTTTATCAATTTTTATCAGATTACGCAACCTGCCATGAATACCAGCGATGGCGCCGACATCACTCATTTCCTCGATACCTCGAAGAGCTTTTTCTTCATTAGCAATTGTTGCGGCAAGGTCTCTTTGAGTAGCAAACTCAATTACAGCATCTTTAGCCGAACTCGCTATCTTTTCCGCATCAGTGATTTCTTTTTGAACGGTTTCTTTCTGAGTTGTTTTGCGCTCGATTGTGTGCTCAAGATTCTTAAGCTGGGCTTTCTGATCCCTCTGAACCTGCTCGAGCTCAGAGAGGGATTTCTCGATTTCAACTTGGCTTGTTTGGAATTTTTCTTTTCTCACTGCTAAGTTTTTTATTCTTCCAGTACAAAGCCGCAGGGCCGATTTGTCCTGAGTGTATTCAGAGCGTAAATATGCGATCCGTTTAACGTGACTCTCGATTTGTGCCTCCAACGCACGTATCTGCAGGTTGTTATCGTCGAGTCCTCCCCAAAGCTGACCAGTTTCCTGCGCCAACGCACTGTGTGCCGCTTCCTTTTCGGTTATTTGCACTTTGAGTTTTTCATGTTCACTGCGGAAAGAACGGATTCTTAAACGGTTTTCCCTAATCTCATTTCTCAAGTTCTCGTGCTGCGCAAGGTTATTTTCTCTAACGCGCTTAAAACTTTCAAGGCTAGCTTGCCCGGAACTGATCTTCGTTGTTAACTCAGTGAGCTTTGACTTTAACTCGCCGATCTTTATCTGAACCTTAAGAACCTCTGAACCGCCCTGCTCAAGACCTTCGCCGCTAAGTTTTCGCCAGTCACCCTCAATCTCATGACGTTTGGATCTGCGAAGATTCCGTTGCTCCTTTAGCTTGTCAACCCTTTCCTTCACCTTAACAGTTTGTCCTGTGCCTTCATTTATTTTTGTGTTCATTTGGGTGATGTCGCTTGAGATTTTTATGGCTTGGAACTTCTTGGTCTCAGTCTGGATGAAATTGTACCGTAAAAGTTGGTTGCGTTCACGTTCTAGGTCGTCGAGTCGTTTTTGAACCTCGTCTATTCTGCCCATTGCTGTACGGATTGAAATGTCTGCGGCACGTAGTTTCTCTTCTGCATCCGTTTTTTCATCGTCATATTGAGCTATGCCAATGAGGTCTTCAATGATTTTTCTTCTTTCAAGCGGAGTAATATCGGTTAACCTTGTGATTGTGCCCTGAGGAATGATGTTTTGGCTCATGCTGCTTATTGCAGCCATAGAGAGGGTTTCTGTGATATGTGCACGCGACATCCTGCGTCCGTTTAATCTATAAACACTCTGCCCGTTTCGGTAAACTTCACGTGAAATTGTAACAGTTGTGGTGTCAACGGGCATTATACCGTCTGAATTATCGAATTGAACTACTACCTTGGCCATTTTGGCTTTTTCTTGCCCAGCCTTATCTGAGCCATGAAAAATTAGTTTAGCTGAGTTTTCTGCTCTAAGCCTTCTCGTGCTAAGTTCCCCAAGTGAGAAAAGAAGAGCATCCATAATGTTAGTTTTGCCGCTACCGTTAGGGCCAGTTATGGCTGTGAAGCCTTTCTCTAGATTTACTTTAACTGTTTGTGGCCCAAAAGACTTAAAGCCTTTCAACTCGATTTTTTTTATGTAGGGCATTTAGTCTTTATCCTCTCGGAAGCAGGTATTTCCTTTTTAACATCTCTCGTCAACATACGTATAAAAGCTTATTCAATACCTTCTACGTTTATACGTATGCTATAGATTTGAGAACCTTTTAGGTTTTTTGTAAAAGTTCATCTGCAGTGGAAAAGAGAAACTAATATTTACTTAATTCATTGATTGAAGACAGGGATAGATAATGGCGCTTAAAGGTAAATCAGCTTTGTCAGATCAACCAAAAAAAGGTCTGATAAAAGCAACANTAAGCAAAGTAAGCGCAGAAAAAGAATATGATGGGTTGTTGAAAGAGTACGAATCTTTAAGAACAGAAATAATGAAGCGACAAGAGGCGCGTCTTTACATTTTAGCCTTTACAATGGCTGTCGTCGGTACCATACTGGGGATTTCTTTTCAAGGAAGCAGTCCATTTGCCCTAAATAGTTACCTTCCAATAGTGTTGGGTATTTTTGCTTTGATCGTAATTATTTCTGCTTTGTCCTTAACTATCCAGCATACACAACAGAACAAAATTATTGCCAAATATATTAGAAAGTACATTGAACCAAAAATTCCCACGATGGGCTACGAAACTCGATGGAGAAAGTATTGTGAACTAAAGAGAACAAAATCGTTGATATTTCCAATGACTACGAGTCGAGCATTAGCTAATACCTATATTCTTTTAACGTCTGCAGTATTCTTAGTTGTAATTTATCCTGCTTTATCGTTAGGCGGGTATAACACTGTTTTTGCGTTTGTTATTATCGGCGTTTTCGCTGGCTTTGCCCTTGGTCTTTCAGGTGATTTGTTTTGGAAGAAAACAAAAGGTTGGGATGTTGACTGGAACATCTTAGGTGAAGAAGCTGAAAAAAGTTGACTGTGCTTAGTTAAGCTATAACTCTAAACTAAAACTAAACTGTGTAATCACGTTTCTTAGAATTATCTTTTTCACAATTATTTGTATTAAAGAAACCATCAAATTTTTCTGAGAATATATCCATTCGCTCGGCCCAGTCAGGAACACGAGATTCTACCTCAACCGATTTGGGGTGGCTCATATCCCCTATTTTTATTGTTACGCCGTGACTTTTTTCGAAGCCCTTGATTGTTTTTTAGGAAGAGGCGAACCTACATCAAAAACGCAATGATCCCCATAGTGATGGATGGTTTCTATAACTTCAGCATAAGCCTTGTCACCAAATATTAAGCCAAGAGAAACTAAAACCGGTGCAGACAAGCTGCTTTACCTTTCCCAAATTAACTGTGCTAGTTACGTGCAAGTTAACCCTGCCATTCTCAAACCACATCATCGACCCAAGTCCAGTCTTATCTTTCCACTGTAACCAGCGGTTTTTTTCTTTAGTTGGCAAGGCGCATATTTTAAATAAGTCTTGTGTACCTAGCGCTAATTTAACTAGGAGTTATTGATTATGGGGGTCATAGAGGATACATTTAATTTTATTACGTCTGGAAGCATAGGTGGCTTGCCGCCAATTGCTGTGATGATTATTCCCTTCGTAATCGGATTAATCGTGGGCTATCTAGTTCACAAATTCCTAAAGATCGCCATAATTGCAGGGATTATACTCGTCGTAGTTGCCTACTTGGGCTTTTTCGGTCTAAGTCTTGGCTCGTTGAAAGACCTATCAGATAAATACGGTCCCATTGCAATCCAGTACGGAACCCTGCTCATGGGTATGCTGCCACTTGGTATCGGGTTAATAGTGGGATTAGTAATCGGGTTCTTATTATCAAAATAATAGACCCGTCCAAATCAATTTTCTTGATTCCTGACATTTCAAAATTTTTTGTCATTAATCTAAATTTCAGAGAAAGTCTCAGAACTCCAAAGAATCAGCCTGCATATATTATTTTTCTAAAAGTAAAAGTCTATTGGAAAAACAAATTGTAACGTTCAGTAACTTGGTACTTAACCGAAAATTAAAAGTTTTAGACAGAAAATTAATATGGTACGCTTGTACAAGAGCATGAAAAGTGGTGAAGATATAATTGAGTTTTGGAAATATGAAGGTTTTTAATGGAATTCAAGAAGCGCTTGTTTTAGCGTTGATGCTTGTCTCTGTTTTAGCGCTCTTCTACGTTGACATGGATATCACATACAAGATAGGCATTGCAGTGATAGTGTTTACAATAATCTTCTTGGCGACTTTGGCAGCTACACTTCTGCGGCAGCAAAAAGAAATCAAGCAAGCCCAAGCCTAACCCTGCGCTTTTTTCACTTTCACTTTACTCTCCCTACCCTGTAATGTCGTTTGGTTGATACTTTAAAAAGACTTAGGAAGCGTAATTGTGACTCCATACAAGGGGAGAAAAAAGCAAGATGCTTCAAAATTTAATAACCAAACCTGCAATGGCTCAACCACTGTTTTCCTTGAATATGCCAGGCGTAGATGAGCTTTTTCCAGGATTTGCACCAGGCGACTTCACTCTTCTCTATGGGTCGCCATCAGTTATTTCATTAACTTCTTTACTATGCGTCAGAGCACAGTTGCCAGTCCAGCTTGGCGGTTTGGGAGGCAATGTTGTTTTTATCGACGGCGGAAACACGTTTAGGCTATACAACATCGCACGTTTAGCACAACTGCATCAACTAAACCCAACAGAGACGCTCGAACACGTCTTTATTTCAAGAGCATTCACCGCATACCAGTTAACTTCCCTTATAATGGAAAAACTAGAAGATACCATAAAAAAATACAACGCTAAACTCGTAGTTATCTCTGACATAGCCGGGTTCTTCTTAGACAACGATGTTCCTCAGGAAGAAGCACAAAGAATCTACAGTCAAATCGTCAGTTATCTTTCAAACTTTGCAAGAAAACACCAAATCGTACTCATCGCAACTTACTTGCCGTATGAAAGCAGCAAAAGAAATAGTTTGCTTCAAGAAATGACGTTTACAAAAGCAACCACTGTCGTGTCCTTCATTAAAACAAAGTACATGCGAGAAGTATCTTTAGAGAAGCATTCGTCTTTTGTTTTAGGCACTGCTGAGCTTCCCTCTGAGAACCTGGCGTTAACCGATTTCATGGGTACTGGACAGGCAAAATAGTCTAATCTTATCGCAGGTCACCTGAGCACTATCCTTTCCGTTTAGGCTAAAATAGCAGACTATCATATGAGGATTCTTTTTATTATCCAGGCGTGAGTGGCGGTTTTCTCCATAAAAATGCCGATTCTGTTTTCGCCCATACTCATGCAGAGCACTTTAACGCTTTTGCCCTCAACCAACACGCTCTCTATATTCGCCAGGCTGAATTGTTTTGCCATTTCAAGGCTTGACTCAGAGATTTGAGAGGATAAGATGGCGTACTCGATTGTTTTGTCCTGTTCGGTTATGTCTATTATGGCTGAGGTGTTACTTCTTAGAATATAACCCATGACGCCCTTGAGTTTACGTATTTCAGCCAAACTCGCAGCCAGGCTTGTGAACAAAGAGTTGTCATCTCCAACCGAAATAACCGCAGCGCCATCAAGGAGTTCGGTTGCGATTTCAACGTTTGTTCTCTGATCCAACAATCATACCTCTTTTTTATTCGATTACTGGCTTAACCATTACCAACTTGCCTTTTTCAGTTTGCAGGGTTTGAAGGATTTTTTCTGGGATTTGGATGATGCCTTTGGCGTTGGATTTTGCTTCTTTTATTGCTTTAAACTTGCAGGTGGTCTTTTTGCCATCTAAGGCTTCGATATTTACCATTTTGATTTGTTTGCCCTCATAGAGGTCGCCCCATTTTGCTATTACTTCACCGTCGATTCGCACCGTGTCTGCTGGGATAAGTAGACCTCCGATTTTTTCCACCATAAACTGGTTGATTGGTGTTATTGGGAGAAACAGTTCGAAGGGTAGTTGCGGTTCAGGGATTGATTCAATGCTTGGTTCTTCTTCAACTGGCAAAACAGTTTCTTGAGTCGATGGTTCTTCGAGTTGAACTGCGCCGGACGGCTGGTTTTCTGAAGGCTGAAGAACAAGTGGGTCCACAAGCCTTGCAACTGTTGGAACCACAACATGTGTTAATGACTTCACGATTTCTTGGTTTGCTGCCCGCGAAGAAACCGTCGCCAAATAAAAATTGTTCATTGCGGTGATGTTTAGTTGGCTGTCGGCAGCCTGGATAGTTAGGTTTTCTATGCCACCGATGGTTTCAGCCTGCTGTGCGATATCGTTAAAGTTAGCGATGAGCCTTTGGATTTGATCTTCGGTTGCAGCTTCGGTTTTGGCAATGGTTTGGCCGTTGTTTTTGAAAATTAAGGCATTTGCGGTTTCTGGGCTTATGTTTTTGAATTCATCTAAAATCGTTTGTAGTGCGTTAGTATGAACCTCAGTCACAGTTTTGTTCGCCCTCCCTACAATGCTAAGATATTTTGAATAGTATACGCTCTGGTATGCCTTCGTCTTCCACCACAAGGTACTTAAGACCTTCAGTATCGCCGAGTTGGTCAAGCCATTTTAATGCTTCACGCACCTTCTGCAAGACCAACAGCCGTTCCTGATGACTACGCACCACGGATTCTATGGCAGTTAACTCATGAAACGGATTAGCATCCAAAACAATGTTTAAGGTTCCCACCGTGATTTCACTCTGACTCTCAGTTGGGGCTTTTTTGCCCGCCAGCTTCAAAACAATCTCCCGGACTTTTTTTGATTTTTCCGCTAACATGCGGATTTCATCGAGTTTTCTTAAATATTCTCCCAGAATACTTTTGGTTTCCGAAAGTTCCTTGTCCAATGCTTCTGCTATGGCTTGTGCAGATGTGTATTCTTTGATTTGTATTACCATGATTTATGACNCCTTAAATTTTTTAAATAGAGAAAGAGGAAAGTTGGGTGAATGCTTGCTTCACCTTACCCCCGAATTTCTAAAGTTCTAAAGGTTGGATGTTTATGGGTTGTATGTTGTTGGAGCTGAGACGACTGCTGTGCCTTTTGCAGTAATGATTTTGACGGTATAAGCTGAGCCTGGGCTTAAAGCGCCGCTAGTTAC
>JGI20214J51650_10001683_pt1 | contig 14040 bp, 9 predicted proteins | sample WetSurMetagenome_FD_51650 | JGI IMG/M metagenome (IMG submission 51650) | reverse complement strand
ATAAACTGCGGCCCGGAAAGGACCGCAGTTTTTTTATCTGACAACCAGATGCTTTTCGATTATTTCAAGAAGCTGGTTCTTGTTAAAAGGCTTTGGAAGGTAATCCTTACACCCCGCCTCTGTTGCTTTTTCAATATCAGCCGGATGAACATATGCAGTCTGGGCTATAATAGTAAGTTCCGGCCTTCGGCTGAGGATTTCACTTGTGGCTTCCAGTCCACCCAGCTCAGGCATCTTAATGTCCATCAGAATCATTGCAATATCAGAATGCTCCATTGCCAAACTGACAGCCTCCCGGCCGTTGTTTGCCCTGAGGATATTGAATCCCATTGGCTTCAGAATGGCGTTAAGCAACGCAAAATTTGATTCCTCATCCTCAGCAATAAGGATGGTATAATCCTTTTTCAGAATACCTTCAGCAAGAGAAATGCCATCGGTGCGTGAAATAATGTTTTTTGAGCTTTCCCTGAATGGAATTTTGAAAGAAAACTTTGATCCTCTGCCAGGTGATGATTCAAGTGAAATGGAGCCACCAAGCAAGGTTACGAAAGCATCAGCAATGGCAAGTCCCAGTCCCATGCCGCTGAATAATTTTGAGAGAGACTTGTCGACCTGGTAAAAGCGTCCGAATATTTTCTTCTGCTCCCGGATATCGATGCCAATGCCAGTATCCTGGACATATATCTCGCACACATTGCCTTTGATTGTGGCTCCAAGCTCGACATATCCTGAAGAGGTGAACTTAAACGCATTGTTCAGGATATTCTCAAGTATATGACTGATCTTCATCTCGTCGGAGATTATCCAGCTTCTGTTATCTTCCGTATCGAATTTCAACCTGAAGTCAATGTTTTTTCTTGAGGCATCAGCCCTGAAATGATCATAGGCAGAGTGCAATATCTGGTATAAACTTGTATCAGATTCCTTGATTGTAACCTGGCCGGCTTCAATAAGAGATATATTCAGAATATCGTTAATAATTGAAAGAAGCTGGCTGTTACTCTGGAAAATGACATCGATATACGACTGCCTCTCCTCATTTGAAAGGTCGGGCTGATCAAGAAAGCCTGAGAATCCAATAATGGCATTGAGAGGCGTTCTTATTTCATGTGAGATATTATGAAGGAATGCAGTTTTAAGCATGTCACTCTCTTCAGCTTTCTCCTTAGCCATTTTAAGATTTTCAAACAGAATTGAATTCTCAAGGGCAAGCGAAGCAATATTGGAGAGCGTCCTGCACACATCTATTTCATCGTCTGAAAAATAATGAGGTCTGCCAACAGTTCCGAAAATCAGTATCCCTGCAACCTGCTTGCTTACCATTATCGGAAGGGAATATACTGAACCGAGGTTCCTGCCCTTTATAATCATTTCCTCAGCAGGGGTGAAAACGCCTTTAGAAGTATCGGGAATAACTATCGGGTGACCTTCTTCAAGGACTTGTCTGATGTGAATATGATCCTTTAAATGTGCTTTTCTGAAATCATCCGGGAAATCTTCAGGAAGCGGCGGGTTGGTAGCTTCGAGGAAAAGGTCACCACCATTAAGGAGATACAGAGCGCCGGTTTCCATTGCAGGAAGATCAGGGACCCCCTGGACTACTTTTGCAAGCAGGCTTTTGCGGTCGACAGTTTCAAGCAGTTCAAGTGTAATCTCAAACAACTTCGCCAGGTTTTTCCCTTTTTCCCTTACAAGATATTCAGCCTTCTTTCTCTGCGTGATATCCTGAAGGGCTCCGAACACAATATGATTAGTCTTGTCATATATCGCAAGCGAATGTATATCAAATACTTCACCGGATACTATATTCCTTGCCCTGAACTCAACATTATATGGAATGTCCTTTTCAATGAGATCCTTTAATGCCTGGTCGAGCAAAGGCCTGAATTCAGGGAGGGGAACCTCCTTAATTGTTGCATAGGACATTTCCTCTTCAACAACGCCATAAAGTTGCCTGGCCCCTGCAGAACCAATAATCACTCCCGTGTCGAGGTGCAGTTCCCAGTTACCGCTCCGGCTTGCCAGCTCGGCCCTCTGGAGCCTCTCCTCGCTTTTCTGAAGTGCATCCTGAGATTTGATTCTCTCAGTAATATCCCTAACGGTGGCTGTCAGCCTTTTAGATTTATGGTTAATGCGGGCGCAGATCTCAACTATTTTATTATTGATTTTAATTCTGAAGGGCGGAATGGAGTGCCCACTGATAATCAATTTAAGATGCGGCATAATCTCTTCAGCATTTTCCTTTGTAAGGAACCTGGTGGCAAGAGAAATAATATTATGTCCAAGAAAATCCTCCAGCGGCAGGCCTACAATATCTGAAACCTGCTGGTTGCATGAGACAACCTTTCCGGCAGTTGTTGTATAAGCTATTCCATCGGATACATTTTCAAAAATATCAAGATATCCCTGTTCTGATTCACGAAGGGCTTCCTCAATCTCTCCAAGCTCCTGAAGTTTTTCCTTAAGCTCAATGTTTTCCCTTTTCAGGTCTTCGATTTCGCGACCGGAAGTGCTTTTCTTTAGTTTGAATAGTGCCTTCTTTCTTTCCATAAATAGAGCCCTCCTCCACCCTTCGGGACAATTGCAGTTACTGCCCTGTTTATTTGCCGTTCATATTCAATGATGCAACATAATAATCCGGATCAACAACAATTACAGCGTCGGCTTTATCGAGGTCGATTGTTGTGAACCTTACTGATGGCTGAACTCTTTTCTTCACACCTGAAATAAAAATATCGACAGGCATATTGAACCCCTGGACACAATTGCTCCATCTGAAGCTTAGCTTTTTGTCGCGGATAAAGTATTCAAATACCGGGATCCTGATATCGCGCAGGTACTGATTAAAGAAAGGCTTCAGATTCAGTCCGGTCTTTTCAGCCATATAAGTCTCAATCTGGGATCCCTTTACAACCTGATGGTAAAAATTCTTGTTCAGCCCACGAAGGATGGATCTCCATTTTTCATCATCTCCAACTATCTGCCTGAGGGTGTGAAGCATGCTTCCTCCCTTGTAATACATATCACCGGAACCACTGTAATTAACGTCGTATAACCCAACTATCGGTCTGTCGTTCATAATGTTGCGCCGGGATCCCATAACATATTCATATCCTGCGTCCCTGCCCCAGTAATATTCTACAAAAAGTGACTCTGAATAATTGGTAAAGCTTTCATGCACCCACATGTCGGCTACATCCTCATAGGTAATATTGTTTGCAAACCATTCATGCCCCGATTCATGGACAATGATGAAGTCGAACTTGTCGCCCCAGCCTGTTCCGCTGACATCAGAACCATGATAGCCGTTTTTAAACCCGTTGCCATAAGTTACAGAACTCTGGTGCTCCATCCCAAAATAGGGTACTTCCACAAGCTTGTAGCCATCTTCATAAAAAGGATAAGGGCCGAACCAATGCTCAAAAGCCTCAAGCATCCTGGGAGCTTCCTTAAACTGAAGCTTAGCCTTCTCGAGATCATCCTTCAGGACATAATAATTACAGTCGAGGTTTCCTTTTTCACCTTTGAATACCTCTGAGAAATTAGTATAATCGGCAATGTTTATATTTACGCCATAATTATTGATCGGGTTTGCAACAAACCAGTTCCATGTAGTGCTTTTATCCTTCTGTTTTTTATAACTCCTGAGACGTCCGTTCGAAACATCCATCAGTCCGGCCGGGACATTGACACTTATAAGCATGCTGTCGGGTTCGTCGTACATATGATCCTTGCAAGGCCACCAAAGACTGGCCCCGTCGCCCTGGCAGCAGGATGCCACAAAAGGAAGGTTCTTACTGTCTCTTTTCCAGCAGATACCGCCTTCCCATGGCGGCCGCCTTGAGATCTTCGGATGTCCGCCATAAGTAAGAATGACCGATTTCACCGTACCGGGCTCTTGTGCTGTATTCATCGTCAGCCAGTAAACATTTCCTTCATTCCTGAATGAAATGGACCTGCCCTCCTGTTCAGCCTTTATAAGCTGAAGCGGAGGTTGAAGATCGATCTGCATTACAGAAGCGTTCTTCAGGACTTTATAGACAACTGTGTTTGTTCCGTAAATAGTGCTGTCGCCGGGATTAACCCTTATATCAAGGTGATAGAATTTAAGATCCCACCATGCCCTTTCAGGGGTTATTGAACCGCGCAGGGTATCCTGTCTTGTAAATTGCTTCTGCGACGGGGCAAGATACTGGGCTTGAGCAATTGTTCCGATATTAATTAGTACTATTATTGCTGCGGCGACCAGACTTAACCTTTTCATTTCTTTTGCTTTGTAGATTTCAGACAAATGTAAAAGTATAAATTTAAAAACTGGAAAAACACTGATTAAGTTTCTTTAACAATTTATTTTAGATTTCAATTTCAAAATATCTAACTTAGAAACAAATTAAATTCTGACTGAAATGAAAAGAATCACTATCCTATCTGTTTTATTGTTAGTCCTTTGTATATCAGGACAATTAATAGGACAGAATCCGTCACGCACACGCGAGTCATTCAATGACGGCTGGAAATTTATAAAATTTTTTAATGCCTGGGACGATAAGTCGGGCATCGACAAAGAGCCGGCAGGACTGCAGCTTCCAACGGCTGATGACAATTCCTGGAGAAGCCTGAGTGTTCCTCATGACTGGGCAATCGAAGGTCCCTTCAGCGACACCCTTGAAAACAATACCGGTCTCCTTCCATGGAAAGGCGTTGGCTGGTACAGAAAGCATTTCACGCTGAATGAATCAGATAAGGATAAAAATATATATATTGATTTTGACGGAGCCATGGCCTATGCACAGGTGTGGGTCAATGGTAAATTCGCAGGCGAATGGCCTTATGGCTATACCTCCTTCAGGCTTGATGTAACACCTTATGTCCTGGCCGGCAGGGATAACCTTATTGCAGTCAGGCTCGACACCAAAAAATGGGATTCGCGCTGGTATCCGGGCGCCGGAATCTACCGCAACGTATGGCTGGTAAAGACAACTCCGGTTCATGTTGTTCAAAACGGACTGTATATTACTTCACCTGAAATAAAAAAGGAAAAAGCAGCTCTTGAAATTGAAGCAAAGGTAGAAAACGACCTGAACGAACCTGTCCCTGTAACCGTAAGGGCATCAGTTTACAAGCTTGACTCGAAACAACACCCTTCAGCTGAACCGGTAAGGGAATCGTCAGATGAAACGGCAATTTTACCTGCTGGCGCAAGCCACACTTTTGTTCTCGGATTATGGATTAGCGAGCCTGTTCTCTGGGATATCGAAAACCCTGAGCTTTATAAAATCGTTGTGAATGTTTCAAAAGGAAACGAACCTGCCGATGTTGTATCCTCGACATTCGGTTTCAGAACACTCAATTTCACTGCTCGTGATGGATTCTTCATTAACGGAAAGAAAGTGGAAGTAAAGGGTGTATGCAATCATCACGATCTCGGGGCCATCGGTACCGCTTTCAATATGAGAGCAGCCGAACGTCAGCTTGAACTGCTCAAAGAAATGGGCTGCAATGCAATCAGGACAAGTCATAACCCTCCTGCACCGGAGCTGCTTGACCTCTGCGACAGAATGGGATTCCTGGTAATGGATGAAGCCTTCGATGCATGGATAACCCCTAAAAAACCGCTCGACTACAACAAGCTGTTTTCTGCATGGGTTGAAGAGGATCTCAGGACACTGGTGCGTCGCGACAGGAACCATCCTTCTGTTTTCCTCTGGAGTATTGGCAACGAGGTTAACGATCAGGATAAGCCATCCCTGGCATTGGCGCTCAACAGAATTGTAAAATCTGAAGATCCCTCACGTCTGGTTACCTCCGGCTGCAACTGGGGCGGATCAGGAACAAGCGGTTTCCAGAAATCCATTGATGTCTTCGGCATCAACTATAACCTGCCGAACTATGAAAAATTCTTTAAGTTCCCCGATAATGCAAACCAGCCCTTCCTGTCAAGTGAATCGGCTTCCACTATCAGTTCAAGGGGTGAATATTACTTTCCCGTTGTACAGGGCGACCTCAATAACAATCTTCCTGGCAAGGGAATCTTCCAGATAAGCTCTTACGACCTGGCATATCCCGGATGGGCCACAACACCTGATCAGCAGTGGACACTGATGGACAAATTCCCTGCAACCATTGGCGAATTTGTATGGACCGGCTTTGACTATATAGGTGAATCAACTCCATATTACGACGATATCACAGACCTGAAGACCGCCAGGAATGAAAGGAGAAAAGAATCTCTGCAGAAATGGCTCGAGAAGCTTGGTACTCAGGAAATTCCCTCCCGCAGCAGTTATTTCGGAATACTCGACCTGGCCGGATTCAAGAAAGACAGGTTCTTCCTCTACCAGTCAAAATGGAGACCAGAACTTCCAATGGCTCACATCCTTCCTCATTGGAACTGGGCTGAAAGAAAAGGACAGGTAACTCCTGTAATGGTTTACACCTCAGGCGATGCTGCCGAACTCTTCCTAAATGGCAAATCGCTGGGAATGAAAAAGAAAGGCCAGTTTGAATACCGCCTGAGATGGGATGATGTCGTTTATCAGCCCGGCGAACTGAAAGTGGTGGCCTATAAAAATGGTCAGAAATGGGCTGAGGATGTTGTAAAAACAACCGGCAAGGCAACACAACTGACAATGAAGGCCGACAGACCAGCGGTAAATGCCGATGGAAAAGATCTCATTTACATAACCGTCAGCGTTGATGACAAGGATAAGCTAATGGTTCCGCGAAGCAATAATCAGATCGACTTCAGTATAAGCGGCCCAGGCAGAATAGTTGCAACAGATAACGGCGACGCAACTGACCATATTTCATTCCAGTCAGCAGCCAGGAAGGCATATAATGGTCTCTGTCTGGTAATTGTTGCTGCCGATAAGGGAGCTTCGGGACAGATAAAGGTGAACGCAGCATCAAAAGGGCTGAAAACCTCGACTGTGGTGATTAATATTGCAAATTAAAATCCTTCGGGCAACAAAGGATAACAATACGCATTCCGGAATTTCGAAATGCGATTTCACAGAGGGCATTAAGCTGGTAATGTTAAATTACCAGCTTAATGCCCTCTTCTTATTTGATATTCAATTTTATGATTTATCTCTTTGTATTATTTGTGGCTATTTTCAGAAACATTCGGAGAAGTCGCCGGCTGTCTAATTCATTATGTACCATGTTAATTTAAGTTAAAAAGGGCAATTGTTCTGAACCTCCTCATATAATTTTCATACTTTCGAAACCTGAATTGTTTTACTCAGGTTTTTCTACTGCTACCAATGAAAAAGACATTAATTATTACCATCATAATCTTTGCCGTTACAATTATCGGTCTGACAATTTTTAACAGGCTTTCAGCAAAAAAAAAAGATAACTCAGAATATTATGATGTAACCCGTGGAAAGTTTGAAATAAACATTAACACCACGGGTGAACTTGCCGCCGAAAATTCAATCGATATAAAGGGTCCGGCCTTTACCCAGGGTCGCGATGTACGTTCAACAAATATAAGGATCACCGACCTTGTACCTGAAGGTACCATGGTAAATGAAGGTGATTTTGTTGCCCAGCTTGACAAGACTGAACTCGACAATTTACTAAAGGATGCCAGGGAAAGGCTCACATCGCTTCAAACCCAGCTCGACATGGCTCTTCTGGATACTGCTGTCACGATGAACAACATAAGGGACCTCATTACAAATCAGAGACACACCGTTGATGAAGCTGCGATAACATTCAAGAATTCGAAATATGAATCACCAGAAATTCAGAGACAGGCTGAGATCAATCTCGACCAGGCCCAGAGAGTGCTGGGACAATATCTGAGGACCAGGGATCTCAGGGATGCGCAGACAAAGGTAAATATAAAGAACCTCAGGCTTTGGACCTCAAGAATACAAAGGCGGGTAAACGACTACGAGGAGGTTTTGGAAGGATTCACAATATATTCACCTTCATCGGGAATGATAATCTACAAAAAGAACAGGTTCGGCACCAAAAGGAAAACAGGCTCTTATATAGATTCATTCGACAGGACTGTTGCCACCCTGCCCGATCTGACAGTAATGCTTTCGAGGGCCTTTGTGAGCGAGGTGGAGATAAACAAGGTCAAAGTCGGACAGAGAGTGCTTATTACAATCGATGCATTCCCGAAGAACAGCTACAATGGCATAGTTAAAAGCATTGCAAACATTGGTGAAAAGCTGCCCAATACCGATTCAAAAGTATTCGAGGTTCTGGTTAAGATCGACGGTACTGACATGAACCTCCGGCCTTCAATGACCACAAACAATAAGATATTGATTGAAAACTACGATAATGTTGTATTTATACCTTCCGAATGCGTTCATACAGGTACCGATACCATACCTTTTGTTTATACAAAAAGCGGATACAAGCAGGTTATTATCCCTGGCAAAGCAAACGACAAGGAAATAATCATTGAAAAGGGCCTCGAACCCGGAACACGCATATATGTCACTGAACCCTCAGATGGCGCAAGGTTCAAGATAAAGGGACAGGAGATTATTCCTGAAATAAAGGAGCGGAGAAAAGCAAGGGATTAGATTATTTCTACAAAGATCTTTGTTCATAATAATTAGTAAATAGGTTACGAAAATGAAAGGGTGCCCGCAAGGCATCCTTTTCTTTTTTGAGTTATTAAGCATACGTCGGAACTGATCCTGCATCTGGTCTGACCGTTAGACTCTGGTGTGGCATGTACTCACCCCCCCGGCCCCCCTCTTTGCGCCGGCAGAGAGAGCTTGCCCCTCAACCCCGGGGGTACGCCTGAGCGAAGCGGGGGAAGAGGGTGAGTATGTGAAATCGAGGCTGGTACAGGGACAAAAAAAAGAGGCCGCATTTGCGGCCTCCAGGAGTAAAATAAGTTCCTTAATTACTTCTTGTCGTAAACCATGGTGGTAACTCTGTCGCCATTCTGGCTTGCCCTTGTTGAAACAACCTGAAGCGTAGCAGGGCTGGTGAGTGTCCATACTTCAGTAGTTTTCATTGTCATTGACTGACCGTCGCGGTCTACTGTCCTTGTTGTGACAATGGTAAGTGCCTTACCGTCGGCTGACCATGTAGCAACTGATTTGGCATCGCCCATACCGCTGGTGTTTACTGATTCCTTGCCATCAAGGGTATACTTGGTGGTAGTGGTAACGTTGTTTCCGTCCTGACCTGGCCTTGAACGCTCAACAGTAAGAAGGTTTGCTTCCATCTTTGCTGTAAAATTGCCGCCCATGCCGCCGCCGAATCCACGACCGCCGCCCTGACCACCAGGCTGGCCCTGACCACCAGGCTGGCCCTGAGGAGGCTGACCCTGTGGTGGCTGACCCTGACCCTGCTGGCCCTGGCCGAAATTGCTCTTCTCAGCATTCAAAGCCCATGTGCCGGAGAAATTTACCTTTCCTGTCTGACCGTAAACAGCCAGAGGTGCAAATAAGAAAGCGCTGATCACGATAGCTGACATTGCTTTCTGAAAAAACTTGTTACTTTTCTTCATATTCCTGGTTTTTGGTTGTATATATTTTAAGACAACTTATCAAAGTTAGATATTCCCCGATACAATGATTTTAATTTAAGTTTTTTTAAGAATTGGTTTTCAGTGTTTCATGCAATGAGCTTCTGAATATTTTATTTGATTTTTTTTTACTATAATTGCATACTAAATCAATGTTTAACTAATCATTTATACGCTAAAACCATGACAAGAAAAGTTATTTCCCTTATTATTTCAGTAGTTATCCTGTCATCCTGCGGAAACAAAACAGCAAAGAACACAGCATCAACCACCGATCAGCCGGTAAAGGTTGAATTTGCAGCCCTGACAGCAAATCCTGCCGATTATATAGGCAAGAATATAGTTGTTGAAGGCAAAGTAGTTCACGTTTGTCCTCACACCGGCAAGAAATTGTTTGTAGTAGGTGAAAATCCCGATATTATGTTATATGTCCAGGCTGGTGACTCTAACGAAAAATTCCCGATGGAGCTTCAGGGAAGCAAGATTTCTGTTGAAGGCCGCCTCGAAAGAGTTGCAGGAGCAGAAAAACCGGCATCGGAACCTGCTGCTATGGGCATGGAAATTGAAAAAAGCGGTTGCTCTGAAATGTGCGCCGATACTGCAAAAAAGGAAAAGGAGGAGTGCGAAACTGAAGCTGCACTTGCAAAACAGACAGCCATTGCCGACCTCGTAATGGTCTATACAAGGCATACTGTAGTCAAATAATATTTTAAACAGGCTTATTTAAAAGGTCAGATAGTTCTGGCCTTTTTTAATTCTTTATATATGAATATCTCCAAACTCAACCGGGTAACACACCGCGATATCGGATACCTGATAACAGGTCTTGTAATTGTTTATGCCCTGTCGGGAATAGCCCTCAATCATAAGCATGACTGGAATCCAAATTACATAGTCGACACCAGTGAATTCACCACTGCCGAAAACCTGAGCAAAGGAACCTTCAGCGATGCAGCTGCAAAAAGAATCCTGGCAAGCCTGCCCGGCACCCCGGAATTCAAGGCTATCCATTACCCGACAGGGAACAGGATTACAATCTTCGTTGAAGGAGGATTGATTCATATTGATGCCCTCACAGGTAAGGGTACTATAGAAAGGCTAAGCAGAAGACCTCTGTTCTACCAGGTAAACCTTCTGCATTACAATCCCGGGCGATGGTGGAAATATTTCAGCGATGTTTTCTGTGTTGCACTCCTTACTGTTACCATAACCGGGCTGTTCATAATAAAGGGAAAGAATGGCATTACACGAAGAGGAGCAATCCTAACCCTGATCGGTGTTATATTGCCCCTCGTATTTTTGTTTATTTACAGGTAGCTACCCATTTTTGAGATGGGTTAAAGCCCATGCGCCCCTATGCCTTCCTGATCGCATCAAGTACTCTTTCAGGAGTAAACGGCATGGTAAAGAGCCTTGCTCCTACAGCGTCGAAAATCGCATTTCCAACAACTGCGCCTATGCCTATCAGCGCCGGTTCTCCCCCGCCCTGCGGCGCCTTATCTTTTCTGTCAAGGATCACACAATCGAGTTTCGGAAGCCACGAAAATTTTGGTATCTCATAGGTATCAAATCCGCGGTTGAAGATATTTCCACCTTCGAATTTTACCTCTTCAGTAAGTGTGTAGCCAAGCCCCATCATCATACATCCTTCCATCTGCATCAGGGCACCTTCCGGATTAACGCATAGCCCCATATCCTGCGAACAGGCCAATCTCAGGACTGTAACCTTCCCTGTCTGCCTGTCGACCTTCACCTCGGCCATGAATGCAACCCAGGTTCCGGCATCGGTACCGCATGCAACCCCGATACCCCTGCCCGAAGGGAGGTTGCCGGGTGTATATCCGAATTTCTCAGCAACTGATTTAAGGCAGGCAATCATCTTTTCATCCTTCAGGTTCTGAAGCCTGAACTGAAGAGGGTCAATGCCGGCAGCTGCAGCCATAATATCGATCTGTGTCTCCCTTGCAAATGTGTTGGTATTGTTATTTGGAGCCCTCCAGGCGCCTGTTCCGAATGGATGCACCGGAGAAGTATTCTTTTCACTGTAACTGGTTGTCTTGGCATTAGGAACGTCGTATATCGTCTCTGCACCACGGGTTCCGGAGAACCATACATTATAATCCCACATCTGGATCTTTCCGTTTTTGTCGAAACCGGAATTTATCTTTACTACCCCGGCAGGATGGAAGGTATCGAGGAAAAACTCCTCATCGCGCGTCCAGGCCAGCATAACAGGCTTACCTGAAAGCTTAGCAAGCCTGGCGGCTTCTACACCCTGCTGGAATTCACCTTTTCCGCCAAATCCGCCGCCAACAAAAGGAGTAATAACTCTTACGTCTTCGCGGGTGAAGCCAAGTTCCCTGACTATACCGTCCTGCAGTCCGAACGGAGCCTGCGTGGCAGCATAGACAGTCATCTTTCCATTCTCAAGATGGGCAAGAGCAGTATGTGGCTCAATGGGTACATGAGCAAGATAAGGATCATGGAATTCTGATTCAAAAACCTTGTCGCACAGTTGCCTTCCTGCACTCAGGTCACCTGAACTTCGTGCCACGCTCTGTTTAGAATCAGCTTTCAGCATAAATTCCGGCATGGTCTTGTCATTAACCTTCATTTCGTCGAAACTGTATCCGGCTTTTATCTTCACAATGGCTTCATCAGCCTTATCCCTGTTTTCAGAGAGCACGGCAATAAAGTCACCGTCGCGAATGACCTGCACTCCGGCGATTTTTTCAGCTCCGGAAACATCAACAGATGTCAGCTTTGCGCCATGCGATGGCTCCCTCAGTATCCTGGCATGAACCATTCCCGGAAGGTTGAGGTCGCCGCAATACTTTGCTTTCCCTGTTACTTTGAGATAAGCATCCACACGTTTCACCGGTTTCCCGACACTGGTGAACTTTGAAAAGTCTTCAGGAGCAGGCTTGCTGTCAAGAAATTTCTCTATACGCTTTCCTTTTGCAAGCTGACCGTAGCTAATCTTCTTCTTAGTATCCTTTGAATCGGTAATAACGCCATCTTTTACCTCAAGCTGCGATTCAGGAACTCCGAGCTGTGTGGCAGCCATCCCTGTCAATACCCCTCTGGCTTCTGCAGCGGCTGCTCTCATCCTCGGGCCAAAAGACCTTGTAGACATGGATCCCCATGTTCCCTGGTCGTAAGGGCAGAGGTCGGTATCGCCCATAACCATTTTTACTTTCTCAAACGGTACATTTAGCTCATCAGCCATTTCCATGGCCAGAGAAGTAATTATACCCTGACCCATTTCGATTTTTCCGGTATAGCATGTAATGGTTCCATCCTCAGCAATTTTCAGGAAAGCATTGTAATCCTTCGGCAGGCTTCTGGCCTGCTCCGACGGAGCTGAAAGCACATCGAGCGATTTCCAGGGGGCGAAGAACATGAATATTCCGCCTCCCATAAGCTGGAGGAATGTTTTTCTTTCCATTCCGGTTTTTGCTTCACCGGCAGTGGTTTCGTCTAGAACTCTTTTCTTTTCCTTCATGATTACTTCCCTCCTTTCATTGCAACTGAGGCGCTTTTGATTGCGTCTATTATCCTGATATGTGCCGAACAGCGGCAATAGTTATTTTCCATTCCCTCCACTATCTGCTCCGTCGATGGAGAAGGATTTTTCATCAGCAGGGCAACTGCAGTCAGTATCATGCCGGGAGTGCAGTAACCGCACTGCAGTGCATCATGGTCGACAAATGCCTGTTGTACAGGATGCAGCTTGCCTTTCTTTTCGAGACCTTCGATGGTAACAATCTTTTTACCCTCGATATCGCCTATTGACAATGAGCATGATCGTACAGCTTCATTGTCGATGAGAACAGTGCAGGCACCGCAGAAGCCGGATCCACAGCCGTATTTGGTGCCCGTAAGCCCGATCTGGTTTCTCAGCACCCAGAGAAGAGTCTGCGAAGGATCGGTGGCGAGCTCCGTTTTTTTTCCGTTAAGGGTAAAGCGAATTGTCTTTTCCATATTCAAGATTTTAATTTCAGTTCCCCAATATAATCTTCCCTGGTATCGATATCCCTAAGTATCTCAGGGTCACTTTTCACTTCAAGAATATCGTCAGAATGTTTCTCCATAAAATCGCGAAGAGATTCTGAGATTTTCATTTCAAGAATTTCGGACTTGTACTTTATATCAATCATTACAGGATGTCCGCGTTTACCGTTATTCACTGGGATTGATATCCCCTTTCCAGAGTTGCAGAAGCCTATTGTTAATTTATTAACAATAGCCTGTCCTACCATCGGCATGTCGCCATGAAGTATCATGAATGCAGCTGCTCTGTCAGGCAGGTTCCTGATTCCGGTCTGAACCGATGAGAACATTCCTGCCGTATAATTTTCATTGGTGCATAGTAAAAGATCCTTCCCCCGGAGAACTTCCGTCACTTCCTTTTTCCACCCTCCTGTTACCACAATTATATTATCAATTCCTGGTACTGAAGCGTTCCTGATGACAGTCTCAATAACGGTCAGCTCTCCGAATGGAAGAACCATCTTCGGAGCCTGCAT
>JGI20214J51650_10001682_pt1 | contig 14042 bp, 16 predicted proteins | sample WetSurMetagenome_FD_51650 | JGI IMG/M metagenome (IMG submission 51650) | reverse complement strand
TGTTGAACGACTGTTTTTCATGGAATCTGCCTCCCGTACAATAGATGTAGGAAAGAAAGCAGAGGCGGTTCTGTTTTAAAAAGCTGAGATGGAGGTGAGTGAAAGTATTCGTTGGCCTTGTCTCAAAAGTCATCATTGGTCCATTGTCAATCAATCTGCTCATTAATCATGATGGTCTGGTTGCACATACTGCAGCACCGTTATCCACACGATATCTGATGATGTATTGCCTTGTGTATCGGTGATGGTGAGGGTTGCTGAATAACTTCCGGTGTACAGAAATATCATTGTTGGGTTGCGTTCTGTTGATTCATACTGGCTGCTGGCTTTGTATCGATGATTGGAGATGATTGCGTAGAGAATCATATACGCAAAACTTAGAGGAAAAAAGACAAAACCAAAGAGAAAAAAGAGGGCGACGGAAAAATGCACTCGCTTGTATTGTGCTTGAGGGATGATCGGCATCGTTTTTGGGCTGAACTCCCAGTGGTATGACACGATGTTTGGATCATCCTGCGGATTACCATAAAAAGAAACTGCGAGCGGTTCATATCCGGTGAGCGGACCTGCTTTTATCTGTGCTTGAACGGACGGTGAGGTTTCATCGGTAGTCTTTATCGTATCTTGGATGACGGTATCATTTTGTTTGTTTTTATTTTTGCCAGTTGACAAGCCCTGTCTTGAAACGATGATGTAGCCGACAGATCCGGAGACGATAAGTATAAGGACCATTTCAATAGCAAGTATCTTTTTCTTTGTCCGGAGCTTCATCGATGATTTTCCTCCCTTTTTTATTAGTATTTATGAATTTGTATACCATTTTGTAGGAATGAGGTGAATTATATATCTGTGTTGAAGTAAATAAATATTCCTAACAATAGATATTTACACGATAATAAGTATGTGGGGAGGATTTTTCGTCATATGCTGATGGAACAGCACCACTTTTGAGACAGCATTCTTGAATACTTTCACTTACCTTGTATTGAACTATAAAAATAAAAATGTGTATTGCCGGGTATGACTTCGTTTGGGCAGCGTGTGAAGAACGCATGGAAGAACATCTACCCGCTTCAGGAACCAAAATCGGAGAAAAAGGAAAAAAAGAAGTAATACTATACGACATCACGGAGTACGATATGTGTTACCGGTATTCGGTTCCAGGCCCTGATTCACTCGTGAAACGATTTTCTGCGCTATTTCTGCAGAACGTAACGTTCAAACGGCAGTATCATGTCTCAGGTTTTGATCTGCCAAAACTGCCGGTGATCACGAACGAAAACCCACGACAGATCCAGTTGTTCAGCTGGGGTTTGATTCCTTTTTGGGTAAAGGACCTGAAAACTGCGGAGGAGGCGCGGTTAAAGACAATGAACGCCCGGGCTGAGAGCATCTTTGAAAAACCGTCCTTCCGCGCTGCTGCAGAGCAGCGGCATTGCCTTGTGCTCGCCGATGGTTTTTTCGAGTGGCAGGAGTACCAGGGGAAAAACTACCCGTATTATATCCGCCTGAAGAACCAGGAGCCGTTTGCGATGGCAGGCTTGTGGGACATCTGGAAAAACCCAGAAACCGCTGAGGAGCTTTTTACCTATACGGTGATTACCACGAAGGCAAATCCGTTGATGGAAAAGATCCACAATAAAAAGAAACGCATGCCCGTCATCCTTCGCAGGGAGTATGAGGAAGAATGGATTGGGGGTTCGATGAATAAGGAGCAAGCTTCCTCTTTGTTATCCCCGTATGCTGAGCAGGAGATGGAGGCGTTTACTATTTCGCGGCTGATCACCGCAAAGCAGAGAGATCCGAATGTCCCTGAGGTGCTGGCCCCGTTTTGCTATCCTGAACTTCAGATGAAGACCGGGCAAAAGAGTCTGTGCTGATCGTTGGGATTCGTTGTTCTTTGTTCAGGGGTCTTTCAGTTACCTGAAAATTATATAAGGACCCTGCTTATTGTGGATTCGTCGGCCGCAAGGTTCAAAAGCGTCTATAATAAAAAAGAATAGGGAGTAGAAAGCATGGGCTTCATTGAACGATTGGAAAAGAACATCGCAAAGCTAGAGAAGAGAATCGAAAAGGAAGAGCTAAAAATCGTGGCATTGGAAGCCAGATGTGAGAGTAAAAAGATCACGAAGGCTGAGTTTAATCTAAAGAAACGACGTCATGATGAGCACATTCATGCGTGGAGCTCTCGCATCCGTGTCCTGCAGGGCGGTATCGTCCGAGAAAAACAGCATATAGAGGAGCGAGCAGAGGAAAAAGAGAAGAAAAAAGAAGAAAAGGAAAAGAAAAAAGAGAAAAAAGAGAAAAAGGAAGCGAAAAAGGAAGTTAAGAAAGAAGATACCGAGTAGGTCGTTTATTTTTCTGTTGATGGTGCGGTTCTTCCCTGCGTGTCTTGTTTTTTTCTATTTTTTTTTAGCGATGGTCAGTTGATTTTGTTACTCAGGTAATTTTGAAAAACAGGATTATTTGTTCCGTGTTAACACGTGTTGAAATACATTTAAATAGTGATATCCTATGTGCGCAGAATTGTGAGGAGAGGAGAGAGATATCCCCTTATCTTTTTTTCATATTTTTCCACTCTCTCCTCTTCTATACTAATCTTTTTGACTCAGCAATAAAAAAAATGAAGAGAAAACCTGAAGAATGAAACACGAAACGATTCTCGATGAACCAGGATTCAACACAAAGTAAAAAAGGTTCAATCATGCAGAACAGCAAAGTTGCTGCACGTCCCGCCAACGCATTTCTCCGATACCTTCACCTCGGCGACCTGCGCAAGCGGTGGTCCCTTCCGGCACCAGGCGATCATCTCATCGACCGAGGACTCGTCTCCCTCAAACATTGCCTCGACGTTCCCATCAGCAGTATTTTTCACCCAACCAGTCAGCCCCAGCGCTTCAGCTTTCTGCTTGGTGCTGGCACGATACCAGACTCCTTGCACACGACCAGAGATGATGACATGTACCCGTGTTTTCATACCAACCACAAATTACGGTTTGAACCGCAGAAGCGTGCGTGGGAACGGAATCGTATCCTTGATGTTCTCTGTCTTACAGATCCAGGCCACGAGCCGCTCCACCCCAAGACCATACCCTGCATGAGGAACGGAGCCAAAACGCCGCAGATCAAAATACCATTGGTAATTATCCACTTTCTCTCCCATCTCCTTCAACCGCTCCGTCATCGCTGCGATATCCGTGCTTCGCTGGGACCCACCGATGATCTCACCATAACCTTCCGGTGCAAGCATATCGAAACACAGTGCGGTCTTCGGGTCTTTTTCGTCCTTTGGTTTGTAGAACGCCATGATCTCCACAGGATAGTTGGTCACTACCACCGGGGTCTTGAAATGATTCATCAGTTTATCCTCTTCGATGGTCCGCAGGTCTTTACCCCATTCGATACCCATGCCTTCCTTTTCCTTAAGGATATGCAACGCTTCGGTGTAGGTAATCGTGGGAAACTCGGATGAGGCGATTTCTTCAAGCTTTGCGATATCCTGCCCCAGCACCTCTAAATCTTTCCTGTTCTTCTGCAGCACTTGCATCAGAATGTAGTGAATCTCGTCTTTTGCGATGCTAACCACATCAGAAAGATCCATCCAGGCTGCCTCCATCTCCGCCATCCAGAACTCAGACAGATGACGGGAGGTCTTGGATTTCTCTGCACGGAACGTCGGCCCCATGTTGTAGATTTTCTCAAGAGCAAAGATCCCTGCTTCCGCGTACAACTGCCACGATTGCGACAGATACGTCTTATCCTCATAATATTTCACTTCAAAGAGCGTTGAGCCGCCTTCGCACTGGTTTGGCTGCAGCACCGGTGCATCGTACTCATAGAAACCCTGATCCCTGAAAAACGAATGGATCGCCCCAACGACCGTGGAGCGAATCTTTAATATCGCAGTTATCTTCCGCGACCGTATCCACAGATGTCGCAGGTCAAGAAGTAACTCCGGGCTTTGATCCTTGGTAATAGGGAACGGCTCAGCGAAATTCACCACTGATAGATTGGTCACCTGCAGCTCATAGCCACCTGGGGCTCGCTTATCTTCTCTTACGGTTCCGGTGATATGTACAGATGATTCGATCAGTGCTTTGAGCGCGTCTTCGAACTCTGCATCGGGGAGATTGCCTTTCTTGACGGTCGCCTGGATGACTCCGGTGACGTCACGCAACATCATAAAGACAATGTTGCCGCTGCTACGAGTCCTGTAGATCCACCCACGGCTATGGATTGTTTTTCCCGTGAACTCTCCAGTCATTACTTCTTCTATCTGTGTCCATTTTGTCTTGGGCATGGTCGCCAACTCACTAAGGGGGATATGTTTGTTGCATTTATGAATTACGGTGACGAACCCGTGATATCCACCAAAAAAGACGAATAACTCCTATAAAACCTTCCTTTCACTACGACTCAATCGTGGTTACCCTCCACAAGGGTTACCCTTAAATATAGCTTCTATTATTATTGGCAAATACTTTCTTGTAGTATTCAAAGTACTATTATAGAGAGAGCTTGTACACCAAAGCGGGGTATCATCTTGGCAGAAAATGAAAAATCACCAGAAGAAAAAGGACAACCATCGAGCAAAGGGCCAGCAGACAGCGGGCATTCAGAGGTAAAAGTTGCTCCTGAAGAAAAAAGAAAAGATGCTGCGGCACCAGAACAAGGANCAGTAAAACCAGACCAGCAGAAGAAAAAAGAGAAAAAAGGGAAACAATCTGCCAAGGAAGAGGAACCCTCAAAGAAAAAAGAACATGATGCGAATTTTAACTATATCATCCGTGTGGTGAACACCGATATCAACGGAGAAAGCAATATCGTACAAGGTCTCACTCAGATAAAAGGAATCGGACGACACATGGCGACATTCATCGCAGACACCGCTGGGGTAGACCGAAAATTAAAATTCGGTAACCTCCCGGAAACTGAGATCGAAAAACTCAAAGAAGTCCTGGAAAACATCGATGAATACGCTCCTGCTTGGATGTTGAACCTTCAGAAAGATACCTACACGGGAGAGAACCTGCATTTGATCAGCACCGATGTCACCACTCGGCTTCGCGATGACATTAACATGATGAAAATGATACGATCCTACCGAGGAGTCCGCCANGAGCTTGGCCTTAAGGTACGCGGACAACGAAGCAGTTCGAATGGACGCAAAGGCTTAGCATTGGGTGTATCAAAACGAAAGGAAGCACCGGCAGCCGCAGGCAAGAAAGAAGAAACCAAGGAGAAGAAGTAGGTGGCTTAGATGAGCAGTCAGAAGTTCCCAAGAAAAAAATATGAAACCCCGATGCATCCCTGGAAAGAGAGCCGTATCAAATCAGAACGAGAGCTTATTAAAAAATACGGGCTGAAAAACCACAAGGAAGTCTGGAAGGCAAAAACATACCTCGGAAAACATCGAGAGCAGGCTAGAGAGCTCCTTGCAAAAGTCGGAATGTCAAATCCGCAGATTAAAAAAGAAAGCGATCAACTGCTCCTTCATTTGACCCGCATGGGTATCCTTTCAATGGGGGCGTCCCTTGACGATGTCCTGGCCCTTGATACCGAAACGGTTCTTTCACGACGTTTACAGACCCTGGTCTATCTGAAAGGGTTTTCTAGTACTCCTTATCAGGCGCGTCAGTTGATCAGCCATGGGCATGTGGCGTTAAAAGGCAGGAAAGTCACGGTCCCCGGCTACATGGTCGGTAAAGAAGAAGAAGGTCAGATCCAGTACACGATTCGATCACCACTTAATGAGATTTCACATCCTGCGCGGCCAAAGACGGACGTGTACAAAACCGAGATGAGTGCTCCGGTAAAGACCATGGTTGAGGAAAAACCTGTCGCGACGGTCGCACCAAAACCAGAGACATCTTCCGCACTTACACCACCGGTTATGCAACCAGCAGCCTCTCTTGCAGAAGTCCCGCAGCCGCCAGCAGCACCGCCGCAAGAGCCAGCAGCAAAACCCGCAGAGGAAAAACCAGCGAAACACCCTGACAAACCAAAGGAACATCCGAAAAAAGAAAAAAAGACCGAAGAGGGGGCGTAAGACATGGCAAAAAAAGGGATAGCACACATTTATTCTTCCTTTAACAACATCATTATCACCATCACTGATTCCACGGGTGCAGAAACCATCACGAAATGCTCCGGTGGGATGGTGACAAAATCCGCAAAAGATGAAGGGTCGCCGTATGTTGCGATGAAAGTCGCACAGGTCGTCGCAGAAGCAGCCATCGAAAAAGGATTTGACAGTGTGAACATCAAGATTTCAGGAAAAGGTGGCAAGAAAGGCGGAAACCCTGGTCGTGGGGCACAAACCGCGATACGATCATTGGTCCGTGCAGGGATACGGATTGGTACGATTGAAGATGTCACCCCACATCCGCATGATGGATGTAAAGCAAAAGGCGGAAAACGAGGACGTCGTATCTAAGGTGGACTTATGAAAGTCAAAACCGTAGAGCTGAAAGGGAACAAGGGAGTGCTCAAGATAGAGGACACCGACGTGTATTTTGTGAACTCACTCCGACGCGTGATGCTTGCGGAGCTACCGAAACTTGCGATCGATGACGTGATCATCTACGATAACACAAGTGCCTTGTTTGATGAGCTGATTGCTCATCGTCTGGGATTGATCCCTATTCCGACTGATTTGCCGATACTTGCTTTTCGCAATGAATGCAAATGCGAAGGCAAAGGATGCCCCAGTTGCACGGTCCGCTACACCCTGAGCAAAGAAGGGGAAGGCGTCGTGTATTCCGGTGACCTACAACCAGAGGTGCCAAGTTTTGCGATCACTGAAACAACCATTCCTATCGTTGAGCTGATGAAAGACCAACGAGTGATCCTTGAGGTCGAAGCAGTCCTTGGGCGAGGCAGAGACCATGCGAAATGGCAGGTGGTTCTTGCACCGCGCTACCGCATGGAAACTGTAATTTCCGTTGATAAAAAACGCATGAGTGACGCCAAAGCATTCGTCGAAGAACTCCCTGAAGACCTAGTGGAGCTCAAAGGAGATAAACTAGAGTTGACCGACCCTTCAAAGGCGCCAATGCTTGAGTCAATTCTTGACAAAAACAAGATTGATTTCGTCACCATGACAAGAGACCCAACAAAACTGACGTTCAGCTTTGAGACCGACGGATCGATGGATGCAAAAGCCGCACTGCAAGAGTCCGTAAACATTCTGACGAAGAAATACGAGGAACTTCGCGGGCTGCTCAAAGACCTGTAAAACAGTCTATTTCACCGAAAACTCTTTTATCTGTTTTTTCTTTTTGCTTTGCAAACACCCTTCGGGCCTGTGGGGTAGCTTGGTATCCTTGTGGCTTCGGGAGCCATAGACTTGCGTTCAAATCGCAACAGGCCCATACTATGGATTTAGATCTTTTAAAATTTGAGTAAAAAAGTTACCATTGGCTCAATTACGTTAACTGGTGGCTCTCGGATTAATTAAAAAATGTTAATGTGATTAATGCGGAAGAAATTATACGATACCTCAGTGATTTACAAAGTAAGGTATCGCCTGTTTCATATATAATAAAAGATTTTATCAAATTAGAAGATTTTTAGCCGAAGCATTCGACTTACATTACATTGATAAAATCAGACTTCAATCAGAAATCATTACAACAGGAGCGGTTCTGCCGATAACAGATTTGTTTTAGAAAAGCAATAACTTAGGAATAAATTGATAATGTTTTTTGTTAAAGGTAAAGAGCTTTGCTTTTTTATTTAATGCAATAGCGGCAATCATTGCATCGGTTCGTGAGAGACAGCATCCTTTTTTTTCAGCGTCAAATTCGAGTTTTGCTGAAAGAATTGCATCTTCTTTGGTAAATTCAATAGTTTCCAGTTTTTCTACTTCAGAAATTCTATTTTTCCCAAATTTATAGATTCCATAAAGAATTTCATGGAGTGAAATAGAGGTTATCGCAATATTTTCTCCAGATTTTTCTATTTCCTCAAGAGCACTCTCACCTTTGAGTGATTTTTTATCAAAGATTTCAATAAGAACGTCAGTATCTACAATGATCATATTCTTACCCATATCTTCGTTCGTTTCGTTTTTTTTCAATATCTTTTAGCATCTGCTCTTTATTGCTAAACTCGGTACATCCTCGCAATTTTCGAAGGGTTGCGACATTATTTTTACTGAGTCGCTCAAAGAGGTCACTGAAACTTTCGTTTTCCCTTTTTAACGCTAGGAGCTTTTCGTAGACGGTAGTTTTAACGGTTAATGTTTTAAATCCCATGGTTAAACATATGTTTAAACATATATTTATTTCTTTCGTTTCCTTGATTAAAAATGATACAACATACGAGATGAAATAAAACTCAACTATTCAAATATACTCTAAGCAGAGATATGACCAACAGGAGAAGTCTTTCATAGCTATTTGATTGCTTTATTTATAAAAAAACTCTAATTAAAACATATAAAACTACTCATAACGACCGAAAACAAAGATATCACAAAATCTTATAATTTACTGACTAATTCAAGTTCCCTTCCCGACGAGAGCATTTTTATTCTTAGGGCTTTGAAATGTCTTTATCACTAAATATTTTTACCGGTAAATTGTGCTGTCACCTCTCCTAACTATTAATAAAAAAAGAAAAGAAGAGGGTTAGTGAGACAGACTTAACAACCCAGAAATTCAACAGACCAAAAACCTGTATTCTGTTGCTGAATTTTACTCCTGTTGAGTATATTTTGGTCGCAACAGGCCCATCCTTTTTTCAGGAGAGAATCTAAGTAAACAATGTGTTAAAAATCCTTCTCGAAAATTGACCAGTTTGTAACGATGATGTCTTTGTTTCGCTAGGGATTGGCTCTGGAAGAATGATGCCTGAAGGATGATCCGTATCAACATACAGGACGTTATGGGCAATCGTGAATGTGGTGTTTTTGCCTATGCCATCAGCAGTGTTGGGATTGTTGAGGAAACGCGGGTAGTTCGACGAGGAGACCTCCACGCGAATACTATGACCAGCGTTCCAGATGTATGACGTGCTCCAGAGGTCGATTTCGACTTCATAGATGGTTCCTGGTTGCAGTAGCTCCCAGTGGTCTTGACCGTTTCTATTTCGCATCCGTAGGATCCCATCCGTGATGAATATGGATCGTCCATCAGGGTACACATCGGTCAGTTTCACGGTGAAATCGGTATCGGGACAATCCGATGAGACAAATATTCGTGCTTTGATCGGCCCTGTCGCCTCAAAGGGTTGTTGTAACACAGGGCTGGTAAAGACAAGCACATCGGATCTGTTCTCAACTGCTGATTGATCATATGGACCAGCTGGTGAAAAAAGATTTTTTCCTCCAACGGTCGGCACAGGATTTGCAGGATCATAGATATACATGAGTGGATCTGACATTGCTGGAAGATCTGTAGATAACAGCCCATCACCGTGGAAAAACCATGTGACATTATTGGACGGGACCGGCCAGTCATCAGCGTACCGCCATTCATTCCCCGGTGCGCTAGTGTTCTCAACGTCGCCCATGACGTAATAGGAGACAGTCGGCCAGCTGGAATACTCATCGGTCCCATTCATCGTGTAAAGCCGGATCATATCCCGAAACATCTTTAACGAAGACATGTCAAGAGAATTCGACGGGTAGGTCAGCTCACCTTGTTTTCGAGTAATAAAACCGGTGTGAGTCCATGGGCCCATGATCAGTTTTGATTTCCCACGTGCCCCTGGCCCTGCGCTATGCTGATATCCCCGATATGCTTCAATGGTGCCTTGACTGAAGATATCGTACCATCCACCGAGATGGATAGCCGGGACGTTGACATCCTCCCAGTTATCATCGAGAGTCACGTTCCCCCAATACCCAAGTGTAAAGTTCTCGTTGTCCAAAACTTCTTGTAAAATATAGGTACTATCCTCATCGCTCAACCATTCTTCCACCAGGTTCTTCCTGAATTCTCCACCCTGATACACGGCGTGTTTATACAGGTTCGGTGTCGCCACTTGAACAAATTGGCACGAAAGCTGTGACGGGTTTGCACCAGCCATACAATACTGGGTGATGCCCAAGGCAGAAGGGCCAACCGTTGCAATTTTCCCGTTCGACCATGATTGATTCGCGATCCAGGCAAGGGTATCCGCCCCATCTGTGCTTTCATTTTTAAAAACCGTGTCGATACCGCCAGATGCAAACCGTCCCCGCATATCCTGAATTACGGTAGGCCACCCACGAAGAATCCCGATAAGACCTATGATCTTCATGGAATCTTTATTGTAAGGTGTTTTCAGCAGTATCGTCCCATGGGGCGATGAACGAAAAATCGGCCGATAGACATCGGTAGCAAGTGTAATGCCATCGCGCATGGGAACCATGTAGGTAGTTCTGAAATGAGGGATGGGTGCTGGCATGGTTCGTGCGGATGTTTCCTTTCTGTTTTTTTGAACAATGTTCGTATCTTTACTACCAGTGCTCTGATTAAAACCAACCGGGAGAACGAACAAGAGCATTAAGATTAAAGCAACGATCTTTTTCATTTTCAAAACCCCTTTAAATTTTGCTATAATTCTTACTCATTTAAACCTTTCTTTCAACCGTACTTAGGAAAAATTTGGATAGAAAATACCTTCGATCAACAAAACATTTCTCCTAGGTTTTTAAAAAAAATAAAAGAAGAAAAAGAAAGAGATATTTGGTCTACTTGAGTTTGAGTGTGTAAAAGAGTAAGACCAATCCGTTGAAGGATTTCGTGACCTCAAATCCCTCTTTTGCCTTGACATTCACGATGATGGTCGTCTTTCCAAACCCGATGAGGGGTTTAGATATGATCCGGGCTGTATCTCCAGCTTCAAGGGCTGCTATCGACCCTGTGGTTTGTTTGCCCAGGATTACTAGACCTCCATCAGTGGTGATGTTCCAGGTAATCTCGGTCGCTGGCGCATAACCTCTGTTTGTCAGAGAAGCAGTGATGAATACACCACCTTTGGTTTCAACGTCAAGGATTGGTATGAGTGGCGTCATCAGGAATGCTCGATAGCCTATGTCTGTCCGATAGCCAAACCCGACTATCTGACCGTAATCGTTGATGTCATCTGGAATGATGAATTCCCAGCCCTGTTCAGTAGGGAGGTAATCATTAAGGATAGTAAGGTTGCCATCCTTCCAGAGGAACGCATTCGAAATCCCTGAGTTCAAATCGTCATAATAGCCAACCACCTCATCATGTCCATTCACCGCCAAAGCATACCCAACGTATTGTGAGCTGGTCGGTAGGATTCGAATGGCCTGGTGGTTCTTCCATACGACAGGTTCCCAATACAATGAAGAATCAAATTGGGCCATGCCCGCAATGACATCATTATCGTTGATATCGTAGGCCTGGCTATAATTTGCCTTGATGAGCGGGTCATCGTTCAAATCAATGAGGCTCCCGTCTTCCCATTCATAGGCATGTTGATAATCAGCATCGATGAACCCTGCGATATGGCCCTGGTTGTTGATGGCATAGGAGTACGTACCTGTCCCCAGATCAGTGACAACACCCTCATCGAAAATAAAGCCGTTCGGCCACCATGGTGGTGGGATGTTTCCTGGTGGTGCGCCTGAGCCAACTATGGTTCCCGCATCATTGTTATCCCTGGCATGGTAGAGATCCAGCGTATCACCACCGGTCGTGCCATCGTTCAGATTTAAGACGACCTTGTCTTTCCAGGTGACCGCTGTTTGATTCATGTGCAGTTTTTTAAATTCTCCGATCCACTCGTACCAAACAGAGGCAGACCATCCTAAAATGAGACCATTATCATCGATCATATACGGTCGACTTGAATTATCGCCTTCATTATTTTCCAGGATTGAAGCAGTTCCATTTTGGCTCCAATAAATGGATTGATATTTGAAGTCATCGAGTTCTTCAAACCCGACGATTTCACCGTTGTTATTAATTCCGACTGCTTCACTATTATTAATCCCTAATGGATCTGTTGCTTCTGCCAGGTCAATGATGATATATTGTGTCTCCTGAGCGGTCTGTGAGTTGGTCGAATGTGAGGTTGGATGCGATGGGTGGTGCATCAACTGTTTGGGATCCTGCAAATCACTGATGTATTTACTTGGATTGATACCTATGGTTGGGTTGGATGCTAGAGCGGTCATGGTTGACATGATGATCAGGGAGAACACCAGCATTATACAAATTCCAACTGTTGTTGGTTTACGATTGTTCATGGAAAGCCCTCTAGATGTAGACCAGTCGGCTGGAATATAATAGGATTCTGATTTACTTTTTGTACAAAACCAAAGAATTCATATAATAAAATGAACATTATAACGAAAATCTCTGTTGTAATTGTAAATAGAATGATTACGAACATTCATGAACAACGATTCAGATGAAGAATATTGACTCTCTTTTCTTACAACTATTTTCTCATCAAAAAACCTTTCCCTAATAAATCTAAAAAAACATTTTTATTGGTTCAGGAGATATGATTTTTCGGTAGTGAGCGGGCATGAGTTGTCAGTATTACGTCGATTTTACAAGAAATTGTTTAAAAAACCTACCCGGCGATTATTCAATACAAGGATTTTTCTTTATGCGAATCAGAAAGATATGAACGTTGTCTTGTCTATAACATCCTCAAGAGCGACTTTCGATGTACTTATCTCGACACCTGGCTGAACATGTTCCCGGATGATCTCCTTGAATTTTTCAAATTGTTAAATCAAGATCAAACCATCTATGAGTTCGTCGCCAAGCCAACCTATCGTTATTGCTTATCAAAAGAGAACTGTACCCATTGTGCACGCTATAAAATAAAAAAAGACGGTGAACAACCACCACCAGGATTGACTCCTGACGGACAGAAGGTCGACATCGCAGATTCCATCGTCCAGCGCAAGATTGCTTTAGAAGAATAAAGGTAACCTCGATTACACCGTTATCTTATGATCGTAATAGACTTTCATGAGGTGCGGTCAATATTTTCGTCAGTAGTTCCGTAAGAGGAAGATGCTCGAATAACAGACGAATTAAGGTTCTTATCGTGGACATAAAAGAGAATCGTTGATTCTGGTTTTGACTCAGAGATAAGCTAATCGTGACGTCATTTTCTGCTGTATTGCCTGCACGGTCATATGCGATTCCTTTTACAATATGGTTGCCTTTGCCTTCCCAGTACCATTCGTAGAACCCTGGATCAGTGGTATTCCCAAGCAACATATTATCAATATAAAATTGTACGAGCACCACACCACTTGTCTCATCTGAAGCATCTGCGGTAAACTTCCATAGTCTGAAACCAATCTTTTCTGTTGACACGGAAATGGAAGGCGGGGTTTGGTCGATATTGAATTCCACATACTTTTCCTCTTCGACGTTTGGTGGTATATCCCTGTCAACTGAGTAAAAATATACAATATGCATACCGTCTTCATTCACATCGAAGGGGGCGAAGTATTCATTCCAGTCAGCATCATCAATCTTATAATAAGTGTGGTTGACTCCGCTCGGCCATTTTGGAGGATAATAATCGTCATACGCATATAATGTAATAGTGACATTGCTTGCATACCAGTTATTTAATCCCATTGTTCCGGATAATTCAGCCCATGTATATGGTGGAATATCAGGTTCTATAACTATGTTGTAGCTCAATGTCTTTTTATCATTGTTAGGGTGGTCATCACCAGGGAACATGGTCTTTATGGTTAACTTCCAGTTTCCTTCAGATGAAGGATCATTTGGAATAGTGAACTCTGGGAAGTTGACTTCACTGGTTGAACCAGGTGTAAGCGGATCAATGATTGTGACACTGTGATCATAGACAACCTCGCCTGTTGGGCATGTGATTTTTGCGTTAACGTCAAAGTTGTTCTCGGTGTAGGTGATACCAAAGTTCTTCACGATACCAGCGACTTGGTAGGTTCCTGGCGGCCAGTGAGGTGGCCAATATTCATCTGCTTTGCCAAGGTCATAGGCCATGTTTTGGCCGAGTGGGACTAAAACCCCAGATTGTAGCTGTTGTGCGTTGAGGTTACCATCAGGTCCGGTCGCCCA
>JGI20214J51650_10001679_pt1 | contig 14051 bp, 8 predicted proteins | sample WetSurMetagenome_FD_51650 | JGI IMG/M metagenome (IMG submission 51650) | reverse complement strand
AATGAATGGTATATCGGAGCTATTACCGACTGGAGCGAGCGAGCCATTGATCTGGAGACAGGATTCCTGGTTCCTGGCAGATACCGGCTGGAAGCAATCGAAGACGGGATAAATGCAAACTCAAGGGCTGAGGATTATAAAAAGGTTGTAAAAGATTTTCAGGCAGGTGATGTACTGAAACTAAAATTAGCGTCAGGAGGGGGATGGGTGGCCCGAATTACGGCTGTTTCGTTGCCCCCTTCCCCCTAAAGGAGATTTATGAAGATTATTATTAGCCCCCCTTCAGGGGGGGNGGGGGGCTAATCTCACAGAGTCTGCACAGAGTTACACTGTATGAACTCAGTGTAACTCCGTGTTTAATAGATTTCCTGGCTTTATTTCAGTTCCTTTTCTGCCTTTTTAATATTCCATCCATCAATTGCCAGAATGGGTGCCTGACCTCCCAGATTCTCAGCAGCGAACTCAACTTTGATACTCCTCTTTTCCTTCGGAAGAAGCGAAAAGTAATTATCTTCCCATAATACAGGCAATACCAGTTCCTTTGATTTGTCTTTGATGATCTTCGGATTTACGAAAAATGCAAGTGAAGCCGACGGATTCTCAATTTCAACAACTGCTGAGTACTTTCCGCTTTCAAGTTTAACTGAGATAACAGAAAATTTCAGCTCAGTTTCAGGAAGGTTGTTCAGCGCTGTGAAATCGGCATTCTCATCTCCTTTTGAGGAGAGCCAGTAAAAGTTTGAGGATATCTCTTTTCCGGCATTATTGCTCAATACAAGTTTCAGGAATGTAATATCGCTTGCCCCGATTGGTCTTTCAACATCAAACACTTTCCTGCTTTCGTCTGATTTAATTTCGACCGGTGCTTCGGTTGAGTATATTTCACTCATATCCATGTTATAAAGTTTTGCAGTCGCTTTGAGACCCTGAAAATCTTTATAATTCCCATTTACGACACGTATTGAATTATCATCATAGGAATATTGAATATGAAGATTTTCGCATGCTATTTTTGTCCCGTAGAAAGAACCGTTGGGTGCGTAAAAATAATCATACAACTGCCAGTACAGCGATGGCCACGCTGAATTATACATCCAGTAAATTATTCCGCTCGATCTGTATTTGTTGGCTGCAAAAGCTTCAAACATCCCCCTTGTAGCTTCATATTGAAGAACCTGAGATTTAATGCTGTATTCTTCAACACCCTGAGGTTCTCCATATCTGGAATATAAGGCTTTTCTGGCGGGAGGGTAAAATGCTTTATGCAATCTTATATTCCATGATTCGCTCATTGGCCACAGATCCTCCCCGGGCATCATCAAACGCATTGTCTCCATTGGAGGGATTTGTTCTCCCGACGGCCCGGCTTCAGTATTGAATTCAGGTTTGCCATACCAGTAAACAGGTGTCTGGTAAGCATATACTTTCGGGTATGGTCCCATAAAAAGTCCTGTATTACCTGAAACCAANCTTGGATCGCTGGTAGCTGATGACTGATAAGGTCTGGTACCGTCAAGCTCATTAAGTGTTTTAATGTACATCTTTTCGACACTTTCTGATGGATGTTTATCGCTTCCGTAGAGCCAGTCGAATACTGATGGGTGATTTCTCAGCCTTACGATCTGGTCTCTCCAGCTCTTCTGGGCTATGACTTCCAGGTCGGGTGTCCATTTTTCCCATTCTTCCCAGGAACTGCAGCAGCACCAGCCAACCATAAGCAGAATACCTTCTTCATCGCATCTTTTAAAAAGATAGTCGGACCCTCTGGGAGCTTCAAGCCTCAGGGCATTGAGGCCCATATGCTTAGCATACTGAATATCGGCATCGATCCTTTTATCGGACGGGCGAAGCATCATATCTTCAACATAGCCGCCACCTCTGATCACAATGTTTTTACCATTTATCTGGAATACCCTTGTATGCTTTCCGTCGAAGTCGTTCATCCAGGAGGTGATCTCACGGATACCGAAACGGACCTTCTCCGAATCTGATATTTTTCCCCTGATCTCAAAGCTGAGGCTGAGGTCATAAAGATTTTGCGGGCCCACAGTGTGAGGCCACCATAACCTTGGACCGGAAATAACAAGCTGGCTGAATTTTTCAGGATCAAATGTTACTTTCCTGGCCTCCTTCGGTCCAAGAGTCATTTCCTGCTCGAACACAATGTTTTCAATCGTTCCCTTCAGGACACCTTTGATATTCTTATCAGAGTAATTTGTTACATCAGCTGAGATTGTAAGACTTGCTTTATCTGTTGAGGGAAGATTAAGCTTAGTGACTATTTTTGGATCATCCACTGCGACCGGCCCCGTGGAATATACTGACACATCATACCAGATACCTGTTCCCCTGTCGGGTGGTGTAGGATTCCAGTCGACCCAGGTAATTGTAAGGTCATTCCCCTTTGGAGGCAGGATCTCCAGTGCCAGGCAATTCTGTTTTCCGGGCAGGGCATACTGCGTAATATTGAAGTTATACAACCTGTAGGCTCCCTGAACTGTCATGGTATCGGCTATCAGGTGACCGTTAAGCCATATGTTGGCTTTATAATTAATACTGTGGAATTTGATCCATGTATTGCCAGATTTCGCAGCAGCTGGCAAGCTGAATGTTGTACGGTACCACCAGGATGGTTTAAAGGGACTCTCGACAGGAATTCCGCCGCTTCTCCTGGCAATATATCCCGGAATTTTCTGGATGTTTGTACCGAAATAAGGATCAGGATAGACCTTGTTTTCCACGAGGGTTCCGAAGACTGTTGAAGGCACAGTTGCGGGATACCATTTTTCAGGCTGATATGAAGAGGTGGAAATAATGTCACCCTTTTCCCTTATATCCTTTGATGATTTAATTGCCCAGTTGTTCCTCAGCAGAAATGAGTTCTGAGCAGGACTCTGACTGATGCATGTACTAAACGATATCGCTGCCAAAATGATGCAGAATAGAATTTTTGCTTTCATAAAGCCGGGTTTGATTTTTTGTATTTTAAAGATAAACCATTTAATTGTATTTTTTCTTTTCAATTACAACTCCTGAAGACTTATAAGAATACACAGGTTCCTTTTTAATGCCAGGTTCACTTACTTTAAGCGATTTAAAATTTGCTCCTGCAACATCATCAAGGACTACTGCTGTTCTGTAGTCTTTTCCGGCACAGATGAGACTCACATTTTCGAAATTTATGCCTTTTGCATGACGAATATAAAACCCCCAGGCTGGTAGCTCCTTGAACATTGAAAACTCAGGATAAGCGGCTGCCATCTCCGGCACTTTGTCAAGCTCATTAAGTCCGACCTTTGCATATAATGGATTTCCCCCGCCCGGGTAATGGATTTCGATATTCCTAAATGTAACATCCTGAATTGCGGCATCAGGCATCCCGACGATTGATGATGGAGAAATATTTCTTGGCAGATCCTCAACCGGACCTTCGTAATTATAGCCTGCATCCGGCTTTTCTGCCGGAACTTCAGCATATACGTTTGAAATGGATATATTGCTCATTTTACCTTTCTTCCCGGCCCTCCGTTCACCGATCCTCAGGAAGATAACGTTACCGGTATTTATCGAGCGCAAAGTGTCGACTACCACGTTTTCAACAATTCCTCCGTCGACGGCGGCAAAAGTTACCGCTGATCTGTAAGTGTCAAACACCAGATTGTTAATGATTTTTATATTACGGAATCCTCCAAGGGATGCTGTTCCGAATTTAATGCCGTTGGCACTTGTCCTGACTGTATTGTTGTGAATAAAAACATTCTGGCATATGAAGTCGGCAGAATGTGATTTAAGGCATATACCGTCGTCGGCAGCATCAAAGTAGGAATTTGTGACGCTTACAGAGTCACAGTCAACAATATCAACACCGTCATTGTTCCAGTATGACTTGCTGTCGACAGTAATTCCGTCTATAACAACATTCCTGCACTGGTCGTACTGCTGGTTCCAGCTTCCCGGATCTTTAAGAAGAATACCTCGGATAACAACGTTTCTGCAGCCCCGGAAATAGATATTCTGCGGACGTATTGTTTCTCTTGGTCTGTCATATTTAAGGGGATCGGTGATAACACCTTTGTGAATAAGATCGACCAGATTGCCGGCAACCCCGAAACCGCGTCCGTCAATTACACCTTTGCCGGTAATACCGATATTCTGCTGATTAATAGCAAAGATCAGTGCTGTCCAGTTGTTGCTCATTTCATAATCAAGGGGATTTAAAGAGCCAACGAGAATGGCCCCTTCCTCGAGCTGGATTGTGACATCTGACTTTAAATAAACAGTTCCGGTGAGGTAACGGCCAACATAAAACACAAGACGGCCCCCTCCATTTTCGCTTATGTAGTCGATGCCTTTCTGAATAGAAGTCGTATTGAGTGTTGTTCCGTTCGATTTAATGCCAAACATAGAGGCATTGTAATCCTTAGCCTGGATCAGGCATGAGGAGAAAATGAATATTAAGATCCAAATAGTTTTTGTTTTCATATATTGTAGTTTTTGTGCCTTTTATAAACCCACCCCTAACTCCCCGCCGAAGCGGGGCAGGCTCTCCCATGAGGGGATTTTACCGTAAAACCATAATGCCGTAATGCCGTCAAGCCTTAATACAAAGTAACAGGACCGATCAGCCCGATCGATTGAAGCGGTTGAATTTTATTCTTTTCATTTGTCCAGTACTGGGCTATCGGATTATCTGTCAGTGATTTCATATAATTGCCCATTGATGTTGTTATTTTTATTTCGATCAGATTGTCTCCCCTGACAAGTTGCTCTTCTACACGAAAGATCCTGCGTCCATACCATTTGACGCCGCACTCCTTCCCGTTAACTTTCAGTTCCGAAATGCCATACACTTTCCCAAGATTCAAAAATGAAGGTTTGAAATCAGTAATTACAATGTAATTACGGTAAATTATTGTTCCTGCAAAATTCACAAGATCAGGCAGATCCAGAATGTCCTTCAGGGTATCAGAATTATAAGCCCTTACCCATCCGTCGTGGCAGTGCCTGAACTCAAGGTTCCATCCGTTTTGTATTGTTTTTGCAATCTGACCTGACAGTGGCAGAGGTTTCCAGTCAGGACCTTTCCTATACCTGTCAAAAACAAGAAGATAAGAATCAGCAGGACCCAAATCCAGTGTCAGACTGTTGTCTTTCCCGATAGTTATCCTGTATCTTTTGCCATCCTCAGGATCCCATTTCCAGCACTGTTTGTTCCGGGTTATTTTTGCTGGGAATGTGATTTTAGTCCTGTGCGAATTATGGATATTTGAATTGATAATATAGAAGATCTCTGATCCGTCATCCGCCTTATAGTGATTCTGCATGACGTAAGGATCAGGATTTTCGATTCTGATATAAGGATCAAGCCTGTAAGTATCCTGGATTCCCCTGTACCATCCGATAAAATCTTTGTCAGGTTTCTTGAGCAGAACAAACCGGTCGGGGAATGATTTCATGTTCTCAATGTGAATTAATACTTCTTTATCTCTTTTCTCAAAGTCCTTCCAGCCCAACGATTTGGAAGGATATACTTCGACACAGAAAACCCTTCCTCCCGAAGCAGTAAAATCAAATAGTTTCTTAGCGGCGGTTGTGCTAAGGCTGTCAACCTGAACAAGAAATATTGTATTATATTTTTTCGGCCCGTAATGCATGATCCCGTTTTTCATTTCGGCATCGCCAATTACCCTTTGAGAAACGTAATCACAGCCATTACCGTTTTTATTAATTGCTTCCCAGACAAGAGTGAAATAATCAACATTTGTAATTGAAGGAAATGGTTCCATCTGAGAACCGATATTGCTCCACATATCGTCATTCGGAGGCAGAATTGCAATATCAGTGCACATTGTCACATGCTGAAGAAGGGCTGATAATCTGCCTTTATATTTATTGTACAAATTAAAGTAAGGCCACCAGGTATTATTTTCATTATAATAGCCGCCATACCTAAGCCATCCGGGGTATGGTGCCTCAGGAGGGGAGTAGTTGAATCCGTGGAAGACAGAATGGGTAACACCTGTTATTGCACTCTGGTCACCCCCAATTTTGAGATTTTCAAGTGAAGTGTTAAAGACAGTATATGTGTCGGTCATCTCTTCACAACTGACGATCCTTTTTCCTGTAAGATTAGCCGCTGACGAGACATATTTGCAGATCATTGTATAAGCTCTTCCACGCCTGTAATCATCCTCGGGCATCTCTTCTCCAACCTTGTGCTTAAGCCAGTTCATTGTCCAAGACTCCGATTCGGGGATATCGTAATAGAAACTGCTTTCCAGAGGGAAAAAACTCCTGCCATAAGCCTGGGCACGTGATTTAACATTCAACCGCCTGCACCATTCCACATAAGTTTTTATAAAACGTTCCTCAAGCAGCTCTGCTTTAAATATCTCGAAATCGTAGCGCATCCTTCGGATCATTCTTTCAATATCAGGCGACATTGAAACTCCGTATTTAAAATCCGTCACATTTCCCATAGCCCCTGTTTTGAAAAGGATGAATGGCAGATACTGTGACAGGTCGTATCCCTTCTGTTCCCTGAATTCCTGAAGTATATCAAATGTCCAGTTGGATCCTTCCAGTTCCATACTGTCGATAAACAATGCGCGGATATTTTCTGACAAAGAGCCCGTTGACTTTTCAACGGCATCCGACATATGGTCAAGGTATTGTTTTACAGAAGCTTTGTTATAATGATTCAATACCGGACCTGTGGCTCCGGGTGCTCCGTTTATAACCTGCATGAATCCATTGATCCTTACAAGGGCGTATAAGGCAAACTTACCTTCAGGGACATGAACCTTCTGTACTTCTTTTTCAAGATTCCTGTTAAGGGGAACGATCTGATTAAGATCTGTCAGCGGATCGGGAACCAGACTAAGAGAAAGCACATCCATTGTTCTTCCCGGAAAAGGAGAGCTTATTGGCGGATCAGCCTCCCTGAAAATTTCGAACTTTGAAATTTCATAGTCAACTGGTCCTCTGATCTTTTTTACAGCTATTACAGCTATCTGGGCACGTTCTTCTCCCTCAAGATATTCAGCACCAAATGGCCATCCGGAGCCTACCAGCAGATCACAAGTCATTCCGAGTGATTTACCTTCAGCAAAGACAACTTTCAGCATATCTGTCCATTCTTTGCTGAGCCATTTTAACGATGGCTTGCCAAGGTCATCACCGTCAAAGCGTGAAGGGAATTCAATGGGATTGATCTCAACACCGCCAATACCTGCTTCTTTAAGCAGCCTCAGTTCTCTTACAAGTTCCCCAGCCTCCACCTTGTTGCCGTTCCACCACCAGCGTACAAAGGGATGATATTTAAGATCAGGATTCCTGAAAAGTTCATACAAATCAACAGTCTGTTCTGAATCAGTTATACTCTNTGACTCAGAAACAGATGCAGGAATATCCCGGAATATAAGTGAACCTGAAGTCACCAAAGCACTACGCGAAATGAAATTTCGTCTGTTCATTTTAATGAAAATCTGAAATTAAACATTTAACTTCAGAAATGAAAAAAGATGCTTGATTGATTATATTATCAAACTAAATCCAAAGTTATGAGATTAAGTAAACTAACACGGCGTCAGGCAATTACAGTTTCTTCAGCCGGCCTCGCAGGAGCAATGCTCGGATTTCCTTTCAGATCATTCGGGATAAACAGCAGGCGGCAGCTAAAAAAGCTTGCTTTGAACGGAGGTGAGAAAGTCCGTTCAGCTTCCTGGCCTCAATGGCCATACTGGGATCAGACAGCGGAACCCGGGATCCTGGATATGTTCCGCTCGGGCAGGTGGTGGAGGGGCAGCGGTGAATATGTCGCGGAATTTGAAAAAAAATATGCTGAGCTNATGGGAGCCAGGCGCTGTCTTGCAACTGCAAGCGGTACAACTGCTCTTATGACTGCACTCCATGTGCTCGGAGTGGACGCCGGTGATGAGGTCCTTGTTTCACCATATACGTTTATTGCTACGTATAACGTAATCTTCGAAAGCAAAGCTCTCCCGGTTTTCGTTGACTCGGATCCGGAGACATTTCTTATCGATCCGAAAAAGATTGAGGCAAAGATCACTGAAAGGACAGTTGCGGTCGTTCCTGTTCATATNTACGGGCTTCCTGCCGATATGGATGGAGTGAATAATGCTGCAAAAGCCCATGGCCTTAAGGTTATAGAGGATGCCTGCCAGGCATGGCTTGCCGAATACAGGGGAAAAAGAGTCGGTTCGCTCGGGGATCTTGGTTGTTTCAGCTTTCAGAATTCAAAGCATCTTGCTTCAGGTGAGGGTGGTGCAATTCTTGGGAATGACGAGGATATTATGGACAGGTGCAATGCTTATCATAACTGTGGCAGACCTTACGGCAGGATGAAAAGGCTTCAGGGAAATCCGTATAACGGTATGAATTTCAGGATGCAGCAATCGCAGGCACTTATTCTTATTTCGCAGATGAAGCGTATAGAAAAGGATAATGATATCCGCCTCAGCAATGCTCTCTACCTCGACAAAAAACTGAAGGAGATCCCCGGAATAGTACCATACAGGCTGGCAGAAGGTGCAACACGCGCCGTATATCATATGTATCCTTTCAGATTTATCAGTGAAGAGTTCGGCAACATTTCGCGTGACAAGTTTATTAAAGCACTTAATGCTGAGGGAATTCCATGCAACAGCGGCTATGGCAGGCAGAACATGGATGGGCTGATAGAGGAACAGCTTAATTCAAAGGGATTCAAAAGGTTGTTCCCGGAATCGAGGCTTAAACGATGGCGCGATGAAAATCAACTCCCAGGCAATGACAAACTTTGTGATCAGGCGGTTACATTTTACCAAAGTATGCTGCTGGGGAGCAAATCAGACATGGATGATATTGCCAATGCAATATTAAAGATCTATGAAAACAGGAATTCGCTGGTTTAATAATTATTGACTATCTGGAATGCATAATAATAGTGCATTCTTTTACATGTACTCATCCCCCATGCCCCCTTCTCTCCGCCGATTGGCGGAAAGAAGGGGGGAGTAATGCGTTTTGCCTCTCTTTACGAAGCAGAGAGGGGTTGGGGTGAGTTCATGTGACTATGTGATTAATACTTCTAATTTCATATATTTACCTGATTACATTTCAATATGAAATACAACGGATTATTTTTTACTTTTTTTTTATTCCTGATACTCATTGGTTGCAGGCATGCACCAGTTAATGAAAAGACAGGCATCGTACCCGACTCGCTTGCGATAATAACAGAAAGGGTAGCTTTGGATTTTCCATTCACAGAGACTGAGATAGATAAGCAGCTGAAAGAGAAGATCGGGACATTTACTGCAGAAGAAAAGGCTGAATGGGAAAACCGGAACTGGCTGGAGTGGAAAATCATAAACGGGGAAAAAAGATACTTCAGCAGGGCAGTTTCGAACCTGAACCTTATCAGGAAATTTCATAATCAGAGGGCTCAGCGTGACAGCATTGAAGCGCGCGATCCTGAAATTCTTTCAAGGAAAAGCCATACGCAGGAAATAATAAAAGTCTCAGGAAAGGATGCGGAACCGGCAATTCCTGTAAACCTGACTATAAATTACACTTTAACTGTTGATGCCGATGCGGTTCCTCCAGGAGAGACAGTCAGGTGCTGGCTCCCATACCCCAGGGAGAACCACCTTCGTCAACAGAAGGTATATCTTATTTCAACTTCGCGGGGAAACTTCATATTAGCTCCCGATTCTGCTATCCACAGGACTCTCTATATGGAAGCAAAGGTTGAAAAAGGAGTACCACTGGTTTTTAAGTTATCATTCAGCTATGAGTCGAGCGGTCAGTATTTTAATCCCGATAATATTCCCGTAAATCAGTACAATAAAGAGACGGCTTTTTACAGAAAATATACCTCTGAAGAGCCTCCTCATATATGCTTTACAGAAAAAGTAAAGGATCTTGCCGACAGTATTGTTCCGAAGAGAGATAATCCGGTTGAAACAGTGCGAAAAATTTATTCCTGGTTTACTGCAAATATCCCGTGGGCAGGCGCACAGGAATACTCAATCATGGAGAATATACCTGAATATGTTATTCAGAACAGGAGAGGAGATTGTGGAATGCAGACTCTGCTTTTTATGTCGATGTTAAGGTACAGGGGAATTCCGGTTAGATGGCAAAGCGGATGGAAAGTGCCGCCAGGTGCAAAAAACCTTCACGACTGGTGCGAAGTATACTTCGAAGGGACAGGATGGGTGCCGGTCGATGTATCTTACGGGTTGCAGTATTCTACAAATCAGAAAACCCGGGAGTTCTTTATTTCGGGTATTGATTCATACAGGTTAATAATTAATGACGGTATTGCCGGAAGGTTATTTCCTGAAAAGAAATTCCTCAGGAGTGAACCTTTCGATTTCCAGAGAGGGGAAGTGGAATGGAGAGGGGGGAACCTTTATTTTGACAAGTGGGATTATGACATGGAAATAATTTACAATTAATGAAAATAAGGACCGGAATAGGATTTAAGCTCATTTTCGCTGCATCAATAACATTGATTCTGGCAGTCGGATGCAAACAAAAACCTTTATCATTTAACAATTATAAGAGTGAAATTGATTCGATAGCTATCGTTTATGTGCCTGATCTGCGGACAGGAATTTTCGATGCTGAGATTATTTCAGCAGGTTCTGCCCTGGTTCTTANGGGTGAGACCAGTCTGCCTGAAGCAAAACAGGCACTCACCGGTATGCTGACAAAGGAAGGGGTTAATTTTATAGACAGTCTTAAGGTTCTTCCTGATATTTCAGAGATTCCTGAACCCTGGGGCCTTGTTAATGTCAGCGTATGCAACATACGGTTCATCTCATCATATGATGCGGAGATGGTCTCCCAGGCACTGATGGGAACTCCTGTTAAAATATTGAAGAAAGAAAATGGATGGTTACTTATTCAGACACCGGATTTATATCTGGGATGGGTCGACAGTGATGCAATTGCAGCTTTGAGTGTAATTGATCATGATATCTGGAAATCATCTTCAAGGTTATTTTATACCGGGAAGACAGGCGATATTTATACTGACCGGTCGATGGGTAAAGTTGTTTCAGATATTGTTGCCGGTTGTATTCTTGAGGTTACCGGAACTCAAAAAAACGGTTTTGAGGTGAAGCTGCCCGACGGACGTACCGGATATATTCCCGCAGAAAAGGCAATTCTTCTTGATCAGCTGTCAGTTAAGACATTTCTTAATCCCGCAAACCTTTTATCAACAGCAGAATCGTTTATGGGAATACCGTACCTTTGGGGAGGAACCTCATCAAAAGGATTTGACTGCAGCGGATTTGTCAAGACTATCTATTTTCTGAACGGAATAATACTTGAGAGGGATGCATCCCAGCAGTTCCAGATCGGAATGAGGTTAAGAAGAGGCTCCTTTCCCGATTCACTGAAAAAAGGTGATCTGCTGTTCTTTGGTTCTGCACGCAGGGGAAGGGCAAGAGCCACACATGTCGGGATGTATATCGGCGATACGGAATTCATTCACTGCTCAGGAATGGTGAGGATAAACAGCCTTGATTCCACAAGAGTTAATTTCAGCCGGTCACGGCGGGATTCTTTCCTGGGAGTAAGGAGAATTATCGGAGCTCCTTTTGGGAAAGGNATCCGACCTGTACTGGATCATGACTGGTATAATTAGCTAGTGTTGCAGGTTGCTTGTTTCTTATAGCTGGTTTTATAAGTTAAATGTTGAATCTCATGAATAAGAGGGAGTTTATTAAATACAGCAGTTATCTGATCGGTGGTACTTTTCTGGAAGGGCAGGTTGCAGCTGCAACGCCTGTTTTTATTGAAAAGAGGGGCAGAAAAAAAAGCAAAAGTAAACTTGAACTCAGGTTCACTCCATTTACACTGCAGCTTAAACATGCTTTCACTCTGTCGACCAGTTCAAGGACCACTACCCCGGTAATGCTAACTGAAATAGAGTATGATGGAATAACAGGGTATGGAGAGGCATCAATGCCTCCATATCTTGGAGAGAGCCATGAATCTGTCACAAAATTCCTTTCATTGTTAAATCTTTCACAGTTCACCGACCCTTTTCTGCTGGTGGATATACTTCAATACGTCGATGGGTTAATGCCGGGAAACTATGCTGCAAAGGCGTCGGTCGATATAGCTCTTCATGATCTTATCGGAAAGCTCGTGGGAGAACCATTTTACAGGCTCTTCGGCCTGAACCCGGCANTGGCACCTCTTACAAGTTTTACGATCGGGCTTGATACCCCTGAAATTATCAGGCAGAAAGTCGCTGAGGCTGAACCTTACAAGGTCCTGAAAGTTAAGCTTGGCAGGGATAATGACAGGGAAATGGTTGAGGTAATCAGATCGCTCACCGGTAAACCTCTGTGTGTGGATGCCAACCAGGGATGGAAGGACCGTTCGTACGCACTCGATATGGCCGGCTGGCTGAAGGAAAAAGGGGTTATTTTCCTTGAACAGCCGATGCCTAAGGAGATGAGGGATGATATAGCCTGGCTGACTCAGCAGAGTCCTCTGCCGGTGGTTGGTGATGAAGCAATTCAGAATGTTGCAGATCTTATAGACAACAGGGATGTATATTCAGGCATTAATATAAAGCTTATGAAATGCGGAGGATTGAATGCCGCGATGAAGATGATTAATGTTGCAAGGGCTTTCGGAATGAAGGTGATGATTGGATGCATGACTGAAACTTCCTGTGCCGTAACTGCGGCGGCACAGCTTTCTCCTCTGGTCGACTGGTGCGATCTTGATGGTAATCTTCTGATAAGCAATGACCCGTTCGAAGGGCTTAAAATAATTGATGGCAAAGTGTCAATCCCGGAAAAACCGGGTATCGGCGTAACAAAGAAATAATTAAAACATGAAAAACTGGTTTATCTGCTCGCTGCTGATGGTGTGCCTTACCGGCTCATCAATTGCTCAAAATAGATATTCAGAAAAGCTTGACACCGTTCTGCCGGTCCGCGGATTTTGCATTTCAGCTCCTCAGCCGGCGGTTCTTCCGGAGTTTATTAAATTCATTTCCGAAGAGCTGGCAACAAGGAAAGTCAACGTTCTTATCCTGAGGGTTGATTACAATTATCAGTACAAAAGCCACCCTGAGTTGAGCGATTCAATTGCACTTTCAGAAAAAGATGTAAAAAAGCTTGTTGACGTCTGCCGGAAATACAATATTAAGATAATCCCCCAGGTCAACCTGCTGGGGCATCAGTCGTGGGCAGGAACGGTTGGGAACCTGCTGAGGGTCTTTCCGGAATTCGATGAAACCCCNAATGTTAAGATGCCTGAAAAATATGTCTGGCCCAATGCCGACGGATTATATTGCAAAAGTTACTGTCCCCTTCATCCTGATGTTCATGATGTTGTTTTTACTCTTATCGATGAGATATGCGATGTTTTTGAAACAGATGCATTTCATGCAGGTATGGATGAGGTATTTTATATAGGTCAAAAAGAGTGTCCCAGATGTTCAGGAAGAGATCCTTCTGAGCTGTTTGCCGGTGAAGTGAGGACGATCCGTGATCACCTTGCCGGTGATGGCCGCAAATTATGGATCTGGGGTGACAGGCTGATCGACGGGAAGACCACAGGACTTGGTGAATGGGAGGCAAGTTACAACAATACATTCAGGGCAGTGGATATGATACCCAGGGATGTGGTTATCTGTGACTGGCATTATGAGCGCCCGGACCAGACACCGGTTTATTTCGCCATGAAAGGACTGAATGTTGTTACCTGTCCGTGGAGGATGCCCGATAACGCGGTGCTCCAGGTACAGGATATGATTAAATTCAGGGAGCACTCAACTCAGGAAATGAAAGAAAGATTTCTGGGAATTGTACAAACTGTATGGTCGGGCGCCGGGCAGTTTCTTGATAGTTTTTACGGAAGAAGAAAAGAAGAAGGAAAAAACACTCCTGTCAACTGTTTTAAAGCATTGTATGGTGAGATAATGAAACTGGATAAATAATATATCCCCTTATCTAATCCCTTAATTGATAATTATCTGAAACGTAACCGGGACCTGAAACCAGACACTT
>JGI20214J51650_10001678_pt1 | contig 14054 bp, 15 predicted proteins | sample WetSurMetagenome_FD_51650 | JGI IMG/M metagenome (IMG submission 51650) | reverse complement strand
GCCGTCAAAGCGTCCCAAACGCTCTAGGATGGACCAGGCTACCCTACTACCCCGTGCCATCATAGTTGGGGTGGGATGATAAAAATAGGTAGTGGTGGTAGCGTGCCATGACTTTTTCGCCTGCCTGATAGGGGCCATCCCCGGAAAGGCGACCCGTAACTTACCGTAGGTGAAGCGAAAATCTGGTCTAACAAAGAATCATTAGATCGGCAGCGCCTTCTTCTTCCCTTCCGACACAACCGTTCCCCGGAACTTCCCCTTGAGGATTGCGTTGGAGAGGTTCTTCGGCTCCCGCCCGTCCAGTACCACGAGAGGGATACCGCTCCGTTCAACAACGCGGGCGGCGACCATATCCAGCACGATGTTGGAACCGGCGCCGAGTGCGGATGCCCCGACAATCTCCAGGAGTTCCTTCGGTGTCATCTCGTCATAGCGGGTCGCTTCCGGGTCCTTCTTCGGGTCGGCAGAATAAATCCCGTCGACCGAGGTTGCATTGATGAAGACCGAAGCCCCCACCCGCTCGGCGAGGACTGCGGCAACCGCATCGGTCGTCTGGCCGGGAGTGATGCCGCCCATCACGACAATCTTGCCGCTCTCCGCAAATTTCTTGGCATCCGCATGGCTTTCGGCCACCTTCGGATAAGCGTCATCGCCAAGGGCCGCGATCAGCATCGTGGCATTCAGCCGGGTGATCAGGATCCCTACCTCATCAGACGTACCCTCGTCGATTCCCAGCTCGCGGGTGATACTGATGTAGCGCCGGGCTTCGCCCCCGCCACCGACAACAACAAAAAGGCGGACGTTCTTTGCGATCTTCTTCAGCACCGGAACATATTCACGGATGGTATGGTTTTCGAGGGACGGGATAAGGATGGACCCTCCCAGCGAGATGACGACCTTCTTCATTGCACTAGTTTTTGTACCGGATGCGCATATAGAGTTGCTGACCATGTTGTACTGCCCGAACTGCAAGAGCCGGGAGATCTTTCCGGTTGTCGGCGGCTACGCCGGCCAAATTTATCTCTGCAAGAAGTGCGGCTACCGCGGCTCGTTCGTACTCGAGATCGATGAAGCGGATGCAGCCCCGGAGACCGAAAAGGAAAGAAACGATCAGAAATAAGCGTAAGCTAAAAAACGGGGCGAAGTCAGGCCATGCACGAAGCACGCCAGTATACAAGAACGGAGAACACTACCACAACCTGTTCCCTCTGCAACCACCGCTGCGTGATCAAGGAGGGAAAACACGGGATCTGCGGTGTCCGGAAGAATGTAAACGGCACACTCTATGCCGAGACCTATGGGAAGATCAGCGCTGAGGCAGTCGATCCCATCGAGAAGAAACCTCTTTTCCATTACCTGCCCGGGACACTTTCCTATTCCCTCGGGGGAATAGGGTGCAATTTCCATTGTGAACACTGCCAGAACTGGCACATCTCCCGGGTTTCCCTTGAGGATGCCCGACAGAATACCCTGACACCTGAAGAAGGGGTTGAGCGGGCACTCCAGCGAGAATGCGCGAGCATATCGTGGACCTATAACGAACCGACGATATGGCATGAGTATACCCTGGACATGGGGACGCTGGCCCGGCACCATGGCCTCGGAACGGTCTATGTCACGAACGGCTATATCACCGAGGAGGCCCTCAGGGAGCTCTCGCCGATGCTCGGGGCATACCGGGTGGACCTCAAGGCATTCACCGATGATTTTTACCGGAAGATCTGCGGTGGGCGGCTGCAGCCGGTCCTCGACTCTGCGAAGCTTGCAAAGGAACTTGGCATGCACGTCGAGACGGTGACCCTTGTCATACCGGGCCTGAATGACAGCATGGAAGAGATGAACGGCCTGATCCGCTGGGTAATCGAGAACCTCGGCCCGGCAACGCCGATGCATTTCTCGGCATTCCACCCGGATTACAAGATGACAGACCGCGGCCCCACTCCTGTCGCGACCCTGGAAAAGATCTACCGGAGTGCACGGGAGCTCGGCCTGAAGTTCCCGTACGTCGGCAATGTCCCCACCAGCGGGTATGAGAACACCTACTGTCCCTCCTGCGGGACAACGCTTATCGAGCGCCAGGGATTTTCCAGCCGCTTCCGCGACCTTGATGGACGGCAGTGCGCGAAATGCGGGGAAAATGTCGAAATTGTACGGTAATGCCAGCTGAACCTGAACCGAAATTTGTCGTCGACCGGATGCTCGGGACGCTCACGCGTTACCTCAGGTTCATGGGGTACGATACGACAAGTGCCACCGGCCTGGAGGAAGGAAACCCCAAAGAGGATACCATCCTCCTCGATATGGCGGTTGGTGAGAACCGTTTCCTGCTGACAAAAGATGCCGAGCTTGCACGGCGGGGAGGCGATCGGGCGATCCTTATCGCACCCGATGAAGTCATTGCCCAGGTGCGGCAGCTGATTGACCGGGGCATTATCCGCCGCCGCCTGACCATGAGCCGGTGCTCGATCTGCAACACCCACCTCCGCGAAGCAAATACCTGCGAGATAGAACACGCCGATTACGCCCCGAAGGACTGGCGGAACCTCTCGTTCTTCTGGTGTTCGAGGTGTAAAAAGCTCTACTGGAACGGGTCGCACGGGAAGCAGCTGGAGAAACGGATAGAAGCACTCCGGGATTGAGGGGAGGTAAATACGGGGCCGCAGAAATGCGGTTGTTTCAAAGACCGGACTTACTCTTCGCCGGAGATCTCGTTGGTATAAAACAATGAATGACTGCGATTGAAAACGTTACAGCTCCCTGACCAGCGCTTCGTAAAAGGCATCCGATGCGTTCCGTTCGATCCAGGGGCGGTGCCCGCATTTTTCAAGGAGGATAAAGCGGAAATCCCCGCACTCCCGTGTGAGAGGGACCCTCACGCCTTCGGCCGGATGGGGATCACGGTCCCCGTGGATCGCGATGACCGGGCACTGTACGGATTTCGCCATCCCGAGTAGTGTGCGCTGCTTCCGCAGGTTCAGGGCCTCGTCCCAGACACCGTGGAAGACATCGTACTGGCAGTGGAACATCTCGTCCTCGATGGGGGCCGCATCAAAGGCATCTGCATGGGAGAGGAGGAGGCCGAGTCGCGCCAGCAGGAGGTTTTTGTCGCCGGATGAAGGTTTCTCCAGGTTACCGATCAGCTCCATGGCCTCAGAGCGTTCCGCCGGGGCAAGGCGGCTGAGCCGGGTTTTTGTGATGGATGAGCCATATTCCTCTTCAAACGGCGGGCTGCTGACGAGGATTAACTTCTTCACAAGAGCCGGGTACCGGGCGGCAACGATAAGGGAAAGCAAGGCCCCCCAGGAGAACCCGACCAGGGTAACCGGGACCTTCCCGTGTTCTGTCATCTCCGACCGGAGTTCCTGAACCTGGCCCTCCAGGGTCGTTTCGGTCTGGAAGGGTTCGAGCACCCCGGTCACTGCGGAAAGCTCACGGGCAACCGGTGCAACTTCTCCGGGTGCGCCCGGGCCTCCGTGAATGACGGCGACAGTATAAGGTCCGGGCCCCCATTTCCTTACCGGTCTCATACATCTTCCTTATCCCGGTCAGGATATAAATTGCCCCATGAGTAAAACATAGCGATAGGGAAAACAGGGTTTCGGTTTCAATGGTCAAGACTTCCTTTNGAAAATCGNCCATTCTTATATGATGAGGTTTCCGTTNTTCTCTTTCGAGAACGATGAACGCCGCCGCCCTCGAAGGGACGCCCCCGCGGCGGATGAGTGACCAAAAAAGAATACGCCGGAGAACCTCTGGCCCCGCCGTGCCTCGGAAAGGCCCTGAGGCGGGGGTTCCTCCAATCAGTCTTCCTTCCCTTCTGTCTTATCGTCAATCTACATTCTCTCAAAGAATTGATGAAGATACCCGGTAAAAGGGTTTGCAGGACTAGCTATTTTGTGCAGCTGGAAATCCCTGTTAAAAGAAAAAAAGTCCAAAGAACATGAAATTCAGGATCTCCCTTCTCTACCGCTCTCGCCCCTTCACCCGTGCCCGCTCCATCAGAGCGAGCAGGCCGGCCAGGATCTGGAGAGGCGTCGGTGGATTGCCGGGGATCTTCACATCCACCGGGAACACTGCGTCAGCCCCGCCGAGCACCCCATAAGTCCCTTTGAACATCCCGCCATCACAGGCGTCATCACCTACTGCAATCACAAATTTTGGGGACGGCATTGCTTCGTAGGTCTTCCGCGCAGCGACAGCCATATTATGGGTCACCGCGCCGGTCACCATCAGGACATCTGCATGACGCGGTGAAGCAACAAACGAGATCCCGAACCGTTCACAGTCGTAAAAGGGGCTGGTGAGGGCATTGATCTCGATCTCGGTCGCGTTATCACTGCCGGTGTCCAGTTCGCGGATGGCGAGGCTGTGCCCGAACACTGCATCAATCCCGGCCCGAAGCTCCCGGCCGCTCTTTTCTACCTCATCATCCGAAGGGGTTTCCCCTGGTATTTTTTTTCTCAGCAGGCAGGTTATCGCGTTTACCATGGTACCTCTACCTCACAGGTCCGTCCCCGCATACGACAGGTTCAGGCTCTTGTTGATCACCGGGAAATCTGCAAGGATGTTTCCCTGCACCGCATGCTCAATCACCTGCCAGTTACAGAACGAAGCGGTCCTGACTTTGTACCGCTCGATCTTCCCGCCCCGGATCCGGACCCAGCAGAGGTTCTGGCCCCGGGGCGATTCCACCAGGGAGAGGGCATACCCGTCTGCAACCGTTCCCCTGCCGCAGATCTCCCCTTCAGGGATCTCTTCGATCAGTTTCTCAATCATATCGACCGAGTCCATAATCTCCGCTGCCCGTACCGTGAAGCGGGAGAGCACGTCCCCGTCGCGGAGCACGTTGAGCGGCCGGGCATAGCGGTGGTAAATGCCGTAGGGATGATTGACCCGTACGTCGACTTTTCCCCCGGAAGCCCGTGCTGCCGGGCCGGTAATATTCAGCGGGCGGAGCAGGGGCTTATTGATAGTCCCCGTCGTTGCAAAACGGTCGATGACTGAAGTTGTCGAGAGAACGATCTTGAGACCAACCCGGTAACGGTTCCGGAAGACTTTCAGGAATTGCGCAAGCCCGGTAAGGAGACCCTTGTTGATGTCCCGCGACACGCCCCCGATACAGATGGTGTCCCGGAGGAAACGGGAGCCGGTCAGCGTGTCGTTCATGCGGGCGCATTCCTCGCGGAGCACCGAGAACTGGTTTGCCCCGAGCGGGAATGCCACATCGATCAGCATCCCGTTCTGGTCGTTGAGGTGGGAGGCGATCCGTTCCATCTCGAGCAGGATTGTACGGAGGTACCATGCCCTGTCCGGGATTTGGATCCCTGAGATCTTCTCCACTGCCCGGCAGAATGCCGTTGCATTCGCGGCAGACTCGTCCCCGCTCACCGCCTCGGCGATCCCCACGCAGTCGGCAGGCTGTCTGCCCTCGGCGAGTTTTTCGATCCCCCGGTGTTTGTAAAACATCCTGACCTCGAGGTTGAAGATCGTCTCCCCGATCACACTGAAGCGGAAATGCCCGGGCTCGATGATGCCGGCATGGACCGGGCCGACCGGCACCTGGTAAACCCCTTCACCGCTCACGACCCGGAAGGCATACTCGTCCCCCGGATCTATCCCATCCTTCACCGTTATCGGCCCGTTCCGGAAGGATTTTTGCAGGGGATGGAAATTATCAGGGTACTCTTCGTGGAGGAAGAGCCTCCGGGTATCAAACGCTCCGTCGAAGACGATGCCGAACCCGTCGGTACATTCCCGTTCAAACCATGATGCCGACGGGAACTGGCGGGCTACCGACGTTGTCTCCCGGTCTACATCGCGGACGAGGACGAGGATATGCTCCTTCTTCTCGAAGACGTAAAAGAGGGTTGATGGGGAACGGTCGGAGAAGTCTTCGCAGGCAAAGAGGCCGATCAGGACAAACTTCCTGAGCGCAAGCCCTTCAACCGATGCCATGAACTCGGGCTCGTCAGGCCGGACATAGAATTCCCTGTTACGGCCTGTGATAATCCGATTCGCCGGAACATCGCAAAGCACCTCATTGATCCATGCATCACCGCCTTCACGTTCAGCCATCAGAACATCAGCTCCTTTACGATCTGGTCAAAGAATGAGATCTCCCCCTGCGTGAAGATGACCCCGAGGCAGACAATGAGGGCCAGGAGGAAGATGACGGGGAGTTTCATGTTCAGGGGAGTCAGGTAGGGTTCAATATCTGCAGGAATCTCCGGATCGGACATGCGGGAGAATGAGGTGATGACAAAATATCCCAGGGCCGCAGCCGCGATAAACAGGAGGAGAAGCAGGAGGAAGAGCGCCGGCAGGGAGGCACTCCCCAGCTGGATAAGGATGAATACTTCCGAGAAGAAGAGCGGGAAGAAGGGCGTTCCGATGATGGCAAGCCCACCGATGATAATTCCCCATGCCGCGAGGGGCTGGTACCGGAAGACGTCACGGATGTCATCGACGGTATCCGTGGAGAGCCTGCTGCGGTACTGGCGGTGCAGGATGCCTGCCGAGAAGAAGAGCGAGGCCTTGGTGAGGGAATGGGCCATGATATGGAAGAGTACCCAGAAGATGGCGACGGGCGTGGAGAGTGCCATCCCGATCAGGAGGACACCCATGTTCTCGATACTCGAAAATGCAATCAGTTTCTTGAGGTTCTTCTGCGGGAGCATGGATACTGCGGCTATGCCGACGGTAAAGAACCCGAACAGGGCGATCATCGGTGAGACTATAACGACAGCGGAGGTCTGGTGAACGATCGCATAGACCCGGAGAATCCCGTAGATCCCGACGTTCAGGAGTACCGCGGAGAGGATGGCGCTGACTGCCGAGGGTGCTTTCGCATGGGCCTCCGGGAGCCAGGTATGGAACGGGAAGATCCCTGATTTCGCCGCATACCCGACGAAGACGAGCGCAAAGGCCGCCACCATCATACCGGGAGGGAATGCCCCGGCGTTCTGCATCAGGATCGTCCAGTTAAGGCTGCCGCTCCCGAGCGTGCTGCGGGAAATCTCGAAGAGGAAGATAAGGCCGACAAACGAGAAGAGCATGGAGGCACTGGCAATGAAGATGTACTTGATCGCCGCGTCGATGTTCTCGCGTGCCGAGAGAATGGCGACAAGCATTGCCGAGAGGATGGTGGTCAGCTCGGCGCAGATCCAGAAGAGGGCAAGGTTGTCGGAGAAGAATGCAAGGACGATAACAAAAAGGAGCATGCTCCATGAGGCATAGAAGAGTTTGAGACTCGCCTTTTCAAGCTCCCCGCTGCCCAGCAGGCTCTCAACGTACCCCCGTGCATAGACCGCTGCACAGGTGAAGATGACGGCGGCAAGGAGCGTCTCGTAGAGCCCGAAGTGGTCCATGAAAAAATACTGGCTGCCGATGAGGAACGAAGAGACCGGCACCGGCTGGAAGAGAAGAACGTACCCGGTCAGCAGCACGTACAGGAACCCCTGGAGGATACAGGCCGTGTTCATCCGCCCATGGGTGGTGCTGAACCCGATCAGGACCAGCGCAAGCAGGGCAATGATAACGAACGCCAGCAGGATCATGGACCCTCCCCCGGCCCTTCCCAGAGATGGAAGCGGTGCAAGCGTTTATGGTAGTCCTCGAGCGTTGAGTCGATCCCGATGGTCAGGATGGTGGTCAGCAGTACGAGAATGATCAGGTCGATTATGATAAGGAATTCAATAATGAACGGGAGCTCAGTGACGAAGATGCCGAAGAGCAGTACGCCGTTTTCCATGGACAGGAACCCGAGGACTTTGGTGATCGCCCGTTTGCGGCTGAGCATCACCATCATGCCCATCAGCATCAGCGAGATGCCCAGCACGGCCCCGAAAAAGAAGAGGTTGTCCCGGGCCGCCGTTCCCCTGAGGACGCGGGTCAGTGCATTATACACAACCAGCATCAGGGCCATCGAGATGATGAGCGATGATGTCGGGCTGATAAAATGGAATTCGATATCGCGTTTGATCCGGATCCTTTCCTGGACTGTTGCGATAAAATACGGAATAAGAATGACCTTGCTCACAAGGGTGACAGCCGCAATTGCGAGGAGGACCGGGTCGGATTCAAGGAAGTACAGCGCGAGCGCGATACCGGCAATCGTCAGGGACTGGAGTGCATACACCGACACGAGGGAGAGGAGGTTGCGGGTCGTTATAATATAGGCAGCGGTGATGATAACCCCGACAAACAGGATCTTGATCATGCCCGTCAGCACGGCCGTATCGATCATGCGAACACCTCGATGATGATGATCAGGACCGAGAAGAAGAAGGCCATCGCAAACAGGCTGGGGAGCTGGAAGAACCGCATCTTTGCCATAGAGGATTCGAAGAGCCCGATGATGCCGGCAAGGACCGAACTCTTGACGATAAAGAGGATCGTGGCAAGAATGATGCCGGTCAGGGAGATGGTCGTCGCCAGGCCGAACGGCAGGATAAGATTGACAAGGATTGCCATGAGGAGGGTCAGCTTGATCGCAGCCGAGAGTTCCATGAGGGCCAGGTTCGGGCCTGACTGCTCGAGGACCATGCCTTCGTGGATCATGGTCAGTTCCAGGTGGGTCTCGGGGTTGTCGACCGGTATCCGGGAGGTCTCGACAATGAGGATGATGAAGAGCGAGATCCCGATGAGGATCAGGATCGGCGTTGTTATGGTCCCGTTCGCTGCTGAAAAGGCAAACATATCGAAAAAGTTCAGGGTCTTGAAGACGAAGGCGAGTGCCGCAAGGACGATGATAGTGGTCGGCTCAATGATGGCGGAGATGCTCATCTCCCGGGAGCTGCCCATGCCGCCAAACGAGCTCCCGGCATCGAGACCCCCCAGTGCCATGAAGAATTTTGCAAGAGCGAGGAGGTAGAGGAAGAGGATGATATTGCCGATACCCCCCACCGGCCCGGGCACAAAGACCAGCGGGACGAACAGCGCAGCCACGAGCATTGCGGCGATGTTGACCAGGGGGGTGACCCGCATGATCCGGGATGCGCTGGAGGAATAGATGACCTCTTTTTTCAGGAGTTTTGCGAGTGTGTAATAGGTCTGGAAGACTGAGGGCCCGTGCCGCCCCTGCGTCCATGCCTTCACTTTTTTGATGATACTTACAAAGAGGGGTGCAACAGCCACGACGAGCAGGGTATTAATCACAAGGTAAAGCACAAAATCCCCGGTCATATCAGAACCACCCCAGGAAGAGGATGACAATGATGACGGTCACAAAGACGTACAGGAGATACGTGTCAAGGCACCCGTTCTGGAAACGGGAGATCCTTGCAGCCTTGTCAAGAGAGAAGCGGGCAACCGGCAGGTAAAGGTACTCCTCAAAGACCTTCATAAGACGGATCTCAGCCGTCCCTTCCCGGAAAATACTCTTTTTATCATCGAAGAATACCCGTTCATTCCTGATCCGTGTACGGTAAATCGCTGAGAAGATGATGTCGAGGGGCTCAGAGAACCCGTGCCCGGTATATTCGGTCGATGATCGCTGAGAGGGTGTTCCGCACCCCCAGGTGTCACTGATCCGGACAGGGCGGGGGGCGGCACCATGCAGGAAAACAAGCACCAGTGCGGCCATCACCACAAGGAGGGATCCGACCAGCAGCATATCCGGTACCGGGACGGTAAAGCCCGCAATCAGGAAGAGCTGGTAGGCATACAGGCCAAGGAAGATACAGGCAAGTGCGAGGAACGCGGGCCCGATGATCATGGCAGGAGGGACTTCCCGTGCCCTGGCACTGGCTTCCGAACGCGGGAGGGCGAGGAAGATCGACCCGAAGGCCTTGACAAAACATGCTGCTGAGAGTGCACTCGTAAGTGCAAAGAGGGCGAGGCAGACCAGCAGGAGGACCTTAAGGAGCGGGTCGACGACGGCGATGGAGCTGAACAAGGGGATAAAGATCAGGATCTCGCTTGCAAACCCGTTCAGCGGGGGGAGTGCGGCAATAGCAACGGAACCGGTGAGGAAGAGCGCTGAGGTCCAGGGCATCCGATGGGCAAGTCCCCCCATGCATTCGATATCCCGTGTCCCGGTGGCATGGACAACGGAGCCGGCACTCAGGAAGAGGAGGCTTTTGAAGAGGGCATGGTTGAGGGAGTGGAAGAGTGCCCCGAGCAGGGAGAGGGTGGCAAGGATGGGGAGAGCGGCAGCGGTGAAGATGACAAAAAGGCCGATCCCCATGAAAATGATCCCGATATTTTCGATACTTGAGTACGCAAGCATCGCTTTGATATCATGTTCCTTGAGAGCGTAGATCACGCCGAGGACTGCCGATACGGTGCCGGTAAGGAGAATGAGGACCCCCCACCAGATGTCCGGAGTGAAGACATCCAGGAGAAACCGAACCAGCCCGTATACCGCAATCTTCAGCATGACGCCGGACATGATGGCAGAGACCGGGGTCGGGCTGGCCGGGTGGGCGTACGGGAGCCACTTGTGGAACGGGATGATCCCGCCCTTGATGGAAAAACCAAGGAAGAGCGAGAGGAATGCAACGGTGCTCATAAGAGTTACCGGGACCCCGTGCACCGACAGCGAGAACGTGCCAGTCTGGAACGAGAGGGCGATGAGCCCGAAGAGCACAAAGAGGGTCGAGAGCTGGGTCATCACAAAATAGAAAAGTCCCGCTTTCCGTGTCTCCGGCCCGCGATAATCATACATCACGAGCAAAAAGGACCCGGCCGCCATCAGTTCCCAGAAGAAGAAGAAGGAGAGTGTATTGGCCGAAGCGACGACAAGGACCATGGCAAGAAGAAAAAGGCTGGTACAGCCGCACAGGAGGTTCCTGCGGTTCCCTCCCTCCAGGTGCTCATAATACTCTGTCGCATATACGCCGGCGCACCCGGATGCTGCTGCGATGATCAGGAGGAAAAAAGCAGCCAGGCGGTCGATTACGAACGAGAGGGAGAACGCACCAAACGGCTGCCATACCGTAAATGCAATGTTCCCGCCGCCGAGGAGGATGACGAGCGAGATAAGGCCAAGAAGTACCGCACCGAGGATCAGGCAAGCAAGCGACAGGATCCTGACCGCCCGTGTATCCCTTCGGTACAGGACCAGTGGGATGAAGAAGCCCGCTGCGAAAAGGGCGACCGCAAGATAAAAAAGTTCGTTGTACATCAGGCCAGCTCCGGAGCGTTTTTAAGGAATGCAGGAACAGGAGAAAAACTGCCCCTGTTTCCGGACCTGATGTTTTCTGGCGGGGTCAAAAGGTTGCTCATGCGGTGACCTGGGGTGGTTCATAACCCGGATCGCGTTTCATCGGGCAGACATCGATCCCCTTGAGTTCTCCCAGGCAGAACGCGAAGCGGTCGCGGATCGTTTTTGGCAGTCCGGTTTCCTGGATCGGGTAGAACCCGAGACTGCCATAGAAATCCATCAGTTCGATCTTCGAGTGCATGTAGAGGGTCTCGTTCCGGCCACATTCTTCGATAAGGAGCCGCATGACCGAGCGTGCAAATCCCTTGAGCCGGAATTCATCCAGCACATAGACACTGTCCACTTCGAGCCCGTCAGTATGGCGGGCACAGCGGGCAACGCCGATGAGCCNGGTCCCGGCAAATGCCGCAAAGAGACGGTCATGCTCCCGGTCTGCCTTCTGCTGGTGGTAGTAGATCCAGAGTTCGCGCTCTGCCCGTACCATTTCGGGTTCGGTCAGTTCCCGGACAACCACTTCGCCGGTGATCCCGGCTGCCGATGCAGCGGCACCGGGTGAAAAAAACGCCTTGCCGATCTCGTGGATAAAATGAGGCCGGAAGGTGATGAACCCCCCGCTCTCTTCGCCGGCAAGCGAATAGAGGGTGAGGAGTGTCTGGTCCTCGGTGACGGATTCCGCATCAGGATTTGCAGAGATGACCGGCATCCGACCCCCCTGTGCATGGATCCGGCNTTGCCGGATTATTTTCATTGCGTTTGCGCATGGTGGACCATCACGAAATCATCCGATTATGAAAACAATTCACAACGGTTATTCTTTCACCCATATATATCATTCTGGCGTTCCGGACAAAAATGGGGCGGATCCTGCAGCGAACTTACCGGAACATGCACAAAGATTCGGGGTCACGGACATAAAACTCTTTAAATTTCTGGTTAACTTCCCAAAACAATGCAAATCTTCGTTTTCAAGAGGATATGCGCGGCACACTCTGTTCGCCATCCGGCTGTCGGAATCACGATCCCCCGGACTCGTTTCGAAAAGGTTTTTTAACAGCCGGTTCCAGTGAGAGTTATGAGAGGGCGGGAGGGTGCAAACCAGCCTTTTCAAAGTGCAGGAGCGTGTTTTTACCATGATTGACAAGTTATTGCTCGGGAATTACCGGTTCAGGGAGACCGATTTTACCCCGAATATCGATTATTACCGGGAACTGGCATCGAGCCAGCACCCGGGTGTCCTCTGGATCGGCTGTTCCGATTCACGCCTCCAGACCGGCCATATAACCCAGGCGCGGGCAGGAGAGTTGTTCATCCAGCGCAATATCGGGAATATCGTCCCGATCCATGACTGGAACTTTGCGACCGTCCTCGAATATGCCGTGGTACACCTGAAGGTGAGCGATGTAGTCATCTGCGGGCACTCGAACTGCGGGGCAATCCGTGCCCTGGATAAGGAAAGTACTGATTCGTATATCCCCCTCTGGCTGAACAATGCCCGGGAAGCGAAGGTCCGGGTAGACAGCAAGATCAGCCCGCCGAAAACGGTCCTTGAGATGGATGAGCGTTACAAGATGATCGAACAGGAGAACGTCCGCCTCCAGATCGAACACCTCTTCACCTACCCGCTCCTGAAAAAGGCCGTGGACGAAAAAAGGATCGAAGTCCACGGCCTCTATTACGATCTCGGTACCGGTGAACTGAAAAGAATCACCTGAACTCAGAGTTCTTTTTCGATCTCTTTTTTTATCCGGTCGAGGGTAATCCGTCCGATGCGGGTGAGCCTGCCGTTCACGAGCACCATGGGGATCGGGGGATAGTCCCGTTCGATGATCGTACGGATATGATCCGGTACCATGTCATCGATCAGCGTCAGGGTGACGTGCACGCGATNGCCGTACAGTCCTTCAAGCACTTTTTTCAGTTCCCGGTACGCATCGTTCAGCTTGCCTGAAAGGTAACACCCGGACAACCCGCAGGTACGGTTCTCGTCGCAGGGAAACGGCGAACATTCTGAAGTTGCCAGACCAACAATTTCAACACTGACGGGAGAAGCCATATGCCAGTACTGTAGGGTGAAACAATATTTGAGCGTTCTTACCGGGATAATCCGGGAAAAATGGATTTTCTCCGGGTACGATCCCGGACCGATCAGCGGTCACAGGAATAAGATCGAAAAAGACGAGCTCCCCGGAATAGCAGTACCGGAAGACCGGATCCCGGAAAAAAGGTTTTGGAGCTGGCAGTTACATGAACCGTTCGAACCGGTCTTTCTGGGCTTTGCAGACGGGGCAGATCCCTGGCGGCTCATCCCGTGCGCAGAGATACCCGCATACTTTGCACCGCCAGACCGGGTAGGGGAGGACGGCCGCCGGATTCTGGGGGACTGCCGGGACGGTACGGACCGCCTGCTTCATCTGCCGTTCCGACCTGGGCGGTCGGCGTTCAGGCACGGGGGCGGCAAGTTTTGCTCCCCCTGCAATCGCTTCGCTCACGTAGAGAGCGCAATAACAGGCCCCGTACTGGTCGAGGTCCGGATCCCGGTAGTCGCACGGGCAGATGATATCAAGGTCCTCTGCACGTTTACCCGATGCGAGACGGCAGGGGCAGGAGCGGTAACCATAGCGCTGCTCATTTTTCATCAGGCCCCTGATAAGGTTCCTGGTAAATTCCCCGTCAGGGTTCAGGCGGTATCCTCCCTCCTCGGTCTCTTTTTTTATCTGAGCATAGGTACTGTCGATGGCAGCTTCAGTGATGAGGGGGGTGTTCATACACCGAGTGCCCCCCGTATTTCCTCTTCGCGGAAACCGATGATGCTCTTCTTGTTATCGATGACGAGTGTAGGAAATGATCCGGCGGGATTCCATTTCTCGACCTGCTCCATTGCTTCGTCCTG
>JGI20214J51650_10001676_pt1 | contig 14064 bp, 5 predicted proteins | sample WetSurMetagenome_FD_51650 | JGI IMG/M metagenome (IMG submission 51650) | reverse complement strand
GGCACCCAAGGCTCATCGGGCGCGCCTTGACTTACCTGGACAACGGTGCCGACTCGAAGACACTCGTGGTTTTTCTGCACGGTACGGGCGGGGACCACCGGCGATTCGAGCCGGTCCTCGACGTCCTGCCACAACGCGGCATCGCCCCGACGCTGGTGGGCTTCGAGGTCTCGGCCGCCTCCCGGCCAGCGCTCGGCATCGGGGACCATGGACGCATCCTCCGGGCCTTCCTCCAGGACCTGCACGCGAAACTGCGGCCCCGCCACACCATCCTCGTCGGCTTTTCCTGCGGCGGCGAAATGTGGCTCCGCCTGGCCGCGTCGGAGGAGGGGGTCGGCGTCCCCGTCTCCGGCCTGGTTGCCCTGGGTCCCAATGTTGAACTCTCCAACTGCTTTGTGACCGGCCGCTTCGCCGCCATGAACGCGAGCGACCCGGCGAGGGTCCTCTCTATCCTCAAGAGCCTGGGCAGCGACCTGGAGGGTCTCGATGACTGGCTCGCCCTTCAGGATTACATCGTCTCCTCTTTCACCAAGCTGGGCCCTGACCTGGCGGTGCTCGAGCGCTGGTCCTCGGACATCGTGGCCCCCTTCCAGGCGGAAGCCGACCCCCTCGCCCGCTGGTTCCGCTCCGCTTCCGAACGGATCCCCAACGTGCGGCTAGTCTTCAGCAGGACCGAGGCGGCCGAGGCCGAGGCGCTCCTGGCGCGCCATCTGGAGCACAACGTCCTCGGGCCGAACTTCTCGGAGGCCTCCGTGGCCGTCGAGCCGGTGCAGCACATGCGCCTCGGAGAGCCGGGGTTGATTCTGCGCGTCGTCCGGGAGGCGGTGGAAGCCCTCGGCGCAGGCGAGCCCGCCTCCGGCGCCCACGGCTCGGGGCAGGTCGAGAGAGAGGCCAACGCATGATCGCCTCGGGTACGCGACTGGGTCCCTACGAGATCCTCGCACCGCTGGGCGCGGGCGGCATGGGCGAGGTGTACCGGGCGAAGGACACGCGCCTGGGCCGCGACGTGGCGGTGAAGGTCCTCCCCGACGCCTTCGCGAAGGACCCCGACCGGCTGAACCGCTTCGAGCGCGAGGCCAAGGCCGTGGCCTCCCTCTCGCACCCCAACATCCTGGCCATCTTCGACTACGGGACCGGAACCGGCACCACCTACGCGGTGACGGAGCTCCTGGAAGGGATGACCCTCAGGGACCGGTTGGCAGCCGGCCCCATCCTCCCCAAGGAGGCAGTGGGTCTCGCCATCCAGATGACCAGGGGGCTCGCCGCCGCGCACGGGAAGGGGATCGTCCACCGGGACATCAAGCCCGAGAACCTCTTCCTGACCCGCGACGGCGTCCTCAAGATCCTGGACTTCGGGCTGTCGCGTTCGACGGCGCCCTCGAGCCACGAGGACGGACCGACGCAGTCCCACATGACGTCCCCCGGCACGATCATGGGCACGGTGGGCTACATGTCGCCCGAGCAGGTGCGGGGGCACAAGGCCGACCACCGGTCCGACCTCTTCTCGGCGGGAGCCATCCTCGCCGAGATGCTCACCGGACGCCGGCCCTTCCAGCGCGATTCCGCCGTCGAGACCATGAGCGCCATCCTCAAGGACGACCCGCTCAGGGGGAGCGCGGCGGGCCTGCCCGCGGCCCTCGACCGCATCGTCCGGCGCCTCCTCGAGAAGCGCCCCGAAGACCGCTTCCAGAGCGCCCTCGACGCGGCCTTCGCCCTGGAGGCGCTCTCGGGCCCATCGGCCGCGCCGGAGGAGGAGGGCGCGCCCCGCTCCATCGCCGTCCTGCCCTTCGCGGACATGAGCCCCGGGAAAGACCAGGACTACTTCTGCGAGGGGCTCGCCGAGGAGCTCATCCACGCCCTCACCAAGATTCCCGAGCTGCGCGTGGCCTCGCGCACGGCCTCCTTCCAGTTCCGGGCCCGCGCCGCCGACCTGGCCTCCATGGCCGAGCAGATGCACGTCACGACGGTGCTCGAGGGCAGCGTGCGGAAGGCGGGCGAGCGGTTGCGCGTCTCGGTCCAGCTCGTCAACGCCGCGGACGGCTTCCACCTCTGGTCCGAGCGCTACGACCGGGACATGAGCGACGTGTTCGCCATCCAGGACGACATCACCGAGCAGGTGGTCAAGGCGCTCCGGCTCGTGCTCACGGAGAAGGAGCGGTCGGCGATGGCCCGCCCCAAGACGAGCAGCGTGGAGGCCTACGACCTCTACCTCCGGGGACGGCACCTCTTCTACAAGGCGGGCCGGGAGGCGCAGCACGAGGCGATCAAGCTCTTCGAGCAGGCGGCCGCCATCGACCCCGGCTACGCCCCGGCCTACGCGGGCATGGCCGACGCGAGCTGCTTCCTCTACATGTTCCACCGGAGCCTCCCCGAGGACCGCGAGCGTGCCGAGTGGGCGAGCCTCAAGGCCCTCGAGCTCGCGCCGCACCTGGCCGAGTGCCACGCCTCGCGGGGCTTCGTCGCGAGTCTGAGCAAGCGCATGGACGAGGCCGAGCGGGAGTTCAAGACCTCCCTCGCCCTCGATCCCAGGCTCTTCGAGGCCAAGTACTTCTACGGCCGTGTGTGCATGGCGCAGGGCAGGGTCGAGGAGGCCTTGCGCCTCTGGGAGGAGGCCTGCGAGATCCGGCCCGAGGACTATGCGGTCCCCCTGCTCCTGACGGGCCAGTATCGCGGGCTGGGCCGGGAGGACGAGGCCCGCCGCGCGGCCCACCGGGGCATCGAGGCCGCCGAGGTCTACATGAAGGTCAACCCGGAGGACCCGCGCCCGCTCTACCTCGGGGCAGCGGGCCTGGTCATCCTCGGCGAGACGGAGAAAGGCCTCCAGTGGGCCGCCAGGGCGCACGACATGGCCCCCGACGACGACTCGGTCCTCTACAACCTGACGTGCGTCTACTCCGTCGGCGGACAGACTGAGAAGGCCTTGGACTGCCTGGAGCAGACCGTGCGCGCGGGCTTCACGGGCAGGGATTGGCTCGAACACGACGCCGACCTCGACGCCATCAGACACACGGAGCGGTTCAAGGCCATCCTGGCCGAGATGAGGACCGGATGATGGACGGGGTTCATCCTCCGCAGCAGTCACCAAACACAGGAGACCCGGCATGACCCTCGTTCCCGGTACTCGGCTCGGACCCTACGAGATCCTCGGACCCCTCGGCGCCGGAGGCATGGGGGAGGTCTACCGCGCGAAGGACACGCGCCTCGACCGCGACGTGGCGGTGAAGGTCCTGCCCGAGCAGCTCTCCACGAGCGCCGACTTCAAGCAGCGCTTCGAGCGCGAGGCCAAGGCCATCTCGAGCCTGAACCACCCGAACATCTGCCACCTCTACGACGTGGGTTCTCAGGACGGGATGGAGTACCTCGTGATGGAGCTCATGGAGGGCGAGACCCTCTCGGAACGCCTCAAGCGGGGCCCCATGACCACGGAGCAGGTGCGGCGGCACGGCATGGAGATCTCCGAGGCCCTGGACCGGGCGCACCGGCAGGGCATCGTGCACCGGGACCTCAAACCGGGGAACGTGATGATGACGCCCTCGGGCGCCAAGCTCATGGACTTCGGCCTCGCCAAGCCTGGCCAGCCGAGGAGCGGCACCTCGGGGCTCACCTCCCTGCCGACCCAGACCACGCCCCTCACCTCGGAGGGGACCCTCGTGGGCACCTTCCAGTACATGTCCCCCGAGCAGCTCGAGGGGAAGGACGCGGACGCCCGGAGCGACATCTTCGCCCTGGGGGCCGTGCTCTACGAGATGGCCACGGGCAAGCGGGCCTTCGAGGGGAAATCGCAGATCAGCGTGATGGCGGCCATCCTGGAGAAGGAACCGGTGCCCATGAGCGAGGTCCAGCCCATGGCGCCGCCGGCCCTGGAGCGCCTGGTCCAGACGTGCCTCCGGAAGGACCCCGAGGAGCGCCTCCAGTCGGCCCGGGACGTGAAGCTGCATCTGGAGTGGATCGGCGAGGCGGGCTCGCGCGCGGGCGTTCCCGCACCCGTGGTGGCCCGGCGCAAGGCCCGCTTCAGGCTCGCGTGGGTCCTCGCCGCGGCTGGGTTCCTCCTCGCGGCGGTCTCGGTCTTCGCCTACCTGCGGGTCGCCTCGGTCCACCCGAGGACCGTGCGCTCCTACGTCCTGCCTCCCGAGAAGACGAGCTTCGCCTTCGACGCCGCCACGGGCGGTCCCGAGCTCTCGCCGGACGGTACCCGCATCGTCTTCTCCGCCATCGACTCCACGGGCAAGAAGATGCTCTGGGTCAGACCCCTCGACTCGCTCACGTCCCAGCCGCTGGAAGGCACGGAGGACGCCTCCTTCCCGTTCTGGTCTCCCGACAGCCGGTTCGTGGGCTTCTTCGCGCCGGGCAAGCTGAAGAAGATCGACACCGCGGGCGGGCCGCCCCAGTCGCTCTGCACCGTCTCCGCGGGACGGGGCGGCACCTGGAACGCCAAGGGCGTCATCCTCTTCACGCCCGACGTCTTCGGCGGGATCCAGAAGGTCCCCTCCGCGGGCGGCGCACCGACCGATCTGCTCGGCCTCGACAAGGAGAAGCAGCAGACGAGCCTCCGCTGGCCCGCCTTCCTGCCCGATGGCCGCCATTTCCTCTACTGGGGGGGCAACCCCACCGCCACCGTCCAGGACACCAACGGCATCTTCGTCGGCTCCCTGGACGACAAGACGCCGAAGTTCCTCTGCCAGGCGGACAGCGATGCGGCGTATGCGCCGCCGGGGTACCTGCTCTACCTGCGCGACCGCAGCCTCATGGCCCAGCCCTTCGACGCGGGGAGCCAGAAGCTCACCGGCGAGGCCTTCCCCGTGGCCGAGGAGGTGGCCAACAGGATGAGCTTCCGTCTGGGTTGCTTCTCCGTCTCCAGCGATGGCACCCTCGTCTACCAGACGGGCGAGAACGTGCGCGTCCAGCCCGTGTGGCTGAACGCCGCGGGGGGTGAGGCCGGGACGGTCGGCGAGCTGGCCAGCATCATCGCGGTCCGCTTCTCGCCCGACGGCAAGCGATTGGCGGAGGAGATCCAGGAGCCCCGGACCAAGGCCATCGACCTCTGGCTCCTCGACCTGGACCGGAACGTGAAGACCCGCTTCACCTTCGATGCGGCGCCCCACTTCTTCCCCGTGTGGTCGCCCGACGCCGCCAACATCGCCTACTCCTCCTCGGTGAAGGGGCACTTCGACCTCTACACCAAGAGCGCCTCGGGAGCGGGCGAGGCCTCGATGCTGCTCTCGTCGGACGGCGACAAGTACGTCAGCGACTGGTCCCGCGACGGCCGCTACCTCGCCTTCACCCAGGTGGACTCCAAGTCGAAGACGCTCGGGGACATCTTCGTCCTGCCCCTCTTCGGTGACCGGAAGCCCTTCGCCTTTCTCCAGACCACCTTCAACGAGGGGAACGCGGTCTTCTCGCCCGACGGGCGCTGGGTCGCCTACCAGTCCAACGAGTCGGGAAAGGCGGAGGTCTACATCATGCCCTTCCCCCAGCCCGGGGGGAAATGGCAGGTCTCCCAGGGTGGCGGCCTGAATCCGAAGTGGCGTCCCGACGGCCAGGCGGTCTACTACAGGACGCCGGACGACAAACTCATGGAGGCCCCCATCTCCGCCAAAGGTGCGGCGCTCGAGGTGGGGACGCCCAAGCAGATCGCCAAGGTGGCCTTCGCCGAGCTCGGCGGCACGGGTTGGGTCTACGACGTGGCGCCCAAGGACGGCCGCTTCATCTTCCTCAGGCCCGAGCAGGCCGCCTCCACGCCCGTCACGCTCGTCACCCACTGGGCCGAGGGGATCAAGAGGTAAGGCGGAATTCGGAAGGCGGAAGGCGGAAGGCATGCTGAGAGAGACAGGACGCGCCACTGGGAGGAACCAGCGATGAGCCTTGAAAGCGGCACCCGACTGGGCCCCTATGAGATCCTCGCCCCGATCGGTGAAGGGGGCATGGGCGAGGTCTACCGCGCCCGGGACTCCAGGCTGGGCCGCGAGGTGGCGGTCAAGGTGCTTCCCCAGCACCTCTCCGCGAGCCCCGACATCCGGGCCCGCTTCGAGCGGGAGGCCAAATCCATCTCGAGCCTCAACCACCCGAACATCTGCTCGCTCTTCGACGTGGGACACGAGGGCGACGTGGAGTACCTCGTGATGGAGCTTGTCCAGGGCGAGACCCTGGCGGCCAGACTCGCCAAGGGCCCCATGCCCCTCGCTGGCCTGCTCCAGACGGGCATAGAGATCGCCGATGCCCTGGACTGCGCCCACAGGCAGGGTATCGTCCACCGGGACCTGAAGCCCGCCAACATCATGATGACGAAGTCGGGCGTCAAGCTGCTGGACTTCGGCCTCGCCAAGCACCGCGAGGCGGTGGTCCAGAACGAGATCTCCCACCTCACCTCCATGCCCACCGAAGGATCGCCGGCGCGCGCCCTCACCGAACAGGGCACCATCATGGGGACCTTCCAGTACATGGCCCCCGAGCAGCTCGAGGGCGGCGAGGCCGACGCCCGGGCGGACATCTTCGCCTTCGGCTGCGTCCTCTACGAGATGGCCACGGGAGCGAAAGCCTTCTCGGGGAAGAGCCGGGCCTCGCTCATCGGCGCGATCCTCAGGGACGCGCCCCCCGCCATCTCGTCCATCCAGCCCATGACGCCGCCCGCCCTGGACCGGCTGGTCCAGACGTGCATGGCCAAAGACCCCGAAGACCGTTTCCAGACGGCCCACGACGTCAAGCTCCAGCTCCAGTGGATCGTCGAGGGCGGCTCACAGGCCGGCGCCCCCGCGGTGGTGGTGCACCGGAGGAAGAGCCGGGAGAAGCTCGCCTGGGGGCTCGCCGGCGCCTCCCTGGCCGTGGCCGCCGCCCTCGGCGTCGGCTTCACGCTCCGGGCACCCAAGGCCGAGAGCCCCGTCCGCTTCCAGTTCGTCCTGCCCCCGGGGATGTCCGTCGTGCAGGCACCGCGCATCTCTCCGGACGGCAAGAACCTCGCCTTCTCCGCCGTGGGCGCGGACGGGAAGAACCAGATCTGGATCCGGCCCCTCGAGGCGCTCGAGCCCAGGCCCATCCCGGGAACCGAGGGCGCGACGTTCCGCCCCTTCTGGGCGCCCGACAGCCGCCACATCGGATTCATCGCGGGCGGGAAGCTGAAGAAGGTGGACATCTCCGGGGCGCCGCCCCAGACCATCTGCGACGCCCCCACGGGCGCGGACGGCGCCTGGGGCAAGAACGGGGTCATCCTCTTCGACGGGCAGGCGAGCGACCCCATCCGCAAGGTCGCGGCCTCGGGCGGGATACCGCAGGAGGCGGCCCATCAGGATGACGGAACGAGCCTGGGGTGGCCCTGCTTCCTGCCCGACGGGCGGCACTTCCTCTACTTCCAGTTCGGCGGAGGCAAGGGCGGGGCCGTCATGATCGGGGACCTGGACTCGAAGGAGAAGCCGAGGAAGCTCCTCGACTCCGATTCGCTGGCCTACTATGCCCCGCCGGGGAACCTGCTCTACGTCAAGGAGGGCACGCTCGTGGCCCAGCCCTTCAAGGCGTCCTCGCTCAGAGTGACGGGGGAACCGGTCCCCCTGGCGGAGAACATGGGCGCCCAGGGGAACGGGCTCGCCGACTTCTCCGTCTCCGAGGACGGCGTCCTGGTCTATCGAGCCGGGCTGTCCACCGACGACCGTCTCGTCTGGATGGACCGGAGCGGGAAAGAGCTCTCCGAGGTGGGCGGGGCGGGCCACTACGGGACCACGGCCCTTTCGCCCGACGGGACGCGCCTGGCCATGGACATTAAGGACGCCCGCTCGAGCAACTTCGACATCTGGGTCCGGGACCTCGCGCGGGGAGCGACCTCCCGGCTCACCTTCGACGCGGTGGACAGCCGCTGCCCGGTCTGGTCGCCCGACGGCAGGCACATCGTCTTCGACGCGAACCGTGCGGGCTCGCCCAGCCTCAAGGAGAAGGACGCCTCGGGGACGGGCCCCGCCCGGGAGATCTGGTCCTGCGGCGACGCGCTCATCGCCAACGACTGGTCGAGGGACGGGCGTTTCATCGCGGTGGACCGCCTCACGAAGAACGACTCCTGGGACATCTGGGCCGTGCCCACCGACGGGACGGGCAAACCCTTCGCCGTCATCACGGGCCAGTTCACGGAGATCCTCCCGGTCTTCTCCCCCGAAGCGCGCTACATCGCCTACATGTCCAACGAGACGGGGCGCTTCGAGATCTACGTCCAGCAGTTCCCGGGGCCGGGAGGCAAGTGGCAGGTCTCGGCCAACGGCGGTCGCGAGCCCCACTGGAGCGCCGACGGAAAGACCATCTACTTCCAGAGCCTCGACTCGAAGATCATGTCGGTCTCCGTGGACGCGGGCGCCACCTTCGCGGCCCAGGTCCCGGAGCCCCTGTTCTCCGCGCCGATCCTCCCCGGACAGCGCCGCAACAGCTTCCTCGTCACGAAGGACGGCCAGCGGTTCCTCATCCTCGCCCCCGTGGGGAGAGAGAGCCTCGCGCCCATGGTCCTCATCCTCCATTGGCCCTCGGCCCTGAAGAGCTGAGATGCCCCTCGCCCGGGGAACCAGGCTCGGCCCCTACGAGATCCTTTCGCCCCTGGGGGCGGGTGGCATGGGCGAGGTCTACAGGGCGAGAGATACGCGCCTCGACCGCGACATTGCGTTCAAGGTGCTGCCGGCCGAGATGGCCGGCGATCGCGACCGCCTCGAGCGCTTCCGGCGCGAGGCGAAGGCGCTCGCGGCACTCGACCATCCCGGAGTCGTGAGCGTCTACTCCGTGGAGGAGGCCGACGGCGTTCATTTCCTCACCATGCAGCTCGTCGAGGGTCAGCCGCTCGATCGGTTGATCCCCTCCGCTGGCATGCCTGTCGATCGCATCCTCGCAATCGCCTCGGGCCTCGCTGACGCGCTCGTGGCCGCGCATGCGCGCGGCATCGTCCACCGCGACCTCAAGCCCGCCAACGTCATGATCACCGCCGATGGGCGCGTCAAGGTGCTCGACTTCGGGCTCGCGAAGTTCGCGGAGCCCGACCCCTCGGGCGCCCCGACCGTCACTCACGTGCTGACCAAGAGCGGCATCGTCATGGGCACGGTGCCCTACATGTCGCCTGAGCAGGTTTCGGGCCGTCCGGTGGACCAGCGAAGCGACATCTTCTCCTTCGGCGTGACCCTCTACGAGATGGTGGCCGGCCGGCGGCCGTTCCAGGCGGCTTCGTCCGCCGAGCTCGCCTCTCAGATCTTGCGCGACACGCCGCGCCCGCTCGCCGAGCTGCGCGGCAGTCTCCCGGCAGGCCTCGATGCGCTGGTCGAGCGGTGTCTGGAGAAACGCGCCGAGGACCGCTTCGCGAGCGCCGGCGAGCTCGCAGGTGCGCTGCAGGCGGTACGGCGCCGCCTGCAGCCCCGCACCGGTGTGCCCGCCGAGACGGCGGCCGCACCGTCCGGCAACGACCGCTCGATCGTGGTCGTGCCCTTCGCCAACTCGAGCGCAGATCCCGAGAATGAGTTCTTCTCCGACGGCCTCACCGAGGAGATCATCTCCGACCTCTCGAAGATCACGGCATTGCGCGTGATCTCGCGCACCTCGTCGATGCAGCTCAAGGGCGCGCGCAAGGACCTGCGCACGATTGCCCGCGAGCTGGGAGTGCGCTACGTGCTCGAGGGCAGCGTTCGCAAAGCGGGCAGCAGCCTGCGCATCACCGCGCAGCTCGCGGACGCGAGTGCCGACGCGAGCATGTGGTCGGAGAAGTACACCGGCACGCTCGACGACGTCTTCGAGGTGCAGGAGCGGGTGTCGCGCGAGATCGTGCGCGCGCTCGACATCACCCTCACCTCGGACGAGCACCGCCGGCTCGCCGAGCGGCCGATCGCCAACGCTCGCGCCTTCGAGCTGTTCCTCCAGGCGAGGACCGAGCTGCGACGCTACTCGCCAGGGCGCGCCGAGGCGCTGCTGCGCGAGGCGGTGCGCATCGAGGGTGCCAGCCCGACGCTCGCGAGTCAGCTCATCTGGGTGAAGGTGATGCGGGTGCGGGCCGGGATGAGCGCTGACCGCTCGCTGCTCGACGAGGCGGAGCGCGAGGCCCGCGAGCTGCTCGAACGCGTACCGGAGGCGGGCTTCGGCCACTCGCTGCTCGGCCAGATCGAATACGAGCGGGGCCTCCTGGTGGAGGCCGTTCGCCACTTCAAGGTCGCCCTCGCGCGCGAGCCCAACGACTCCGACACGCTGGTCTACCTAGGCATGGCCTATGTCGCAGCCGCCCGCTACGGGGAGGCGTTCGCGACCGTGCGCCGCATGGTCGCGTGCGACCCGCTGTCGCCGCTTTCGTGGCTGAGCGCCGGCACAGCGCCGTCGTTCGAAGGTCGGCCCGCAGAGGGAATCCCGGACCTCGAGCACGCGCTCGAGCTCGATCCCAACAACCTCATGGTGCACTGGGGCAGCGGTTACGTGTACGCCCAGTTGGGTCGGCTCGACGACGCGCGGCGGCACGCGCGGGCGCTCGAGGCGATCCTCCCCGAGGGGCCATACACCCGCCAGGCGCTCTCGCTGATCGACGGCCTCGAGGGGCGGACAGAGGATGCGCTCGCCCGCATCGCCGGCATCGACCCGGCGCCGCTCGACGCCCACCACCGTTTCCACCTCGCCGAGTCGTTCGTCGTCGCCGGAGAGCACGAGCGTGGTTTCGACCTGCTCGAGCAGTCGGTGACAGGGTTCTACCCGTACCCGTACCTTTCCGAGCACTGCCGCTTCCTCGACCCGGTACGCGGCACCGCCCGCTTCTCCGCGTACCTCGAGACCGCGCGGCGATGTGCGGAGGCGTTCAGGGAGCACGAGCCGTGACGCTGGCAACGGGAACCCGGCTCGGCCCCTACGAGATCCTTTCGCCCCTGGGGGCGGGTGGCATGGGCGAGGTCTACAGGGCGAGGGACACGAGGCTCGGCAGAGATGTGGCGGTCAAGGTTCTTCCGGCGCACCTCTCGTCGAGCCCGGAGGGACGAGCGCGCTTCGAGCGCGAGGCCAAAGCCATCTCGAGCCTGAACCACCCCCACATCTGTTCCCTGTTCGACGTCGGTCACGAGGGCGGCGTGGAGTACCTGGTGATGGAGCTCGTGGAAGGGCAGACCCTGGCCGCGCGCCTGGCCAAGGGGCCGCTGCCGCTCCCTGCCCTCCTCCAGGCCGGCGTCGAGATCTCCGCCGCCCTCGACCGCGCGCACAGGCAGGGGATCGTCCACCGGGACCTGAAACCCGCCAACATCATGATGACGAAATCGGGGGTCAAGCTCCTGGATTTCGGCCTCGCGAAACACCGCGAGGAGATGGTTCAAGAGGAGGTCCTGGACCTCACCTCGATGCCCACGAAGCCGGCACCCGCCCGCCCGCTGACCGAGCAGGGAGCCATCCTCGGAACCTTCCAGTACATGGCGCCCGAACAGCTCGAGGGAGGAGAGGCAGACGCCCGATCGGACCTCTTCTCGTTCGGGTGCGTCCTCTACGAGATGGCCACGGGGAGGCGGGCCTTCTCGGGCAAGAGCCGGGCCTCCCTGGCGGGCGCCATCCTCCGGGACGTGCCCGAGCCCCTTGCCCTGTCCGATGGGGCGGTGCCTCCCGCGCTCGATCACCTCGTGCAGGCGTGTCTGGCCAAGGATCCCGAGGAGCGGGTCCAGACCGCTCACGACGTGGGGCTCCAGCTTCAGTGGATCGCCGGAACCCTTTCTCAGCCGTCCGCTCCCGCGGCCGGCTTCCGGGCGAAGAGGTTCAGAGAGAGCATCGCCTGGTCGGTGGCGGGGCTGTCGATCCTGGCCGGCGCCGCCGCGGCCTTCCTCGGCCACGGGCCGGGTGCCCCTCATGAGAGGCTCCGCTTCGCGGTCATGACCCCGCCGGGCCAGGGCATCATGGGGTCCGCCCAGCTCTCTCCTGACGGGAGGCGGCTCCTCCTGCTACTCGTGGACGAATCCGGGAGGATCTCGGCGGCCGTGCGTCCGCTCGACGGCCTCGAGGTGAAGCGCGTCCGCGGGGCCGAGAACGTCCTCGGCGCGTTCTGGTCCCCGGACGGGCGAGAGATCGCGTTCTTCTCGGAGGGGAAGCTGAGGCGTGTCGCCGTGGACGGCGGCGCCGTCCAGACGATCTGCGAGAGCAAGGGAGCCTTCTCGGGAGCGTGGAGCCCCCGCGGGACGATCCTCTTCGGGGAGCAGTTGGGCGGCCCGCTCCTGGCCGTCTCCGCGACGGGGGGCACGCCCCGGCCGGTGACGACGCTCGATGCGGCCTGGGGCGACACGTTGCACGCGCACCCCGCCTTCCTCCCCGATGGAACCCACTTCCTCTTCGTGGCGCCCAACGTCGATCCGGCGAAATCCTCCGTGATGCTCGCCTCGCTCGATTCGAAAGAGGCCCGGCGTCTCTTCCATGCGGACACCTCCGCCGTCTACTCGGCGGAAGGCTATCTGCTCTTCGGACGAGATGACGCCGTCCTCGCGTGGAGGTTCGACCCGAGCCGGCTCAAGCTGATCGGCGATCCCGTCCCCGCGTTCCAGGGGGTGCACTGGCTGAGCGCCGACAACTATCTCGGGCTCAGCGCGGCCGGGGACCGCGTCGTCTACCTGTCGTGGTCCCTGAACCGCAGGCTGGTCTGGGTGGATCGCGCGGGAAAGGAGCTCGGCACCTTGGGGGAAGCTGGCGGCTACACCGACGTGCGGATCTCCCCGGACGGGCGAAGGGTCGCGGTCTCGGCGAGGGACCCGTCGCGGGGGCGTAACTTGGACGTGTGGGTGCTGGACGCCTCCCGGGGGACCGGCACGCGGATCACCGCGGACCGGAACGACGAATTCGCCCCCGCGTGGTTCCCGGGAGGGGACCGCCTGATCTACGTCTCCGACCGGTACTACTACTACGACCTCTTCGAGCGTCCCGCCAGCGGAGGGCCGGAGAGGACGCTCGTGCGGACCCGGCGCGACAAGCTCCTCCCGAGCGTCTTCCCGGACGGTCAGCACGTCCTCGCCGACAGCCCGCGCTACGCGGGCCAGCACACGCTGGCCCTCTTCGACCTGGCGGCGGAAGGCGAGCCCAGGTCCCTGAGCGGGGATTCGCCCTTCTCCGAGCAGCACCCCGCGCTCTCTTCCGATGGGCGGTGGATCGCCTTCGACTCGGACGAGCCGGGACAGAGGCAGGTTTTCATCAGGCCATTTCCCGAAGGTCCCAAGCGCCAGGTATCGGTCGGAGGGGGTCAGATGCCCGTCTGGAGCCGGAGCGGTTCGGAGCTCTTCTACCTGGCTCCCGACGGGATGCTGAAGAGCGTCGCGCTCCGTTTTGGAGGCGTCGGGCCGGACATATCGGAGCCGCGCGCCCTCTTCCTCCTCCTGCTCGGGGTCAGCGGGGAACTCCCGTGGCAGATCCACCCCTACGACGTCTCTCCGGACGGCCAGCGGTTCCTGGTGACCCGCGGGTCCCCCGGAGCCGAGCCCGATGGAGCGGTGGTCGTGACCGACTGGACCTCAGTGCTGAAAGGGACGCCATGACCCTGGCCGCCGGGACGAAACTCGGTCCCTACGAGATCGTCGGCCCCATAGGCGCTGGCGGGATGGGGGAGGTATACAGGGCACGGGACACGAGGCTCAATCGTGACGTGGCGATCAAGGTGCTGCCGCCGGCCTTCGTCTCGGATCCGGAGCGTCTGGTACGGTTCCGCCGCGAAGCGCAAACCCTCGCTTCGCTGAACCACCCCAGCATCGCGGCCATCTATGGCCTGGAGGAGGCGGACGGGACCATCGCCCTGGCGCTGGAGCTCGTGGAGGGGGAGGACCTCGAGACCCGGCTCCGGCGGGGCCCCATCCCACCCGCCGAGGCCGTCGCCATCGCGGAGCAGATCGCCCAGGCTCTGGAGGCCGCGCACGAGAAGGGGATCGTCCACCGCGACCTCAAACCGGCCAACGTGAAGGTGCGCCCGGACGGGACTGCCAAGGTCCTCGACTTCGGTCTCGCGAAGGCACAGGCGGAGGAGGCCCCCGCCGGGCCTCTGAACGAGTCTCCGACCCTCCCCGCGCCGGTGACGGTGGTCGGAGCGGTGCTCGGCACCGCGGCCTACATGTCTCCTGAGCAGGCCCGGGGAAA
>JGI20214J51650_10001675_pt1 | contig 14070 bp, 11 predicted proteins | sample WetSurMetagenome_FD_51650 | JGI IMG/M metagenome (IMG submission 51650) | reverse complement strand
TGTGGGGCATCGCCTCCCGAATTTTCGTCAGGATCCGGACCAGTCTCGGCTGGGGCACAATGAGAGCATCCCCGTCGGTCAAGAATACCCGCCGAAGAAAAGAGAGGTTTTCAGCCGCATAGCGGATGTCCGCATCAATAATGGCTTGATCCTTGATGCGGAAACGCTGCCCTTTGTAGGTTCCACAAAAGGTGCACCGGTTGTGAGAACAGCCTACCGTAACCTGAAGCAAAACACTGTCAGCCTCGCTGGGGGGGCGAATAATCACTCCCTCGTAATGCATTCCATCCATTGCCGTGTTGGTCCTCCCGGTCCTCATGTTTTCATGAAATAAGTTTGTAAAATAACCTGTTCTCAACGGATGGAGTATAGTAAAAGCTGAATCGTAAACGAGAAATTCCGAGGTTACTGCCAAATGACAAGAATTCTCCCGGAACTTCCCGCTGGTGCAAAATGCACTCGCTGCCGCTCCCGAGGCACCATCCGTCTGCCCCAGCATCACAGCATCTTTTGCTCGCAGTGTTTTTTGAGTTTCTTCAGGACTGCAGTCATGCGAGCCATAAAGACCTTCGGGTTGGCCGCAGACACCCCGGTCCTCGTGGCCGTCTCCGGCGGGAAGGATTCTTTGGCCCTATGGGATGTTTTGCATGCGCTGGGATACGCGACCAAAGGTCTTCACCTTGATCTGGGAATTGATGGTTTTTCGGAAGCCTCGATCGAGGCGATCAGGAGCTTTGCCCGGGAGAGGAGCTTGCCGTGGGCCTCTTACTCTCTTAAAGAGACGTTCGGATACGATCTTTATGAAGTCAGAAGAGCCACTCGCCGCAAGATGTGCTCCATCTGCGGCCTTATTAAGCGCCAACTGTTGAATCGCTTGACCATTCGCGAAGGTTTTGGCACCCTCGCCGTGGGGCATAACCTGGATGATGAGGCGGGGCGTCTTTTAGGAAATATGGTTCGCCACCGGAATCAATATCTGAAAAAGCAGTCTCCTTTCTTGCCGTCCACTCATCCCCGACTGCCCGCAAAGCTAAAACCGTTGTACCGTCTGGAAGCCTCAGAGATCCTGACTTATTGCAGCCTGAAAGGCATCCGGTATGTTGCCTTCCGATGCCCTCTTTCGCGCAAGGCCACAAGTCATTTCTTCAAGGAGGCCCTCGATCTGCTCGAAAGCAGGATGCCCGCGACCAAGCGTGACTTCCTCTTCACTTATCTCGATCGCAACCACGCCCGTCAGGAGCAACAACCCTTTTTGACGTGTACCCGCTGCGGTGAACCCGCTTACGCTGAAATTTGCAGCGTGTGCAATCTGTTGGCAAAAGTCGAAGGCAGCCGGCTGTCCGTATCGACCGGACCTCTCAGCGGGAACACCGGCCACCACCACTGATGACCGGCCACTGATCGCTAATACAAAGGATATTCCCAAAAATCCATTACATCCCCACCATCGCCCGAACCATCGCCGCAAGCTTTTCCCGTGTAACTGAAGGCCATCGCTACGGTATTTGGAGGAAACGCAAGAGTTTTATTGAACTCGATAGAATTGTCAAAAATAGCATTCAGGTTGCCGACGCTCGTCAGGGGGATCATCTCCAAAACCTTGCCTTCGGCATCCAGGGCAACCAGGTCCAGATGAAAATAGCGTATGATATAGTAACTGTAGGTGATCCGCTCATCGAATCGGAGCCTTCCGGAAATACTGGACTGACCCTGATTCCTGACTAATTTGTAGGCGAGATCGAAGTCCCCGTTATCATAGGTGCTGGAATAGTCCCCGGACTGAGGAAGAGCGATCCGTTTGGCTTCCGGCACGGTGTGCCCTCTCGGGTTAAACGACAGACTCTGGCAACCAACCGTGAAGGCCATGACCAGGACTATGCCGACCACTCTGCGACACCACCGGACCAGGAGTCTTAATGAAGCTTCCATCGTTTCCTCCGCGGCTTCAGTTTCGTGATTTAAAGTCTTTCTTTCAACCAACTACGGCAGCATATCACGGAATCTATTGCGAGGGGAGATGCAAGATTCCAGGATTCCCGAATTCAACCCACGCTGAAGGGCCAGTCGGATAGAAGCCGTACGAGGAGTGCAGGGAGGGTATCCAATGCTCGTTGAGCCGCTTCGCTGAGCCCCTCGCCGTGGTCAAAATCCACTCCCGGGGCAGTGAGCAGCCAAGCCGGCGGGGTCTTGTCATAAAGCAGACGAGCGTAGGTTAGAACAACGGCAGGACCGACATGATGTCCTAGACTCTGGGAGCACTCGTCGCTGCCGAGCCACTGGATCTGCAGGTCCATTTCCCCTTCTTCGGCGGCCGCGACCCGCGTATCCACGAACACCACTGCCGCCACGCCATCCGTAGCAACCGAGAGGGCCAAATCCGGGGTAAGCTGGTGGACGGCGATACGCTCAACCTCAAGTTCGCGTTCGCGCAACGCCGCTTCCACCATTTGAGCCAAAATTAAGCCTGCGCCGTCATCACGGCGCAGGCTGTTACCGTAACCAATGATCAAAATCACCGGGCGTTACTCCCCGATCAAGCGATCATTAGCTTCTCACCTTTTCATCCACCACCAAACCCTCGGCATCCATAACCTGAATGTGCAAGGGCATCTTGCCAACCGCGTGGGTCGAGCAGCTCAGGCAGGGATCGTAGAGCCGAATCCCGTGCTCCACCCGATTGCACAAACCCTCTGTGATTTTGGCCCCACTCATGTAGGCCTTGGCAATCTGCGTGATGGTCTTGTTCATGGCCAGGTTGTTGTTGCCCGTGGCCACCAGGAGGTTAACTCCCGTCAGGATTCCGGTTTCATCCACATGGTACTCATGGAAGAGCGTGCCGCGTGGCGCTTCCATGATGCCGACGCCGCGCAGTTCGTTAACTCCGCCCTGACTGCGAATGTGAGTGTCAAAAATGGTCGGATCATTCACGAGCTCATCAATCCTCTCGAGTGAGAACAGGATCTCGATGAGCCGAGCATAGTGATGATGGAAGCTGCTGGTGACGGGCTTCCCGCCCTTGCCCAGGCGTCGGAAATTGCGGAGCTCGCGTTCCGCTCGCGGCGTCCCGGCATAATCACAGATGTTCAGACGGGCAATCGGACCCACCCGGTACAGTCCCGGCACCGAGCCGTTGCCATTCCCGTATCCCAGCGGCTTGTAGTAAGGGAACTTCAAGTAGCTCCATGGTTCCACAGCCTCTGCAATGATCTCCGTCCAGCGGTCATTGGCGAGGCCTTTTTCGATGATTCTGCCGTCGGCATCCATCACTCGGAGCAGGCCATCGTAGTGCTCAAGGCCACCATCCGGCGTCACCAGACCGATGAACAGGCTGGGGAAGTCGCCGTAGGTCTCCACTTCACGGTCGAAGGAACTGTAGTTATCCTTCATCCAATTGAGGGCAATTTCCGTGGTATCAAAGGCTTCGGGCAGCCGTGCTCTGATTTCATCAGCCTGGGACGGCAGGAGAGGTTCCCGCACCCCGCCCGGTGTTGCCCACGAGGGATGGATGCTCTTGCCCGTAACCATGCGAATGATGTCCTGCCCAAACTGGCGCAGGCGGATAGCCTTGCGGCCAAGCTCAGGGTTGGCCAGAATAAGGCCAATCACATTGCGGTTGGCAGGGTCGCTTTCCATACCCAGGATCAAATCCGGCGCACTCAAGTGGAAAAAGCTCAACGCATGGCTCTGAGTGTACTGAGCATGGTTGATAAGTCGTCGGAGTTTCTGAGCCGTCACAGGAACTCTCGTCCCCTGGATGGCATCACATGCCTTTGCTGAAGCCAGCATGTGGCTGACCGGGCAGATCCCGCAGATGCGCATGGTGATACCCGGCATTTCCGGAAAAGTACGCCCTACGCAGAACTTCTCGAAGCCGCGAAATTCCACCACGTGGAACTTCGCATCGGACACCTGACCGGCATCATCGAGCTGCACTGTGATCTTGGCGTGTCCTTCAATACGAGTGACTGGTTCAATGTGAATAGTCTGTGCCATACTCGTCCTTCTTCCCAAACAGATTANAGGTTTGCATCCGGCCGGATGAGAANTTCCCCCCGACCAACCAACCCAATTNCGGCAAATTATCCAAAGCTGCGCATCTCCGGNGGTAAATCCAGNGGCTCGCCCTTCAGCAGCGTTACAAGTGCCGTCCAAATCCTCTCAGGATCGGGAGGACATCCCGGCAAATAGAGATCAACCGGGATGATTTGGTGCAACGGAACGACCTTCTCCAAAAGCACCGGCATAACATCCGGAATGGCTCCGTCGGGCGGCGCCGCACCGGGGCCCGCCGAGTAAACTTCCGAGAGAACATTCTTGATGTCCAGGCGGTTTCTCATGCTGGGAACGTTCCCGGTAACCGCACAGTCACCAAAGCTGATTACGACCTTGCTTCGCTCGCGGATTTCGTGGGCCTCCCTGATGTGATCGCTGTTGCAGACCGCGCCTTCCACGAGGGTTACGTCAACATTTTCCGGGAATTTCTTGATGTCGGCAACGGGGCTGTAAACGATATCCACCAGCCCCACAGCATCGATCAGCCGCTCATCAATATCGAGAAAGCTCATATGGCAGCCGGCGCATCCGCCAAACCAGACGGTGGCCAACCGAACTTTGTTGTTTTGCGTGGTCATGTCGTGACTCTCCTTTTATCTGGACCAATGCCAAACCTTCTTGTCTCGACCGTCCAGAATCCAGATCAAGAAATCCTGCTGCTTCTCCATCTCGGAGACGGTGGCTCCCTTCTTGAATAAGGCGCCCGTAGGACAGACCTGGACACACTTGCCGCAATTAGTACAGCTCCGCGCCTGACCCCAGGATTGATTCATACCGGTGATGACATTGCAGTGGATGCCGCGGCCCATCATATCAAGGCAGTGAGCCCCCTCCACCTCATCACAGGTGCGGACACACCGGGCACATAGAATGCATCGGTTGGGGTCTTTGACGTTGCGCTCATGGCTGGCGTCCATGGGGAGGTCCGGACATAGATAATCATAGCGCACATGATCCACACCCAGCTTGGCCGCCATGGCCTGCAACTCGCAATGACCGTTCATGACACAGGCGGCACAGATGTGGTTGCGTTCGGCAAGGAGCAGCTCAACCATCATCTTTCGATACTTCTGCAATCGTTCCGTTTGGGTCTTGACCACCATCCCTTCCACCACCTGCGTGACACAGGCGGCCGGCAACCTGGGATTGCCCTCGACTTCAATAAGACAAAGGCGACAACCACCCCGGTCGGTGAGACCATCCAGGCAGCAAAGGGTGGGTATATTGATCCCAGCATCTTTAGCCGCAGCCAGCACACTCTTATTGGGTTGAGCGCTGACCATTTTATCGTCAATGGTAAGGGTGACAACCGACATTATGACACCTCCGTTGGAGACATAAACAATGGTTTTGGCAAAGACAACATCTCAATCAGCCCTAACGGGCTGCTTTCGAAAACGTGCAGACCCCGGCCGGACAGTGATGGTCCTTGATGTGCGCCTCATACTCATCGCGGAAGTAGCGAAGCGTACTGTAGATGGGGTTGGGTGAAGTCTGTCCCAGGCCGCAAAGGCTGGTCTCCTTCACCATCAGACACAGTTCCTCGAGCCTTGAAATGGTGTCCTTGTCGGCAGTACCGTCGGTGATCTTCTCCAGCATGCGATGCATCTGGATCGTGCCACCCCTGCACGGACCGCACTTGCCACAGCTCTCGTCCATGCAGAATTCCATGAAGAATTTGGCCACATCAGGGATACAGCTGGTCTCATCCATGACAATCAGGCCCCCGGAGCCCATGATCGACCCGAGCTTGGCGAGGCTTTCATAGTCAATGGGCACATCCAGGAACTCCGCCGGGATACAACCGCCACTGGGGCCTCCGGTTTGCGCGGCCTTGAAGGCCTTTCCATCGGGAATTCCGCCACCGATGTCATACACGATCTCGCGCAGGGTGATACCGATGGGGACTTCGATGAGGCCGGTATTGTTGACCTTGCCGGCCAGGGCAAAAATCTTGGACCCCTTGGTCTTTTCCGTTCCGAAGCTGGCATACCACGCCGCGCCCTTGTTGATGATCGCCGCGATGTTGCCAAAGGTTTCAACATTGTTGAGAAGGGTTGGACTCTGCCACAGCCCTTTGTGGGCAGGGTAAGGCGGCCGCGGCATGGGCTGGCCGCGACGGCCCATGATCGACTGCATCAAGGCCGTTTCCTCACCACAGACGAAGGCGCCTGCGCCCATCCTGAGGTCGATGCGGAAGTTGAAGGGGCTGTCGAGGATACGATTGCCCAAGAGACCTCTGCGCTCGGCCTGCCGGATGGCCTTCTCCAGACGCTTTGCAGCCAGCGGGTATTCCCCGCGTACGTAGATATAGCCCTGCTCGGCGCCGACCGCATAACCGGCGATGGCCATCCCCTCGAGGACGCGATGGGGATCGGATTCCATCAAGGTTCGGTCCATGTAGGCACCGGGGTCGCCTTCATCCCCATTGGCGACCACATACTTTTTGTCGCCGACGGCTTTGCGGACCATGTCCCACTTGAGCCCGCTGGGGAAACCGGCGCCGCCACGGCCACGGAGCCCGCTCTTGGTGATTTCCTGGCAAACCTCTTCCGGACTCATTTCCCGCAGCGCATGGCCTAAAGCCGTGTAGCCGCCCCGGGCGACATAGGGTTCCAATTTCTCGGGATCGATCACGCCGCTGTCGGCAAGAACGATCTGCATTTGTTTGGTGAAAAAGTGAAGATCGCTGGGAAGGATGTTCTTGTCCAAGACAGGGACACTGGCCGCCTTAATATGCTTGTCGATAAGGCCCTGAGCCATGTCAGGGGAAACGTTTTCGTATATGACGTCTTCCTTCCCTTGCATCTGTATCGTAATCAGCGGTCCGCGGCTGCAAGGACCCAGACAGCCGGTGGCAACGGCCTCCACCTCTGCTTCCAACTGACCCGCTTTGATTGCCTCTACCAGTGCTTCTTGCACAGCGGTCGCGCCGGAAGAGATACACGGAGTACTCATACAAACGAGAATTCGGCAGCGGAATTTTTGCTGCTGGTCCAGTTCAGCCTGGGCCATAGCTTGAAGTTCTTCTCGGTTCATAACGCTGTATTCTCCTCAAATTCTAACGTTTCCAGTGGATTTAGGCTCGCCTGACAGCGCTTTCTGCCATTCACATCATCCGTTCCCGTCGACGTTGAGCCATGCACGTGAAGCCGCACACTCACGACCTCCCGGGCCGAGATCCGGAAAATGGCCGGTTCGCGCTAGCCACCATTGCCACCAGCAACCACCTCTCGCACTTTAGCCAGGGCACCCTCTGGACTCTCTTTACCATGCACAACCTGATCCAGAACGACCACCGGCGCCAAGCCGCAACAACCCAAGCAGCGGGTAGCGATTAGAGTCAGTTTTCCATCGTCAGTTGTCGAACCGGCCTTTACGCTGTAGGCTTGCTCAACACTTGCGATAATATCAGCGGCCTTGCCGACGTAGCAGGCGGTTCCCAAACACACGATGCAACTGTGCTCACCCTGGGGCTTCAGTGAGAAGAAGTGATAGAAGGTTGCGACCCCATAGACCCAACTGAACGGCAACTTCAACTGCCTGGCTGTGTACATCATGCTCTCTTCGGTCAGATAGCCGAAGGCTTCCTGCGCTGCAGTAAGCACTTCTATCAGTGCATCCTGTTGATATTGTTGTCGTTTTAGAACGCGATCAATCCCCTTGTAACGGGGATCTCCCATGGGATGCGGCTTCTCCGCATCCTTCTTTTTTGGAGTGGTCTCAGACATGCTAGTTTCCTCCATCTTACCAGCGCCATCGATTGGAAAGAAAATTACGGTTACGGAGCAGAAGTTTGATCAGAGCCTCCTTACAACATTTGTGATTTTCACCACGTTTCGAACAGGTCACCTAGAACCGCATTGAAATGGAACTTTGATGCCAAATCTTCTGTCGAGCACACCTCCTGGAGCTTGAAAGGGACGCAGACAACCCACCCGTGTGCCATTTACGGGTGGAACCCGGCAGACTTCCACNTTTGACTTAGAATGCTTTCATTTGGACTTCCATGCTGTCGAGGAACTCTATCTGGCGTATCGAAAACTGTCAAGAGAAATTTTTAACAAAGTCGCTTGATTTGTTGCCAGGCAGGGCGATGTGGAGAGATGCATCGAAGGCAAGAGACCTCCCTTTCAACAACCTGATGAGGAACACCGGGTCGAGACGGAGAGATCAGCGGAGCTTTACTCGGGGTTGGGGATGAACCCCCCGCGTTCCCGCCAACCTGGAGCTCCAGGAAACCAGGGGAGCGGCGGCGAGGGGTTCAAGGGGGCAGCCGGCCCTTATGCGGGCCGGCTGCAGTAAATCGAGGAACCTGTCAATCAGGTCCTGCCCGCAAGGACGGTTGAACCGCTACTTCTGACCCGGCGCCGGAGGGAGGCCGTCGAGCGTGGCTTTGCCAGTCCAGCTCGGTCGCAGGTAGATGAACCAGTACATGCCGCCCACCATCAGGGCGCCACCAATGATGTTGCCGATGGTTGCCGGCAAAAGATTCCGCCACAAGAAATTGCCCCACGTCAGAATCGCCCCGCCGTCCTTCAGACTCGCAGCGACAGTAGCGAAATAGGTCGGGTCCAGATCTTTGATGAAGAGCGCCGAGGGGATGAAATACATGTTCGCCACACAGTGCTCGAAGCCACACGCAACGAAGGCTGAGATCGGAAAAACAATCGAGAGGATCTTATCGGTAGTGCTGCGAGCGCTGAAGCACAACCACACCGCCATGCACACCAAAGCATTACAGAAGATCGCCAGGAAAATACATTGAACGAATTCCAGACTCGTCTTCGCGACGCCGATGTTCAAAGCGGCCAACCCCACGGCACCGCCACCAAACGTGTGCTGCTTGCCCAGGAAGACAAAATAGGCGGTCACCACCGAGCCGACGAAATTGCCGAGATANACGATNACCCAGTTGCGCAGCATCGCTCCCGTCGTAATCTTCTTGTCAGCCCAGGCCATCGGCATCAAACAGTTGCCCGTGAAAAGTTCCGAGCCGCCAACGACGACCATGATGAGGCCCGTGGCAAACACCAAACCACCCAGAAGACGCTGAATACCATAGGGAATACTGGTCGTGAAGGCCACATCCTTCCCGGCGCTCACCACGATTTTTCCCAGGCCGGCCCACACCGTGGTGGCGTAGTTGGCCCCCATGGCTATGAAGGCCCCGGCCAGGATCGCGAGGGCGAACATCCGATAAGTACCCAGGTTGGCCTTGGCAACGCCTACGCCTTCAGCCTTTAACGCCATGTCCTTCGGTATTAACGCATCAATCAAAATAGCTCCATTACTCATAAAAATACCTCCTCATGAAAAGCACGCGAAAACATCATTGCCGGCTTCAAAGCCAGCCCCACAACTCCCTCTCGAACAATCGCTGTAACCTGGCCGACCGAGCATCTCAAACGCCGAAACACCCGGTCGACCCGCGAAAAAGACTACTCCTGTGCGGCTTACCCTATCTTCTCCACTTTCACCGCACAAACCTTGTATTCAGGGATCTTGGCGATAGGGTCCAAAGCGGCGATGGTCAACAGGTTGACGGCAGCTTCGCTAAAATGGAACGGGACAAAAACGGTCCCAACATCTGCAACGTCACCAATGCTGGCCTTAGCCTCAATTACCCCTCGCCGTGATCTCACCCGAACCTTTTCTCCCTCAAGGATCTTCAGTCTGGCGGCATCTTCCGAACTGATCTCAACCAGGCATTCGGGATAGCGCTCGTTGAGTCCGACCGACCGGCGAGTCATGGTGCCCGTATGGTACTGGTAAAGGACCCGACCCGTAATGAGTAGGAATGGGTACTCGGCATCCGTGGGTTCCGCCGGCGGGATCCATTCGATGGCATGGAAAAGTCCCTTGCCGCGGACGAACTTATCCCTGTGCAGGAATTTCGTTCCCGGATGCTCCTTCGTGGGACAGGGCCAATGCAGGCCGCCCTTCGCCAGCCGTTCGTAGTTCATACCGGCATAAGAAGGGGTTACGGTGCCAATCTCCGTGAAGATGGCCTCGGCGTTGGGATAATCCATCTGATAGCCCATTCGCGTTGCAATCCCGCAGATGACCTCCCAGTCGGTGCGAACATCCCCGGGGGGCTCCACCGCTTTGCGCACCATCTGCACACGGCGCTCGGTATTGCTGAACGTCCCGTCCTTTTCCGCAAAGCAGGCCACCGGCAGCACCACATCCGCCATTTTCGCGGTTTCGGTCAGGAAGATGTCCTGGACTACTAGAAAGTCAAGGGCTTTGAGCGCCTCTTCCACGTGGTGCAGATCGGGGTCGCTCATCATGGGATTCTCACCCATAACATAGAGAGCCTTGACCTTGCCGTCGATGGCAGCGTTCAGAACTTCCACAATGGTCAAGCCGGCATTACCGGGAAGAGAAGCCACACCCCAGGCGTTGGCAAACTTCTCCCGGACTTCGGGGGACGCCACCGGCTGATAGGCCGGAAAGACGTTCGGCAGGCAGCCCATGTCGCAGGCTCCCTGAACATTGTTCTGCCCGCGAAGCGGATTCACGCCACCCGACTCGATGCCCACATTCCCGCAGAGCATGGCCAGGTTGGCGACGCTCTTCACGCCGTCGGTCCCGTTGATGTGCTGGGTCACCCCCATGGCATAGACGATGGCCGCAGCCGGGGCTTTGGCATAGAGCCTGGCAGCGGCGATAAGATCCTCCTTGGGGATCCCGGAGATCTCCTCCACCTTTTCGGGCGTGTACGCAGACACGAGCTTTTTCAGCTCCTCAAAGCCCTCCGTGCGCTCGGCCACGTATTCCTTGGCATAGAGGCCTTCATTGATGATCACGTTCATCATCCCGTTCAGCCATGCCACATCGCTTCCGGGCTTCATCCGAAGCCAGATTTCGGCATGGTCCACCATCTCGATCCTTCTGGAATCCACCACGATGATCTTGGTTTTCCCTTTTCTCACCGCGCGCTTCATGTACGAGCCAATGACCGGATGCATCTCGGTCGTGTTGGATCCGGTGAGCAGAATGACGTCGGCGTTTTCCAGTTCCTCAATGGAATTGGTCATAGCGCCACTTCCAAATGCGGCGGCCAGCCCGGCCACCGTCGAGGAGTGTCAGAGACGGGCGCAGTGATCGATGTTGTTGGTTCCGATCACCGCACGGGCAAACTTGTTTAAAAGGTAGTTTTCTTCGTTGGTGGCACGAGCCGACGAGAACATCGCAATCGTATCGGGTCCGGCTTTGGCCTTGATCGTTTCCAGGCGCTTCGCCACCAGATCCAGGGCCTCATCCCACGAGGCTTCCCGGAACGTGCCGCCATTTTCGGCGATCAGAGGGGTCGTGAGGCGGTCAGGATGGTTGATGAAATCGTAGCCGAATCTTCCTTTGACGCAGAGGCTCCCTTTGTTCGGCCCTCCGAGTTTCTCGCTCGAAGTGACCTTAACCACTTGATTATCCTTAACATTCAGTTCCAGCTGACATCCCACACCACAGTAGGAGCAGGTGGTCACCGTCTTGTTTACCTCCCACGGGCGTCCCTTGAACCGGGCCTGTTTGAAGGTCAGCGCCCCGGTCGGGCAGACATTCACGCACTCCCCGCAGAACACGCAATTGGACTCCTTGAGCGTCGAGTGGTTGAAGGTGGTGATGAAGGAGTCCGAGCCGCGGGCGGCCACATCGATGACGCCGTTCACCTGCACTTCCAGACATCCACGCACGCAACGCCCGCAGAGGACACACTTGTTCTGGTCGCGGGTGATCATCGAGTTGGATTCGTCCTTGGGCCGCGGCTTGAATTCCGACTTGATGCGGAACTGATCGATCCCGTGTTCATAGACCAGATCCTGCAGCTCGCAGTTACCCGTCTGCTCGCACAGCAGGCAGTTGTGGTCTCCGTAGGCCAACAGCAACTCCAGCACGGTCTTGCGCACCTGAACGACCCGCTCGGTGTGGGTGTTGATCACCATGCCGTCGGTGGCAGGCGTAGTGCACGAAGGCGGTAGCCCGCGCATTTTCTCGATCTCGACGATACACAACCGACATCCGCCGTAAGGGGGCATCTTGGGGTGGTAGCACAGGGTGGGAACATGGATGCCGTTGTCCCTGAAGACTTCGAGCACCGTCTGCCCTCGCTTCCCCTGGATTTTCTTCCCCAGAAAATCCTTTCCATTTACCGTTAAGTTAATAATATCTTTATCCATTGATCCTCTCTCATCTGCTCTTTATGGTTGCGATGATCCGTTGGACAGACTCCGCTTTTTCAGTCAATGGCATTGAACCGGCACGCCACGATGCAGGAGCGGCACTTGATGCATTTCTCCAGCTCGATGCTGGCCGGCTCCTTCTTCTTCCAGCTGACGGCATTCGTCGGGCATACCTTGAAACAGCTTCCGCACTTGGTGCACTTCTCTTCGTTCACCTGGAACTTGATGAGATCCACACACACCCGCGCCGGGCACTCATGCCGCAGGATGTGCGCCTCGTACTCGTCCCGGTAGTAGCGGATAGTCGAAAGCACCGGGTTGGGCGCCGTCTGGCCCAGACCACACAAAGACCCCGCCTTGACATCCTCAGCCAGCACCAGAAGCTGGTCCAGATCCTCGATGGTGCCCTTCCCCTTGGAGAAGTTGGTCAGGGTCTCCAGCATGTTCTTCGTCCCCAGGCGACAGGGCACACACTTGCCGCACGATTCCTTCTGAGTGAATCCCAGGAAGAACTTCGCCATGTCCACCATGCACGTGCTCTCGTCGGTCACGATCAGGCCCCCCGAGCCCATGATCGCCCCCACCTCCGTCAGGTGCTCATAGTCCATGGGGATATCAAAGTGACTCGCCGGAATACAGCCTCCCGAAGGGCCTCCGGTTTGCGCGGCCTTGAACTTGCGCTTGTTGGGAATGCCCCCCCCGATATCATCGATGATCGTTCGCAACGGAGTGCCCATGGGGATTTCCACCAGTCCACTGCGGGTGATCTTGCCGGCCAGGCAAAACACCTTCGTCCCCTTGCTCTTCTCCGCCCCGACCCCGGCAAACCAGTCACCACCCTTGTCCAAAATCACCGCCAGGTTCGCAAGGGTTTCCACGTTGTTGATATTGGTCGGTTTCCCGAAGACCCCTTTGATCGCCGGGAACGGCGGCCGGGGGTTGGGCATCCCGCGCCGGCCTTCAATAGATGCCATGAGCGCCGTTTCCTCTCCGCACACAAACGCCCCCGCGCCCAACTTCACCTTGATTTCGAAGTCGAATCCCGAGCCGAAAACATTTTTCCCCAGATAGCCCCGCTCCGTCGCCTGCTTGATAGCGATGAGCACGCGCTCATAGGCCATCGGATATTCCGCCCGCACATAGACATAGGCCTTGGTGGCCCCGATGGCGTACCCGGCGATCAACATTCCCTCCAGGACACTGTGGGGATCGCCCTCGAGCACCGCGCGGTCCATGAACGCCCCCGGATCGCCTTCGTCGGCGTTGCAGATGAGGTACTTCTGGTCCCCGGGAGCCTTGTTGCAGAATTCCCACTTCATCCCCGTGGGAAACCCGGCGCCACCGCGCCCTCGAATCCCGGACTTCTTCACCTCGTCGATAACCTCCATCTGGGTCATCTTGAAGGCCTTCTGAATCGCCTGGTAGCCGCCCACATCGAGGTAGTTGTCGATGTCCTCCGGATTGATGAAACCGCAATTGCGCAACACGATCCGCCGCTGGGGGTCGAAAAAGTCCATATCCCTGTAGCTCAGAACCTTCTTCTTGCCCTTGGGATCCAGGAAGATCAGCCGGTCGACCACGACCCCCTTCACCAGGTCGCTCTCGATAACCTCCGGTACATCCTCGGGCGTCACGTTGCAGTAAAAGGTCCCCGCAGGCTCAATGATGATGGTCGGCCCCATTTGGCATAAACCATGGCAACCCGTGAACTTCACTTCCGTTTTGTCAGCAAGACCGGCCTTCTTCAGCTCATCGAGAAGCGCGAAATAAATCACGTCCGCCTTCTGCGACTCGCACCCGGTTCCTCGGCAAACAAGGAGCTGACGATCCTTTCCCG
>JGI20214J51650_10001672_pt1 | contig 14092 bp, 19 predicted proteins | sample WetSurMetagenome_FD_51650 | JGI IMG/M metagenome (IMG submission 51650) | reverse complement strand
AAAAAAAAAAGAATAGAAAGAGAGAGTAAAGAGAAAGAAAAAAGAAAAAAAGGGGAGTAAAAAAAAAAAAAAACTCTCCAGAAGTTTTTAAAACAAAAATATAGCAAAAGTGTTGCAGTAAACTAGGTCAAATATAGTCATAGTGTATAATACAAGCATGCAACACTTTTGTTTTTAGGTGTACAAAGTGTTGCAGTAACATTGTTCAAATATAGTCATAGTCTAAAAAAAAGCATGTCACACTTTTTTTTTATTTCATTAAAAAAGTGTTGCATGCTTGTAGTATAGTCATAGTCTAACTTACAATTATATTACATATTTTAATTAATAAAGTTCAAATATTTTTCTTTAATTGCAAAAACTCTATATCTCCCCGCTTTACCATCTTTTCGGTCAAATTTGCCTTTTAAACCAATTTTATTCAAACTTTTTGAAATCATTGTTGATGATATTTTTTCCATAGGCATATTAAAAAAATGATGTATTAATGGTTGTAAATCTGTAGACAAATATTTTTCTTTTTTACCTGAAAAGTCTATAATTTCAAGGATTATATCATCTAAGGTAGATTTACTATTAAACACTTCATTATTTTTATTTAATTCTTCTGTTTCGGAAGAATTTAAAAAATATGGTGTACCTTTTAAAAACTCATTTTTTATTTCAGCCCACAGAATATCCATGTTTATTTTTATTTTCATATTTATACTTTCTATTCCAAGTGACCAATATCTACGATTTCCATTTTCATCATTTAAAAATTCTGGTGAATTTACACTTGCACAAAATATGGTTTGTCTTTTATGCTTCTCGTTTCTATGCGCATAAGCACTTCTATATTCATCATATATACGTGTTATAAATCCTTTTAATGCTATATAATCCTTTTTAAAAGTACTTTCTAACTCTGCTAACTCTACCATGAAATAACTAGTTGCTTGCTTTACGCTGTCTTTGTCCTTTGTGCAAAATCCTGTTAACTCTTCTAAAAACCAATTTTTGTTTGGGCATAAATTACGTAACCAAGTCGACTTTTGGATGCCCATCGCTCCTTGAAGTGTAAGGACACCTTGACTTTTAAAAGTGGGGTTATATATAGCAGCTACTCCCGATATAAGCCATTTTTTAATTAATAATTTGTTAAATTCCATTAAACTGGTATCCTGTAAAGTTAATGTATTACACAATTTGTTAAATTCATTCAAACTATTGATTGGTTTTAAGTTCTCTAAATAGTCCATAACTGGGTGATACCTATGTTCATAACTAATAGCATCTACATATTTTCTAACAACCTCGATTGCATTTCCTTGGAACTTGTGTATTTGAGTTAAGTCTTTTAATAAAATATCGTGTCTATCTTCCATTCGTTCATTATTCAATTCAATTTCCTTTGTAAGCTGATTGAATTTAATGTCTATGTTTTCATTTTTACAAAGTATTTTTAAATTTGATACACTCATAAGTGGAACAACATCATTCAAAGAATACTTTGTATGTTTTTTATCCCATTTCCAATTTTTTATTTTTTTATTTTTATTTTTTTTACGTTCAATTTTTATTAAATCTTCAATATCTTTTTTAATTTTTTTCCAAATTTTATCATGGTTTACATCTTTACAATTTGCCTCTTTACTAGTTATACGCAATGTCTCAAAATCAATAGTGTATATATTATTAGTTTCTTTATCGCATAATGGGCAATAAAAATCCAGTGAATCATTAGATATATCTTGAATATCAATATTTTCTTGTTTAAAATAATCAGCAACAATGTCTTTAAGTTTTTTATTAGGAGTATTTTGCTCCTGTTTCCATTTTTCTTTTGCCTCTTTTTGTTCTTGCTGGTATTGCTTATCTTGTTTTACTTCTTCTAATGTAGATGCCCATTTTACAGCTTCCTTATGATCTTTATTAAACAAATGTATCCAAATTAAATCATACGGATCGCATTCTTGACCTCCACCTGCAATATCACTATCATGCCAACTATATGACAATTCATCATTATCATATATTTTTAAACCTTTAGTTCCTCTTCCAGAAATTAAAGTATATACATTGTTAGATTCCTTTTTATAGATTTCAAATAAAAACTTATCTAATACCTGGCTTATTGTAAATGATCTGCAAAATGCTCCAATTGGTCCACTTTTATCTTTGCCATTTGATTTAATATTTCTACTATTTTCATTTTCAGATTTATTTTTTCCCTCTTTATTTTTAGGTGGTGTTTTTGCTTTAGCTTTAGATGGAATTTTTTGTTTTAAGACTTCTAATTCATCTTCCCAACCATCTTTTAAAAATCCATCGACATCGATGATATAACCTTCGATATGTTTTTTAATTGGTTTTACATTATAACAATGTGTCGGATAAAAAAATAATTTACCAAACACCCACGAACTATTACATACTTCTTTTAATAATTCATAAAAATCTAAGAAATAAAGTGTTAAATATTCAAATTCCTTTTTATTTACTTCTCTGCTAAATGGGGCAACCAAACGTAAGCTTGGTTTTTCTGGATTGTGTGAAGCTGTTGAATATATATAAGATTCAAATTCAATATATTTCAATTTTTCATAGATGCTATCATCTGAATCATCAATGTCCCAAACTAATTCTGATCTAAATTCTTCGTTAGTTCTAATTCCATCCTTACAATGTCTCGGTAAAAAACATTTTACATTTTTTAATCTTGATCTTACTTCTGAAGTTGCTTTTTTAAAATCTTCCCATGTAATAGTAATTCTTATAGAATCTTGTAATTCTTTTAAATGTTCGTCCCAAGTAATAGTTTTATTTGCTAATGGGTTATATTTCCCAGTTCCTATCCCTTTTTCTTTTTTTTCAGTTCCTGCATACATGTTGTTTCCTACTGCAATTCTTATTTTTAAATCTGTTTTAACCATTATAAAACCTCCTCATAATTTAATAATGAGTAAATACTCATTTTGTGATATAATGAGGACATAATATATTACTTTATTCATATATAGTAATATTAAAATGTATTGATAGTATTGATAGCATAACTATTATGTTATATAATATTATCAAAAGCATATTCTAAATATGCTAAATATGCTATATATATATGAACGAGTAATATCAATTCTTTTGCTTGGTTGGCGTGAATTGATATTTTCTTTTATGTCCCTCATTTTCATACTGTCTCAGCTTCCTTTTCTTCTAAATATTTCATATACAACTTTGCACCTTTTTCGTATATTTCAGTTGCTGTTATATTGTTATCTTTAGCTATTTGTTTTACTTTATCCGTAAAACTAGGTTTTACTCTTATGTGAATTGACATCCTATTTTCCTTTACCGTTTTAGGCATTTTCTCACTTCCAATCCTTTTGTTTTTGTATCCATATTATAATTTACATTCTATCTTTAATTTTAAATTAAGTCAAATATTATTAAGTCTGTATATAAATACAAATGTTTACTAAAAAACTGAATTGACAGCAAAAAAGCGATGTCTAAATAACGGTATCGCTTTTTTGCTTAATAATTATTTTAAAATTAATAATTTTTTACTGGCTCTAGTTATGGCAGTATATAAAATTCTAGATAAGTTACCCCTATAACCTAATAAATCAGGAAAATATAAAATAACATTGTCCCACTCACTACCCTGGCTTTTATGTATTGTTATGCAATAACCAAAATCAAGATGCACTAATTCATAGAATTTTTTAATAATTTCTTCTTTTATATATTCATCTTCGCTATTATAATAGTCTTTTACGTCAAAATTATATTTATTATTATCGTTTGGTCTTTCAAAAGGATTTACCCAAATTTCTGATTCTATCTCATCAATTCCATCATCCAAAACACATCTCATATATTTTAAACCATAAAAAGATGATGGTGTTGTGTCTATTTCCTTTATATACACAATTTGCCCATTAAAAATACGATGTCTTTTATTATTTTTTATAACAATCATTTTTTCGTTTACAATAGGGAACACACTAGATATTTTTAATTTTTTTCTGATGCACTTATTTGCTGCATACCTCGTTATATTTTTGTAACATAGCACAATCATGTTATCCAGTGTATCTATAGTAAATTTTAATTCTTTAAAAGGTTTCTTCCAGATATTCACTCCATCCAAATTAATTTCTTTTAATTCGGTATCTCCATTTCTAACTTTATTAGCAAGGTCCAAAATTGGATTATCTCCGTTTTGTCTATGTATAGAAGAAAGAAGGGTAGTAATATAGTCTTTTTTATTTAGATATTCTTCTAATTTTACAATATCATTTTGTATTTTTGTAAAGGGTTCTAACTGTGCATTATCTCCAACCCAAATTATTTTTTTGTACCTTGCTATTGTCAAAATATCGTCAATAATTTTTTTTGTTAATAGGCTATATTCATCAATGAATAAGTAATCACATTCTATAATTTGTCTTAATTCCTGTGCTTCTATTAACTTTAATTGCTCTTCTTTTGTATTTTCGAATAATCTAGTATCCAAGTTTTCATATTCATAAATAAATTTATGGATTGTAAACGCAGGGTATTGCGATTTTAACCGCATGTTTAAAGCTGCTTTTCCTGTAAAACATATACATGCAATTTCATTATTTTCAATGATTTCATTTTTTATATAATCTATAAATTCTTTAACTATTGTACTTTTCCCTGTTCCTGCATATCCACTTAAAATAAAATTTTGTTTTTCTGATTCAGTAAATATTTTAAATTTATTTAAAGCTTCTTCTTGATCTGTACTTAATTTCATTTTTTACCTCACTTCTCTAAACTTAATACTAAGTATCTCAGATTCGGGATTATAATTAATTTCTTTAAACTTTTTAAGTAATCTATCTTTGTACATTTCATATGATCTGGAATTAAGCATGGTACAATAATTTTCTTGTAGTGCTTTCACTACTTCTGTATATGTAATTTTGAAATTATAAAGACCACCCATCGACATCATCTCCATTCATCAAAATCGTCCATAAGTCCTTTAAATCTATACTTACACAAATCTATATTTATATCATCCACATCATCTATATTGATTCTAAAAGTACAATAATGATTCTTTCTTTTTAGTTTAAAGAAATTACAATCTGGACATATCCGATCTTGATTAATCCAACGACACCATTTATTACAATTAGAACAATATACGCCTAAATGCATTTTGACTCTTTTTAGATGATAATTTGTATCATTGCATAATTTACATTTCCAATTTTTTAATTCGTCACTAATTGTTTTCACTCTGCATCATTCCTTTTGCCATTCTTCCATTGTTTTAAATTCAATTCCCATACTTGTAATCATCCAAGCACTGCATATTCTATTCATTTCATCATCACTCAAATTATACATGTCCCAATTGTTCTTTTTGCAGTAATCTTCTACAAACTTTTCCATGTCATTCACTCTGAATCATTTCTTTCAACATAGTTTTTAAATTGCTCTTTACTTATAATCCATTGTCCTGCTATTTTCCTACCTTTTAATTTCCCATAGTTGAATAACTGTCTGATTGTATGGACTTTTCTATTTAGAATCAAGGCTATGTCTTCAACTGTTAAATATTCTTTATCCATTTCTTAACCTCCATTTAAATTAAAAATCAAGTTTATATAATGTACTAGTTTGCTATATAAACCATTATATCATATTTTAAGTTTGTATACGTTTTTAGAGTGAAATAAATTAAAATAGATTGAAGTAATTGGAAATTTATTTCCATAACTGGTAATTATCAAGTTGATTTAACAAAATAGAATTGGTAATTATCCATATATTATTATTAAATAATCACAATGTAGTATTGATAATAGATGTAGCCTTTATATCAAAAATTCTAATTGCGCAAAAATATAGTTTTGTCTAATTAGAATATGTTTGTAATATTTCTCTATGTTAATTATTTACATCTAATATATACTATGAAACTTCAGTTACATAAAAAATAACCCCAAATCTTATTTTAGAAAAATCTTATATAAGAATTGAGGTCATTTTAACTTTTATGAAATATTTAAAAAATAATCTTTGATAAATATATTATATCATAAATTTTTTAGGCTAAAATTACCCCTAAAATTGATTTTCTAATATCTGATAGATAAATTTAAGTCCAAATAAAAACATGCCTTATTTGGCACGTTTTTTTTGTTTTTCACTTAAATTAGACCATATAGTATGTTTATTTAAAATCAATTTTTGACAAATATATTTTACCATATACTATCAAGAATCCTTCGCCCTTTTTCTTTTTGATTAATCCTGGTCTCCTTTTTCCGTTTTATGTAAGAGCTTTTCAAAAGACAATACCCCAAACATTTGTGGTTCAAATCCTCTGAAACCCCTTGAACATTTTTGATCAAGGAATAATCCTGGTCTTCAAGGAATCAATTTTTTCTCTTGTAAAACGTGTGTCAACCTCACTAAATTCCGACTTCAGATTTTTAAGTATCGAATAATCCTGGTCTTCAAGGAATCAATTTTTTCAAAGCATCCTATCCCACTATTTTCGCCTTGCTCATTTTTGAGCATCGTATAATCCTGGTCTTCAAGGAATCAATTTTTTCAAAGCATCCTATCCACTATTTTCGCCCAAATCATTTTTGATTAATGAATAATCCTGATCTTCAAGGGGGAGAAGAAAGGGCGAAGGATTCTATTTAGTCCAGTCGTTAATAATTTTTGTCGCTTCTGTAAAAACAGAGTCAATCTTATTACCTGCTAACCATTCGCCATTCTGTCTAATTTTTCGGTATTTAGTATCTAATAGATATTTTTCTATTATTCTTGCTTTGGTTGTATTAGGACTAATGTAGCTATCAATGATAGTTATTCCAGTTGCATTTTTGATAGTAGCAAACCTTTGTTTGGGATTATTAGTTATTCCAATTTTCACCCTATCTAAATTATCTCTTATGACATACACATTCATTCTATCTCTTATCCTTCTTTTTTTTTTTTATGGGCTTCTATTATAAAACACTTTTGGAGATGAAAAAGGATGAAGGAATGTAAAACATGTAAAAGAAATTTGGATAGATTAATATTAGTTGAAAAGGAAATAGAATCGCTAAAAAGCAATACTATTACAAATTATAAATTTGATAAAGCAACTAGAGTGAAAACAACATACAATATCGAAAGGGTAGTAAAATCCGCACTTGATAAGTATTGTAAGTCTGAATTGAAAAATAATTCTGATATTGTAAATTTAGCATTAATGCAGTATTTGAAACTTTAAGTATATTACTTAACAATATTTGTAATTACAAGAATCTAGTAATAGATAGACTTTTAAGATTTTAAGAAGATCTTCATCAAGTGGATCACGATTCCAGGATAATAATTTTGATATATTTTGATTAACAAATAAAGGAACACCTAATTAAGTGTTCCCTGATAATTTATGTTTTAAAATTATGTATCTTTCATCTTTATTTTTGCCACAATTCCAGACTTGGAAGTCCTCAAGTGTATCTATTATTTTTTGTTTATTAGCAACTTTCAATAAGTTTTCAGCCTCAAAATAGTTTATTTGTTCACCAGTGCTATAACAATATTGATCTCTTACATCTAAGACATCCGCTTGGTCAATCTTATTCACTTCTTCTACACTTTGTTGTTCAATTTCTTGTTGTAATTTGTGGTTTTTATAATCATGCATTGAGGTTTCTAAAAAGAATTCTAGCATTTTTATAATAGACATTTCCTCATTTTCTGCAATCTCTTTTAATTCTTTATATAATTCAGTCTTTACCCTAATTGGAGTATATGCTTTTTCTTTTACAGGATTTTTCTTTTCTTGTAAAGCCTTTAGATAATCAGACATTTAAATCAGCTCCTTTTATTTATTAATCTAATTATATCATTGATATCATAAAAGCGATACCATTATTTTGATATCACTTTTATTAAGAGAAAAAAAAAGGAGAAGTGTGTATGTTATCAATTGCTTCAACATTTTCCATCATCTCCAATCTTAATTTAATAATATTTTGTACCTGATTTATCAATATCCCTACCCAAATATTTAAATACTGTTTTGCTTTTTGGCTCATGTCCTAGGACTTTTCTAACTATATCTAAAGAACTTTCTTTATCCATTTTTAATTTATCGAAAAGTATATGAGTATTAACTTTCCTTAAGTCGTGAGTATGGAATTCTAGTTCTTTAGCCTTTTTCTGCATATGCCTATCACTATAAAATAATTTATCTGTCTTTGATTGATCTATAAATTTCTTTAGTTCATCATATAAATATTTATCATCTAAGGTCTTTAATCTTCTTTGTTTTCCACCCTTACCATCTCTTACAAATACTATAAACCTGTTATTTTCGCAGAATTGTATATCATCTTTTCTTAAGTTTGCTATTTCACCGATTCTTAATCCACTAATTTCTTCAAGTCTAAAAGCAAGTTTCATTTTTTTATTCCTGATTACATTAATTTTTCTATTCAACTTGCTAAGTTTCAAAGTTTTTTCTGGCTTTTTTCTTTGCTTTGGAGCTTTTTCTTGTAACTCTTCAAGTTCACTGCTAAAAAGGAACTCATCATTTGACCTATAAAGAAGTTTAAGAGCGTTTTTAGTTTGACTGATATAGTTTTTATTTTGTCCTTTTAATGAATCCACTACTGCATTTATATTAATATCATCAATTGAATTTATATTTTGATTTTCCAAAACTGTTTTTACTTTTGAAAAATAAATTCTTTTTGTTTCATTTCTTAATTCTAAATTATCTAAATATTTTTTGAAATTTTCTAAAAACTTTCCTGACTTCAAACTCTTCACGCTCCTATCGCCTCATAATCGGCTAGCTTACTCGTTCTACGAACTTCGTCGCTGAATATATAAATATCTATCCGATCGTCGCCACCGCTCCCTCACGTATATATATATTATATATACCCATTAACACTTATTTATTAGGTAGCTTCAAACTGTCTGACAGACTTGTTTTGATTGCTGTTTTTATTGCAATATTATTTTCCTTTTTCAAAAATTAAAACCCTGATTTTAAGCGACTTCCAGAGTTTTAATTTTTGAGTGAAAAGTTAAATAACACTTTTTTTACAAGTACAATCAATCAATCTCATAGTCTACTAAATCAGGATTATTTTTATCAATATTGTTTTCAGTTTGATTATTTTGATTTACTAATTTCAAATGTGATTTTTTATCCAAATTAGGTAGATTTTTTATCATGTCTTTTCTGAATAAATATATTTGTACTAAGTCAAAATCAATGGATTTATTTATATAACATCTACCTTTATTATCCTCAGGTATCGTTGAAGCGATTGGCGAATCAAGAACTATATTACTAGTGTTCCTTACTGCCCTAAAACACACCCTTTTCATGAATTGATCTCGTGTTTGTCCTTCAATTACTTTTACATCTGGTCTTTGAGTTCCAAAAATCAGATTGATTCCAAAAGCTCTTCCTAATCTTGCAAGTGATTTAATATAGTCTTCAATAGTGGATTCCATTTCTTTCTTTGTCTTTTGGGGTATTTCAGTCCCTACTATTTCCATTGCTTCCCCTAATTCATCTATAATCAGATATTCTCTTTTCATATTCTTATTTGTAATTTGGTTGTATTCTGCTAGGTTTTCAGCTCCAACATTCAAAAATAAACTAACTCTTCTTTTACGCTCATTATCTAGCTCTTTTAATAAACTAATTAAATCTTTATGTGTTAATACAACATTACATTTATTAAAAAATCTTTGGAAGTCTGCTCCACCTTTAAACTCACCAATGTGTATTTTACTGCCATGTAATAAGGCTTGATATCCTATCATTTGAATGAATTTTGTTTTACCTTCACCTGGCGCGCCACCGACTAAAATATTAGCATTTTTATTAAAATCTATAATGTATTCATTACCATTTGTAACATCTACGCCGACATTAAAAATTCCATGTCCTTTTAAATAGTTGTCTTGCCATTCGATAATACCGCCTTTATAGGCATTACCCCATTTTTGCTTACTTTGTATTACCCTGTTTAAGCGTTCTATTTCTTTTTTATGTTCCTGAATAATTACATTTTTCTTATTTTTGTGTTTTCTAATAAATCTAACTGCCCTAAATAATATAAATTGACTATTTTTATAATGTCTATGTTCACTGTGTTTCCTGTTTTGTTCTTCCTGCAGTTCCATTTCCTTTTTGGATAATTGTTTTTTATTCATAAAAATAACACTCCTTTTAATTTATTCAATAGAGTGTTAGAATGTATTTGAACTCTAACACTCTAGTAGGTGGTTAGATAGGGGATAAGTTTCTTTAGATTGTGGCTTATCCCTTTTTAGTTGTTATCATTTCCCTTATTGCTTTTTCAATAATGCTTTCTTTACACAGGTACTTTTCAATTTTTTCAATCCTGCTTAATAATGTTTCTTTTTTTACCTTTTTAGTCATCATATCTATCATCCTTTCATAATTTTTTTAAAAAGTCATTTAGTGCTTCTGGACTTACAAACCAATCAGATTCACACAAAAATTTATCAATCCTTTCAAGGATATGCCTCTTTATTTTTATCTCTAACTAAAGAGGCATAGTATTATTTTTATAGTTTTTTTAAAAAGTCATTTAGTGCTTCTGGACTTACAAACCATTCAGATTCACACAAAAATATATCTCTATTTTTTGTAATTTGAATTGAATCTTTACAGTCTTTACAGTCTGTATTAATCACACAGTCTGTTTTTTCTCCAATTATAAATTTCTTTTGTATCTTGCAATAAATCATTTTTATCATCCTTTCTTAGTACAATTATTTAATGTTCTTTGGTGTTATAAGTTGAAATGTTCCAGTCGGTTTTGGATATTCCTTTTGTTTTGTCTTTTGTAACATTACTGCAATTAGAAAAATAATTATAAATAATGCAACAAACCATAATATTTTTTTCATTTGCACACCTCCAATGTACAATTATATAAGTTGTATCTAACTTTTTTTACTTCTATTCCTAAGAATTTACAGTTATTTTCTATTACTTTATTGATCTCAGTTTCTAGTAAATCAATATTTTGTATACTCAGAAACCCAACATATACTTCGCCTGAACGTTTCAAACTATCCTTTATTTTTTTTTTCAACAATCTGCAACCATCAAATAACATCCTTACACCTCCACAAAATCAGACTCATTAAAATTCTTTTTCTCTATTAAAGTCTTTCTATCGCTAGATATTAAATAATTTTTTTCTTTAAGTTTGTTATAAATTCTTTGTGCTTCACTTTCTCTAAGTCCTAAATTTTCAGCAACCTTTTTGTAACCAATTGCAATATCATCCTTGCTATTCTTTAAAATAAAATTATGGTACTTGCGAATGTTCTCTATTGCCAAAGGTTTTCCAGGAAATTTATAATTTACTTTTTCAACTTCGAGATCTTCCACTTCTATATCATTTTCTTTCAGGTCCAAATTGTTATGATTATTCATTAACTTTTTTTCTTCAATTTGCTTTACTGGCTCTTCAATTTCAACCTTCACATTCTCATTTATTGGCTCATTTATCATAGGTTTTATATTGTTCATAATATTATTATTAAAACTATATTTGATTGCTTCTAATTGCTTTCTATGTATTTCTAGATTCATTTCATTTATTAACTCTTTTGTTAATTCATCATTAGATTTTATATAGTCCTGAGATTCCTTTTTTGATAATACTTTTGTATAAAATATTAATGTTTCAAAAACAATAGCTGCTAACATATAAAGAATAAATATCAATGTATCATTTGAAACATTTGTTTTACTGCTTATAGTCTTGAATATTGAACTATAACCCATTTTCTTTGATTCTATATTGTATTTATTAATTTTATTACTCAATTCATTGTTATATGCTGTTTGTGCTATGTCTAACCTTTTACTTATTTCCTGCTTTCCATCTTGCCAATTTTTTGTTAAGTCTGTTTTGTCCTCCCACTTTGGAGACTTTGAAAGAAATATTTCTATTGATGGATATTGATTTAATTCACTTTGAACATTATCTAAATTAGTTTTAAACTGTTTTATTTTATCCTGGTGTATTGCATATCCTTGATTTATAACCTTTGTACTAGATTGCTTATTATAATTATTTATAAATCCTGAACTAATAGCCAACAAATTAAACATTATTAAGATTGTCAATATTGCTCCATAAATGCCCTTATAAATACCTTTACTATTCAGCATAGATATAAATATAGTTGGCTTTACTAAGTCGAATATTAAAGCCATAATTGCAATTTCAAGGCATATACTAAAGTAAAATTCAAAGCAGTATGATAATGATAAAAATAATAATGTAAAATGGATAATTGTAAATTTCTTAAAAGTTTTCATAAACACCCTCCTCTTTTTTATTTTATTAGGTATTTACAAAGCTTCAAGATATCATTTATACTAAATTTGTTGGTAGTAGTATAAAAACTATTATCTTTGTGATAACTCACTATTTACAGTAGTGGGTTATTGCTTTATAAATACTTATTTCTTTTCAAATAATTCAACTTCTTTTTTCATTTCATTACATATGAAATTGTTTAAAACTTCAGTCTTATTCTGATTTTTATAAAATGCTAATTTACGAATAATATCTTTACTTTCAGCGGTCAAATATACAGTTGTCCTAACTGCATTATCCATTATGAAACACCTCTCTATCAACTATTATAATTACATGTTAATCATTGTATTCAAAGTATTTTCAATAGTCAACGTAATATTATGAATGTAATGATTAATTATCTTTATGTTGCATCCAAAAACTACCATATATTTAAGTTTTTATAGCTTTGCTCGAAATAGAAAAATTCTTGCTTGCTTACTTGCTTGATGGCTATTTTACTACATCAAGCAATATAGTTAGATTTTAAATTTAGCAATCCATGTCAAATAATTTAGTTTTACTTTAAATTGTTTTAAAAAAGATTATATGACAAAATTATGTTAACTATTAAAAATATATTAGAGGTGATTAAGATATGCTTAATAATTTTTTTAGAAATGATTGTGAAAATAATTTTGATTATAGAGACAATTCAGTTTTAAATTTCTTTGAAGATTGTGTCAATTTAGATAGTAAATATTACTGTTCTACTAAACAATTGTATAGATACTATTGTGAACATTGGAGTCTAAACAGTCCTAAGGAAAATATAATTAACTTTGTTAAAGAAATTAAGAAACAATTTGGATTAAATACTAAAAGAAAATGGGTTAACCATAGGACATACTATCCAACGGTCTTAATTGGTTGCTTTTGTGAAGCTGATTATAAACAACATTTGTTTTTAAATTGTAAGATTAAGAAATAAAAACATACACACTTCTCTTTCTTTTCTTTCTCTCTCTCTCTCTTCAAAATGATTCCAGATTATATGTACATATATTTGTATATATTTAAGAATAGTGATTAAAAAAAAAAAAAAAAAATATATGTTACTATGTTACCTTATCAGTCAAATTCAATCTTTAACTATTTAGGAATGGTTAACATAATAATTAAAAGTATAAATTTGTATATGTGGACTTTATTATAAGAGGAAGCTTAGAATTGAGTATTAATCAGTGTTCTAAGCTTCCTCTTTGTCTATAAATGCCACGAATAGAGAATAATTACGTGTATGTTTTTTATTTAACATTTGCAACATTGATACTTAAGTTCTCTTTATACTTCCCTTTCTTTCTTTTTTTTTTCTTTTTCTTTTTGAATGTCTGTAAAACTTTTTGTTATTTCATTAAAAAAAAGTGTTGCATGCTTGTATTATACACTATGACTATATTTGAACAATGTTACTGCAACACTTTTGTGAAATATAGAAAAAAAAGTGTTGCATGCTTGTATTATACACTATGACTATATTTGAACAATGTTACTGCAACACTTAAAAAAAAAAGTGTTGCATGCTTGTATTATACACTATGACTATATTTGAACAATGTTACTGCAACACTTTTGCTATTATTTTATAAAGATTATTTTATACTATAAAAAAAAAAGAATAGAAAGAGAGAGTAAAGAGAAAGAAAAAAGAAAAAAAGGGGAGTAAAAAAAAAAAAAAA
>JGI20214J51650_10001671_pt1 | contig 14093 bp, 9 predicted proteins | sample WetSurMetagenome_FD_51650 | JGI IMG/M metagenome (IMG submission 51650) | reverse complement strand
GACTACTTCCGGCTCCACAATCTCCTCAGCCGTAACGATGACGCCCCGCTTTGTTCCCATGGCGCCGAACTCGTCGGTAACGCCCCGTGTTGAGTAGGAGACCACATTGCCGAGACGGTCGGCCTTCTGGGCATGGATGACGGCCACATCAGCCCGCCACGCGCGCACCACGGTTATCTTCTGACCGGTGAAGGGATCTTCAATGACCCTGAGGTCGGTGGTGTTGTGTTTGGGCATATCGGTGCCGATGTTACCCCGGACAGGGATGAAGGGGATGCCGAGGAAGCCCGCCATCAAGGCGGAGGTTGCGCCAAAGTTGGAGACGTCATACCTCTTCAAGTGACCCTTGTTGAATGCCCGGCGAAGGGCATAGGGGGCCTTCACGTACCAGTTCATGATCCAGGCGGTGTGAATTTCCGTAACACAGCCGGCGCCTACCAAGAGGTCCAGACCGCCAACGTCCGTCGAGGATTCAATGGTGGTGAGGTGTCTTTTCTTCTGTCTGATGATTTCGTGAGTCAGGGCCATGGGGACCGCAATCTGAAAGCCCCCATAGTAGACCGTATCGCCGTCATGGATGAATTTTGCTACCGCATCTTTGAGCGTCATCCTCTTGTCGAGATCCATGTAAACCCCCTTTTCTTGTTATTAAGGACAAAGTTACACAAGCGCCAACAATTTCTGGAAAGGTGCTCACACCTCCTTCCTAAGGCTCAACAAAGCCCCGCGCAATGCGTCTCTCATAACATGGACGGCATAGATAATATACGCTGACATTTCCGCAACCAGTGCCATAGAGCTGTAAGAGAAAAGTGCATTCAGGGCAACTCTGCAACATGCATCGGTTCGCACAAAACCTGAAGTTCTCCTCAGGCCGGCCACATTCATCACAATCATGGGAAAAAATGGACATGATTGGTCATTCCATCCTTTTTGAGCTATCCTTCAAAATAACCAATGATATCTTAAATAGGGTCAGGCGGGCAATAGCGTAAACAGCCCGAGGAGGGATTCTTTCTACCAAAAAATGATTCATTGTGTCAACTTATTTATGAACCCCGGCAAATTTTTCTTGACAAGAACCTCTTTAGAAGCCATGGGGAAAATTCCCACATTTTATTGAAATTCAGGAGAAAATATTGTAGAGCAGGCGCCATGAATTAGTGAGATATATCAAACTTAACGGGGAGGAGCAGGCAGATGGAAACAGGCGTTAATTCCAAGATCATAGGGTGGACCAAGGTCGAGAAGGAAGTGGTGGAGAAAGCGGCGGCGAGAAAAAGGAATTTCGAGTACTGGGGGCCGACCCCGAGAGAGGCGCGGAAGATTGCGGTAGGCAAGAAAAAGGGGCTCTCGGACAAGCGCATGACGATCAAGGACGCCGTGGATAAGTATCTCAAGGACGGCATCAACATCGGTGTCGGCGGCTTCGTCAATACCCGCGTTCCTACCGCACTCATGTGGAATATCATTAAAAAGGGGGCCAAGAATCTGACCCTTTCCTTCCAGTCGAATTCCATCTGCAATGAATGGATTGCCGGCGCCATGCTCTGCTACCCCGAGCACATCTCCATCAAACGGGCGGAATTGGCGTGGTGGGGATACGAGATCATCGGCATCGCCCCGCTTCTGCGCTACCTCGCCGGCAACGAACTGATCGAGCTCGACGACTACACCAACTACGGCATGTCGGTTCGCTTCAAAGCCGGTGCTATGGGCCTCCCCTTCATCCCGGTCCGTGATCACGGCGGCTCCGATATGGAATTGGTCAATCGCGGCGTCATGATGAAGTGCCCCTTCAGCGGCGACAACACCTACCTGGTTCCCGCCTGTAATCCGGACCTCGGCATTATCCACGTGACGGCTGCAGACATGCACGGGAACGCCCGCATCTTCGGCGCCCTCTGCACCTGCCCGGAAATCGCTCAGGCCGCCGGGCACACGATCATGAGCTGCGAAACCATCATCGACAACATGGCCATTCGCCGTTACCCAAACCTGACCGAAATCCCCTATCCGGTGATCGATGCCGTTTGCGAACAGCAATTCGGCGCATGGCCGGGAGCGGTATATGGTCAGTACTGGTTTGACATGGAACACTTCCTCTACTTCAGGAGCCTCTGCGACGAGTTCCGGAAGACGGGCAGCAAAAGCAAGCTCAAGGCCTACTATGATGAGTACTTCTTCGGCTGTGACACGTGGGATGACTTCATTGCCAAGATCGTGCCTCACAAAAAGCTTACTTTCCTGAGGAAGATGGATGGTCAACAACCGATAATCCTCTCTTGACAAGAACGGCAACAACCAGTGGACACCTGGAAAAAGGAGATCTGAATATGGTATCGATAGCTGATGTCAATCCCTATGAAATGATTGCCTATACGGGCTCGAGAGTATTGGAGGACAACACCATCATCTTCGTCGGCACGGGGCTGCCCATCATCGCGGCCATGCACGCCCAGCTGACCCACGCGCCCAACGCCAATTTGATTTTTGAAGCCGGTTCGCTGGCTTCCATCCTGGAGCAGGGAATGCCGATGTCCGTGGGTGACACCAGGGCTTTCCGGAAAGCGGTATTCGCCAAGGGGCTCTGCGCGGTTTTCGAGCTGACCCAGAGGGGCTATTCGGACTACGCTTTTATCGGCGGCGCTCAGGTCGATATTTACGGTAACATTTGTTCCACCTTCGAAGGGGGGACCTATGCCAAGCCCAGAGTCCGGTTCCCCGGGAGCGGCGGCGCCGGCGCGATGGCGGCCAACTGCGAAAAGACCATTGCCATCATGGCCCTGGAGAAAAGAAGATTTGTGAAGCAGGTGGATTTCATCACCAGCATCGGTTTTGGCGACGGTTCCCCCGACTATCGGGAAAAGGCCGGTGTTATGGGTTCGGGACCGTACCGGGTGATCACCAACCAGGCCCTTTTCGGTTTTGACAAAGACACCAGACGCATGATGCTCCTGGAATACCTCCCGGGCAAGAGCCCTGAGGCCATTCAGGATCTGGTTGATTTCGAGTTGCTCATTGCTCCGGATGTCAAGGAAATGGCTATTCCCACCGAGCATGACCTGATGTTGCTGCAAACCAAGTGCGACCCGGAAGGCTTCTTCCTCAAGAGAAAGATCGTGGATAAATAGTTTTGCGTTTTAGCTGTAGGCGAGCAGCAATGAAGATTGCCGGGAGAGAGCTCAGGTCTTTCCCGGCTTTCTTATTCAGTACCCCTCCGCAACAAAGCTTCAATTACTACTAGTTAATTCAGAAAATTTGCTGTAGGTTAGCTGCGTTTGAGCGGGTGTTCACGAACTATGGTGGAGCTTCCCGTGGTCGACAACCCCCGTTGCTGTGAAGAATGCGGCCTTCCTGAAGATGCTTTTCCGTTGTGCGAGATCGAATGTATGCTGCCAAACTGTCTTGACTGTGCTTTCCTCATCCAACGGTACGGAACGGGTTGTGGGAACATCCGCGTGTACTGCTTATGCCGCGACTGCAACGACAAACTCATGGAAAGAAGCTTTGGTAAACCTTAACCGGGGTTCCTTCAAACCATGAGCTGTTGGCGACTAGTGTTGTTGGATTCATACCGAGGAGGGCGAAATGTCGGTTCCGGACAAGCGGATGAGCCTCAAGGAGGCGGTGTCCAGGTACGTGCATGACGGCGACTCAGTGTATTACGGCGGCTTCCAGATCATGGTCCCCATGGCGCTCACTCACGAGATGGTCAGGCAGAGAAAAAAGAACTTGACCATCTTCAACGCCTCAACGGATGTCGGCGGATTGGATCTGCTGGTGGCTGCGGGGTGTGTCAAAGAGATGCATCTGGCCTGGGCGATGAACTGGTGTGTAAAGGCGCCCTATGCGATTCGCCGAGCGTTCCAGGCGAGTGAAATCCAACGCTTCGATCTTTCCAACTGCAGCGCTACCAGCGCCCTGCTCGGAGGGTCCCTCGGTATTCCTTTTGTCGCCGTTCGAGGCAACATCGGCACCGACATCGTCGAGAACAACACCAACGATTTGAAAGTCATAGAGGATCCTTTTACCGGAGAGAAGATCACCATCGTCCGCGCCTGGCGGGCGGATGTCGCCATCATCCACGCCCAGAAGGCTGATCCCCTGGGCAACGTGGTCTCCTGGGGGACCCGCGGGGTGACTGACGAGTTCGGGGCTATGGGATCACGGCGGGGGGTCATCGTGACCGCGGAGGAGATCATTGACACCGAAGTGGTGCGCAGCGACCCGGACCGCACCATCGTTCCTTACTTCAAGACTCTGGCCGTGGTTCACTGCCCGTGGGGTGCTCATCCCTCTGCCTGCCGTGGGTATTATGGCCTCGATATCCGCTTCTGTCAGTATCAGGGCAAGTATGAAAGGAGTGCGGATCTGCTCCCCAAATTTCTGGATGAATGGATCTACTCCTGTCCGGACCATGACGCCTACATTCAGAAATACGTTCGCATGTTTGGCCCGGAGGGGCTGGAGCGGCTCAGACCGAAGCTGGGCTTTAAGTCGAAACTGGAAGTCGATTACGGCTACCACGATCCCGCCATCTGGCAGGGGGTGCCTCAATACACCGACAAGTACATCAGGGGATAGCGGCAGACCACTCACTGCAGTAAAGGAGATACCCATGGCAGCCACCTTTCGACTGACCGAACTCATGGTCGTGCGTTGTGCAAAAGAAATCAAAGACGGCGAAGTAGTCTTTGCCGGAGTAGGCTTGCCCCTGGTGGTGGTCAGTTTTGCCATGGCGACGCATGCCCCGAATATGATTCTCTTGACCGAAGGGGGCTCGATCCGGGCCACGGCCCCTCCGGGTCTGGCCATCAGCGTCGACGACCCGGCGCTCTTCACCAACGCGGATGCCACCCATGGAATGATTGCCACCATGGGCACCTTGCAGCGCGGAGAAGTGGATGTGGCCTTCATCGGCGGCTCCCAAATCGATAGGTTCGGCAACATCAATTCAACCGGGGTGGGCAGTTGGGGCACTCCCGGGACCTTCACCTACTTCGCCGGCAGCGGCGGGGCCAACGACATGGCCACATCGGGCAAGAGAGTCCTGGCGATCATGCCGCAAGACCCCAAGAAGTTCGTCGAGAAGTTGGACTACGTCACCACGCCCGGCTTCTTGGATGGCCCCGGCGCCAGGGAAAGGCTCGGGATGATCGGCGGCGGTCCCTCGGTGGTGGTGAGCACCATGGCGGTTTATCGCTTCGACGCAATCACCAAGGAGATGGTTCTGGCGGAATACTTTCCCGGTCAATCGGTCGAGAAGGTGCGGGCCAACTGTTCCTTCGACCTGAAAGTGGCCCCGGACGTCAAGGAGACGGAACCCCCGACCGAAGGCGAAATCGCCCTGCTGAGAAATATCGATCCCACTGGATTTTACTTACGATAATGCTTGTAGCTGGTTGTGATAACAAGTAATATACTGCATCAAAGCGGAGAAATGGGAGGGGATCGAAGTCAACCTTGTGGAACATGGAGGGGCCTAGATGGAGCAGAGCAGGAGGGATTTTCTTAAGGTATTCGGCAAAGCCACGGCTGGTCTGGGATTGGCTTCACTCACGGGCGTACCGTTGCCATTGACATCGGGGGTGCCAACGGCGTCAGCCTGCGTCGATTCAGGGGGCATCGACTGGCAAGAGATTCGGAAACAATACTTCAGACTCAGCAGAGATTACATCTACATGAACAACTCGACCATGGGGGCCACGCTGAAACCGGTTTCCGACCGTATGGCCGAGGTGCAGAAGATTTTTTCTGAAGGCTGCACCATCGACCGTTTCAATAGCCTGGAAGTGGTCTACATCTTGTCTTGGATTAGAGAGAGGTTCAGAGAGGTGGTGAACGGTTACGGTGGTTACCCGACCGTATCAGCGGGGAAATACGTTGGGAATGTGGATTCAGTTACCGAAGGTATGTCTGTGGTGGCCAACGGGATCACGTTCGATTCCAGTGACGCGATCTTTATCACCGACTACGAGCATACAGGTGCTCGCACCATGTGGGAGTTGCAGCGCGACCGTTATGGCGCCAAGTTGGTTACAGTTCCTTTAATTGTCGCCGGAGAGCGTGAGGATCAATGGGCTGGAAACCTTGTTCAACGATTTAGAACGGCCATGAGCAATTGCCCCTCAGGGAGCAGTCCGAAGGTATTGAGCTTTCCCTATATTACGACATCGACTGGCCATATTCTTCCTGCTAAAGAGCTGTGCGCGTTAGCCAGTATCGAGTTTGACGCCATATCAGTCATAGATGCTGCTCAGGCGTTTACGATTTTGCCGATTAACGTTATTGACCTTGATTGCGATTTCTTTGTGGTTAATGGACACAAATACCTATGTGGCCCTATTGGTTCAGGATTTATTTGTATAAATCCTAGACAAATGTCATCCTTTTGGGGAACGATTGTTGACGACAATTATTACTATCCTAGTATGCCTTCCCGAAACTATCCGCAACGGAAAGGAGGTATTACACCGTATACAAATATCATTCCACTGTTGGATGCGCTAAACATTTATGACAAGGGGCCTCAGTCGCCTCCCACCTTGCCACCACCTCTAGTGATCCCTCCATACGATGGGTTCAGTATAGGTGCCGACAATGTTTACGACCGACTGCTTCAAATTGGCAAGTGGCTAAGATCGGGTCTTTCCTCCTTTCCTACAAAGTTTGAACTGATCACTCCCCAAAGTGATGGTCTAAGCTGCGTTATGACCTGTTTTCGAGTAATAAATAAATCTTCAGAGAGTGTTTATCAAGACCTTAAGAACATCTACGGGATTCATGTCAAACACTCCACAGAAGGATTTGGTACGGGTCCTAATGTAAACGGTGCTGTCAGGCTCGCTCCTCATTACTACAATACCGAAAAGGAATTCAAGCAACTGGCTAAGGCACTCTGTGGGATTGCCGGTGTTTCCGTGAAAGATTGGCCTGATTTCCCTGGATGAGAAGGCCGGATGGCATTCCCCTCGTGCGAGAGTTAACCAATCGCCAAGAAGTCGTCATGCTTAACCTTAACCTCGCATTTCGGATTATATGACCTAAGTATATACGTAATCCGAAATGCGAGACTTGAAACCCACAGCTTTAATTTGTCTTACACTGCCAACAGGAAGGGGATGGTTATGAAACAGAGAAAGACATCTTTACACCGCATTACTTTGTGTTCCCTCTTGACTTTTCTTTTGATGATTTTTTTCGTTGGTTATGCTTTTTCGGCTGACCTTCCCGAAATCAAGCAGAGCGGTGTGCTGCGGCATCTCGGGGTGCCTTACGCCAACTTCGTTACCGGCAGCGGTGATGGGCTGGATGTGGAGATGATCAAGCTTTTCGCCCAACAGCAGGGGGTGAAGTACGAATATGTCCAGACGACATGGGGGGATTTCATTGCCGATCTCAGCGGCAAGATAGCCAAACCCAAGGGAGACGACGCCGAGATCATCGGCACCGCGCCGGTCAAAGGGGACATCGCCGCCAACGGCATCACGATCCTGCCGTGGCGCGCGAAAGTGATCGATTTCTCGGCGCCTACGTTTCCAAACCAGGTGTGGCTGGTGGCGCGGGCGGACCTTCCCATCAAGCCCATCGAACCCTCTGGAGACCCGATGAAGGATGTGGCGACGGTCAAATCCCAGTTGAAGGGACTCCGGGTCATGGGGATGGCCAACACCTGCCTCGACCCGAGTCTCTATGAACTGGATAAATTCGGGGCACAGGGCAGCGTCTTCGAAGGATCCCTGAACGAGCTCATTCCTGCCGTCATCAACGGGAAGGCCGATGCGACCTTGCAGGATGTTGCCGATGCCCTCATGGCGGTGGAGAAATGGCCCGGAAAGATCAAGATCATCGGTCCCGTGTCGGAGATGCAGGAACTCGCTTACGGGTTCTCCAAATCATCGCCGCAGCTGCGGGAAGCTTTCAACAAGTTCTTTGAGCAATCCATGAAGGACGGTACCTATCTTAAACTGGTTGAGAAATATTACCCGGCGATACCCAAATACTACCCGGGTTTTTTTGAACAAAAAAAATAAGGGATCGCAGGCGATACAAATCCCATAAGGGTGACATCAATGCGACCCCTGCAGCAGTTCTCCGGGAGGGGCTGGAATATCACGGCTGCCCTGGCGATTGTCGGGCTGGTGGTATACATGGGCTTTCTCATCGCCGCCAATTACCTTTCCCAGGTCGAACTGCAAAAGGGCGTGCTTGAGCAACTGAGGCAGGATACCGAGAAGCGCGCGATCGCCTTGACCTACTTTTTCTCCGAGCGCAGGAACGATCTGAGGGAGATCACCAGAAGCCGGGCCATTTCTTCCTACTTTGAAAACAAAGCGCTCGGAATGTCCATGATTTATGGCCTGCAGGCCAGTCTGGACGCAGTTGCCGTGGTCTTCGAGCGGATTCTTGAAGACAAGACTCTCAAGGGCGACCCCATCTACTCGGGGATCGCTTTTGTTGAGAAAAGCGGTAAGGTACTCGTTCAAACCGGGCTGAAGGAGTCACCTGTCCAGGCCGTGTGGCCCCCGGCTTCATCCTCTGCTCCTGAAAACCGGGAGGCCCAAATCGTTGTCGAACCATTCCGGGAATCAACCACGCTGCTGCTAACCGTGCCCTACTTCTTCAAGGGAGACTACTTAGGGCAGATCTGCGCCTCAATCTCGTCACCAACCGTCTATGAGCACCTGGTGAGAGAGAGCCAACATTCAGCGGAAAAGTCCGCCTATGTGGTCACCAGGGAAGGCAAGCTGGTGCTTCCTGCGGAACTTCCTCCTGCCATCCGCTATTCCGAGCTGCCCGATCTCAAGAGGTTTGAAGCTGAAAAGATTCAACAGCTGGGGTTGGCCACTCGGGACAGGGGGCAGGAGGAGGTTTTGGTCAGTTATCTCCCCTTGCCTGACACCCCCTGCGCTCTGCTGAGGATCGTAACGGCCGCCGAGGTCTATGGGCATACTCTCCCCTGGCAGTTGCCCTTCACCATGATCCTGCTCTCTCTGGTTGTTTTGGGGGGGATGGCTGTTGCGTGGCGAGTGAACATTCGAAACATCACCCTGCGTCTGAGTCTTGATCAAGAAGCCAAGAGCAGAAGAGAGGTCGAAGAAAAAAATCGGCAACTCTCAAAGGAGATTGCCGAGCGCAAGCGGGCCGAATCGGCACTCAGGGAGAGCGAGGAGCGGTATCGGAGGTTTTTTGAAGACGATCTCTCCGGTGCTTTCATCAGTACGCCCGAGGGTCGCATCCTCGCCTGCAACCCGGCTTTTGCGAACATATTCGGGTTTTCCTCGGTTGCCGAAGCCTTGCAGGCAGAGTTCTCTTCGCTCTATCCTGACCCGAACGATCGAGAGGTTTTCCTCAGCTTGTTGCAAGAGAACAGAATATTGAAGCACCACCCACGGCAGTATCGGTGCCTGGATGGTCGGATCATTCACACCATCGAAAATGTTGTCGGCAGCTTCGACAGCAGCGGAAGCCTGGTCGAGATCAAGGGATTTATCATTGACAACACGGAACAGAAGAACCTGGAGGAGCAGCTCCGCCATTTCCAGAAGATGGAAGCGATGGGCACGCTTGCGGGAGGAATAGCCCATGATTTTAATAATATTCTCACTGCCGTCCTGGGCAATGCGGAGATGGGACTGATCAAGATTCCGGAAGATAGTCGAGCCCAACACAACCTTAAGGAAATCCTCAAAGCCGGCAGGCGCGCCCGCGACCTGGTGAAACAGATCCTCACGTTCAGCCGTCAGGAGAAACAGGAGCCAAGACCGCTGCAGATCGTACCGATTGTCGAGGAGGTCGTGAAACTCATCAGGGCCTCCTTGCCGGAGACGATTGACATCCGAAAGCATACCGAGTCTTCGTCCGGAGTAATCCTTGGCGAACCGATTCAGATCCACCAGTTGCTGATGAACCTCTGTATCAACGCCGGTCATGCCATGCAGGAAAACGGCGGTGTTTTGGAGATTAAGCTGGCCGATGTGGTCATGGAATCCGATTCGGTCTTCCATGATTTTAGCCTAAAAAGAGGCCAGTACCTGGAGATGGCAGTGAGTGACACCGGGTGCGGAATGGATCGAGCCGTTATGGAACGCGTTTTCGATCCGTTTTTCAGCACCAAGACCTTTGGCCAGGGGAGCGGGATGGGGCTGGCTGTGGTCCACGGGATCGTGAGGAGCCTCAGCGGCGCGGTGAAAGTGGAAAGCGAGTTGGGAAAAGGGAGCACCTTTATGGTCTTTCTCCCCAGAATCGAGAATGCTGTCGGTCGGGAAACCGATCCCGGTGGGTCGGCTCTCAGCAATGATGGGTATCCGCGAATTCTCCTGATCGACGACGATGAGACCCTTCTGAAGGTGGGAATGCGGATGCTGGAGCGTTTCGGGTACCAGGTCACGGGTAAAAACAGCGGCCTTGAGGCGCTTGAATTTTTCGAGAGCCACCCCGACCAGTTCGATCTGGTGATTACTGATCGGAAGATGCCCAAAATGGACGGATTCAAACTAGCGAAAGGCCTGTTGCATGTTCGACCGGACATACCGATCATCATGTGCACGGGATATAGTGAGGAGCTGGATCGCGAAAGAATGAAGGACCTCGGCATCCGGGAGTTTGTCCGGAAGCCGGTTGTCTTCAGCGAATTGGCCAAGATCGCGCGCAAGGTCCTGGAACAAAGGAATTGTGACCGGTTGTGAGTGGCAGGTGCTCATTAAAGAGGGATGCTGGTGAGACGCCGGTGTCATCCAGTAGGCTCTGAGTCCTCGCCGTCCCGGCGGTGGAGAGCTCACGGGAGCTGAGTGCCGTGGCGACGAGTTTTTTCTTGACGTATCGAGACGAGTATGGCGCAGAATAGCAGGGTCAAGCCGGTGCGCTGCTCAAAGAACGACCTTTTCCTTATCTGCATAGAATTACGAATGAAGCGAATGTTCGACCTCACATGGGGATGGGTGAGGGTTATTGTCAAATGAGCATTCCCAAATCGGGAAATAGAGGTTTTGATGCGACCTCGAGGATTTCAGCGGAACTGCGGTCTCCGGAAATAGGCTAGGAATTATCGCGCGATTCATGGCTTCTTAAAAAGGAGGAGGGTATGGTGAGGAAAATGGTATTGGTGGTATTGGCAACGGCTGTGGTCCTTGGGAGCATGGCAACCATAGCCTCGGCGGCACAAAATGTGGCAAACACCAACCAAAAGGGCAGCCTCTTAATCTGGCCCAAGATCGAAAATTTCCCGGATCCGGACCCTTCTGAAAGCACGGACACTTACATAACTATAGCTAGTGACTACTACAGTGAAGTTTGGGTGAAATGCTATTGGGTGGATGAGAACCAGACCATCCAGGATTTCATGTTTCGCCTGACCCCCAACCAGCCGGTTTGGTTCCGAGCTTCGGATGGGCGGGGCGATGTAATGACCGTTCCTCCGTTCATGGGTGATCGTGGTGAGTTGAAATGCTGGGCGGTCGACGCTGCCGGCGCCGGCCAAATTGCCTTCAACCATTTGTATGGCAATGCATTGATTATCTACGGACAGGTCTCAGGTCTTGAGTACAGTGCATGGTCCTTTACGGCTCGCGGCCTTGTCCAGGGCGCCGCGGTTGGAACCGGAGGAAATTTGCGGCTCACCGGGGCCAACGGTGGGTATGATGCCTGTCCCCAGTATCTGGTCGAGAATTTCATAGCCGACGTGTTCAATGAGGGGAGTGAATTCGGGGAGCAAAGATGGCCGGGCCTTGCGCTCGTCCCTTGCAAACAGGACCTGCGGCAGGATCGTGTGCCGACCTGTACCAAAGCCAAGTTTGATGTGTGGAATGAAAACGAAACCAAATATACCGGTGCATATCGCTGCCTCAAATGCTGGTTTGAGGGTTATCTGGCTGAGATCGGTTACTACTATGCGGACAAAAGCTATGGATTTGGCGGAGATAAATTCATCCTGGCGGATCTCCACACCTACCTGGCCCGGTTTCGGGTGACCGGTGTGGCAAGCACAGTCTGCAACAACAAGTTCAAGACTCCGGATACTGTATACGGCCCCGGTGTGGACAAATGCAAGGGTGGACAAGTCAACTCTCCGCTCCTTGGCGTGCTCTGGCATTACATTTATTTCGCAAATGCTGAAAACGACGGGATGATGGTCGGCACCACGCCGCACACCGCCGGCGCCGATGGCACCGGATTCGTCTTGTGGGATCCGCAGGGAGAGCCACCACAGGCTCTAAACCGCTAGTCGGTTTCATCTCTCAAGACCTGTCCATCAAAACCTAAGGGGGCCACAGTTCGCATTCAACGCGGCATGCCCCGGGAACATGTTGCATAAGCGGTGCTTCGAGTTTCAGTCGTCGCCCCCGATGCGAAAACCAACGGGTCCCGGACGGATTTGAAAGGCTAATGGGGCGCCAGCTCAAAGAGCAGCGCCGCAACCGAACGAATGCCGCCGTGGAAGTCATCCAGGCAAAAGCGTTCATTGGGAGAGTGCGCCCCATCGTCCGGGTTTCCCCAGCCCAGCAGGAGGATGCTCTCCATCCCCAGCGACTCCTTCAGGAGATTCACAATGGGTATGGAGCCCCCCGCGCGGATGAAGACCGGCTCTTTACCAAACCCAATCTCGATGGCTCGCTTCGCTGCCTGCACACTTGCGTCGTCCCTTGATACCAGGACCGGGTCGCAGCCGTAGAGGTCAGTGATCGTGAGGTTCACGCCGGGCGGCGTGAGGGACTGGACGAAGTCGCGAAACAACCTGTTGATCTTTGCCTGTTTCTGCCTTGGCACCAGACGCATGCTCACCTTGGCGCCCGCTTTAGCCGGAATGATGGTTTTTGCTCCCTCCCCGGAAAAGCCTCCCCAGATCCCATTCACGTCCAGGGTCGGGCGCGCGGTCTTTCGTTCCATCGGGCGGTAGCCGGGTTCACCGGTCAGACATGCAACACCCAGGTAGGCCTTCAACCGGTCCTCCGAAAGGGGGAGAGAAGCCATCTCTTTTCGTTCCCACGGCTGCAGGTCTTCCACATCATCGTAGAATCCGGGGATGGCTACGCGGCCCTCAGGGCCTTTGAGCTTCACCAGAATTTCCGCCAGCGCCTGAACAGGATTGGCAATCAACCCGCCGAAGCCCCCCGAATGCAGGTCGAAGCGGGGGCCTTGCAGATCAATCTGGTGGTACGCTAATCCTCTCAGGCCATACGTTATGGCCGGGAGGCCTCTGGCAAACTGGGAACCGTCCGAAACCGCGACGACATCAGCCCTGAGTTCCTGTCGGTGCTCTTTGAGAAAAGCCTCCATACTGGGACTGCCGATCTCTTCTTCCCCCTCCGCCAGCACTTTCACGTTTACGGGGAGGGCCTTGGCCACGGTCAGGATGGCTTCCATGGCTTTGAGGTAGGTGAAGAGCTGCCCCTTATCGTCGGTGGCGCCGCGGGCATAAACATAGCCGTCGCGGATGGTCGGAGCAAAGGGAGGGGTGAGCCACTCGTCCAGCGGTTCGGGCGGCTGTACGTCGTAGTGACCGTAGATCAGCACGGTAGGCCGATCCTTGCCCGAACGGTATTCGCCGTAGACAATGGGATGACGTTCCGTTTTGTATATTTTAGCCTGCAGACCCAGCCGGTCTAATTGGCCCTGTACCCATTCGGCCGCCATCCGGATGTCGACCGCGTGCTGGGAATAGGTGCTGACGCTGGGAATGCGCAGGAATTCGAAAAGCTCGTCTATGTACCTCTGACGATTGCCGTCAATGACTTCAAGAACACCCTGGGGAACCATACCTTTTCTCCTGAGATTGATATGAGAATACCGAAGCCGGAAACTCGTCCCGACTTTAAAAAGTCAGATTAGCATGTTTGGTTGGCTGTTGTCATCGAAATCGAGTCTCTCGCTCGCTCTCTTCTTATCCTGGATTCAGGCCGTTCACGGGAATGACAACGAGAAGTCCCTCAGGGCATCCGCTTCCCCCGGTTTGTTAAAGCCATCTCGAGAATAAGCCTCGGTCGTGAGGTGAGCTTATTCAGGTGGTTCGCTTGTTGTTCTCGGGCGGTTATAATGTTAACCGCGGTATCGCATTACATCATGGGCTTTGGCGGGGGAAGGGATCATGGCGG
>JGI20214J51650_10001670_pt1 | contig 14098 bp, 9 predicted proteins | sample WetSurMetagenome_FD_51650 | JGI IMG/M metagenome (IMG submission 51650) | reverse complement strand
CTGAATGATAACTTTAAGTTTAAGTTTAATTACACTGATCCGGATTTGATATTAAAAGAGATAAATAATTCTATATTTGATATTGCATTCTAATCTGATAGTTTATTTATGGCACATCATAACACCGTCAAATATAACAACTTTAAAAGCCTTTCTGACAGGATTAACAGGTTTCCTCAGGGAGCCGTTGCTTCAGACCTGCTTTTTGAAATACTTAAAATTCTTTTTTCAGAAAAGGAAGCAGGACTTGTATCGATGTTACCCATTAAACCATTCAATGCTGAGAAAGCTGCCAGAATATGGAAAATCAAAGAATCTGAAGCCAGCAAAATTTTAAATGATCTGGCAGACAGGGGAATACTGATTGATGCCGAAACCGGTGACGATATCAAGTACTCAATGCCGCCACCGATGGCTGGTTTTTTTGAATTCTCATTGATGAGGTACAGAAATGATATTGATCAGAAGGCACTATCTGAACTTTACTATCAGTACATGAATGTTGAAGAGGATTTTATTAAAGATCTTTTTACAACAGGAGAGACGCAATTAGGAAGAGTATATGTGAATGAGGAGGTACTTTCATCCGAAAACGCCTTGCATGTTCTTGATTATGAAAGATCTTCTGAAGTCATAAAAACCGCAGCTTCAATCGGGATAGGGATCTGTTATTGCAGGCATAAGATGAAACACCTTGGCAGAAACTGTAATGCTCCAATGGATATCTGTATGACATTTAATGACAGTGCCGATTCATTGACCAGACATGGAATTGCTAGAAAAGTTGAAGTTTCCGAAGGTATTGATCTTCTTCAGAAAGCACGTGACAATAACCTTGTCCAGTTTGGTGAAAATGTCAGGGAGAAAGTTAATTTCATCTGCAATTGTTGCGGATGTTGTTGTGAAGCTCTTATTGCCGCAAGGAGATTCGGTTTTCTTAATCCGGTACATACTACTAACTTTATTCCGGTAATTACTGATGAGATATGCAATGGATGCGGTAAATGTGTTTCTCTTTGTCCGGTTGAGGCAATGACTCTGGTATCATCGAATGTACCTGACAAACCATTCAGAAAGAAAGCAAAAGTTGATCCGAAAACATGTCTTGGATGTGGTGTTTGTCTGAAAGGATGTGAGAAGAATGCAATTAAACTTAGTTCCAGATCAGAACGTGTTATAACTCCGGTTAATTCTGTGCACAAGGTTGTAATTATGGCTATTGAAAGAGGAAAGCTTCATAACCTTATTTTTGACAACCAGGTCATGTTTAGTCACAGAGCTATGGCTGCCGTACTCGGAGTTATTCTCAAGCTTCCACCTATTAAACAGGCTCTTGCAAGTGAGCAGTTTAAATCAAGATATCTTGCTGCACTTATCAGGAGACAGAAATATTAAAAAAGCCAGGCCCGTTACAATCTGCAACAGGCCTGGCGCTATAACAGGGTCTCCTATTTCTAGTTATTCGGTAAGTCCTTCAGCTGCTCCTTAAAATCAGTACTGTTAAATTCTTTCATGATCTGATTAGCTGTTCTCCTTGCTCCAAATCCGATCAGCATAAAGAGTACAAATAATGCCACAAGAACATACACAACGATTTTAGTTGTCTCCGGTTTTGACTTCAGCGCTTCAACCAGACCATTATAAAGAAGCCATAATGAGAATATATTTATAGCCAGGCTAATAATGACACCCAGATAAAGATTTACACCACCTGCAAATCCGAACAGGGCACTTATGGGCATTATAACCATAACAGCTGCAGTAACTCTCAGGTTGGCTTCAAAATCAGTATTCCCTTTACAGATTGAAGATATTACAAGAAGAATCACGGCTAAAATGAATAATCCGATAATGGCGCCAATGAGATATGAGATGAAGATCATAATTCCTACTGCTCCACCTAATAACCCACCTCCTGCTCCTCCAATCTTAAGAATGCTCCAAAGAAATGCTATTGCACCTGCAATAGCGCCATAAATTACTGCCTTAATCAAAGGTTCTGTCATTCCTCCTGATGTTTTCATTGTGGAGAAATACAATTTCGGATTAAAAAGGACATCTTTTGATTCCTTAATAAACTCATTAAAATCAAAGGTTCCGTTGCTCATAGTATAATTAATTAAGGGGTTAGTATTTAACGATCCGTAAATTAATAATTTAAGATAACAAGTTAGAAAAATATTTCTAAAATCGTTAAAAAAACGTAATAATTAATACCCCTGATTATTCAAGATAGGTATAACCGTAAAGACCGGAACGGTAGTTTGAAAGGAATTCTTTACCCTCTTCAAGAGTTATGATGCCTGCTTTTACAGATGTGGTAACCCATGATTCAACAGTCCTTACCATCTTCTTGGAATTGTACTGTACATAATCTAATACTTCCGCAACTGTCTCTCCATCAATTATCTGGTCAATCTTGTATCCGTTTTCATCAACTGAAACATGCACGGCATTTGTGTCACCGAAAAGATTATGCAGATCACCAAGAATTTCCTGATAAGCACCAACGAGGAATACACCCAGGTAATATGGTTCTTTTGGTTTCAGTGAATGAACAGGAAGATGGTGAGATGAATTGCGTGTTGAAATAAAGTTATCTATTTTCCCGTCAGAATCGCATGTCATATCCTGAATAGTTGCTGTTCGCAACGGTTCCTCATTGAGACGATGAATAGGCATTATCGGAAAAATCTGATCTATAGCCCATGCATCCGGAAGCGATTGGAAAAGAGAAAAATTACAGAAATATTTATCAGAAAGTATTCGTGAAATCTGTCGCAACTCCTCAGGAACATGTTTTGTCATATTTGCCATCTGATAGACTTTCCTGGCAATTGACCAGAATAACCTTTCTATCTGGGCCCTTGTTTTCAGGTCAACCAGACCAAGACTGAATCTGTCGAGAGCTTCTTCCCTTATCTGCTGTGCATCATGCCATGTCTCAAGCATCCTTGACTGATTAAAGTTATCCCATAAGAGGAAAAGTTCTTTAACAAGCTCATGATCATTTTCATTGATCAGATCCTCTGTATCCCATGAAGGAAGAGTGGTTGTTTCGAGTACCTCAAATATCAGAACTGAATGATGCGCGGTAAGTGACCGGCCTGATTCTGTTATAATATTCGGATGAGGAATCTTATTCTTATTGCTGGCATCAACGAATGTACTAATCGAATCGTTCACATACTCCTGAATTGTATAGTTGACGCTGCTNTCACTGTTTGATGATCCTGTTCCGTCATAGTCAACACCAAGGCCGCCACCAATATCAACAAATTCCACATTAAAACCGAGATTACGGAGCTGAACATAAAACTGTGAGGCTTCCCGGAGTGCATTTTTAATCCTGCGGATTTTTGTGACCTGGCTGCCAATATGAAAATGTATCAGTTTAACACAATCCCTCATCTTGCTTTTTTCAATAAAATCGATTGCCTCAAGCAGTTCACTTGATGTCAGTCCGAACTTACTGATATCTCCTCCTGAATCCTCCCATTTACCGCTGCCAACACTTGCCAGTTTGATCCTGATCCCAAGATTTGGCTTTATTTTAAGACGTTTGGCAATAGTTGTAATTAGTTTGAGTTCATTAAGCTTTTCAACAACCAGGAAGATTCTTTTACCCATTTTCTGAGCGAGAAGGGCAAGCTCAATATAATCTTCATCTTTATACCCATTGCAGATAATAAGTGATTCAGGATCAGTATTGATGGCTATAACAGCATGTAATTCAGGCTTTGATCCGGCTTCCAGTCCGATATTGAATTTTTTTCCATGACTCACAATCTCTTCAACCACCGGTCGCATCTGGTTGACTTTAATAGGATAGATAATGAAGTTCTGAGCTTTATAATCATACTCTTCAGAAGCAGATTTAAAACATTTGGATATACTTATAATCCGGTCATCAAGGATATCAGGAAAGCGCACCAATACAGGTGTTGAAACATCCGAAAGTATAAGTTCATCCAACAGATCTTTAAGGTCCACAGCGACACCATTCTTTTGTGGAGTCACTGTAACGTTGCCTTTGTCATTGATCGAAAAATAATCAACACCCCAACCATTTACATTATAAAGTTCTGCAGAATCTTCTACTCGCCATTTTCTCATGATCAGATATTTTGCTATTGTTAATCAGGCCGCAAAGGTCAGAAAAAATTGTGTTTTTTACAATGTTATAAAAATATCATTAAACACACATGATTTCCTGACACATTTACAATCATTAAATTCCCTTCAGATACACTTCTCGATCCATCAGAGGGTGTGAATGGGAGAATGGGAGACTGGGAGAATGGGAGAATGGGAGACTGGGAGACTGGGAGGAGAGGATAAAATATGAATCTCCTCTTCTCCCCATCTCCCCATCTTATTTTACTTCCACAGTTTTTATATCCATCGCCTGCATTACTTTATAAACCGGATACGGATTATATCCCGGTCCCCACTGAGGAACAAGATACCTGTCGAAGAAATTCCAGATAACCAAACCATCGTTCGATTGTGGTTCAAGCAGATATGCAGCAACATTTGCCAATGGTTGTGCTGTTCTTACAACAATTGTACCTGCCGGAAAAATTATTGTATCCTTAAGAAATTTCCCTTTTATCGTATTTGTATAATGCCCCTGGTTCAGCTTTGCGGCTCCTTCAAGTTCACTTATTTCAAAACGATCAACCATAATGTCTGTTTTTTCCGAAAGCTTTTCAACTTTAATTCCATGCAACTTTAGCAGGTCAATAATTACCGGATCGCTTGTTGTTAACAGATATGCAAAAGGAAAGCTGACACTCTTTACCGGATAGTAATCGATGAAATAGGGAACTGTAACATCCTTTTGTCTGTCACTTTTTTTATATCGGTTATAGCCTGAGGGATTTGACAGCAGTTCNGCCTCATANGTCCGGATTTTTACTTTTTCAGGAGCAGGTCTGACATTATATTCAATTGCAAAGGAATCGGTAACAGCAGGAGCCAGACCACGGGCAATTGTCTTATTGTCAACATCCTTCAAAAGATTTTTAATTTCGGATTTATTTGCCGAAGCATAATCAAGGAGTGAATGAATAAGGAAATAACAGCCTAGAACCCTCGACTTAAAATCAGCATATACATAGTTTTCATTCAGTATGCCAAGCCTGTTTCTGATGCCGAAATAGTTGCTCATATATCGAGGTTCTGAAGCATCAAGTACCCAGCCTTTTTCAGGTTCCATCATATCATTGAACTCTCCGTAAAAGCAGTTTTCAACTTTATACTTTTGTAATAGCGTTTCTGACATTGAAGGCATCATCTTTTCGCGCATATAAGCTATCAGGGAATTGTCTCCATTCGGGTTGACCATCCATGTAAAAGTTACCGGTTCCACATGATACGATCCATTAGTAGTATGGCAATCCATAAATACTGACGGATCCCAACGATTAAAAACATTTGAGATAACACCTTTCACTTCAGGTGACTCGGCCTTCATGGCATCGCGGTTAAGATCAAGAGACTGACCATTATATCTTACTCCGACTCCGTTTACAGGGCCATTCTGGTTTGTTCTGTTCAGTGGACTTATTTTTTCGTTCCCGTCAGCATTAAAAATGGGACAGATAAGCAGAACAACATTTTTGAGAAGTTCAGGTTTATTTTCTTTAAGCAAATCGCGGGCAAACATAAGTGCAGCCTCCTTACCTTCAACTTCACCGGCATGAATATTTGCCTGAATGTATATTACAACCCTCTTATCATTTACAAGGTCTTTAGGCGATTCCGGAAGAGGATCCGCAATGATAATCAGAGGTATATCCCTTCCTTCAGCTGAAGTGGCAATAGATTCAATCCTGATCAGAGAAGAAGCCTTTTTCAGTTGATTTATGAACGATATTACGTCCTCATATTCAGATGTTGATTTAAAATCCGATTTCTCAGCAACAGTTTGAAAAGTCATCTGGCATAATACATTTGAACCTGTGAAGATCAGGGCAAGCCAGAGAATATAATATTTTTTCATATAAATAATAAGTGTTCGTTATGAGCGTGTAAAAGTACGCATATTTTATACGGTGAATATTTTTAAGAAAATTTGAATAAGAAATCAGTTAAATATCAGATTATTATAAAATAATTTAGATTATTTCAAATTATTTACGTAGCTTGCGGCACTAATTTTAAAAACAGAATAAAATGAACAAAGGAACAGTAAAATTTTTTAATGTATCAAAAGGTTTTGGATTCATTAAAGATGCAGATTCGGATAATGAATATTTTGTACACGTATCAGGTCTGAAAGATCAGATTAAAGAGAATGATGAAGTTACATTCGAACTTCAGGAAGGTAAAAAAGGAATTAATGCAGTAGACGTAAGACTAGCTTAGTATTCTATACAAAGATTTATTATTCAATCCCGGTCCCCCCGACCGGGATTTTTTAATTATATAAAAATGACAGTTAAACTACTGTCTCTTCTTCTCTTCTTTTTTAGCTTTTTTAGCAAGCCTTTTTTCTTTCAGACTTTTNGTTGGTTCTTTCTTGTGTTTTGTCTGTTCTTTAGCTTTTTCGTGTGACATGACAATTATATTTTAAGTTAATACAAAAGTTGTTTCAAATATAGAAAAAATCATTTAATACCTTGTCAATAATTACATTTTGATTATCCATTACTTTTGCAATAAGCTTCCGGCTTCAACATCGAGGTACCATTTCAGCTCTCCTTCTACCGGGACAATATATGAAGCAGGAAACAGATAAGACGATGAGGCATTGCTCAGAATTTTTTCAACTATTTCAGCTTTCCTTTTTCCTGTGACCAGGAAAGTCACTGAACCGGCATTATTGATGACTTTTCCCGTAATAGTTATACGTTTCCGGGAAGTCAGCGGATGAATAGCTACCTCACATATTTTATCGGAAACTAACAATCCGTGATGTCCGGGAAATATTGAAGCAGTATGCCCATCCTCTCCCAAACCAAGTATTATCATATCAAACAATGGCAAACCATCTCTTTTTCTTGTAAATGCTGATATTTCTTCCGAATAACGAATAGCTTCATCTTCAGGAGCATTCTCACCAAAAATCCTGTGAATATTCAATTCCGGAATAGCTGCCTTCAGAAAGAAAGTTTTGTTTGTCATTCCAAAATTGCTTTCAATATTATCGGGAGGCACACATCTTTCATCTCCCCAGAAAAAATGGGCAAATTTCCAATCTGCAGAATTTGAATAATGGTCTCCCAGTATTGTAAAAAGAAGCTCAGGAGTTGAACCACCTGACAGGGCTACTGTAAAAGGCCTTTTCTTTTTCGCTGCATCATTTATCAAACCAATAAGTTCCTCAGCAAAGGCCTCTGCCAGTTCATACGGTGTTTGGAATATTTTAATTTTATTGTCCACTCTTTTATAATTTCTTGCCTATCCATTTAACCACGGGGACACGGAGTTTCACGGAGGAAGCAATTCTCTCTGTCACTGAGTATATATATCACCTATTCTCCCATTCTCCCATTCTCCTATTCTCCCATTCTCCTATTCTCCTATTCTCCTATTCTCCCTTTCTCCTATTCTCCTATTCTCCTATTCTCCTATTCTCCCATTCTCCCCCTCTCCCGGTCTTTCTTCTAAAGTTCACAATACAACCCGTCATCAGTCAGATTCTTGCACGGATATCTCCATGTAAGACCCTCTCCTTCAATAAGATCATTTGCATTTTCAGGTCCCCATGTTCCAGCCGGATAACCCAGTACTTTTATTGCCGGATTGTTGGCCCANGCACGCTGAATNGGTTCGAGAAATTTCCATGCTGTTTCAACTTCATCGTCACGTGAGAAAAGCGTTGAATCCCCTACCATAACATCGTGTAACAATCTTTCATAAGCTGAAGGAACTCTGATATCAGCGAGATCCTTATAATGGAAATTCATATTTACGTTTTTGACATTAAAACCTGCTCCTGGTTCTTTCATGTCGAATTTAAGAAGAATCCCTTCATCAGGCTGGATCCTTAATATCAGCTGATTGGCATTTAATTTTCCGAATTCCCTCCGGAAAAGGTGATGAGGAGTCTGTTTAAAATGGATGACAATTTCAGTGACCCTTGTTGGTAATCTTTTGCCAGTACGTATATAGAATGGCACTCCTCCCCATCTCCAGTTATTAATATAAAATTTTATAGCTACGTAAGTTTCCGTTCTGGAGTCCGGAGCTACACCTTTCTCATGTCTGTAGCTGGCAGCACATTCATTACGTATCAGCGATGAAGTATATTGTCCTCTTATTACCTGTTTTGGTACATCTTCTTCCTTTATGGGTTGCAATGACTGAAAAACCTTTAGTACTTCATTCCTTATTGCGTCTGCGTCGAGTGATGAAGGAGGTTCCATAGCCGTCAGTCCAACCATCTGAAGAAGGTGGTTCTGAACCATATCCCTGAGGGCACCNGATGAATCATAATACCCACCCCGTTCCTCAACTCCGATACTCTCAGCCGANGTGATTTCAATCCTGTCAATATAATTCCTGTTCCACAGAGGTTCAAACATTCCGTTTGCGAACCTTGTAACNAGCAGGTTCTGAACAGTTTCCTTTCCCAGATAATGATCTATCCTGAAAATCTGGTCCTCATTAATAATTTCGTGAAGAGTCTGGTTCAGTTTTTTCCCCGATTCAAGATCATATCCGAATGGCTTCTCAATTATTANCCTTCTGAAGCCTTCATCCTGCTTGCAAAGATCAGCTTTTGACAGATTAACCGAAATTGGCTCATACATTATCGGAGGAGTNGCCATATAAAAAANATAATTNCCCCCAATTGAGTATTTCTGANCAATTTCATGCAAATATGATTTAAGTTCCAGATAACCNCTCTCTGAGGAATTATCCATAGGTAAGTAATAAAGGTTTTGGGCAAATAATTGAACCATGTTCTGATCNGTTACCTTCTCCTCAGAAAATGANACTATTGCATCAGACATTTTTTTCCTGAAGTCTTCATTAGAGATCTTGGTTCTTCCTACTCCAAGGATAGCATATCTTTCTGGTAGAAGTTTCTGTACCTTAAGTGAGAATATCGCCGGAATCAGTTTTCGTGATGCAAGATCACCTGATGCGCCAAAAATAACAATAATCAGGTTCTTTGGATTTTCCATAAAACAGCTCGTTAGATAACTCTATTTATTTCTGCCAAAAATTATTCATGTATCACAAGTTAACAATAAAAATTCTGATTTGTTGTATTTTAAGGTGATTATTGAAATGAATTACATTCCTTTTGTTAATTAATAAGTTCATAACTTTCAAAATAATTTATGTTATTTATTAATATTTTTATTGATATTTGCGACAATCTGAAAGAATAAATAGTATATTTGCCAACAAATATTAAAACAAATGATCAGTTTTGAATCCATCTTATCAGTGCACCTTATTAAAAGGTTAATTGGAACTTAACGAGAATGGTGTTTGGTATCGGATTAGGGATGNCCGTTCTCTGGAAAAGCAGGGGACGGTTTTTTTTATATAAGTAGATAAAAAATACATGTTAATATTATGAAAAAGGAACGGCCACAAAAGCAGGGATTGTACCGGCAGGAGTTTGAACATGAGAATTGTGGAATCGGTTTTGTTGCGCATCTGAAAGGTAAAAAATCTCATTCTATAATAAAGCAGGGACTTGATATCCTTGCTAATATGACCCACCGTGGTGCAGAAGGAGCNGACAGTAAAACCGGTGACGGTGCAGGGGTTCTTATTCAGGTCCCGCGCGATTTTTANCTCATTCAGGGATATTCGCTTCCTCCGGAAGGACAGTTTGGAACAGGATTGGTATTCTTTCCNCAGGATGGTGCGGATGCTTTAAAATGCAGGGAAATATTTCTTGGCATAATCAAGGAAGAAGGAGTCAATCTGATCGGCTTTCGCGAAGTTCCAAGGAATAATTCTGTTATAGGTGAAATATCAAGGGCTGCAGAACCGGATATTGTGCAAATTCTACTGGGAGCCGATATACCACAGGAAGATCTTGAGAGAAAACTATACATTATAAGAAAACGCACTGAAAATATAATCAGGAATTCTGACCTGAAACAAAAGAACTTTTTCTACATCCCAAGCCTTTCCACAAAAGTGCTTATTTATAAAGGCATGCTTACTTCCGGGCAACTTGGGGAGTATTTTCTCGATCTTAATGATGAACGTCTGCAAAGCGCAATAGCTCTTGTACACTCGCGATTCAGTACAAACACATTTCCAAGCTGGGATCTTGCCCAACCTTTNAGAATGCTCGGCCATAACGGGGAGATCAATACAATAAAGGGCAACAGGTTCTGGATGGAAGCACGAGAATCAATTCTGAAATCTGATAAACTGGGAGATCTTGCCAGATTGTATCCTATAATTGAGCCTGACAAAAGTGATTCAGCCTCACTCGATAATGTGCTGGAATTCCTTGTAATGAGCGGAAAATCCCTTTCCTATGCAATGTCCGTTCTGATTCCCGAATCAATAAATGAAAAGAATCCCATTTCACCGGAACTAAAAGCCTTCTATCAATATCACTCAACATTTCTGGAACCATGGGACGGACCTGCTTCTCTTATTTTTTCCGATGGCAGGTATATTGGTGGTATGCTCGACAGAAATGGTCTGCGTCCGTCACGCTACCTTATCACAACAAACGACCTTATTGTACTTGGCTCTGAAACAGGTGTTCAGACTTTTCCACCTGAAGAGATCAGAGAGAAAGGACGACTCAAGGCAGGGAAAATGATACTTGTTGATACAAAAGCCGGTAAACTATTCTACGATAAAGAGTTAAAAGCCAAACTGGCAGCAGAATTTCCATACGGCGAATGGATCCAGCAGAATATGGTGAAACTGGAAAAGATAGAAACCAGTCATCAGGAAACACCTGAAATGGGAGATCTGTATAATAAATACATAACCTCATTTAATTATTCACTGGAAGATACCGACAGGATTATCAAAGAGATGGCCACCACGGGTAAGGAACCTATTGGTTCGATGGGTAATGATGTGCCAATTGCAGTGCTCTCAAGAAAACCTTACAGGTTATTCAATTATTTTAAACAGTTATTTGCCCAGGTTACTAATCCTCCTATCGATCCTATAAGAGAGGAATTTGTAATGACTCTTACAGGATACCTCGGATCATTACAGCAAAACCTGCTTGACCAGTCACCCAGTCACGTTAAAATGGTCCGGTTCAGAAATCCGGTTATTTCGAATACCTATTTTCAGGTGGTTAAAAACCTCAGGTATAAAGGATTTTCGGCTGCAAACCTCTCGTTGCATTTTGATGCAATGAAAGGCGCTGAAGGATTGCAAAGCGCTGTGGAACAGCTATGTTACGATGCAGAAAAAGCAGTCGATGAAGGAAAAAACTATATTATAATCTCTGATCGCGGAATTACTGAAAACCTGGCACCAATTCCGTCTTTGCTGGCTGTTTCCGCAGTGCATCATCATCTTATAAAGACCCGCAAAAGAATGCAGATCGATATTGTGGTGGAATCAGCTGAGCCGCGCGAGGTTATGCATTTTGCTCTTCTTTTTGGTTATGGTGCGAGCATTATTAATCCATATATGAGCTTTGCGGTAATTGACAAACTTGTAAAAGAAAAAGCTATCCAGCTTGATTACAAAAAGGCAGAGGACAACTATATAAATTCCATTCAGAAAGGGATTCTCAAGATCATGTCGAAGATGGGAATCAGTACTCTCAGAAGTTACCGTTCATCCCAGATCTTCGAAGCTGTCGGAATTCATCCTGATGTAATAAATAAATACTTCGAAGGCACAATATCCAGGATAGGTGGTATTGGTATGCATGAGATTGCCGAGGAGGTTCTGATCCCCCACCGGAAAGCTTTTTCTGATGAGCAACAATCTGAAATACTTACTGAAGGTGTTTATTCGTACAGGAAACATGGAGAACATCATGCATGGAATCCAGAGACTATTTCATTGCTTCAATGGAGCACAAGAACAGCTGACTATGCTAAATTTAAAGAGTACAGTACTCTTGTTAATAAGAATACAGCCAGTCCCGGGTTTATCAGAGGACTCCTCAAAATAAAAAAGAATCCAATCCCGATTGAAGAGGTTGAATCTGTCGAAAACATAATGAGACGGTTTGTTACAGGAGCTATGTCGTATGGCTCTATCAGCCGTGAAGCACATGAGACACTTGCTATTGCCATGAACCGCATCGGCGGGCGTAGTAATACAGGCGAGGGAGGAGAAGACCCATTAAGGTTCATTCCTCTTGAAAACGGCGACAGTGTCAGAAGTGCTATTAAGCAGGTAGCAAGCGGTCGGTTTGGGGTAACTGCTGACTATCTCGTAAATGCCGATGAGATCCAGATTAAAATCGCACAGGGAGCAAAACCCGGAGAAGGTGGACAGCTTCCTGGACATAAAGTTGACAAGATAATCGCAAGGACAAGGTATTCAATACCTGGAATTACCTTGATATCACCACCTCCCCATCACGATATATACTCAATCGAAGACTTGTCTCAGCTGATATTTGATCTGAAGAATGTCAATCCGGGGGCAAAGATAAGCGTGAAACTTGTTTCAGAAAGTGGTGTGGGAACGATTGCTGCCGGTGTAACAAAAGCAGGAGCTGACCTTATTACAATAAGCGGATATGAAGGAGGAACAGGTGCAAGTCCTTCATCATCAATAAAACATGCTGGTCTGCCACTTGAACTGGGACTTTCCGAAACTCAGCAAACACTTGTAATGAATAACCTTCGCAGGAAGGTGAAATTGCAGGCTGATGGCCAGCTAAAAAGTGGAAAAGACATTATTATGGCAGCTCTGATGGGGGCAGAGGAATTCGGTTTTTCAACCTCCGCGCTTGTCGTTCTGGGATGTGTTATGATGCGCAAATGTCATCTTAATACCTGTCCGGTTGGGGTCGCTACACAGAATGCTGAACTGAGAAAAAGGTTTCACGGGAAAGCTGAGAACCTGGTTACATTCTTTCGTTTTCTTGCAGAAGAGACCCGGGAATTCCTGGCTGAGCTCGGTTACAGAAAGATGGATGATATTATAGGAAGATTTGATCTGCTCGAAAGAAATCCTGAAATCGATCACTGGAAAATCAGGAACCTCGATCTTTCAGGATTACTCACAATGCCACGTGAATCTGCAGAGAATGCCATGCATTGTGTTGATATTCAGGATCACAAAATTGATCATATACTCGACAGAGAACTGATTGCAGAGTCTGAGAGAGCCATCAATGAGAAACAACCTGTGGTTATTGAGAAACCAATACATAATACTGACAGGACAACCGGAGCAATGCTTTCAGGGAAGATTGCGATGCTCTATGGTTCAGAAGGTCTTCCNGATGGAACTATAAAATGCAGGTTCAGGGGATCAGCAGGTCAGAGTTTTGGAGCTTTTCTTTCCCCGGGTGTGGAGTTATATCTCGAGGGTGATTCCAATGACTACCTGGGAAAAGGTCTCTCAGGGGGAAGGATTATTGTGGTTCCTCCTGTTGGGTCAACCTTTGAAGCAGATAAGAATATAATCATTGGCAATACTGTTTTATATGGTGCAACCAGGGGAGAAATATACATTTCAGGTGTTGCTGGAGAACGTTTTGGAGTCAGGAACAGTGGCGCCAATGCTGTGGTTGAAGGAGTTGGAAATCACTGTTGCGAATATATGACAGGCGGACGTGTTGTTGTCCTCGGGGCCACAGGAAGTAACTTTGCAGCTGGTATGAGCGGCGGGGNAGCATATGTGATGAATGAAACGGGAGACTTTGATTACTTCTGTAATATGGGAATGGTTGAATTGTCACTGGTCGAAGATTACAGCGATATTAATGAACTCACTGAGATGATAACCCGCCATTATCAGTTTACCCGGAGCATAAAGGCAAAGAGGATACTCGACGATCCGGCTAAATATATGCCAATGTTTATCAAGGTCATACCATATGATTATAAGAAGGTGCTTCAGGAACAGAAACTTGAAGAGATCAGAAAGAAAATAGCTGATGTTGAACTTGATCTGGAGATAAGTGCAAGTTAAGGCAATAGGCAATAGGCAATAGGCAATAGGC
>JGI20214J51650_10001668_pt1 | contig 14110 bp, 11 predicted proteins | sample WetSurMetagenome_FD_51650 | JGI IMG/M metagenome (IMG submission 51650) | reverse complement strand
GAGACCATATGCTTTCTACATGCTTAGCCCTGCTTGATTTTCGTGACGCGCCGGGTGCAGTGCAACCTAACACGCCCTTAGTCCCTTTGTGTTTCGCCTTCCGATCGGAACTCTCTTCAGGCTAGCCCCGGATTGCGTGCGCCTCCGTATCGGGTTGGATCAGGGCCGAACCGCCCGGGAGACGTCCCGTCCTGACACCTAGGTCAGGATTAAGCTTGAGCTACTTTGTTCGCTTAAGCAGCGAGAGCGTAATTTGATTCGCCAGTTATTGTTTTGTGACACTGTTTAAGTGACGCGCCACCACACACTGCATGCTTACATACCACCCCTCATGCTGTCAAAACCAGGTCAGCCCCGAAGAAGGTATAAGGCACCAGGCACCAGGCTTCAGGAAAACCCTAAATTATGACGCCTTCCTCCTGACGCCTCAAGCCTGACGCCTGTTGCCTGACGCCTTGCCCCGCAAAGATACAACAAAAAAACCTCAATGCTCTGTTAATTAATTAGCAACTGTATCATATATTTACTTTGACCATTGAGCTACAGTACTTTATTTATTTTTTCCACAAATCTCATCAGATACCCATGAAAAAGCTTTCAAGAAAAGAGTTTATCAGCCTCTCCCTGGGCAGCGCAATCGCCATCCCGCTTACCGGGCTGACCGCCGGCGGAAACAAAAGGACTGGAATACTCCCGGCAAGCGTTAACGCCAGTGAGACCTATGCCTCCACCATCGGATTCCAGGTTTTTGCCTTCAGGGATATGCTTATCTGGGATGCACCAACCCTGTTCAAATCATTTGCAGGTGCGGGGGTTAAAAGCATTGAATTCTTCAATCCGGCAACACTGAACCAGTATGTGCCGATAGTGAAGGACAACGGGATGGTGCCCCTGTGCACCCATTTCATGCCCGGGTACGTGACAGGGAACTGGGAGACTGCAAGGAAAATGAACATGGCGCCCCCTGAGAATTATAGTTTTCAAAATGTCGTTGACGACTGTGCAAGGAACGGGATCAGGTACATGGGGAATGCAATCCTCCTCGAGGAGGACAGGCCAACGCTGGACGACTATAAAAGGGTCGCGGAGAAGTTCAATAAATGCGGCGAAATAAGCAGATCGGCAGGGGTCCAGCTCTATTATCACAACCATTCCTTCGAGTTCGAGCCGATGCAGGGAACAACGCCATACGAGGAAATGCTGAAGATATTCGACAAGGACCTGGTAAGGCTCGAGATCGATGTTTTCTGGCTGACCGTTGCGGGGCTCGATCCGCTTGCCTGGATGAAAAAGCTGGGGGACGGGCTTCTGTTCCTTCATATGAAGGACCTGAAGAAGGGTTCAAAAACAGGGATCTACACCTTTGACATTCCGGAGGACAGCTTTGTCGAGCTTGGGACCGGAATGCTCGACTACAGGGCAATACTTACCGAAGCGCGCCGCAAAGGGATCATATATGCTATTATTGACCAGGATTCGACACAGATGACGGATAAGATTGCAAGCGTCAGGCAGAACTGTGAATATATTAAGTCGCTCGCGATATAATCAGCCGGAGGTTGTCTCATAATTAACTTTTAACTGCAATGAGCTCAAAGAAGCAGCAAAGACCGCAAAGGCATTACCAGGCTGACCTCTGAAGGATTTAAGAAGTCCCCCTGGCTGCCGGCAGGCAGGGAAAGGAAAAGGAGATGTGTGCCAACAAAATCCGATATCGAAATTCTGAAGAATTAAAAGGTAGGCAGGATTATCGGATTTGACATTCTGATACACCTTCCTGATGTTATGGTTTCCCGGGGATAATTTTTGTACCTTCATCCCCTGAATTTTTTCTAAACTTCATGGAAGAAACAATAAGGATAGGGATCCTCCGTGAAACCAAGAATCCGCCCGATCGCCGCGTACCGTTCTCGCCCCCACAGATAGTTGCACTTCAGGAGCTGTACCCGGAGGCGGAATTCTTTGTCCAGCCGAGCGATATCAGGTGCTACAGCGACGAGGAGTATGAGTATCTTGATATCCCCCTGAAGGAGGATCTTCATGATTGTGACATCCTCATGGGCATAAAGGAGGTTGACAGGAGGACACTCATCGAAGGAAAGACATACCTGTTCTTTGCCCATGTGGCCAAGAAACAGCATCATAACAGGGAGCTCCTCCGGGAGATAATCCGGAAAAAGATCAGGCTTACCGACTTTGAATACCTTTCGACCCCCAGGGGCGACAGGGTAGTGGCATTCGGCAGGTACGCAGGGATTGTCGGTGCATACAATGGTCTGAGGGCCAGGGGTATCAATACCAATAAATTCAGGCTGAAGCCTGCATACCATTGCCGCGATCTTGCGGAAATGTGGGCCGGGCTCCGCCTGATCAGCCTCAATCCCGGCCTTAAGGTGCTCGTCACAGGGACGGGAAGAGTTGCTGGCGGGGTTATGGAGACCCTTAACGTATGCAATTTTGTTAAGGTCGGTTCCGAGGATTTCCTGAACAGGGAGTTCGATGTCCCCGTGGTTTGCCAGATCGGTCCTGAGCATTATGTAAGGCACAAGGGGGGGCTTGCATTTGATTTCAGGCATTTTGCCAGGCATCCGGAGGAGTATGAATCTTCGTTCCTGCCATACGCAAAAGTGACAGATATCCTCATTACCGGACATTACTGGGATCCCCGTTCCCCTGTATTTTTTACCAGGGAACAGATGACCGCAAATGATTTCAGGATCTCGGTGATCGCAGACATAAGTTGTGATATCAACGGCCCGGTTCCTTCAACAATCAGGGCCACCACGATGGCAGATCCATTCTATGATTATAATCCACAGGTCGGGGCAGAGGAGCCTGCATTCTCACGGCCCAAAAATGTGACTGTAATGTCGATCGACAACCTGCCCGGCGAACTTCCCCGGGATGCATCGGCCGATTTCGGGTCTCAGCTTATAAACAGCGTCATCCCGGAGCTGTTTTCATATCTCAATACCGGCATGATCGAAAGAGCAACCATAACAGAAGGGGGACACCTGACCAAAAAATTCGCCTACCTTGAAGATTTTGTGTCGGATAACACATAATTTTTTTTATTTTCGGTTGTTTTTTATTTAGGGACATTTCCTTTGATTGATGAAGATTAGTTTTCTGGGACCAGCATATCCTTACAGGGGAGGACTTGCAGCTTTTAACGAGAGGCTGGCCAGGCAGCTGGTGTCAGAATGCAAGGAAGTGGATATCCGCACTTTCAAGCTGCAGTATCCCGGGATCCTGTTCCCCGGAAAGACCCAGTTCACCGGGTCTCCACAGCCTGAGGGACTAAGGATAGTCCGTGAACTTAATTCAATAAATCCGTTTAACTGGATCAGGACAGGGCTTAAACTAAAAAGGGAAAGACCCGACATCCTGCTCATAAGATACTGGATCCCCTTCATGGCGCCATGCCTCGGTACCGTCGCGAGGATCGTGAAGGCAAACAAATACACCCTCATAATTTCCATAGTCGACAATGTATTTCCGCATGAGAAAAGGCTTGGCGACAGACTTCTTACAAAATACTTCATGCGGTGCCTCGACGGGGCGGTGGCTCTCTCATACACGGTCCAGAAGGATATCGAGTCTTTCAGGAACGACATCCCGCTAGGGCTTACCTACCACCCGATATTCGATAACTACGGCCGGAAAACCTCAAGAAATGAGGCGCTTAAGGCCCTGAAGCTTGACCCCAAGCCTTCATACCTGCTCTTTTTCGGCTTTGTCAGGGAATACAAGGGCCTCGATCTTCTCATTGAGGCATTTGCAGATTCGAGGCTCAGGGGTAAGAATCTCAAACTGCTTGTTGCGGGTGAATTTTACAATAACGAGGAATCCTACAGGAAGCTGATATCAAAATATGGCCTCGAGGATGATGTGATCATTTACAACCGTTTCATTGACGACAATGAAGTCGGCCTTTTCTTCAGTGGCGCCGATCTTGTTGTCCAGCCGTACAAAAGCGCCACGCAGAGCGGAGTTACGCAGATCGCATACCAGTTCGAAAAGCCGATGCTGGTGACCGACACGGGCGGGCTGAAGGAAATCGTGAAGCATCAGAAATGCGGATACGTGGTGAAACCCGAACCCGGCGAGATTGCCGACGCGATACTGGATTACTTTGTTAATGAGAGGAAACACGTATTTACGGAATGCGTAAAGCAGGAGAAGTTAAAATTCTCCTGGAGTAAGATGACCGATACCATTAACGAGGTTTTCTACAAATGCCTTCTCCAGCAGCTTATTAAAGCATTGTGAGTTTCTTGTTTCACTGACACAGTGATGCTCTGTGACTTCTCCGTGCTCTCCGTGTAAGTTCTTGTCTATTATTCCAGATTCACACTTTCCCTGACCAGATACTCATTCCGGTCCGGAGAGCTGCGGCTGATCAGTTCGCCCAGGAACCCGGTGAGGAAAAGGAATGAACCGATGATCATTACCGTAAGTGCAATATAGAAATAGGGGCTGTCGGTGACCAGGGGGGCCCTCAGATGCCGCTGCACATAAACGAGCTTGCTGATGCCGAGATATCCCGCCATCACGAAACCAATGAGGAACATAAGCGTGCCCAGGGAGCCGAACAGGTGCATCGGGCTTTTGCCGAACCTGGTAATGAATCCGATGGTCAGAAGGTCGAGGTATCCCTTGATGAACCTGTCGAGCCCGTATTTTGTAACGCCGTATTTCCTCGGGCTGTGGGCGACGACTTTCTCCCCGATGCTGTGAAATCCGGCTTTCTTCGCGAGCATGGGTATATACCTGTGCATTTCACCGTACACTTCGATGCTCTTGACCACCTCATTCCTGTATGCTTTCAGGCCGCAATTGAAATCATGAAGCCTGATGCCCGAATAGATCCTGGCAGTGCTGTTGTAGATCCTGCTTGTGAACCGTTTCACGAACGGATCGTACCTCTTCCTCTTCCAGCCCGAAACAAGGTCGTAGCCTTCATTGCGGATCATCGCAACAAGCCCGGGGATCTCGTCGGGGCTGTCCTGCAGGTCCGAATCCATGGTTATCACCACATCACCTGAGGCAATAGAAAACCCGGTATGGAGCGCGGCCGCCTTTCCGTAGTTCCGCCTGAACCTTGTCCCTTTGATAAAGCTGTGTGCGCCCGCAAGTTCCCTTATCCTTTCCCATGACCTGTCAGTGCTGCCGTCGTCGACAAAAATGAGCTCAAAGATATACTTCTCATTCCTGCACACCCTCTCTATCCACAGGGCAAGCTCGTCGACCGATTCTTCCTCGTTAAATACGGGGACCACTACTGAGAGATCCATAGGACCTGGAATTTATTTTAATTCAGGGTTATCGATAAGGGGATTGCCCTCTTTCCTGACAAAAATGGCAACGATAAGCGACATGATGGTCCCGGTGAGCATACTGCCGAAAATGCTTATGGGTGCCATTATCTCGGGCTTCATGATCTTTTTCTGGATCCTCAGCCCTGAATCGATTGCTTCCTGCGGCATGCCTCTTTTCTGCATCATTTCCTCTGACATGGCAAGTGACTTGTTGACTAACCCGGTATCGATGAATTTATAAAGGATATAGGAGAAAATGGCCGCGATGATCGAGCAGTACAGGAAAATGACAACTCCGGCGCCCACGGCTCTCCCGTAATCGATGTACCCGTGCAGGTAATTGTCCCTGTATGATTTTACAAGGAAGAAGAGTACCACTATCTGAACCACAAAAAACAGGTACCCCAGGCTTTTGTTGAAGGTCTGATCAAAAAAATACAACACCAGGGTAAAGATTATACCAATCATCCCCAAAATCAGCCCGTTGGTTAAATTCGCTTTCCAAACCGATACATTTTCTTCCATGATTTGATATTTTTAATTGTTTCTTCAGTTCAGCTGGAGCAAATATAGTTGAATTCCATTAACGAGCGGAGCGGGCGCTGTTGAATAATTATTTGTTCAGGAAGAGGAAATTTCCTATTTTTGCACCGGGTAAGTCTTATACGACCAGCTCCTGCTGAACTCCCCCAGGGCCGGAAGGTAGCAAGGGTAGGCAGTCGCAGCGGTGCGATATAAGTAGCTTACCCATTTTTTTTAGTACTTAAAGTGTGGACTTTTGAGTGTGGAGTTTGGGTGTGATGTTTGAAGTGTCCTAACTTTGCCTTAAACTTAAAGCTATGCTGCTCAGGATGTACCAGTCAAATCCTAATCCGAAGCACGTCCGGATGGTCGTTGAAGTGCTGGAGAGGGGAGGGATAATAATCTATCCCACAGATACGGTATATGCCATGGGATGCGATATCAAGGCGAACAAAACTATTGAAAGGATAGCCCGGCTGAAGGGCACCAATCCGGATAATCCTGATATGTCGCTGATATTCCATGATATGAGTCAGCTTTCCGAGTATACTGTCATCCACGACAACACGATATTCAAGCTTCTCAAAAGGAACCTGCCGGGCCCTTTCACATTCATCGTGCCGGCAAACAACCAGATACCCAAGCTTTTTAAGAACAAGAAGAAAACTGTCGGGATAAGGATCCCCGACAACAACATTGTTCTCGAGCTTGTCAGGGAGCTTGGCAGGCCGATAATAACAACATCCGTGCACGATCCCGATGAAGTGATAGAATATACCACCGATCCTGAATTGATCCACGAAAAATACCGCGATATCGCTGAGATCGTCATTGACGGGGGGTACGGTAGGAACGAAGCATCCACTATCGTTGACTGCACATCTGAGGAAATATTAGTTGTCCGCCAGGGACTTGGGAATCTGGAGCTATAGGGACTGAACGCTGTTGTTTAACAACGGAGTAACTCAGAGTATTTCGCAGTATCTTGCAGGAGCCCTGAAAAAGGCACGGCAGCTATTTATAGAATCCCCTTGTGAACAGGATCAGGAATGCAAGCAGTTCAAGCCTTCCAGCAAGCATCAGACCGGAAAGGAACCATTTTGCTGTACCGGGCAGGTCAGCGTAGCTGCTGAATGGTCCGAAATCACCGATTGAGGGGCCTATATTGCCGAGCATTGATGCAGCGGTGCTGAAAGAGGTGACAACATCCTTGTTCATCAGCGAGACACCGATCGCCCCGGCGCAAAGCACCATGAAATAGATCGCGATAAAGATCAGCAGGTTGTAAACGATAGTCTGTGGAACGATCCGGTTATCTATCCTGACAGGAAGATAGGCGCTGGGATGTATCAGCCTGCGGGTCTCATTACGGCTGTTCCTGGTCAGCATCAGGAGCCTCACCGTTTTGATGCCCCCGCTGGCGGTGCCTGTCATTGCCCCGGTGAACATGAGGATGAACATGATCAGTATGAGGAAACTGCCCCACGAGTTGTAATTAACAGTATAATAGCCTGTTGTAGTGATCACGGAAATAACATGGAAAAATCCCAGCCTCAGGGACCTGATGAACGGTATCCCGGAACCGAGGTGGAGAAGGAGGGTGACGACCGTTCCGAACAGGACTATCAGCAAAACATAGAACCTGAATTCTGTGCTTCTGGTAATTTTCCCGAAGTTCTTTTTTAGGGCGAAATATACGAGTGTGAGGTTGACACCGGCGAGGAACATGAAGACCATGACGACCAAGTGGATGTATGGCGACGGAAACGAAGCCAGGCCGTTGTTCCTGGTCGAAAATCCGCCCGTTGAAAGGGTCGACAGCGAATGGCATATCGAATCGAAAAGAGGCATTCCGCCGATNACCANNAGTATTANTTCTGCAAAGGTCAGGGCAGCGAAGATGAAGATCAGTCTTTTTGCAGTTTCCAGGGCCCTNGGATTTATCTTGTCGGTTTTCATTCCCGAAAGCTCATTTGTCGACAACTGGATATTGAGGGTTTTGATTACGGGGAGCACGTAAAGGGAGAGTGCGATGGTCGCCAGCCCGCCAATCCATTGTGTCAGGCTTCTCCAGAACAGGATGCCGCGCGGCAGGGATTCTACATCATCGAATATCGTGGCGCCTGTAGTGGTAAATCCCGACATCGATTCAAAAAATGCATCGGAAAAACTATCGGCCGCCCCGCTGATCACAAAGGGGAGAGTGCCGAAAAGGCTGAAAATGATCCAGATGCCGGCATTGATGACGTACCCTTCCCTGACCCCGTATACTCTTTCGGCATTGCGCAACGGTGTAAAAACCAGGACACCGGTAACCAGAGTGATCAGGGCTGAATAAACAAATGAACGGGCCTCATGCTCTCCATAGATCATGGAAACACCTCCCGAAACAAGCATGAACAGCCCTTCAAGAATCAGCACCTGGCTGAAGATCCTTGCTATAATCCTGAAATTGATCATACGGGATCAGCTGAAAAATTTAGAAATCTTGTCGTATGAGGTTGGAAGCGTGAATACCACAATTTTATCGTTTGCCTTTATGATAGTATCGCCGGTGGCAATGAACGGCACACCATCCCTTGTTCCACCGCCCACGATGGCATCCTTCGGGAACTCCATGCTGCGCAGGGTGCCTCTCGTTATTCTGGCATTGGCCGGCACGTTGAATTCGATAACCTCCGCCTCCGTCCCGGTCATGTATTTAACCTGGGTGACGTTCGGATTGGTCGTGTGACGGAAGATCCTGCTGGCTGCGGCGATCTTCTTGTTTATGATCGTATCTATGCCGATATTCTCAGCCAGGTTGATGTATTCCATATTCTCGACCTCTGCAATCGTCTTCTTGACTCCCATCTTTTTCGCAAGGAGACATGAAAGAATATTTGTCTCGGAATTTCCGGTCACCGATACGAACGCATCCATCCTCGAGATCCCTTCCTGCTCGAGCAGCTCGATATTCCTGCAATCCCCGTTGATAATGAGGGTGTCCTCAAGGATATCCGAAAGGGCTTCACATTTTGCAGGGTCCGAGTCGATGAGCTTGACCTCGCATTTCTTCTGCATGTATAGTGCGACATGCTTTCCGATCCTGCTGCCGCCGAGGATCATAATGCTTTTTGCCTCGAAATTCTCTTTCCCGGAAGTCTCCATCATTTCGTCGATCCCTTCGATCGTCGAAATGACATAGACCAGGTCGCCGAGCTGAAACTGCTCCTTTCCCCTCGGGATGATGGTCTTTTCAGCCCGTTTGATCGCAACAGCCCTGTATTTGTCGGTACTGTGACTTATCGATATCTCTTCCAGGCTCTTGTTAAGGATAGGGGCCTTCTCGTCGAGCTTCTGGACATACATTGCCAGCTTGCCGCCGCAGAATTCCATGAATTCGGTGGTCCCTGTTTCGTGGAGAAGGCTGAGCACCTCGCGCGCCGCAATCAGCTCAGGGTAAATCAGCGAATCGATCCCCAGCGATTTGAAGAACTCGAGAGTCGAATGTTCTAGATAATCGAGATTGTCAATCCTGGCAATCGTCTTAAGCGCTCCGAGCCGTTTTGCGAGTATTGACGCGGTTATATTGGTGTCTTCGCCGTGCGTTACGGCAATAAAGAGATCAGTCTTTTTCTGCAGAACGTCCTGAAGGATATTTATCGAGGTTGCGGAACCATTATAGGTCAGAACGTCCAGTGATGAATCTATCGGTTTCAGCCGGTTCTCTTCACTGTCGATTATGATGATCTCATGATTTTCATTCGAAAGCATTTTGGCAAGATGTGACCCTACTTCACCCGCCCCGGCAATAACTATTCTCATATCAGCTTGTTAAAAACCACAACAAAATAAGGTATAAATAGCATAATACTCAAGTTTTCCGTTCATTAATTTGTCAAGGGGCTGCCGGCTCTAAAGATCAGCAGTAAACGCACCGGATTCCCTCATATAATAAACTCCTGTTTCCCCTGACCCCTGGTCCGTGCTCTTTACCCGGAACGAGCTTTTTACCCTGGCAGTAACAATTACCACCGGCACTGGTTTAACAAACCTCAGGTTCCGTTCCACCGAAGGGTACTTCCCGTCAAGGATAACGAAATCGGGCTTTAAATCTTTTAATAGCCTGTTATTTAATGTTGAAGTGACCAGGATTGTTTTGGATCCCGCCCTGATTAATGTCATTTCCTGGTCGATGGAAGTTTTGGTGGTCCTGAGCCGTTCGGTGGCGGAATGTCTCGCGATTTCGGGGACAATCACAGAGGTATCAGTGAAGAGGTGAAGGCTTCGTCCCGAGATAATGCCGATGTTCAGGGTGCCGGTGGTGTTATACACTACCAACCCTGCATGCCTGNGAGGGAAATGGTCGCCTATGCAGCCGGCAGCCTCAAGGACCAGGAGGGCGAGTACCGGGATCGTTACCGGTAACGATCGCCTGTTTAGCACATAGCGCATGGTCAGAAAGACCAGGGTAAAAAGAAGCAGGGCCTGGCCGGATTTCATCCCGATATTCTCTATCGACGCGAAAGGCATCCGGGATGCCATCTCAGTAAGGAACCCTGTTGCGCCAGTCAGGAATCCCAGCACCCATGCTATGGGACGGGAAATAAACTCAAGCGGGTAGGTCATTGGGATGAAGCATGCAACAATTATCAGCAGGGATGACAATGGCACAATGATGACATTCGTCAGGAGGAACCACACCGGGAACCTGTTGAAGAGGGAGATGGTGAGTGGAAGGGTCCCTGCCTGTGCGGTGATCGTAACGGCTGCCGACTGCCAGATCTTGTCCCCGACCCATGTTCTGGTTTCTAGTTTTGTGTAAAGATCATTGTAAAAGCAGATTATAAAGATCACTGCCGAATAGGAGAGAAGGAACCCTGCATCAAAAAGAACTGAGGGCCTCCCGGCCATCAGGAAAAAGGCTGAAGCCAGCACTGAATTGATGCTGTTCGGGTTCCTGCGCATCATCTTCCCGGCAGTTATGAATGAATACATGAGGGTAGCCCTCAGTACCGACGGGGTGAGGCCGGTGACATAAGCAAAGAGCCAAAGAAAGATCACTGTGATGATTGCCCTGAGGTTATTGAGCCCGCCTTTCAGGAAAAAAAGAATGTTGAAGACAAACAGGCTCAGTATCACGGCATGAAGGCCGGAGACTGCCATTATATGCATTATCCCGGCCTTGACAAATACCTGTTTCTGATCCCGGTCGAGCATGCTTTTCTGGCCAAGGGTTATTGCGGCCACCAGTGCAAGCCTGTCGCCCGTGATCCCTCTTGTGCGGTACATGTCGATTATCTTTTCCCTGATTATCAGGGCCCTGTATCGCAGCTTTATGTGGCGCGGACGAACAACCTGCTTTATATCGGCCCTTCCCGCTATTGCATAGTACTTTACATTATTGTTTTCCATGAACTTCCTGTAATCAAACTCGTCGGGATTTCCCCTGTTGAGCACGGGTGAAGGTGTCAGCTTCACGAGGATGATATCGCCCGGAATATAGGTACAGGGCTGGGAGTCCTTTTTCAGGTAGAGCAAGACTGATCCCCTGACAGGTACGATCCTGGAGCTGTCAATTATCCTGCCTTCGGCTTTCAGCAGAAGGCTGAATGTCCTGGGCTTCTCCTCTGGGAATGCAGCAAGTGTGCAAATGTAACCGGCAGGTTTCGGAGGCAATTCCGAAAGGCGCTCTATTTCCGCAGTAAATAAAAGTGAACCGAGAAGACAGAATGAAATATTAAGGGGAATGCTGTAGAAAAAATTGATCAGCCTGCTGTTGAAGATTTTCGAAAGACAGAATCCTGTTAAGGCCAGCCCTGCGGCTGTACAGAGAACGACCATTCCCGGCCTGTAATAAAGTCCCGAAACAATACCCGCACAGAATGGCAGGCATATGCGAAGAAAGGGCACCTCTTTCAGTTGCACGTGTCAGCAGCGATAAGACAATGCTAATTTAGAACTGCCCGGGGACAGAAATCGGAAAAAGTGCGGAAAGTTATAAAATTGAAAGGTTATTGGCTATTGGCGATTGGTGATTAGTGATTGGTGGCCGGCTAGTCTGTCCTGCATGATTAGTTATCAGTTAATGGTCATAATCCACCAGTCATTATGCATTTACCTCCCCATCTCCACTGGGAGAGGGGGATACAGGGGGTGAAGCCGGTTGTCTGGACTGCTTGTTGCCGGTTGCTGGTTGCTGGTTGCTTTGCCTGCATTGCCTGCAGATCTTTCCCCTCCTTTTGAAGGAGGAGAAACTTGTCAGGTTTAACATCTGATCATAATAATTAGTAACTTCCTGAAATTGCTATATCACTGTTACGCAGTAATGCGTACAAATGATAAGCTTGAATATAATTACGAGTTTCCATCCTTCCTTGCATTCCGGCTCCTTCGTCCGACTGCAACAGTTTACACTAATTTTCACTACTTTTGTGCGCTGTAATTGACTATGGGCAGGATACTAGGCATAGATTTTGGCAGAAAAAGGATCGGGCTGGCTATTACTGATCCGCTGCAGATAATCGCTTCCCCGTTCAGGACTGTTTCAGGCGAAGAGTTTGAACCGTTCGTTACGGATTACCTGAAGACTGAACAGATCGATTCCTTTGTGGTCGGGTACCCTGTCCGCCTGAACAACACCCCCAGTGATTCTGTTAAGTATCTTGAACCTTTTCTCAATAGGCTCAGGAAACGGTTTCCCGGAATCCCGGTGCACCTTGTTGATGAGAGGTTCACGTCGAAAATTGCGCAGAGGAGCATGATCGACGGTGGAGTGAAAAAGAGCGACAGGCGGGACAAATCACTAGTTGACAGGATAAGTGCAGCGATAATCCTCCAGTCGTTCCTCGATTCAAGGGGGAAATTTTCGCAGTAACACTGACAAAATAAAAAGAATAACAAAGAATTCAATATGGTTTATCCGATAGTAATATATGGTCACCCGGTTTTGAGAAAAGTTGCCGAAGAGATTGACAGGGAATACCCCGGCCAGGCGGAATTGATCAACGATCTTTTCGAGACTTTGTACAAGGCTGAAGGATTGGGGCTTGCCGCACCTCAGATAGGTAAATCGGTAAGGATATTCGTGATCGACGGGAAACCAGCCGGGGATGATGATCCGGATCTTGCAGAATTCAAAAAGATCTTTATCAATGCACATATTATTGAAAAGAGCGGTGATCTCATGAATATGACCGAAGGATGCCTCAGCATTCCCAATCTCAGGGAGGAAGTGAACAGGGAATCCCGCGTTCGCATCACCTATTACGATGAGAACTGGGATTTTCACGATGAGGTCTATGAAGGTTATAAAGCCCGTATAATCCAGCACGAATATGATCATCTCGACGGTATCCTCTTCACCGACAGGGTGAATCCGCTACGCAGGAGGCTTCTTAAAGGTAAGCTGAATGCCATCAGCAAGGGGAAGTTCGAGGCAGATTACAGGACTGTGCTTCCCGGGCAGAAGTTCAGAAGCCTGTAGTCGAGCGATCATGCAATCGTGCGATCGAGCAATCATGCAATCTTGCAATTCGACTGCTTAATGTCGGGGAATAGCAGAATTGCAGAATACAGCAACCAGCAAACCAGCAAACAAAAAGCCGCCTTATCTGGCGGCTTTTTTATTTTAAATCATCAGTTTACTCTGGTTTGGCAACCGGCTCTACGGCTTTTGAGAAATCCATCGCAGCCAGTCTCCTGTAGACGTTGTACCTCCATTTGGCATTCTCTTCGGCGGCCTTGAAAAGGATATCTGCCTGTTCAGGGAATGACTTGATAAGGGAGGTGTACCTGACTTCAGAGTGAAGGAATTCCTGGAATTTTGTCCAGTCAGGCTCTTTGCTGTCGAGTGTGAATGGATTCTTTCCGTCCTTCTCGAGAAGGGGATTGTACCTGTAAAGGTGCCAGTAGCCTGACTTTACCGCAAATTCTTCCTGGGCCTGGGTCCTGCCCATGCCTTCCCTCAGGCCGTGGTTGATACACGGTGCATAGGCGATGATGAGCGATGGTCCCGGATAGGCTTCAGCTTCCTTGATAGCCTTCAGGTACTGCGAATTGCTGGAGCCCATTGCCACCTGTGCAACGTAAACGTATCCGTAGCTCATCGCCATCTGGCCAAGGTCTTTCTTCCTTATTTTCTTCCCGGAAGCAGCGAATTTTGCAACTGCGCCGGCAGGGGTTGATTTCGAAGCCTGGCCTCCGGTATTGGAGTAAACCTCCGTATCGAGGACAAGTATGTTCACATCTTCACCTGAAGCAAGCACATGATCGAGGCCTCCGTA
>JGI20214J51650_10001667_pt1 | contig 14112 bp, 13 predicted proteins | sample WetSurMetagenome_FD_51650 | JGI IMG/M metagenome (IMG submission 51650) | reverse complement strand
GCGCCGATAATAGACTTCCCGTTTTTCCGGTTTCAATTCCATACTGGTGCGATTAAAAGATGCCGCTCCGCCTTGAGCGAGGGCCTTGCAGCCGTTTCAATTCCATACTGGTGCGATTAAAAGGCGCATCTGCACCTTGAAAAAGTCTATCACGCCCAAGTTTCAATTCCATACTGGTGCGATTAAAAGCGGTCAAATACGTCGGCGGCTTCCTCAAATCGCCCTGGTTTCAATTCCATACTGGTGCGATTAAAAGGCTTTGCGACAACGTCAACAGAGCCGTCCGGATTGGTTTCAATTCCATACTGGTGCGATTAAAAGTTCAACCATGACAGCTATGCAGTCCCTCTTGGCAAGGTTTCAATTCCATACTGGTGCGATTAAAAGGAGCCATGATCTTCACCCCCATAGCATCATCATCGAAGTTTCAATTCCATACTGGTGCGATTAAAAGAATGAAATTCTGGACGAAAGCATGGTCTTTAATCGGGTTTCAATTCCATACTGGTGCGATTAAAAGGCCGATAGCGCAGCCCCGTCTGCCCGCACTATCGCTAGTTTCAATTCCATACTGGTGCGATTAAAAGTTAAAAAGCAGCGTGAAACTCAGCGCAGTCAGCGCCGTTTCAATTCCATACTGGTGCGATTAAAAGAGTAGACGGCGGTTGCTTCCGAAAAATATTGATCCCGTTTCAATTCCATACTGGTGCGATTAAAAGAGTGCGGGCGGCTTTCGGGCCGCCCGTCATACCAGGTTTCAATTCCATACTGGTGCGATTAAAAGGTATATGTCCTGAATGTCCCGTATATCGTTGACGAAGTTTCAATTCCATACTGGTGCGATTAAAAGCTCAACAGGTTCGAGCTTCCAGACGTTATTGTTGAAGGTTTCAATTCCATACTGGTGCGATTAAAAGGGCTGAGGAAGCTGGGCAGGTGATAGGCCACTTTGCGGTTTCAATTCCATACTGGTGCGATTAAAAGTTACAAGACACTGCCCGGCGACCCGTCGCAAGAGCGTTTCAATTCCATACTGGTGCGATTAAAAGACAAGGTTGAAGGGGGAGGGATACTTTTTTAGAGGTTTCAATTCCATACTGGTGCGATTAAAAGGATCCAGAGGATCCTCGATATGCGCGCCCCATAAAAGTTTCAATTCCATACTGGTGCGATTAAAAGTGAAGCTCACCCGCTGCCCGTCCGCCTGCGTAACCTGTTTCAATTCCATACTGGTGCGATTAAAAGGTTGAAGTCTCCACCAAGGAAGGACTCAAGAAAGAGTTTCAATTCCATACTGGTGCGATTAAAAGTCGGGCCAATATACAGCGCCGCGTGACCCCAAAATCCGTTTCAATTCCATACTGGTGCGATTAAAAGGTCGTGGAGTATCCTCATCCCCACGATCCGCAATCCGTTTCAATTCCATACTGGTGCGATTAAAAGCTATACCCTTCCGGAACTCCTGTCTGCGCGTCAGATGTTTCAATTCCATACTGGTGCGATTAAAAGGGAATCCCGGTCAAAAAAGTATCGGGCAAGGTAAGGCGTTTCAATTCCATACTGGTGCGATTAAAAGATGGCCCCCGGAGTCGAAAGAGTCAAGGACAAAATAGGTTTCAATTCCATACTGGTGCGATTAAAAGCCCTGAACCAATAGTTACTATCCCGCTTCCCTTAGTGTTTCAATTCCATACTGGTGCGATTAAAAGTTATCAGGATGAAGCCCTTGTATTATCTCCTACAACGTTTCAATTCCATACTGGTGCGATTAAAAGTACACACTTCAAATTTGCCTTTGAATATACAGGCGTGTTTCAATTCCATACTGGTGCGATTAAAAGGTTGATCTGCTGTTGACAGACCCGCCATATGGCATGTTTCAATTCCATACTGGTGCGATTAAAAGCCCACGCCGAAGTCTCGGCAGTTACCAAATAATTAAGTTTCAATTCCATACTGGTGCGATTAAAAGTTCCCTTGGGCCGACTGCATTCCTTGGGGAGGAAATAGTTTCAATTCCATACTGGTGCGATTAAAAGCCATGGCCATAATTACCAGTATTGAGGCCTTTCCCGTTTCAATTCCATACTGGTGCGATTAAAAGGGTACTTCGTGCGCGACGCTCACACAAACGGCTGCCGTTTCAATTCCATACTGGTGCGATTAAAAGGGCTTGCTGCGTGACCTTCTCGTGTTCCGCATAGGCGTTTCAATTCCATACTGGTGCGATTAAAAGTTATGCTGTGGCTCTGGCAGGACTCCCCATATCGGCGTTTCAATTCCATACTGGTGCGATTAAAAGGGCTCGTAAGTCAATAACTCTCCTTTCAGCCTTTACGTTTCAATTCCATACTGGTGCGATTAAAAGGGTATGGCTGAGTCAATGGTCAATGCGCTGAATCTGTTTCAATTCCATACTGGTGCGATTAAAAGTGCCGACCGTGCGGGCCGCTATCTTCAGGGCAATACTGTTTCAATTCCATACTGGTGCGATTAAAAGATTATGCCCGTCGTCGATAATTAACCATTGATCAACGTTTCAATTCCATACTGGTGCGATTAAAAGGCAAAAAATAGCCATAAAAAATAAGACCTTACGTTGTCAAAGATCGTAAAACCATCTGTCGACCTCCGGTAATGCAAAAAGGCTGGGGGATCGACGACTTTTACAGCAAATTGTCCGTCCGGTTCTTTTCAGAGCCGATTATCTGTCTTTCAGTATACTTCAAGCTGCCGAGCTTGTAAACAATCACTGCATCCTCGTCCATATCCATAATATCGGCAAGCATGATCTTCATCTCTTCAAATTTTCCAGGCGTCAGCTCACCCTCAAATACCGAGTTCTGTACCCAGTTCAGATACCGCTTCATAAGCTTGTGGACCTTCTGCACCCTTTTTTCGCCGATGTCATAAACCAGGATGTAATACATTCTCTATCCCCACGGATTAAACAGCTTGAACCGTTTGAACTGTATTTATTTCACCACCATGCCCGAAAGGCCTTATATTCTTCCATGCCGGTGATGCCTTTTTCGAGCTTGTAACATTCAAGCCTTATAAGATGACGATACGACACATTCCTCTTGAGCGTCCGGTGATTTATAGTCGTGCCGAGCCGCTCATCGTATTCCCTGAGGAAGGTTTTACGGCCTTTTTCGCTCAGATAGCAGCTGTTAACCTCATGCTCAAAATCCGAATCATCCAGCATTTTCATGTTTAAAAGCTTAAAGATAATGTGGTCCACAATGATGGGTTTGAAAACCTCAGCGATGTCCAGACTGAGCGAAAATCGGCGGTTTCCCGGTTCGTGCAAAAAACTGATGGTCGGATTCAACTGTGTGTGATAGATCTCGCCGAGTGTGGTCGCGTAAAGAAGAGAATTGCCGAATGAGATCAGGGCATTCATCATATTATCAGGCGGTCTTTTTGTCCTTTTATTGAACTCTTCCGCCAGCTCGACGATATGATTAAAACTGTCGTAATATCTCTCCCGGATATGCCCCTCCCAGGCCATCAATTCGGATATATCGGATGCGTCCTGCAATTGCTGCACGGTACCCTCTATTGATGAAATATAGTCGTCGAGGCCGTCTTTCCTCGTCCGGTAATATTTAAGAACCTTGAGAATGTTATGTGAAGCTCCGTTCAGGAACTCCCTTGCAATGGACATTCTTTTGGTCTTGTCCCGGTAACTCTCCACCTGGTTGACCAGTAAAAAGCCTGAATTCAGATGTTCCCGTGGATAATAACTGCCGGAATAGTAGCCGTAGTAATTGAAGATATGCGCGGGGATGCAGTTCTGGGCCAGAAAGTTCAGCAGTTTGGTATTCAGATCGATCTCGCCCATAAGGTAAAGCCCTTCGACATCCGCAAGTGGGACGACTTTCTTCTCACCGCCCTCGTACTCAAGCTGCAAGGTATTGTCCTGGCGCTTCAGGCGACAGTTTTTAGTTATGTAGTAGTTTCGTTTCATATCATATTAAAAGACCGTTCAAACAGAAAGAACAGTTCAAACCGTCTAAGCAGATCAAACAGTTCAAATCGATAAAACCAACATCAAAACCGATCAAACCGAAAGAACAGTTCAAACCGTTTAAAAGGTCAAACCAATCTGAGACATATGCAGTGCGCATAACGCTTACCTCCTGAGACGTTTGATCTTTTCCGGCGCCTCCAGATAGTTTTCTTCCGACACCACTTTATTCCCTGTCTTCTCCTCAAGGTCCTTGCGGGCCTTGCCTGCAACCCCGCCGCCTTTTTGAGCGGCCTTTTTGCTTTGATGAAAGCCCTGAACATCATCAACCCTTGTAATCTCAGTGGTGGCTGCTTCACCGAGCATCGAAAAAATCAGTTCAAGATCTGTCATGTGGTCACGCAGATTTTCACGCTTTAACCCTTTGATCTTTTTATGCACACCCGGTGTTACCCCAAAAGCAGCCTTGGCGATTTCGGCAGTGAGAATCTCATATTCTTTCTTTTCCTTCACATCCCGCTTTTTCCATTCATCCGTCAATTCCTCCCGCACCGCAATGCCACGCATGCGTTTTTCTATCCAGGCGCCTGAATAACCCTTGGCCTTGTATAAGGCGCGGGTTCTTTGTGTAGCCAGCTCGGGATTTTCTATCTCCTGTATCCGCTCATAGCCTACTTTTGCAAGCCAGCGTTTGAAGGGCTCGGCCTTGGGGGAGGGGATGGACTGGATGATGCGGAACATGCCTTCGGGGTTGGCGCAGTCAGTCTCGTATTTTTTCCCATCAGCAGCAGGCAATTTCAGTCCGTGACAAAATGTCACGACCTCACTTCCCTCTTCAGCGAGCCTTTGCTTTAACTTCCGCCAATAAGAGCCGGCATCCGCGCTTTCCGTGAGCGCGCCGCACACGTCAACTACAGAAAACCACCATTCATTGTTATGCAGTGTGCGTCGAATCTGTTTGCCCTTGAAAACTACCAAATGAGATTCCGTCATTATGCCTCCCTAAAAAAAACGTTCGAACGGTTCAAACCGGTCAAACAGTTCAAACGGCTAAAACGGCTAAAATAGTTCAACCCGGCAAACAGACTGCTCAATCCAACAAAACTGTTTAATCTGCTAAAACCGAAACCGTTCAAATCGATAAAAGGACGGGTCAAACTGCATATCGGTTTAAACGGCTCGAACTGTTGGAACTGCTTCTGATAGTTATTACGCATAGCAGAAATCCTCATAACTGCACTTGCGGCAGATTTTGGAGTTGAGGACCTCCGGCGCCTGCTCCAGAGTAAGGATTTGCCTGATCCCTTCGAGGTCTCTTGTAATCTCCCGCTCCTTTTCTGGAGTCAATTCTACCTCAGTAGTCCGCCGCTGTTTTGGATAATTGATAATCCCCTTCCGTATATCCATCCCCTTCTGCCTTAGACAATAGATATAGTAGAGGGTCTGCGCAATATGCGACTCTTCCATCTTGTCCGACTTTTTCACTTCATGGACAACGCCGTCGTCCATGAAATCTATCCTTATGGCCCCGTCGATCATTATCTCTTTTCTCTGCCGTTCATACGAATGCTCATGAATCAGCTTGCCCTGAAACACCGCGTCGGAATTTGCCTCCATCTGAATGTCGTGCGAAAACAGCCACAGCTTTCGATGACAGACGTGGTAATAGTTGAATTCTGTGCCGGAGATATCAATATCCATTGTCACTGATCAACTATTTTTTCATAATGGGTAAAATGCCTACTGCTTCTTTTAAAACTATATGGCACAAATGTTTGCTTTAAAATACGATGTGTTCCCAATTCTATCTTTCCATCACCATAAGTGCTGATGCGGTCAAAGCCGTCCTTTGCAGAGCAAAGCGCCTCGCCAAAGTCATCAAGATACTGTGTCCAGCCTTGCTTATTAATGGCTGGAGATTTTTCTGAAATAGGATGGGTATATCCGGTGGGGAGAAGTCCCTCATGAATATAGCTGTCTGTGTGCTGCCAGAATGAGCCTCTCTTGCCTATACAATTGATGTGAACGCAAATTATTTTCAATGCTGCAATTTCTTCAGAAGATAGGCCAACGATATCAATTGCTATTGTAAGATCACTGTTTGCGAACAGGCAGAATTCACGATATGCAATAGTTGGCACAAAATATCCTTTTGGAGCGTCTCGTTCTTCCTGCCGGATTTTTATAAATGTATTTTGCACAATGCATGTCTGTGGAGGGCTAAATCTTATCTCACGCCCTTTGATCAGATCAAATAATGAGCGAGCCTGTGAGTCAGCTTCGTGACTCTCGAAACAGCTGAAACAGGCATCGATCATCGTCATCTTAAAAGCATAAGGCGACGGTAAAAGAAGAGTTTTCCCTCCCTTGCTTGTTGCATGTGTCATCCTTAGAGAGAAGAGACTAACCGGTAAATAGTTTAATAAAAGCCACTTCTCAGACATTATTTATCCTCCAAAGGGCTGAACTGCATTAATAATTGTTGCCATCTTGTCACTGAACTCCGCAAGCCCATTGAATTCATTAATAGCCACAGGCTTGTTGTCCGCAGTTTTATTAAGACTATCGGCTATTCCCTTAATCTGAGCGCGATAATCAGGATTAAGTCCGCTTACTACCGGCGCAGGCAGGGAGCTAAGTGATGTGGCAACAACGCCGCTGAAATCGAGAATATGCGGATGCTGCGTATTTCTGTGTGCCCCTGTCGGTTTGATGAAAGTACTTAATACGCTTTTAAGCAAGGCTTTTATCCGAGCTTGTCTGTCAACTCCGTCTACATATGACAGAGTGATGTCATTTCTACCGACTCTATATAGGTCGACATTTAAAACTACTGCATATTGGCCGGAAGAGGCTGGTCGATGAAAGATATTTTGCCCCCGGTTTTCACCTGAACCTGATCCTTTGCCTCTACCTTCGGGGACATACTTGGCATGGAAATATGATTCTGTCCTTGTATTCTCAGGACAGCCAACTATCCATCCGAATTCAACAGCGGATTTGCGCGCAATCGAGCGTTTTTTTCCTCCAAGTTCGCTAGTAATCAATATGCCTTCACTGTCATCAATCACACACTTTTTTATGGCCTCCGACAAAATAACACTATCCTTTGTCTCAGAATTGAAATCGGTCATCTTGGTGAAAGAGTCGTCACCACATATTCTGTTCGCATCAAAGGTTTTGCAGGCGGCACACAAGGGCAGCGCATCAGATGTCGTTCCTTTAGCTTCCATAAATAAATGTTCCGCCTGAATGTGCTTGAACATATCTCCGGATACTGCATTTACAGTATGATTTTTACCGTTCTTGTCAACGATTTCCACCATTCTTGTCATCATGGTGTTGCCTTCGCTGCCCTCATTGTTCAGGGCATGCATATCCATGGTAATAACGCCAGAAATGCTTAAGGAATGCAGTTTCATATTATTTCCCCTCCTTATTTATTGTATTTTCATTTTCAACTTTTGGGGCTCTGGCATATCCGTATGCCAAAAGTAACATGCCAACTAATTCAGCGCCATGTTGTTCTATCAGTTGCATAACACTGTTCAGATCTTCCTGCGATACTGGAGGAGAAGCTTTCTTAAGTTTATGAACAGCTTCCCAATTGTGCTTTTGAATGAACTCAGAAAGTATAGGAATAAAGACTATCTTACCCCCTTTGATCTTCTGCTTCCATTCCTGAGCCATTCCAAATTGTGTTTCAAAACCCGACCCCTTCCATCCTGACTTCTGGTTTCCAAAGGACGACACCGTACTATTTCGTATGGCATTTGCAATATTCAAAAAACCGGCATTTTCAACTATCTCTCTCATTCCATACCCCCTTATAAATAGGATGTCTAAGTTCTGACTGGAAAATTCTCTGATCCATTCTGCGTTTGAGCGTTTTTCCATTATCCTGACAGCAAAGCGTACAAGAAAATCTAAAAGTGACAGTTCATCGTTTGTTAAAAGCCAGACACGATATTGTTGAAGGATTGGGATATCTTTTGAATATGGATTAGGTTTCTGAGGCGGTTTTTCATATAACGGAGATAAACAGCTCATATGTTCTTCAATGACACCTAAAAAAGCATTAGCGTCATCTCGATTTTCGATCTTAAACCAGCCAGGGAGAGGTAAAAAGGCATCGTTCATAAGCGCTGCAGCAGTGCCCATGCTCTTAAAGAATGCCTGCCTTAGGCCCCGTACAACCTGTGAAGGTTTTCTTCCTCTTAATCCTATTTCACCCTGAACAACATCAGAATGCATGATCAGCGCTTCGGCCAGTCGAAGTGACGCCTCGATATCAAGCTTTATCCCTCCCCAAAGGTTCAATTTCATCAGGTCATTTCTGAGTACGGCTATGCCTCTGGGGCTAATATTGGCAGGTTCGATAACAAAAAGTTTGAAATCGTCATCTGTTCGATAGGTCAACATTGCCTTATAAGCCCCGCGATATTTCATCCATTCAGCAAAAGGCTCGACAACTTGGTCGCTAATGGCGCTTGGCGATTTATATTGGGTTTTTGTTGTATGAACCCCTTTCCCTGAGGCGGGATTAAAAAACTGGCTATTGCTGACTGCAATCGGAGCTGCAAACTCAGCGCCTTTCAGAAGTTCAGCCGTAATCCACTTTATTGAATCAGCAGGGCTCTGCGTTATAAACCGATAGATATCTTTATCCGAGCTCCAGCCTTTCCGCATTGACTCCAGAATGGCGGCAGGGCGGTATTCTGGATGCAACGTGTCAAGTTCAACTATACCTTGTTCGTCCAAGGCATTAGTTATTGTTGCGGATTTCCTTTTACTGTGGTTTTTCTTGATGATATCTGCCTTACTTTTCTCTTCTTCATAATCAAGTACCAGAATTCCATTCGGATTTTCTTTTTCTTTGCTCTTTCGCCATATGTAATAGTAGCCAGGCGAAGGATTATTTAAATGATTGGAGATAATATCGGTAGAGCATTCTATTTGAAAGTGTGTTCCAAAATCATTGATAATAGTTTGAGCTCCACTTATCTCCTCCAACAAATCCGCAGTTCCTATAGCTCTTAAAGAGTCCGCATAAGTGCCGGTTACTTTAGGAATTTCAAATACTTTCATATATCTCCTCCTTTCTGACTTTTTTGGTCTGCAAGTCTCAATCTCCTCACAATAAAAACATAGAGAGGCCATAATCGCTCGTCCTCTTGCCGACAGCTGAACTCTAAAAGATTGTCCTTAAATGAGCTTCGCGCTATATGATCCGGCTCATCAACTAAAGATACTGTAGTTGCTGATACGATATGAAATGCGTTCATAACATATTGCGCAGCTTGCTCAATAAGCCTGAAATCACTTAGTGATGATGTAAATGCGCCATGATGTCGAGCAATTGCGGTATATACGGCTGCTGAATACTCAGACCCTATATAATTGTTCAACCAATCAGCAATAGCATAGGCGCCCTCTGCGGCATGAGAAGGTTGTTTGGGCATTTTCCCCCTTGCTTCAAAATCGGTATCGGGATTAAAATCGGAATGCGCTATTGGTTCACCTGTCAACTTGTGAGCATTCTTAAATTGCTGCCATTTTATTACCATGTCTTGCCATGTTGATGAAAGTTTGCCAATATCATGCAAGATACAGGCTATTTCGGCCAAAGATTCTATAAATCCGTCTTCGCAGTCATAAAACTGCTCCAAGTTAGCTTCGGAAACACCATAATTACAGCCCATTGCTTTGCACACTTCAAAAGTTCGCAAGGTATGTTCCGCATAGGTTTCAAATTTGATACTGAAGCGTGGAAGAGGTGATCTCTCGAAATAGCATGTCTCCTGGCTTTCCCCAGTCACACCTATTTGCAGCCCGAGTTCCGAAGAATATGACGCATATTGCGGATTGATCACAATTAACCATGAAATTGTTGACAAATCCTCTATGGAAGATATTGGCTTCCAAGCGAATGATACTTCATTATCATCAACTATATTGGGATTTTCATCGGGATACCACGCTACTGTTTCGCCGAAACCTGAAGATTCTGCAAAGGCTTCTTCAAGACGATAAAGACCCGAACGGGGGACTGAGAGCATTGCCGGCCATTTCTCCTTATTGAAGTCTAAAAAGCGTGGCTTGTTACTGATTATTACGCTCACAGATGAGACATCCCTGATTAATTCTCTGACCGCGTTATTATTCTGCCCGTCCATTGCTTGGTTGACGCGACTTCTTATACTATGGAGATTTTTATATGGTTTCAGGAAACCATACTCTGTTTCTGAATGCACGCTATCGAGCAAATCGAGTTCATCAGTGAAATCCAAACATTTTCCTTCAGAGGGTAGATTTTCAACAGCACACCGAGTTGCCAAGACTATAGACGCGTTGTATGGTCTTGTATTATAGCCAGTCTTGCCAGACTTCAGCTCATATATCCAGATAGTCCCAACGCCTCTTATACCTTCATATCTTGCGCATCGGCCTCCGCGTTGAACAAGGCTGTTTAAAGGCGCGAGTTCGGTATGTAAATTGTCGGCGGAGATATCAATACCTGCTTCAACCACTTGAGTAGTTACAAGGATAACATTCGTCTTAGTTGCATTTTTACCAAAATAGTCCTTGAGTTTATTTTCTGTATTTTTTCGGTGTTCTGGATAGAAACGACCATGCAGCAACAAAACAGTTATCGCAGTCTCACTTGTTTTGTTTTTTAATTTGGAAAAAATGTCTTGAGCCCTGATTACGGTATTGACAATAACAATAGTGCGCTGATCATTGTGATGAAGAAGAATGTCGTCAATACTCATGTGGCGGGGTATCCAGCGATATCTTCTCTTTTTATCTTTATGTGACGGCAGTTTTATAACGTCATCAGAAGAGAGTCTGATTATTTCACATCCCAGGATTTCCTTCAATAATTCCGTGCTGGAGCTGGAGAGTGTTGCTGTCATAATAATGAATTGCGATAATTTTTTAAGCCTTTGTAACATTTCAATGGCTGTGCCCATTGATTTATCAGGTTCAAGTAAATGAAATTCATCAAAGACAATCAAACTCCCGATTAATGCCCCGGCATTGATATTGCCGAGCCTTTTAGGAAGCGACACGGGCATGTTCAGATATGCAGAAAGACACTGGTCAACCGTTGTAAATATGATATCTCCCTCAAAAAAAGGATCTTTTTTCTGCTCACCGGTCTGAATGGTGATAACAAGTTCATTCTCTTCTCTAATACAATCTTCAGCTGATGTTTTGACTTTGAATATCGTTGAACAAGCAAACACAGTATCTTCAAATAAAGAGGTCGCCAGGGTTCTTAACGGCAGTACATAAATAATGCGATCTACAAATTTGATGTTGTTTTTCTTGGCCCATAAGAAAGGGAAAAGCGCGGCCCAAGTCTTGCCAGCTCCAGTGGGAGCTTGGAGGATAATATTTTTCTTGTTAATCAGCCTTTTTGTTGTTTCCAGCTGGAAACTATATGGCAAATTACCAGTTATATTTTTGTAATATGATTTTATTTTTTCGTCATCCATTCAAAAGATTCCCCGTCCAGCTAAATAACGCCATGTCGCCTCCTTATATAAAAGACCGTTCAAACTGATCAAACCGATTAAACAGTTCAAGCCGGGTAACAGACCGTTCAAACCGATGAAACGGTTTAAACAGCTCAAACCGGACAAAGAAACAGTTCAAACAGTTAAAGCTGGTAAAACCGTTCAAGCCGTTCAAGCCGAATAAAAGACTGATCAAACAGGGAAAGAACCGTTCAAGCAGTTAAAGCCGGGTAACGGACCGTTCAAACCGATCAAACGGCTCAAACAGTTATAACGGCTTAAACAGCTTGAGCAGTTCAAACTGCTTAAACGGTTCCCTCCTTTTTTTTAGCTTCAAGCTCTTTCATTAACTCGTCCATTTCTTCTTTCATGCTTTTCCTGACAGGTTGTTTGTATTTATGGCCTTTGAACGGGCTGCCTTTAAGGTATTCCATAAAGTTATTAATCATGATTGAAAGCTTTTTGAATGAGTCGATAAGCTGTTCGCACTCCGATTTTTCGATATATAGCTGGTCCATTGCAACGTATAACTGGCAGCGCACCTCGCCGCACGATCCTTTTGCAATGGAAAGGAACTGCATGAATTCCTGGTTGCCGCTCCTTTCATATCCTTCAGCTATGTTTGACATTACAGAAACTGCGGCGCGTCTTATCTGATCTCTGAGCCCGTAATCTTTGGCAAAAGAGCCGGAGGAGGTCAGTTTATATATTTTGTCGGTTAAGCTTCTGGCCATTTTCCAGATTTCGAGGTCTTCAAAATAGTTTGCGCTCACAAAACCCTCCCTTTTAAAGACAGTTCAAACAGCTCAAACGGTTCAAACAGCTCAAACGGTTCAAACAGCTCAAACGGTTCAAACAGCTCAAACGGTTCAAACAGCTCAAACGGTTCAAACAGCTCAAGCAGTTCAAACGGCTCAAACGGTTCAAACAGTTCAAACGGCTTAAACGGTTCAAACGGCTTAAACGGCTTAAACGGTTATTTTATCTGTTCCACCATCCCAAAGCCCATGCTGCCTTTGTCGCCAAAGCCGCATTCATGACCAACTTGTATAAGCTCTGGAGGGCCGGTGACGGTAAACGGCGCAATAAATCCGACGATATTAGTGCCTTTGAAGTTAATTACCTTTGTCACTTTGCCGTTTTTTCTTTTCATATACTCGTCGTCCACCTCGAAATGAAAGTTTTTGGGTTGGCCGGAGGCTTGCCCGTATATGAGCCGATATTTATTCATTAAATTTGAGCATATTGTCTCTGAAAGCTGGTCTTCCCAAGGGCGGAGATAATGGCATGCTTTTTCTCCATCAACAGTCAGGACTGTTTTGCTTGCTGTAACTGGCGCAAGGCAGGTAAACCGCATATTGCCTGAGAACTGCGGCTTCTCCATGGTTTCGACATATTTGATCAGGAATTCTTTCCGGTCGCCTTCCGGCCCTATTTTGATTATCTGTCCTTCAGCGAATATGCCGTTGACCAGGTGCTGGATGAATTCGCCTACAGGAGAAGAAATAAACCATGTGATGTCGTCTTGCCGAAAGGTTATGTTGTCTTGCTGAATCCTGAGGTTCTGAGCCCTGAGCATCGAATAGGTGAAAAGTTTAAAGGTCTTTTTGCTGTTTTCAAGATGGTAACCGTCGTCGTGGAGAAAACGCGCATAATCCACGGATGAAGAAAGGATGAACTTATAGATCAGGCCGGTGAGGAAATAGTTGTAGTTGACCGGCAGCGTGGTCTGTTTTTGAAGCGGCCAAAGTATCAATTTAATCCGCATACGGCTCTCCTTGTGTTGCAGATTATTCCCACTGTGCCAATTATAGCGCTTTGCGCGGCAGTTGTGAAGATATTTTTTATTTGAGGGGGCAGAGTTGCGATTTTACTGGGGCCGCAGAAAGCAGCTTCCATATAAATCTCTGCAGTCCCATCAAATGGTTGATGCCGGTGTCATATTTCAACGGGGGACGCAATAAATTTCGTACCGTCGAAACAAACGATAAACCGGCGAATATTAATAATAGTCGGCTACAAAGACGTTGTTTCCGACAATATGATATTTAGAGCTTCAGAAAGTCCGTAACGGGCGGCAACTGATTTTGTGGCCGGCAAATCGGCTGTTTTAAGCAGCCGCTTTATGTCTATTCTGTCCTGTTCTTCAAAAGGGATAAGCTTCAGCGCAATAAGGTATTCCGGCGTGGCTATTTTCACTGTTTGCCCAAGGGCTTCTATAGCCACTGCATTATTGATGGCTTCTTCAGCAAGAGGGAAATCCCGTGCGGATATTATGTCCACTTCAAGAAGGTTTTCCGTAAAAGAAAACATTTCCTTTATAGTTTCATTATTTCTCATTATATGGGTGACTGTTTTTTCCCCAAGTCGGCTTTCGACGAGATATTTCAGGTCGGCATGTTCAAAGTCGGCGGCGCAGGATACAATCAGATCAATGTCTTTTGTCGCGCGCGGTTTTATCCAGGCCGACAGGGCCAGGCCGTCTATTATCGCATAGTCTTTGATGAGGTTTTCACTTTTAAGTGTGTCGAAGAAGCGCAGGGCTTTTGAGAAGTCTTCGAGTACCGGCATTTGTCCGCCACCTCCTTTTTAAGAACAAGGCTTAACTCAAGGAGT
>JGI20214J51650_10001665_pt1 | contig 14121 bp, 12 predicted proteins | sample WetSurMetagenome_FD_51650 | JGI IMG/M metagenome (IMG submission 51650) | reverse complement strand
CCGCCGTAATCCGGTTCGAGGGATGCAAGGATTTTTCCTTTTGGTTTGACGACCCTGGTCATTTCATTGAGAACTGCTTGAGGGTCGTCTGCCCACATCAGGAGTAAATTGCAGGTGACAAGGTCAAAGGTGTTATCCGCGAAGCATAATTGCTGTGCGTCTCCTTTGCAGAGGGTGATGTTTGAATATTCGTTCAAAATCCTTTGCGCGACTTTGAGAAGAGACGTTGAACCGTCTATGGCGACGACTATACCTTTGGTGAGTCGTGCGATGTCTCTAGTAACAAATCCTGAGCCGCAGCCGACATCGAGCACAAGGCATGCGTCCTTTAGGCCGACTTTCAGGTATAAGGGTAAGCGTTCTTCTGCAGTTTCTAATGCTTGCAACTCGAGTTTTTTAATAAAATCCGTGAGCTCTTCGTCTGTCCGTTTATGGAATCTGTTCTCAGGCTTTTTCATTAATGGTTCCAAAACGAGAAGCTACTCTTATGGTATAAGATTTCCTGTCTTTTTTAATACAATAGTTGAAAAAGAGAGGGTCTGGGACACAAGAAGAGGTGATGCTCGAAAAGGGACGCAGACCCTCTATCGCCGTGCTCGCACTTAACTTGGAGTTTTTTTCTTTTTTTTGCCGTGGATATCTTCATATTTACCGACGAAGACGTATCCATCGTCTGTCTTTCGCAGTAAACCTTCGTCGAGCATAAGGTCAAAGACTTTATCGGAGACTTTGACGTTTTTTGCTTTGTCGTTGGTTACTTTTATTTTATAATCTGGACCCTCATCTTCGAGGTAGTTTTGCTCCAATTCATACATGACGTTTATTTTTGGCATGGTTTCTCTCCTTTCACTCCTGTCTGATACATATTAGCATGTTACTTTTTAGCAATAATCCTATTTAAAGATATGGAGGACAAATGTCATATTGGAAATTTACCAAATCTCTTGAAAAAATGTACACTCCTAGAAAACAAATGAAGAAAGAATAACGTTTAAATATAATAATTGTGTTGTTCAACCATACCAAAACAACAAAAATAAGGAAGGTGGAATATGGAGAGTATGATAAAGAAAATAGGCAGTTGGCTCTTCCTCATCGGAATCTGCGTCGCCCTTCTAGTCGGGCTGATTTTCGGTGCAGGACAAGCGATGAACGCAAATATGACAGATCTTGAAATACCGCTCGGAATCATTGTTGCGGTACTCGGATTCTTCGTTGGCATCTTATCGTTCTTCGCCCTCGGAGCAGTCACCCAAGAAAAAATTCCAACGTTTTTGATCGCATCAATAATCCTTATCGGGCTTGCAATCGCAGTATCACAGACTACATGGATATTCGGAAGTTTCCGTGAACTCGCACCCCTGTTTACCAACATCACCCAGTACCTGGCCATCTTTGTGGCACCTGCTGCCATAATACTTGTTGTCCGCTCTCTCTGGGATGCAGCCAGAACAAAACAAACAGCACAGTAGAAGGAAAAAATATCCTTCTTTCCTTTTTTTAGACAACTACTCTTTTTTTGAAAAATTAAAAAAATTATTTTAAAAAAAAGAAAAAAGAGGTTTATTTCTCTTTTTCAGGGGGTGTTGGGAGTTTCTTTGCAAGACCCCAGAGGTTTTCAAACTTCCCATTGAGCAGTTCAATATCCTCAAGATTCACATACGCGGTCCCGACATAGCAGGGCTCACATCCTTCCTCAGCCAGGATCTTTATACCGTTTACTGCAAGCTCCTTGCCAAAGACATAGTTACGCATGGTCCCTGAAGTGTTTTCCGAGAAGTAGCGGATATCCAGGTTATCCCCGTATGCTTCCTTCAGTTTCTTTGCGATATCGATGTTTGCTTCAGAGTCGATGAGCAGCTCAACTTTAGTATCAAGCGCCAAAAACTTCTTAAAATATTTAAGGAAAGGCTCATCGAAGAATCGCTCTCCACCAATCTGCATACGCAAATTATTCTTCTTTTCTAAACAATTGTTTAAAATGTTGTAAAGAATCCATTTCCCACTGTAACGAAGGGTGACGTTCCCATCCCGTTTAATCTTGATGCCGTAGGTTTTAAAATGATCATTATATGATGCTGCATACTCATTGAGTCTGTTTTGCATCGCGTTGTAAGTATCAAGTGCTATAACGGTTTTCAAATCTGTGTTGATGTCTTCCCAGATAACCTTGGGGTGCACAGGAAGATAGCTTTCCCTGCCGAAATCCTCCTCAGAATGTGCAGAAAACAACACCTCGGCGATCAACCCGTTTTTGAGCAATGAGTTCCGGCCGGTCTCCAATGGTCGCCTCGTGATATTAGTGAGAGCTTCTGCGGTCTTGAGAAACTCTGAAAATTCCTTCGGACAATCCATGATAAGGATAGCATAATAGGTTGCTGCCTCTCTCGGACGATCGACCTTCATCCGTTCAAACATCAATTCAAAATCTTGTATATAATCTAGTTTAACTTTAGTTTTGTATTCACTATTTCCCATCCACGAACACCATCCATTACTTTGAAAAAACACATGGTTTGTGTTTTTTTATAGTTTATGGATGCATATCTACCTGCATTTGATTTTAAAAAGANAGGTGTNGACTAGAAAAATCTCCACATTGTNATTTTTGAATAATATTGGTTCCCTTCATTATCACATGCTACAGCTTTAATGACTTTTTTCCCCGAGCCTCGTTCGTTCCAACTCCAGGTATACGGGCGAGTGTTATCCGTTGCCTTATAGACATCATCGATGTAAAAATCGACTTTTGTGACATTATCATTTTCCGTGCTTACTTCAACGTCAATGTTCCCGATGACGATTGTGAAAAATGTCGTGAACGTTATCTTTCTATTAACAACATACAAACCTTTATCCGGTTTGGTGATTTCCGTGCTATTAGCCACACTCCGGTAAATAATCTCCACGTCATCATCATAGAGAATATCATTGCCGGTCACCCACTGGGGAAACCTCCATCCATTTCGATCAATATCTATCCCTTGAGTATAATACGCGCCCCAGAGAAGTTCAAAGCAGTAGATTTCGTTTGCGGTAGGAAACCGAAGATTCGTGTTGGCTATCTTTAAACCATACCATGGAAAATCGAAAAAAATCTGAAATGGTGCACCGATTTTGCTAATTGCCCATGCTACAGCTGCTTTACGCTGCGACTCACTTGCTGTTTTTACTCGTAAAAAAACAAAGTCTTTTGCCCATAAAGAAAATTGTGTGAAATTTCGATAGCGCACTATGCCATTTGCTTCAACGAGCGTATTGTTACCTATATAAATAGCGCTATGTTCATTGCACATCCCAGGCCGCCTCCATTCGTTCGATTGATCAAGTCTTAAATCCAACAACATAAGGTCCCCTATTTCGACAATATCGGGAACTGTATCAAACGATTTGTTCTTTTCTTTGGTTGCGACCGATAATTCTTGACGTATTTTTCCACTTGAACTACTACCTATCTGTACAATACTTATGCTAACAAGTAAGAAGATTAATGCAATGGCTAATCCTTTCTCGGGGAAAAAGGTTTTTTTCATGTTTTTTCCCTTAATATTAATATTATAACTACCCTTCCCCTTTTAAATGTTATTGAACCGATAAAAAGATATCGAACAGAGGAAAGATCTCCGTCCCCTAGGAAAATGTGTACAATATCGTTAGTATGTCTTTTAGGATGGTGATGACGAACAAAACGTTCTATCAGCAGATCCCTTTTTTTATTTTTTCTTAGGTTCTGATGTGGCTTTCATCGCATCTGCGGAAACAATCTCGTCGACATACCTGCGGCAGTCTCGTTTAATCTCTGCGAGTTGCTGTGGAGGAATACGATAGGTCTGCTGCGCAAACTCTAAGGCAAAGATCAATCCATGAACAAATGCGCCAAGGGGATATTTTTTTTCCTTGGAAAGTGCAAAGAGATCATCAGTGATTTTGAAGACCTCATTTATGGTATATGATGATTGTGGTGTTTTCGAAACGTCATTCTTTGGTGTCTCATTTTTCTCTTTAACCATTCTCTCATCTCTCATTTTGTTTGTTTATTTTTTTACTCAGGGGTTGTGCAATTAAACCAAGTTGTAATCCGCTCATGTATCTGATCGCATCGTGCAGGGGCAAATACGGTCATTAACACAAAGGTAAGTATGGCGAGTGGAACGAAAATCACCACGGCAAGAAGCACCAGAATTATGATCGTCTTTAAAATCTTTCCCGAAGCAAGAAAAAGACTGCAAAGCTTGGGACGTGATGTCGGAGGATGACATTTAATTCCTGTGGTGGGACAGATAGGTCCATAAATAGTCCAACAAAAGAACCCTGTTATAATCGAACATATCGGTTGTGTAGTGATTTTACAGATAGGTTGGGTTGTTATTTGACAGATGTGACCACTCGTGATATTGCAGATGGGCCCTGAGGTGATATTCCCGGAACGAATCTGAGGTGCTTGCACTCCCTCTGCATTATTTAGTTCTTGTCTGTCGACTGCGCTGATCTTCTCANGAAATTGGTCTTTTGCTCCCTGTTCTGACAAGTTGTAGTAATCGGCCACCANTCTCTGAAATTCTGTATAATCTTGTCGGATAATGCTGTTAATCTCAGCAAGATTGTTTTTTGCAATGCTAAGGATACTTTCCCATTTCTGCAGCAGATCGCAATTCATAAAACGAACTTTTTCTTTGACAGCTTCACTTGATAATTGATTTATTATCTCTTCTGTAAGTACATCTCGGGATGGGAGAGGAATTTGTAGGGGTTTGTCTTTGCCGACATATGATGAAGAGACTAAGAGGCCTTTTTCAGGGTCTGTGATTTTTCTTAATCGAAGGTGAAATAACGGCGAGTTTGTATTTTCTTNAGAAGAACGAACCGATTGAAAACCGACTGCTGAGGTAAAGGACACCATAAGAAANATGCCTGCAATCCCGATACTGATTAATGCGGTCTTTTTTTTCATGGTCTTTTCCATCTGAATCGTCTCCCACTGAAGGAAGTATCATAGGAAAAGTGATATTTAAATATTTATAAGGTTTTGTTGTTACATTCCAAAAGGAGCGTAAATACCGCAGTTTCTGCTTTCTTTTGAATAAAAATTTAAATAAACAATCGACATTATCATGAAGCATGGGGAATAATTATGAGAAAGAAACTAGTAGGCGTTCTATTCTTTATGCTATTGATTGTCGTTGTTCTGGTACCGGCTACAGGGAAATTTAATCCAGAATTGTCTAATGGGGAAAGAAATCAAAAAGATACCACTCGGGAATGGATTGTGCTTCCTGAGCCATTTCCAGTCGATATGTTGCTTGAACGATCAATAAGCCGCAGGATGTCATTCCATAATGGTTATCCAGCGACACCGATAACTAATGAGGAATTATCCACAATCCTGTGGGCAGCGTATGGAATCACTCCCACCGGTGGACGAACGGTTTACAGTCCGAACGGGACATATTCGACGACGATATATGTGATTCGCAGCGACGCGACCTACATCTATGTTGCTGCCAACCATTCGTTGCTCCTATGGAAAACTGGAAACTATTTATATCTCGGTCAAAACACGGGTGCACCTATTAAGTTTGGTATGTGCTGGAATGAAAGCATCGCTCTTGATGAGAAAGCAGCGATGGCTGAGATAGGGATGATTGCACAGAACGTCTATTTCGTTGCCAACTCTCTAGATCTCGCGACGATTACGACCGGGATGGGTGTCGGTGATCTCTATGACCTTGATCTTCCGTCAAATGAAAAACCTGAGATCATCATGCATCTGGGACATCCGCCCACTCCGTATGATTTTACCTTCAACCCTCTGCCTCAATCGAATTTACCAACCGTCGTCAACAACACGCTAACCTTGGAAGACGCAATCAACACTCGTCAGATCGTCAACACATGGAACACNACGACATTAACACTCCTTGAGCAATCCCAGATCCTGTGGTGTTCATACGGGACTTCCTATCTCTATGATAATATCAATCACAAACGGCATCGCACACTCCCCAGTGCCATCGATATTTATCCGTTCAAGATCTATGCGGCTAACCAAAGCGGTGTGTACCAGTACTCAGCAGCCGCACACTCGATTTCATTGATCGTCTCAGGTGATAAACGTCAGTTGATTCAAAATGCTGTTGATCCTGATAACATATCGGTTTCCTCAGCACCCTGGATCATCATCCCGTTCTGGGATAAGAATGTGGGAAGCCAAACCTATCTCGCATGGTGGTGGTACGAGTCTGGTGCCATCGTCCATAACATCCTCCTCGAGGCTGCTGCCCTGAACTTGGGCGGGAACGTACTGTCGGTTATCACCGATCAAAACGGGCTGCGCTCTGCCCTAGGCCTCCCCGGACAAAACAATCTTATCGCCATGCACGTCGTCATGGTCGGACATACGAACGAAAGCAGTCAGAACAATCCACCACTAGCCCCAACCCTCACTGGTCCTTCGAGCGGACAAAAAGAAGTCTCCTATGATTATACGGTAATCACAACCGATCCTGATAGTGATGACGTCTCTTATTATATTGACTGGGGCGATGGAACGAATAGTGGCTGGTATGGTCCGTTCACATCTGGCATGATAGTGACGTTGAATCACACCTGGTCACAGTCCGGAACCTATACCATGAAAGTAAAAGCAAAGGACATCCATGATTTGGAGAGTAGCTGGACTCCGCATGAAATGACAATCGCTGGACCTGTTCTCGATATAGAACTAAAAGGTGGACTAGGACTCACAGCAACCCTCAATAACACCGGCTCGGCTGATGCAACCAATATCTCCTGGAAGATTGAATATACGAGTGGATTTGTCATCCCGGCTTCGAAAACAGGAACCATTCAGACGATTCCCATTGGCGAGCAATCAAAAATACAGATGGCAGCGTTCGGTCTTGGAAAAAAGACAGTCACCGTTTCATTGACATCTGACGATGGAGTTACTGCGGAAAAAACAGCAAACGTTTTTCTCTTCCTGTTCTTCGTCCTTGGAGTTAAATAAAACTCCTCTCATTTTTTATTTGATACATACTTTTCGTATAAATCATTGAAGGTTTCATTGCTCCATTAGTACGGATCGTCTCATACATTTTTTATGGACTTATAATGGTGATACTCGTGATGATTATATCATCTACTGGCCAGTCCTTCATGTCGCCGTATTTTGTCATGGTCTCCACTGCAGCTATTGCACGTACAACATCGATACCTTTAATCACCCGACCAAACGCAGCATAGCCTTTGGGATCTGAGCCATTCGGCTCAAGATATGGTTGCGCTCCATCGTCGATAAAGAATTGGCTTGTGGCACTGTTCGGGTCATTTGTTCGTGCCATGCCGATGGTTCCATCGAGATGATGAACAGCNGGGTTAATTTCAAGATCTATGGGCCCATANGGGCTTTCTTTGAGAGTTCCGTTTGGATAGAACCCTCCGCCTTGTATGACGAAATCTTCAATAACTCGATGAAACACAAGACCGTTGAAAAATTCATCGTTTGCGAGTTTAATAAAATTTTCTGTTGTTATCGGCGTTTTATCTTCATAGAGTTCGACGAGTATGTTACCCATAGTTGTATTCATCACTGCGATGCTATTGGTGTTGATTGGTAGGACGACATTAAAACTTCCAATCAAGAAAGAATCCTTATGTAGTAATCCGGCATATTGATTTGAGAATGTAATTGGTTCCTCAGCAGTATAGTGAAAAAATTGATATGGTTTGAAGAAAATGATCCGTAGATTGACCGCTTCAACCGTAGAGTATTCACCGTCGACAATCATATTTTGAACTCGACCGAAAAGAAACGTTTTCTTCAGGAGTGGCTCACTAGAACCGACGTCTTTAGTTTCATGGCTGATAGTTCTATCATCAGACTTCACCGAAAATGCGGCAGTGAAAAAGACGCTACTAAGCAGGATTGTTATTATGAATAGATTCGTAAGTTTCGTTTTTCTCATTTTTTTATTCCTCTTCTGCTCCAAACAAGTTAATCCTTAATATCACCTTTATTAATTTAAATGTTTTGGAAGAGATAAAAATACAGAAAAGCTGTTTTTCTTCTTCAAAAACATATGCATAGAACATCATGTTTTTTGTGAGAATCAAACGATAAAAATAGAAAATAAGAGGTTGAGAGTAAGTTTTTTTTATTTATTGGATTGTTACCTTTGAGAAGAAAATCTTAGCTTGTATGGTCTTTGCTGCAGTCACACCTTCACCACAGATGACCTCTATTTTTATAGATGGAATAGGTGCGATAAATCCTAAACCTATGCCTTTTATAGCACAATTAACAGCTTTTTCCGAACCGACTGTTAGCGCTGTGAAAGATGCGGTGAAGACTTTTTGTTTTATAAAGAAACCGCCAGTAATGATAATATCCACGGTGACATTTGTCGCATCTTTATCTCCCACATTGGTAACATTCACGATGAAACCCTTTCCACCAGTAATATCAATGGAAAATGCTGGCGCTGGGTCACCTGGAATGTGTTTGAATATTCCGCCATTAAATTCATCGGTGTTAAAGGAGCCTGCCCAGCCGATTTTTCCTGTCGTAAAACCAAGGCTCAGCATTGGTTTTCCACTCACATCAACATAGTTTGTCCAGGTATGTCCGCCATCAAGACTATAAGAAGCACCTGATGCGTTAGATGCTGCTCCAACGCTAATGTAAGTATTGACTGTCCCAGGGATATAGCGGCAATCGTAATTATAACATGGCCCAGTAAAGTGTACATCCTGCCAGGTTACGCCACCATCTGAAGTTTCTGTTATCGTTGCAGATCCAGCGGTGTTGATATCGAATACAAGACCATGATTTGCATCTTTGAAGGTTGGTTTAACATACGAGCGAAGGGGTGTCTGTGCAACGGTCCAGTGGAAACCTTTATCTATTGATTTATATACTCGCCCCATATTGGTTCCAAACCAGATAGTATCACCGACAACACAATAGGAACCGGCGAGGCCAGATTCACCAAGCAATGGATCAGGGATATTTGCTTCTGGGACTCGCGTCCATGCTGTTCCACCATCAGTTGTTACATAAATTTCATAGTATCCCTCGGCAGGATCACCCATACACCAACCGACATTTGCATCCCAGAAGTGAACACAGTTTGGGAATGAGCCAATGAGATTAAAATTTGCAGATTCTTGTTTCGTCCAGGTATTCCCACCATTTGTAGTGTAGTAAAGACCCATGACTCCATTTTGATGCGCATACAGTGGGGCCCAGGCGATGTTTGCATCAAGTGCATAAATCATCGAAAAGTACTGGTTATCCGCATCAGAAATGGTATTTGCATTCCATGTGGTACCACCGTTTACAGTTCTGGTAAAGTCTTGACAAGGATAAGCCGGATTATCTCCATTATATGCTGTTGCCCAGACGACACTTTCATTTACACAGGATATGTAGTTAATGCCACGGTTTCGTTCTGAAAAAGCAGTTGATTGTTCTATCCATTCGCCGCTTGTAAAAACTATTTTCATTTCAAGAGATTTTTTTGTGATCAGTGGTGTTTGGGGTATTATTGCAGACACGGGTATAACAAATACCAAGGTACCGACAATTCCAAAGACCAAGAGAATATCTCCAACCATCCAACCTTTCTTAATCAGTAGATTTTTATCCATTGTTTTCCCCCTTTCTACAATTTTATATCAGATATCTCCTTTAAAACATATCCATAGAAAATGAAACATTCGCAGGTTTAAAGACTCATGTTTTATGCTATTCATAGTGTATCACCATAACCGATTCCTAAACTAGTATAACAACGCTCTTCCGGCTTCCTCCTTTTTCTGTGTCCAATAAAAATAATCAATTTTTTCGTTTCTAACATATAACATTCGCATAATTTTTTTTCTAAGATATTTCATGGACATACATAAAGTAAGAATGACACCAGCAATAATAGCGATGAGTTCAAAAGTAAAATAATCTTGAAAATAATATTCAACAATCATAAACGGTAGTAATGAACCCGTGAAAAAAAACAAAAATACACATAAATTCTCTTCATGTTGTTTCCCCCTCATGGCCAAATATCTTTTTTCCCATAATATTACCTCAAATATGATTACCATAAAAAAACTACGAAAGACTTTTTTTGCTTTCTTGTCCATAACGACAAAAAATTAAATAATTATAAAGAAATTGTCCAATTTTCTATTAAATAATAATTTCCTCTTCAATGGATGATTTCAAAATTAGTTATCCTTAGAAAAATACCTTAAATATTGACCGACGATATTTGACTTCAGGTCCGAGTCCGTCATTATTAAAAACATACATTAACAGGTTAAAATAAAGGTGGTATGCCATCAGTCAGACAATAACTTGAAAGTCAACTTATAACCTTAAAAAGGTAGACCAAAACCTACTTTTTGACCTCCGTCTTTTCAATATATAAATTAACCAAACTTTCTTGCTAATCATTCACATATTGTGTTAACTCATGTTTTTTATGCCACTCAAATAGAAACAAAAAAAGAAAAAAAGGAGGGAATTAAGGATTGCTCTCAATTCCGTTGAAAGGTTTTTATAGGAACTTTAGTGCGTTAATGTCCTGACGTGCGTTGTTTCCCGCCTCATCATAAGCCACGACACGGATCATGTGAGAGGTAAAAGGCAGGCTGAACCGTGACCACACAAAAGTATAAGGTGCAGTCGTGACTTCGCCCTGTTGCTCTCCGTCAATGAAGAACGAGATTCTATCGATGCCAGATTCTGTGTCTGTTGCATCTACCTCGATGGTGATCTTGCCAATAATCAGGGTATTTTTCGATAGCAGACGCTGTTTTCCATCATTATCCTGGATGTAGAAATAGCCGCTCTTTGGTTTTTCAATAGTGACTGTTGGCGGTGTGATGTCAGGCACAGAAGCTGAGGTGAAACTCCAGATAGGCCCTTCCGTGACCTGCCCATGGTTATCGTGAGCGACAATTTTCCAGTAATATTTCGTATGGAACTGCATGATGCCGACATCATACTTCATCTCGAAGATATTAGCCTTGAACAGTGACGGGGGGTTTGTTATTCCGAAATAGAGGTCAGAGTACACGTCTTCACCAATATCCTCATGAGCGCTGTTCGTCCATGAAAGGTCTTTTGAGACGTCAACGTTTGTGGCACCATCGACTGGTTTGGGGTTTGTGGGAACCGCGGGTGGATGTGGAGTGCCAAGCCAGACGCCGGCAGCATCATCGACGTAGTAAGCATCGAATGGGTTTCCGCTCGGTGGGTCAGAGAAGCCTTGATGAATTTCGGAGTTGAAGACTGCGGCGATGACTTCTAGGTTTCCGAATTGGATATTGCCAAAATCATTACCTTGACCATCGTTATGGTCATGGCCATCCCAGATTAAAGAGCCTGCCCAGGTGCCGTTAGAGGCAATGGAGACATTCTGGTTAAAGGCATAATCGAGAAGCGGGAATGTATAGGGATGTCCAACAGTATCATTCCAGCCCATGGTTGATTCGACTTCAGTGACGTACACATGAATGTGGCCGTTGTATGAATATCTTTCATAGTTGAGAACATTGACATCGATGTCTATTTGGGCGTTGCCCAGCCAGGTTGCAGTGAGATTAACATCAATATTTGAGACAGCACGTGCACCGCAGTCTGTGAGGTCCTGGCGGTAGTACGCTTCGTCCTCAGGGAGGCCACCAACCTCGACTCGATAGCCACCATCTAACCAGACGGTGGGGTATCCATAGAGGTTGTATTCATCGATGCGATCGATGGCGGCAGTATCAACGAAATCAACGAGAGTGACGTAGTAAAAGGGATAGTCATTGCTGGTGTATACTTTATGGAGTGCTTCTCTTGCGATGTGGCAGTTGGAGCACGNAAGCTCCGTTCCGAGTTCGGCAAACATTGTATGGGTAAATGCTTTGGTTTGCGCCATTGTTGATGATGTCGAGGCGGAGAGGGATGCGAGGAAGGCGGACGTCATGAGGATAGCACTCATGATGATTAAGGTGGTCTTTTTCATGATAGTATTCCTCCAAATCTATTGATAATTTGAAAAAAGGAAAAGGAAAGAAAGAGAGGGGGAGGGAGAAGCTCATGGCCTAGGATTGAAGCTGGGTCAGGATAATGAGCTGTTTACCCTCGTAGTCACTGGTGACTCCGTTGACCGTCACGGTAATGTCAATGGAGCCCAGTCCAAGGAACGGTTTGCACGATACAGTTGCTTCTCCTTCGGCGAGAATACTGATTGTCTCCATATAGGAAACGTTAATGCGATGTAGTATACCACCGGTTATCTTTATTGAGACGTTCACGCCTGTTGCTTCAGAGGATTCAAGATTCTTTAGGTGAGCTTGCACGCCAAGACGGGCAGTGACTGAGTCAAGGACAACGCCNTTCTCAGCTTCGATCTTCAAGATGAAGGTGTCTGAGGTNGCNTTGTAAAAGTCTCCGGTGCTTCCAACAGCGATAAGGCCACCATCCCGTGCCTGTATCCCCCAGTTTGCCTCGTCAGAAAACCCGCTTGATATGTCTANGGTTTTAACCCATTGTGTAGCGCCTTGATGATTGAGTTTTAAAAGGTACACGTCGGATATATAACTAATCGTGTCACTGATCAAGCCGGTGATAAAGTATCCACCGTCCGATGTTGTGGTGATGCTGGTGCCATGCACAGTGCTGTTCACCGATATCTGTTGATCCCAGGTACGTGTCCCTTGGGCATCGAGTCGAAGTACCCAAAGACTTCCTGTATTGTTCACATCATTACGGTCCCCCATGATGATGTAGCTGGTGGATTCCGTTTTGACACAAAACCCATCCTCAGTGAAGTTCGCATCCCCAAAGGTTTTCTGCCAGGTCACGTCTCCAGCATCATTCGTTTTTACGACCCAAATATCTCCCATGTCGTCGACAGCATCAGTCCCACCGACAATGACATATCCGTCATCGGTTTTTGTGAAACTGTTGGGGAGATCGTACGAAGCCCCTCCTATGGTCTTGTTCCATTGTTCGGTTCCATCCGCGGTAAGTTTAATAAGCCAGAGATCACCGTTGCCTTGGCCATAGGATGTTGTGGCTCCAAGGACCATATAGCCACCATCCGAGGTCTGAAGGACGTCTCTTCCTTGATCCCAGTTATCGCTTTTTCCAAAGCTCTTCTGCCAGACCAAGTCACCATTTGCATCGGCTTTTGTCACTTGGACGTCCCAGAGCCAGGAACCACCGACGCTGCCGACAATGATGTAGTTGCCGTCCGTTGTTTGATGAACGACTGTCCCGATAACATTTTCCATATCAATCGGAAAATTGTTGCGCCAGGATTCTTCGCCGTTTCCATCAGTCTTTGCCAAAAGCAGTTCTGTATAGCCCGGGGGAGTTACTATTGTTGAACCAGTAAAAATATAGCCCCCATCCGCGGTTTGGTCGACATAGTAAGCCCTGTCGCTTAGGATACTGTCGAAGGTATGTATCCATTCGATCTCAGGACTAGAAGATTGCTGTGTCGTGTTTTTTGCTATTGATGTTCCAACAACCATCATTATGGTTGCGCATACCAGCATACAAGCAAAGATGCTTCCGATTTTTTTGTTTTTCATATTTCCACCCTTTTTTTACCCTGTAATTATCACTCTTGCTTATAAATAATCGGAAAATGTTCGGAAAAAGCCAAACAACATAATAAAAAAATTTATAAATGTTCAAATAATTTCTATCTTCTCTTTAATTTCTGTTCTCATCATCTCGATAAGTTTTTTTATTATTGACAGATTAGTCAAGCATTGACACGGTTTTGAGACACAAGTGATAATGGTTTTTATGCGAAATCAAAACGAAAAAAAAGTAGTATAACTATACTACATACGCTATTAATCGGACACAAACTTGAAATGCAATTTATCCCACTAAAATAAAAAGAAACAGAATGATGATAAAGATAAAGAATGGATTCTCAGGTTTCCTTCCTCCGGTAAAAAGTAGCCCGTCATAAGTNTTTTTTTTATTACTTTATTTGAGTAATTCTATTCNTGTTAATTTTCAGGCATTAAAAAATATTAGAAAGTAGAGAAGCTGCGGTCTCATGTAGGATTATCGCAGCTAGTGTGTAGATAATAAGGCCTCTAGAGATA
>JGI20214J51650_10001662_pt1 | contig 14133 bp, 12 predicted proteins | sample WetSurMetagenome_FD_51650 | JGI IMG/M metagenome (IMG submission 51650) | reverse complement strand
GGCCGTTACAAAGATGCTGTTGCATCCTATGACAATGCAACCCGGATCAACCCTGGCGATTCAGATGCCTGGTATAACCGGGGAAACGCGTTTCTCTATCTCGACCAGTATGATGATGCCATTGCATCGTATGACAAGGCACTCCTGGCTAATCCCGGGTATACAGATGCCCGGCAGAACCGTGACGTTGCGCTAAAGCAAAAAAATTCAAATCTCACGGCCCCCTCCGAAACGTTACCCGGGCAACCGACACCGACGATGACACTTCCGCCGTTAAATCAACCCTCAACACCGAAAGTTCCGCTCATATACGCACCCTTCGGGGCAATTGTTTTTGTGGCAGCAGTATCANTGTTGAAAAGGCAGAAATAACCCTTTTTCCAGTAAGGTTAGGCAGATTACACCGATTTATCCGGCAGCAGGCACGAGACCGGAAATTTAGCCACCTTCTTGTAACGAACCGCCAGAAAAAAGAGAATATGGTTAAACTTCGAGATCCGCTTCTATCGGACCTACGACACCGGCAGCGATGTTATAGATGAATGAATAGATCGCTCCAATGATGAATCCCCAAATTGCACCCCCGATTATTCCAATCACAAGGATTGCAACCGCACCCAGTCCTGCCATAGGGATCACTTCCTTGGCGATAACACCCAGACTTCCGACAACGAGAGCCATTATTATTCCCCAAATCAGACCAAAAATTAAACCTAAAATCGCACCAATTTTTGCGACGCTCATGACATTTAAACTTTTAATTTTGTATGTTGCCATAGTTCTCTTCACCTCATATGATAANGATGAATTATGTAATCAAACATTTAAGTCTGGTGATTTATTTNACGAATTGCCTGGTTTCTCAATAGTAGAACAAGCTAATCCACCAGTTCAATCAGTTCAACCAGTTCAATCCCCTGCCAGGGCAGCATCATGGTGACACCACTCCTGAATGAGAAAACCGGGTTGTTTTTTTCACCAACTGCTCCAATCCCGATAAATACTGCATCTTCGTCTATATACCGTGTAACCAGGCGGTATTTCTTATCCGCGACCAGGTTATCCATCCACTCTCCGGCATTCACCATGAAACAGAATTAGTCCCTGGAATATAACCCGCAGCTCCGGGCGTGTCGTGAAAGTAAAAGTATTCAAACCAGGAGGCCATTTTGGTATAGGGATGACATCTCAGACATCTGAATCTCCAGGCAATACGGAAAAGTGGTTAATTATTATCCTGTTGATCATTGTGGGGATAGTAGTCGTATCATCCATTGTATTATACGGATCACACTGGATTAAGGGAATTTCTGCTTTTATTTAGACCAGGTGAAACAGCTGCCGGCAATCACAGTGCTCAAAGAGCCTCTGTGAACGTGCGGGAATTTGTGAAAACAATTATCCCGTAGGGTAAATACCGCGTGCTGCGATACAAGGTAAAAAACGCATGAAAAAAATTGCCCGGGATGAATGTAAAGTATTGTTAACATCATCGGGGATAATAACAAGAGAGCTGAACTGTACTGTATGCCTCCAATGATGTATAATGGACAACCCGGAATGATGGCACACGGGGCTCCTGTTATGGGACTCTTTATGATGCTTGTTCTGTGGTTAGTACAGCTGGTTATTGCGTACTTCATCTTTAAAGACGCAAAAGACCAGAAGATGAGTGCCCCGCTCTGGTTCATCCTTGTTATCATCCCGTTCTTCGGGTACTTCATCGCGGTCCTTTACGTAATCATCCGTGAAGTCAGGAAACCGCTTGAGCAGGAAAAGACCCCGGCCGATATCCTGAAAGAACGGTATGCCCGTGGCGAGATCAGCGGCGAAGAGTTCGAGAAGGCCAGGGATATCCTGCTGAAATAATCCGGATATACGGGAAACCGGGAAGGAAGATATGGAACTACCTTCTCAGTTCAACCCCTCCTGAAGCGGTATCCCCCGTGGAAGGGAGAAACATCTTTATTCATTCAATTCAGGAATGGATTTTTTAAAAAGAGGGCATTTGGAATACTGGGGAACATGTGTAGTACTCTGGATCCTTCCACCGGTTTATTGAATATTGCCTGTTTTTCACTTATTTTATGGTTCTGACAAACAGGTTATTTAATGTCCGGCCTGACCATCCGTTCCGGAACAACAATCCGGTCATAATCGTCGCCGGAAATATATCCAAGTGTAATCGCCGCCTGCCTGAGTGACAAGTCGTTTTTAACCGCGAGATCGACAATTTGTGCAGATTTGTCGTACCCGATGACCGGCACCAGTGCCGTAACAAGCATCAGTGACCGTTCAACATTCGCAGAGATTGTCTTGGTGTCGGCCTCCATTCCCTCAACGCAATACCGGAGGAACGAGTGCATGCTGTCGGACAGGATCCCGATTGAATGGATAACATTGTACATAATCAGTGGCTTGTAGACGTTCATCTCGAGGTTTCCTCCCGCCCCCCCCATGGACACCGCTATATCGTTTGCCATGACCTGGACCGAAACCATGGCCAGGGCCTCGCACTGGGTGGGATTGATTTTCCCAGGCATATTGGAAGAGCCCGGTTCATTGGATGGCAGGATGATCTCTCCCAGTCCTGCCCGGGGTCCGCTGGAAAGAAGGCGGATATCGTTCGATATTTTATAGAGTGAGACTGCCAGCGTTTTCATAGACCCTGACAGGCTGACCAGTGCATCATGGGCCCCCTGCACCGCGAATTTGTTGGGTGCTGTAACAAATGGCTGGCCGGTCAGCCTGGCAATCCCGGCAGCCACGTCTTTTGCAAAATCCGGCGTGGTAGTAAGCCCGGTACCCACGGCTGTCCCCCCAAGTGCCAGGTTATAGACGTCACCAAGTGCCTGTTCAATACGTGCAGCGTTATCGTCAAGCATCCTGGCATACCCTGAAATCTCCTGCCCCAGGGTAAGCGGGGTAGCGTCCTGCATATGAGTCCGGCCGATTTTAACGATCTCGTGCCACTGTTCAGCCTTTTCGGAAAAGCCCTCTCTCAATCCCCTGAGTGCCGGGAGTAACNGGTGTTTTGTTCCTGTGACTGCGGCGATATGCATCGCCGTCGGAAAGCTGTCATTCGACGACTGTGACATATTTACGTCGTCGTTCGGGTGCACGGGCGTCTTGCTTCCAAGCGGCATTCCTGCCAGCTGTGAACAGCGGTTGGCGATGACCTCGTTGATATTCATGTTAAACTGGGTCCCGCTGCCCGTCATCCAGACATGGAGCGGGAACATATCGCTGTGCCGGTGGTCCAGGAGTTCGTTGCAGACCGTTATTATCAGGTCCTTTTTGTCAGCGGACAGGCGTCCGGATGTACAATTTACCTCTGCACAGGCCATTTTCACGTAGGCATATGCAGTAACCATTTCCCCCGGCATGATATCCCTGCCAATGGAAAAATGCTCAAGTGACCGCTGGGTCTGTGCACCCCAGAGCTTATCTGCAGGGACGGGGACTTCCCCCATGCTGTCCTTCTCGATCCGGTACCCGTTCATCCTTGTTTACCCCTGAAATTATTTCTTATACGCACTCTGCCTTAAACAGCTGCCTGCCCTGGAACTGTAATAATTCGTACTCCCGCCGGGAAAAAGTCCGGAAGATGGGAACAAAGGCCGGGTCAGGAAATGGGAGGAAGGGAATACTCCCCCTCATCATCCATGTAGATCCAATACCCGTTTCCCGGGGTGAGGGGCGTATTTTCTGTTGGATCATTGATGAAAATAGTCTGATCATAGTGGTTACCGGTGGAGTCAAAACAGAACAACAAGATCCATTTGCCTGACAACGAGGTCAGGGCGCCTGAAGCCGGCTGTGCAGGTCCGGCATAACCGATCGAATTCCAACCTTTGTAGAGATGTTTCCGGGCCGGAGCCAGTGTATTATCGCCTGGAACCGGGATAGTCTTNGCCGTTGAGGCATAAATCCAGATCCCATCTAACGGTGAGAGTGTGGAATCCGGGTATAAAATTTCCCAGTTGCGGGTGTCCGCACGGTACCTCCACGACGAATGGCCTGCATTGTCAACATCGGCGAACAGGGGATAATACCGGAGATCCGGGTAAGGGGACTGTGGATGAAGTACCGGGACCGAAACAAAATTCCAGCCCTCTTCAAGCTTTATCGAAGACCCGTTGCCGGCAAGGTCCAGGCTGATAAAGAAAAGTTGTAATGGTGTAACAGGGACTATCGTTGAATTATCATGGTAACCGGCCAGGCTGCAACGGATTGTATGGTTTCCGGATGTCACTGCCTGAAGCGTGGCGGGTGTACTATACCCGGTATCGCTGTTATCAAGATAAATCCGTGCCCCGGAAGGATGGGACTGGACCGTAATTGCCCCGTAGGATTGGAGACTTTCCAGGATAACGTTCACATTTGTAGTCTGTGACGCTAAAACCGGAACTATCTGTAATTGTTCGCCGTAACCGCTCTTCGTACACCTGATCGTATGGCTTCCCGGGGTGACATTGGAAAGAATCAGCGGGGTAATCCCGACGTAGATATTGTCCAGGAGCACCGTTGCACCGGCAGGTGAGGAGACAATCTCGATTGAACCGGCAGGTAGTGGCTGGGAAGAAGTCCGGGCCTGGGAAGAGTCCTGGTTTATCATAAGGGATCTCGAATCGACTGCTTCAAAGTCAGATCCCTTCAGCTGGGCAAGAGTATGGAGTGCTTCATTGTCCCATCGCTCATCAGGGGCACCGGAAATAAACCATGCTCCGCCATTGTCTGCAAGGATCATACCGTATTTTTTCAGCGCATCCAGGACAACCCTTGCCTGGTATGGATAACCTGACGTATCGAATGATGATTTGAGCCGGAACCGTTCTCCCAGAGGGGGGTACGTGGGATCCGTAATAGCAGACGCATAGTGGCGTGCGGGCCACACGTATGCCCGTTGAGTTGATGGAGCGGTGAACCGGATTGCATGGGTGATCTCTCCCGTACTTACCTCGTCATACCGGACGAGCCCGGGTAGAATAGGGAGTCCTGCCGCATCAGCTGATGTCCATCCTGCAGGCCTGAGTGCATACCCGTCAAGGTTAAAGATCGCTCCTGAACCCGCATGCCAGCTCCCGTCAGGCTGTTGGGTGGCATCGTACAATTCGTAAAGCACTTTTTCATCCACGTCGAGGATCAGGATATGCCTGTCTGTACCGCCTTCGGTTGCCGGGTTTGGAGGAATTGGATAGGGGCCGGTGTCACTTTCACCGGGATAGTAAAAAGTGACTGTCGTCTTTGTCACCGGTCCAACAACAATATTAAAGGGAATTCCTATTTTATGTCCATCCCAGAGTCCTGATCCGAAATCCGGGTGAAGGGATGTTCCTCTCCCGATTTTTGAAACATAGTCAGCTGAACGCGGGTCAACCGGCAGCTGGTCCACGGCGACATTCCAGATATTGTCAGGAGGAAAAATAGAAACCCCGTTAATGGATGGTCCCGGACCCTTTTCAGTATCCGCGCTTGCAGGATTCGTCAGCGATAACAGGATTAGAAAGGAAAGAATGACAATTATGGCAGGATATTGTTTCATCTCTTTTCACATCGCCGGATAATTCGTATACGTGAAGATGAGACATTGTATTCTATTAAAACCTGTTCCAGGGTGCACTGACAAAAGGTAGTGGATCGTGGTAAGGTGATCGTCGCCTTATTCCGATAGTTAGTCACGTTCCCGGGGATCCGCCCCGCCGCTGTGGCGATCCCGTCCGGGATAGGGGATAATCTTCAAATCTCTGAAATATTCCAAAATCCACCAGGTAAACCCTTCCGATAAATATCTTATCGGCGGCGAAACCCCCTCCTGTTAACGTATTCCTTCTTTTTTTTATTTGGAGGGTTTAAAGAAAGCCAAAAATTATTGAAATATCTTATGAGGGACATAAGATTTTCCCTGGTTATTTAATAAAAAATGAATTTCCTGGGCAGATCCACGGCTCTTTTAAGACAGGGGATTAACGACGTATCACCGGAATAATCTGCAAGGTTTTATGCATGCTGTTCATTTTCATCCAGTAATTTCTGAACGAGGGCAGAATCAAGGTACGCCCTTACCTCAACAATCTTTCCCTGGTCAAACCTGCAGATCCAGCAATACCTGTTTCTGAAAGGAATACCATTCAGGGCCGTGGATAGAGCTTCCAGTTCAACGACTGCCATGTCACTGGCCGTTATGATGTTTGTCACCCTGAGCCGGACACCATCTTTAAGGACCCGGTTAAGCCGGCTGAATGTCTTCTGGATAAAGACATCCCTGTGATGATATGTCCCGGCAAGTGGGTGTGTCCCCATAACGGTCCAGGCTACATCCAGGGCTACGTGCCGGAAAAATTCTTCTGGGTTACCGCTCTCAAGGCTCGAGAAAAGTGAGCGGACGTGTTCAGTGGTAATTGATTTCATGGTAATATCCTACCCTTCATTTCTTCCTATATGTGATATCTCTCCCGACAGACTGGTATTCAACAAGGGCTCCTTTCTCGTCAAATATAGCCCTGTCACTCCATCGCTGCCACCGGACTTCACCATCCGGCATGATAATCCGGTGCTCGATAAACGCAACCGGGTTATCATGGTTGAGGGACCCGAAGTGTTTTATCAGGTCGGCCCTGTCATCCGGATGGATTACCGGAGTGAACCGTGAACCGGTGATTTCTTCCCGGTTCTTGCCAAAATACCGGCAATACGCTCCATTAACGAAAACATGAGTCCCGTCAGGCAAAAACCTGCAGATAAATTCGGTCTGGTCCTCGACAATATTGCGGTACCGTTCCTCGCTCGCCAGGAGTGCATGTTCCATTTCTTTTCGCGCAGTGATGTCTCTCCCGACAGACTGGTATTCAACAGGTGCCCCGTCCTCGTCAAATACAGCCCTGTCACTCCACCGCTGCCACCGGACTTCACCATCGGGCATGATAATCCGGTGGTCAATTAACGCTACAGGATTTTCGGGAGTAAGAGAGTCAAAGTGTTTTTTCATTGCATCCCTGTCATCAGGATGGATTACCGGCTTGAACCGTGACCCGGCAATCTCTTCACGGGTCTTGCCAAAGTACCGGCAATATGCCCCATTAACAAAAAAGTGAGTGCCATCCGGCAAAAATCTGCAGATGAATTCAGTCTGGTCTTCGACAATGTTGCGGTACCGTTCCTCGCTGGCTTTGAGCGCTTCTTCGGCCTGCCTCCGGTACGTAAGGTCGCGGATGACATGGATCATCGAGAATGGTTTTTCATCACTGTCATGGATTATTGAAGAACTGATCTCGATCGGGAAAGAATGATTATCCACAGAATGGGCGTTTAATTCTTCGCGTAACCACCCGTTTTTCATCAGATTTTCGAGAAATTTCCCTGTTGTGCAGGTGTCATAAGGAGCGTGAAGATCGTCGAGAGAAGATGATTTGATATCTTCTTCGTGGATAAAACCAAAGAGTTCCTGGGCGTTCCTGTTGGCCCGGAGAATGTTGCCTGCCAGGTCGGTGAGGAGAATGGCATCCGGTGATGTTTCAACGAGCTTTCCAAACATTGCCTCACTTTCTGCCAGGGCTTTCTCTGCCATTTTGCGGCTGCTGTTGTCAAGGAACGTAATTAAGAGGTTATTACCGGAGAGGAGCCGGACCGGGGTGATATTCAGGAGTACGGGTATTACCGTACCATGTTCTCCAAGAAGTTCCCCTTCAGAGTGAAGGACTCCTTCATCAGGAAGGGACAGGAAAGAACCCGACTGGTCCGGGATTGCTATACAGGTACGATAATCATGACCAATGGCTTGTCCAGGAGATTTTTGCATCATCATGAGCGCGTATTCATTGGTATGAAGGATTACCCGGGTATTCCGGTCAACAATAAAAACACCGGTATTAATCGAGGCGAGTATTGAGCACAGGCGGGCCTGGTTTTCTTTCTGACGGTCACTGGCACTGCTTTTCTCGAGTGAACTTGAAATCCTGGACCCAAGTTTTGCGAACAACTCCCTGGTCCGTTCCCCGGAAATCACGTTGGATATTGCGTTGTGTCCAACAGGAATACCACCTGTTTCCCTGTCATTTCGGTTGCCTGCCATCACGATGAAGGGTTGTTGAATTTCCTGGGTGGGCTCTTCACCTGCGAAATAGTCAGCGGGATCTTTATCCTTTGAATACTCGGAAATGAGCAGGTCAAACCGGCCACGTTTTACCTCAGGCAGTGCGTCGTCCAGAGTCGGAACTACGTTGAAATGGATTTCACCGGCAGCCCCTGATAGCATCAGTTTCGCTTTTTCAAGGGTCCTGTTGTCACCGATTATGAGGACTGAAAGCATACCTGTCATTCTCCACCAAAGGTGGCCTGTCCCCTGCATGAATTGATAATTTCCTCTCTCGCTGGAATGGCATATCTAACTATTGTCTTTTAAAAGCGTCGGGAAAGATCGGAATCTTTATGAGCCAACGATCACGTAAGGAGCTCTTGTAAGCATTTTCGGATGCCGTGGGTGGCTGAATTGAAGACAGAACAGATCCGGGATAAATTCCAGAGGGTCTATGCGGATATCATCATGATAGAGCGCCTGCTTGACCTGATTGATAAAGGAAGGGATGATCCTGAAATCTGGAGGGCCGCCGATAACCTGATGCTTGATATGGTCTCGATCCTGAACAGTGTTGCCGAGGAGATCGAATCTCATTACTCTGAATGAATATCCAAAAATACCGTGGTAACACTCGTCAATTTTGTTATTAGCTCTCTGCCTTCATGCCGGTGAGCTGGTAAGGGATCGGGGCGTCTGTGCCTGGATTACCCCCATCCAGTTCTAAAAAATACCCTGTGTTGTAGATTACTTCCGGGAAGTCCCTCTTCCCCAACCCTCATTAACCCGCGGATGTACATTATTTTTTGGAAACAATTCTGATGTTCAAAATAAAAGGGTGGGTTGAACTGGATGGCCGGAAACTCATCCCGGAGGAAGTCCGGGATCTGGTTAAGGCCCACCCGGAGGTTGTCAGCAGATTCGGCGGGGAGTTTTACATCAGCCAGGATGATTATTGTGCCCGCGACCATTTTGGGATCATTCCTGGTGACTGCCCTCCCGGGACAATCCGGGCTTCCGGGCTGGTGGATAAACACGTCAATCCGGAACCGCTGGCGATGGAGCTGGAAGCGGCAATCATCAAGGCCGTCAGCCTCCGGAGTGATGAGGGCGTCACGGCCCTCTCCGGGGGTGTGGACTCTGCACTTGTTGCCGCACTCGCCCGTCTGCCGTGCGTGGCCGTGGGTATCGAAGGTTCCCATGACCTCGGCCGCGCCCGGATTGCAGCTGATTCAACAGGACTTGACTGTGAACTGGTAACGATAACAAAAGAAGATGTGGCCGAGGGGATTTCAGCAGTGGTGCCCGTTATACCCTCCCCAGACCCGGTAAATACTGCTATCGCGGTTACCATGCACTGTATTACTAAGTGGGCGGGTGAGAACGGGTACCGGCGTGTGATCGCCGGGCAGGGTGCGGACGAGTTATTCGGCGGGTACTCCCGTTATCTTACCTCAACCGACCTGGAGACTGACCTTGACGCTGATTTTCGCGGGCTTGCCCGGCAGGCAGAACGGGACCAGGCGGTTGCAGCACTGCATGGTACCTACATCTCCATGCCGTACCTTGACATCCGGGTTGTGCGCGCTGCCCGCAGTATCCCTGCCCATGAGAAGGTCGTTGACGGGGTAAGAAAACGACCCCTCCGGCTCGTTGCAGAAAGGCATATTCCCCCCGGAATCGCGTGGTACGACAAAAAAGCCATGCAATACGGTAGCGGGGTATGGCGTACGATCAGGGAGCTGGCACGTCACAATGGTTATAAAAGGTCGGTACAAGGGTACATAAACCAGTTTGGTGAGCGTGACCATGGTATCTGAGAGGGACGTTGAACATATTGCAGAGCTTGCCGATATTGGCATTATTAAAGAAGAACTGGATAGTTTTACCGTCCAGTTTAATCGGATTCTCGATTATTTTGATATTCTCGATGCAATTGAGGGGACTACAGGATACGAACCTGACCTTTACAATGTACTGAGAGATGATGTGGCCCGCCCGTCGCTTTCACAGGAAGACGCCCTTAAAAACGCGGGCGAGACAGAAGATGGTTTTTTCAAGGCACCGAGGGTGATGTAGGTTGGCACGATCACGTCTTACATTTACACCCGATGACCGGGTGAATGCCTTCCTCACTACCTGTCCCGAGCCGGAATATGGCACAGGAAGTCTCGAAGGGCTTGCTATTGCCATAAAAGATAATATCTCGACTAAAGGCATACCGACCACAGCCGGCTCACGCATCCTTGAAGGGTATGTCCCACCCTATGATGCCCACGTGGTATCGCTCCTCCTTGCAGAAGGTGCGGCTATTGCCGGGAAAACAAACATGGATGAGTTTGGCATGGGTACTACCACCGAAAACTCAGGCTATGGTCCTACCTTAAACCCGCTCGACACGGGACGGGTGCCGGGTGGCTCATCTGGGGGAAGTGCTGCTGCGGTTGCCGGTGGGATGGTAAGGATGGCCCTTGGAAGCGACACCGGGGGCTCGATCCGCTGTCCCGCGGCATTCTGTGGGATCGTCGGGCTGAAACCGACTTACGGACGGGTTTCGAGGTACGGCCTGATCGCGTATGCAAACTCCCTTGAACAGATTGGGCCGATGGCAAGGACGGTCAGCGAGACATCACGCCTCATGCAGGTAATTGCCGGGTACGATCCAAGAGACTCTACCAGCATCGAAAAGCCATACTGTCACACACCTGATAACAATATCCAGGGCCGGAGGATCGGTGTCCCGGAGGAATTTTTTGGCGCAGGTGTCGACCCTGCCATTGCAGCCCGGGTATGGGAGGCAATTGAAGTGCTTGAAAAGAAAGGGGCAGAAATTGTCACCTGCCGGATGCCGAGTATGGCCTGTGCCCTCGCCGCCTACTACGTGACATGCACGAGCGAGGCAAGCTCAAACCTTGCCCGCTTTGACGGTGTCCGTTACGGCCCTGCAGCCGATACGAGGTTACCATGGCACGAGGCATACCAGGAACGAAGGGGTAAAAGTTTCGGGAAGGAAGTCCAGCGGAGGATCATGCTTGGAACGTTTGCCCTGTCTTCAGGATATTACGGGAAATACTACGCAAAAGCCCAGTCTGCACGCCAGCAGGTGAAACAGGACTTCCTTCGTCTCTTTAAGGACGTTGATGTACTGGCGGGACCGACAATGCCGACCATTGCGTTCAGGCTCAAAGAGAAAGTCGACCCGCTCTCCATGTACCTCTCGGATATCCTCACGGTGCCTGCAAACCTCGCCGGTGTCCCGGCAATTTCCGTCCCGTGCGGGACCGTGGAGGGAATGCCGGTAGGTCTCCAGGTCATGGGGCGTCCGTTTGAAGACGAGGTTGTTATCGATACTGCATATACCTANGAACAGGCGGTGGTCTGAACATGGAGAACATGTCTGCCGGTACCATGGCCGGTTCCCGGTCTGAACAGTCCCAGGGACATATTGCACAGGCAACAGGAAACCCTCCCCTCAATGAAGTGGACGAGACTATTATCGGGCTCGAAGTTCACTGCCAGCTGGACACAAACACAAAGCTCTTCTGTGCATGTAGTACTGATTACCGGAGTGACGGGCCGAATACCCATACCTGTCCCGTATGCCTCGGCCTCCCCGGGGCCCTCCCGAAAATAAATAAAAGAGCCGTGGAATTTGCCCTCAGGGTAGCAAAGGCACTGAACTGCGAGGTCCTTACAGAGTCGGTCTTCTCAAGAAAGAATTATTTTTACCCGGACCTCGACAAGGCATTCCAGATCTCGCAGTATGACAAACCTCTTGCAACAGGCGGATACCTTGTAATTGAAGGTGAAGATGGGGAGAAACGCGTCAGGATTACGCGGGTTCACATGGAGGAAGACCCGGGCAGGCTCGTCCATAAAGGAGGGGTAGACCGTGCCCGTTACTCGCTGGTTGACTATAACCGTGCAGGGATCCCGTTAATTGAGATTGTCACGGAACCTGACATGCGGTCCCCGAAGGAGGCAAGGCGGTTCCTAAACAAGCTCAGGGCGACACTGGAATATCTTTCGGTCTTTGATTCCGAGAAGGAAGGCTCCCTGCGGGTCGATGCCAATATCTCCCTCCAGCCTGAAGGCTGGTTTGACCGCGAAAAGAGGAGTTACAAGGGAAGGAACCGGGTCGAGGTGAAGAATATCTCCTCGTATAAAGGGGTCGAAAAAGCGCTCACGTTCGAGGTCACGCGGCAGAGGAACGTGATCAGGAAGGGGCAACCTGTTGAGCAGGCGACGAGGCATTTCGTCGAGACCCGCGGGATCACAACAGCCTCGAGGAGCAAGGAGGAGGAGCAGGACTACCGGTACTTCCCGGAACCCGACCTGTGTCCTCTCCGGGTCAGTTCGTGGGTTGAACAGATTGATCTTCCTGAGCTTCCCGANGCGAGACGGGCCAGGTTCATTGCCCAGTACGGTTGTTCTCCAAACCATGCAAGAACACTTACCGGGGACCTGAAGCTTGCAGACTTCTACGAAAAGGTCGCGGCGAAAACAGACCCGGTCCTTTCTGCAACATGGGTGGCCGATACGCTCATTGGTGAACTCAACTACCGTGACATGGGTATCGGGGCTGTAACTCCGTCGCACATGACTGACCTGGTAAACCTTGTAAAATCAAAGACCCTCACAGACAAGAATGCCATCGAAGTGCTCCGGGTAATCCTTGACGGNATCATGCAGAAGCACCCGGCCGAAACACCGTCACAGGTGGTAACCCGGCTCGACCTCGGTGCAACAGACAGCGGAATAGTCCCTGCAGCAATATCCGAAGTGATCAGTGAACAGCCAGGCGCTGTCGCAGATTACGATTCCGGGAAAAAAGAGGCATTCATGTTCCTGGTCGGCCAGGTCATGAAGAAGACGAAGGGCAAGGCAGACCCGGCAGAACTCAATACAATGCTCCGGAACGCATTGGACGGGAGGCAACAATGATATCCGGGGGCCCCGGTACGGGAGGTACGACATGCACCTGATCATCACTGAGAAGAATATCTCGGCAGAACGNATCGCTAAAATTCTCGCCGGGAAAGAGAAGGTCACCGTGGGAAAGGACGGGGGTATTTCAAGCTACAGTTTCGGTGACACCACTGTTGCCGGGCTCAGGGGTCACGTTGTCGAGGTGGATTTCGAACCCGGGTACAGCAACTGGAGGTCGGAGGAACACACTCCGAGGAGCCTGATTGACGCCGGGACAATCAAAGTCCCGACAGAAAAGAAGATTATTCACCTTGTCCAGAAGCTCGCGAAAAAAGCAGCCCGTGTCACTATCGCCACTGATTTTGATACCGAGGGGGAACTCATCGGAAAGGAGGCCTATGAACTGATCCGGGCCGTAAACCCGAAGGTCAAGGTCGACCGTTCACGGTTTTCCGCAATAACCCCTGAAGAGATCCACCATGCGTTTACGCATACAACCGAGATAGACTTCGCCCTTGCCGCAGCCGGTGAGGCACGACAGGTGATCGACCTTATGTGGGGTGCATCCCTGACGAGGTTTATCAGTCTTGCTGCACGCCGGGGGGGCGCGAATATCCTCTCGGTCGGTCGCGTGCAGAGCCCGACACTGGCGATGATCGTTGACCGTGAAAAAGAGATCGAGGCGTTTNTCCCGGAAAAATACTGGCAGCTCTCGCTTACCACGGAAAAATCCGCAACGATTATTGAGGCCCGTCATACCACGGCAAGGTTCACGGAAAAGGTCGCTGCAGAGACCGCCCATGCACGTACTAAAGAACCATTAATTGTTACGGAAATAAAGGAGAGTCAGAAAACGGACCGGGCCCCGGTGCCCTTCGATACAACCGGGTTCATCGTAGCTGCTGCCCGTCTTGGATTTTCTGCTGCAAATTCGATGAGGATTGCAGAAGACCTCTATATGAACGGTTTTATCTCTTACCCGAGGACTGATAACACGGTCTACCCGAAGACCCTCGACCTGAACGGGGTGTTAAAGATCCTGGGATCGTCTGTGTTCTCAAATGATGTTGCATGGGTCATGGCACACAGGCGGCCTGTTCCGACAGCCGGGAAGAAATCAACAACCGACC
>JGI20214J51650_10001660_pt1 | contig 14134 bp, 12 predicted proteins | sample WetSurMetagenome_FD_51650 | JGI IMG/M metagenome (IMG submission 51650) | reverse complement strand
AGCTTGATCCGCTGCGCCTCCCCGCCCGAGAGGGTTGTCGAGGACTGACCGAGCTTGATGTAATCGAGACCAACCCGGGAAAGCGTCTCGAGTTTCGTGCGGATCGACGGGATGTTCTCGAAGTGCTTCATCGCTTCTTCCACACTCATGTTGAGGACATCGGCAATTGACTTCCCCTTGTAGAGAATTTCCAGGGTCTCGCGGTTGTACCGGGTGCCCTTGCACTCTTCGCACTCGATGTAGACATCGGGGAGGAAGTTCATCTCGATCTTGATGAGGCCGTCCCCCTCGCAGGCATCGCACCGCCCCCCCCGGATGTTGAACGAGAACCGGCCCGGCTTGAAGCCCCGCATCTTGGCCTCCTTGGTCCCGGCAAAGACCGTACGGATCTCGTCGAAGACTTTCGTGTAGGTCGCGGGGTTGGAACGGGGGGTCTTGCCGATCGGGGACTGGTCGATGACGATGACTTTGTCGATCTCTGCATCGAAGACGATCTTCTCGTGCCTGCCGGCCTGGTCGCGGGACTTGTTGATGATCTGCATCATGCCCTTGTAGAGGGTCTCATACACGAGGGTCGACTTGCCGCTGCCCGAGACGCCGGTGACGACCGTGAGGAGGCCGATGGGGAACTTCGCGGTGATGTTCTTGAGGTTGTTCTCCCGGCAGCCCTTGATCGTAATGTAGTGTTTTGGTGCCCGGCGCTTCTTCGGGACGTCGATCTTCTTTGCACCGCTGAGGTATTGGCCGGTCAGGGATTTTTTGTTCTTCTTGATCTGTTGCGGGTTTCCTTCCGCGACCAGGTGGCCGCCGTGCATCCCGGCGCCGGGCCCCATATCAATGACGTGCTCGGCCGACCGGATCATGTCCTCGTCGTGCTCGACCACGAGCACCGTGTTGCCAAGATCCCGGAGGGTCCGGAGCGTCTCGATCAGCTTCCGGTTGTCCCGCTGGTGGAGACCGATGGAAGGTTCGTCCAGGACGTACAAAACGCCCATCAGGTTCGAGCCGATCTGGGTCGCGAGCCGGATCCTCTGCGCTTCCCCACCCGAGAGGGTCCCGGCGTTCCGGGAGAGGGTGAGGTACCCGAGGCCGACCTTCTCCAGGAAGTCGAGGCGGGACTGGATCTCTTTTATGATCAAGGTCGCGATCTCACGCTCCTTGTCGGTGAGTTTCAGGTTCCGGAAAAGGGCGGCACTCCTGCCGACCGGCATGTCTGTAACATCGATGATATTCCTGCCGTCGATCCGGACAGCGAGGACCTTGTCCTTGAGCCGCTTCCCGTGACAGGACGGGCAGTCCGAGACCCGCATATAACCCTCGAGCTCGCGCTTGCGCCAGTCGGACTGGGTCTGGGCATAGAGCCGTGCAGTCTGGGGGAGGAGGCCTTCCCATTCTCCCGTATGCGACCACTCGGCATCGCCGCCCTTCATGCTCATCGAGAACTTCATCCGGCGGTCGGAGCCGAACATCAGCGCCTCGTACTGCTCCTTCGTGAGATCCTTGATCGGCGTGAGCGGCGTAAACCCGAAGTTCCTTGCCAGCGTTGCGAGGTACTGACCCCGGAAACCGTCCATCGGATTGCGGTACGGGGCGACGGCACCGTCCGCCAGGCACCGGTCCTTGTCCGGGATGATGAGGTCGGGGTCGAACTCCATCTTGACCCCGAGCCCGTGGCACTCTTCGCAGGCGCCGAACGGACTGTTGAAGGAGAACATCCGCGGCTGGAGTTCCTCGAAGGCTATCCCGCAGACCGGGCAGGCCATGAGTGAGGAGTAGGTCGATTCCTTCCCGTCCTCGTCCGCGACGAGCACGAGCCCCTCGGACTTCTTCAGAGCGTTCTCAACAGCTTCAGCAAGGCGGGAGCGTTCGGAGGATTCGAGGCGGTCGATGACGATCTCAATGTCCTGCTTCTTGTAGCGGTCGAGGCTGATCTCATCGTCAGTCCGGATGATCTTCCCGTTGACCCGGACCCGGGTGAAACCTTCCTTGTTAAGATCCTTCAGGAGCTGCTGGTACGTCCCCTTCTTCTGCCGGACGATGGGAGCGAGGACCGTAATCATGCCCGGGTGTTCGGCCGCGATCTGGTCGGCGATCCGGTCGGGGCTCTGGGCCGCGATGGCGATATTGTGGTCGGGGCAGTAGGGTGTCCCGATACGGGCGAAGAGGAGCCGGAGGTAATCGTAAATCTCCGTGATGGTCCCGACCGTGCTGCGGGGGTTCTTCGAAGTCGTCTTCTGCTCGATGGAGATAGCGGGCGAGAGGCCCTCGATGGAGTCGACGTCCGGCTTGTGCATGACGCCAAGGAACTGGCGGGCGTAGGTGGAGAGCGATTCGACGTACCGCCGCTGCCCTTCGGCGTAGAGCGTGTCGAACGCAAGCGTCGATTTCCCGGAACCCGAGACACCCGTGATGACAACGAGCTTGTCACGCGGGATGGTGACGTTGATATTTTTGAGGTTGTGCTGGCGGGCACCTTTGATGATGATATCTTTCATGTTCGTGTGCTCAGACAATCATCTCCGGTATTTAAAGGGGTTCAGATCGGGGCATGAAAGTGAGAGAGGTTCCTGATTGTTTCCCGGTGCCCTTTTCGTAACCTGGAATTGCAACGGCTCTTTTCCAAATCCGGTTCCATGTCCGCCCAATCAGTACCAGCCCCGCCCCTCCTCACCGTACGCGACCAGACCGGATGTTTACCAGACCAATCCCCGGGAACCCTGCCGGGTAACCCCACCGTCGGAGATTCCCATCACTGGAGACCTTTAGACCCCTGTGGGAATTCTGGTACACCCAGGCCCGGAACGGTGCCGGTTGTACCTCTTTTCCAAAAATCCCCGGAATTGGAGGTCATAATTCGCGAAAATGCGGAACAGAGCATGGAATTTACCATGAGTTATCGACAGGAATAATTGAGGTCACATTTAGCAGCATTTGGAGGGCAAAAGTCAGGGCCGGATGGGGTTTAGACCGTTTNGGGATTTTTGGACGCTGGATTTTGAGGTTTCTGGCATATCCTTCTGCCGTCACCTGACCAGCCGGTGTCCGTGCCCTGGTTCCGGCAATTGACGAAAGCCTCCGCACACATTTGTTTCGGGTCCGCAAACGTTACGGGAGGATCGGGCCACACCAATTGACTGTAGTCTGACTTCCGTACTAACGTCCCGGGGCTTAGTGGGGATGTAAAAAGAATTTTGGACAAAAGGAATTATGGCTTAGTTTTTTCTAATGCGGAATTTCAATCCAGACAACAGGTTGGTTACCTAGTGTCCACCCATCATGGCCCGGGGGAATTGAGCCAACATCCCCGGGGCCAAATTCCATCTCTCTCCCGTCATCCATGCGGACACCCAGTCTGCCCGAAATTATTAACAGGATATGATCCCGCTCGCAGCTCTCAGTCTTCTGTACGGGTTTCAAGTGTTTCGACCACTGCCATCCGGGCTCGGTTGTGATNCGGCGTACGGTAAGACCCCTGATGGTGACAGCCTCCATCTTTAATCTCTCGGGCATGTTTGTTTCTTCAGGCTGATTCAGACTCTTTTTCTCGATTGTTACCATCCTTATCCTCCACCTTGATCAAGCTCCAGAATCCAAGGGCTTGATAGCAGGTGTTCGTGTCAACAATGAATATATAATTGCGCCACATCGACACCAAGCGGTGTGACCCTGTCAAATGCCATTGGCGTTCCTTTAGTGTCCTTTAGTTCCGGCAATTGACAATAGTCTTTCAGGCACCGGTGCCGTGTCCGTCAATCAAACGAGACAACGGGTCCACCCCACGCCTGCACTGCGAACCCCCTGCATTAAAGTCGCCGGGGTCAAAAAACAAAAATAAGAGATGGGATTCCGGCGTATGGGAAGAATTCTTCTTTCCCCCAGCCGTCTTTAACGGAAGCACCTCTTCATGTCACGTCGTTCCGTTCCGATCGCCCAATTCCCTGATCCGGGTATGATCGCGTAAAGTAAACTTCATCACCTCTGACTACAGCCTTGAGGCTGCCATCCTCAAGAACGATCAGCCCGGTTCTCGCAATGTTTTTCAGGTAGATGACCTGGTTGTTCGTCTCGTCCCTGCAGATGGTCCCCCCCCATTTTCTCTTGTACATTACAACGCCGTCTGAGAGGAACGGACGGGATAAGCCGAAGTCAACGTACTTTGCTCTCCGCTTGTACGCCACCATGATGCCGTAATAATACAATGCGGCATTCACCCTGTCGGTCTCTTCTACTTCGTCCAGCATGCCGAGCGTTGCCAGGGAATAGGTTTCGCCGGCAAGATTACACAGACCTCCGGCAATGATCCGGTCATCTTTTTTGATGAAGAGCAGATCGCCATTTTTTTCCAGAANATGTGTCCTGAGGTAATCCAGGTCAAGGATCGTCGGGTGTTCATGGCGTTTCCGGAGGAACGGCAGGTACATGGATTCGTAAAAGACCTGCAGGTCTGCCGGGTCGTGTGAGATCGCAAACTCGAATCCCAGGGCTTTCTTTCGCTCCCTTTTTCTCTCCCGTTCCATAAACAACTCCTCGAATGGTATGTCCAGGAGGAGTTTCTGCCGGATCCAGGGAACGGTAAAGACACCACCGGTAAAAAGGCGTTCGAGGCGGGGGTGCAGAACGATTATGGCAGAGTCACTGTTCCTGGCATAGCGGCTCAGGGACCAGACAAAAATTTTTCCGACTGCCCTGATGGCTGCCCCAGGATAGAAACAGCTGACAAAACCGATATCAGGCTCGTCGGATGTGATGTAGACTGCATGGCCGGCAGAGGAAATGCTGTAGACGCTGAAATACAGGAGCCGGGAGATTTTTTTCAGCACTGCCCGTGGAGAAAAACGATCCCCATAGTCTTCCTTTTTGTCAACCGGCGCAGTGGTATCGGTTTGGAACTCTTCGTCGACCGTTTCTTCACCCGGATTGTCCATGGTTATAAACGGATGAGTTTTTGGCTGTGCCATAATTGTCTCCCGGAAAGAATCTGGACAAGGCACCTTTTAACCGGCGAACCTTCTCCGACTTCACGAAATACCAGGTCCCCGGGTATTCTAATATTCAATGTACGATGGGGGTGATATATTAAACCGCTAAGGGTACTCAAAAAAAACACTGTCGGCAAAAAAATCACCTCCTTGCCTACAGGAGTCAGAACATTAACCGGCTTCCGGGTTTCCGCGTCGTTTTCCCAGGATTATACCGACCTGTCCTGGCAGCTGTATGGGATCCTGCCTGGAACATCATCAGAAAAATTCTTACGATGGGCTGCCCCTGCTGTAACCCAGGGCACTCCATTCCGGAGATTTGCCACAAGATCATCACCTTTCCGCACAGAAATGCCGGAAGCTGCATGATCCTAAATACCAGCGCTTTCCATACTGCTGGAAGGGACAACATGCCGGTCATTATTCTGAAGATGCGAAAAGGACTCACAACAGAACAAAAACGAAGAATCGTCCGCGAATTCACCGATACTATGGTCAACACTGCAGGAGTCCAGCCCGATCTGGTCACGATCATGATCGAGGAAAAAGAGCTCGAGGATATCGGAAAAGGCGGGAAACTCCGGTGCGACCCGTAGACATCACGGGTCTGGAAGGATCTTCCCTTATCGGGAACAAAAACCATGGGAAACCCATCGTGGCACGAGAGTCCCCTGAGGGGCTGACGGGGGTCCGCAATTCTTTTTTTTGTTATTCAAAGAGGACGCAGTACCCTGATCTTGTAGAAGCCCGATCTTTTATTTGTTTCCGCCCCTGCGTTCATCATATGGGATCTCGGCACTCTTCCCCCGGGAGAGCTTCTCCCGTTCTCGCCGTGCGCTCTCAAATCGTTCTTCGAGGGGGATCTCAACGCTTCTACCCGGTGAGAGGGGCTCCTTTTCGCCGCGGGCATTCCCGAACCGCTCGTCCAGCGGAATCTCCGCACTCCGGCCTTTCGATAACTCTTCCCGTTCCCGGTGTGCGCTTTCGAACCGCTCATCCAGCGGGATCTCGGCACTCTTTCCCCGTGAAAATGACATGGCGGCATCATCTCTGCGTTGCCAGCGTTCTTCGAAGGGGACTCCTTCACTGCGCCGGGATGACGGACCTCTTCCCAGGGGGGGTGTCTTTGCGGGGGCATCGGCATCCGGAATAAAATCAATCCCGCTGTCCGGTGAACCTGCCCGTTCCGCCGTGACCGTTGGCCCGTCCCGCCGGAGGGGAGTCCCCCGCCGGGCTGATGCCCGTCCGCCGGAGTCGCCTAATCCGGCAGCTGTATCCCGGGGCCCTGAATACGCATAAGGGCTCCTGCCGGCTGCTGCTTTTCCGCTTCGTATCTCTGTCACCCGGGCCTGGACCTCCTCATCCCGGTCTTTGTCGCTCCACTCGGTGAACATGATAAACTGGAGGAAAGACTCGGGTTCACGGAAGAGGGCAGCCTCAATCCCTTCAAAAACAATGGTCCTTTCCACGTCACCGAACCATCCTCCTTTCCGGAGCGTTATGGTCCCATTCCCGGAATCGAAGGAATACACCCGTTCGGTCTCGCCGTGCCGGCCCCACACGGTCTCGACGACACCCTTGTCCTCGAAGGTGAATGTCTTCCCCACAGCCCCGTAATCACCGCCTTCTCGCACGGCAATACGGCTTGCGCCGGCTTCGTACCGGAAGGTTCGTGGCCGTTGTCCGAACCCAAACGTTTCCTCGAGCATCCCATACCGGTCGAAGACAAAACGGCGGAGGATCTTTTTCTGTCGTGCGGGGTCCCGTTCTGTGATTGTATCCGATGAAGGTTCAAAGAGGTAGAGCCTTCTCAGGTTCTGTGCTGCATCGAGAACCCTGACACCGCCACTGCCGTACTGATACAACCGCGTTACCGGCCCCTGACGGGTTCCGGCATGTTCTGTTATCAGCGCATCTCTCATCTGAATTCACGTACCCGTATTTAGTCCCTGTACCGTTATCTTCTTCCTTGAGAAATAGTTTTTACCTGAAAAATGGTATAATAGAATCGGCGAATGGGAATATTGATTCATTGCTGCCGCATACTGATCAGACAATGACTGAAGAACCGCTGACCCTGGAACCATCCCCNTTTCCCCCCGCACCGGAAAGAACCCTGTTCCTGGCCAAATGGAGTACCAGGTTCTGGGCATGGCTCATCGATTTTTTCATGATCATACTCTTTCTTAACATCGTGCGAGGTATACTTGCTCCAGTGTGGCCGATCCCGCTCTACCTGGACCTCCTTCACTGGGAGCCGTTTGAATTCGGGTTCCAGACCTTCTTCTTCTTCGCGTACTGGACCATCATGGAAGGCTTCCGTGGCCAGTCGATCGGTAAGATGGTTATGAACCTGAAGGTGGTCGACCGTGAAGGTTCCCGGATCTCCTATCCCACTGCAGCACTGGAAAGCATCGGGAAGGCATTCCTTCTGCCACTTGACTGCCTGATCGGATGGCTCGCCATGCCCGGGACCAAGCTCCGGGTCTTCAACCGCATCTCCAATACGATCGTGATAAAAACTGATTACCGGGAGCCGACCGGTATCCTGTACGTAAAAGAAAAAGAATAACTGTCCTTCGCCCCCACTGTATTTTTTATGAGGGAAATTGCTGTTCTCATCATCGTACTTGCGGGCATCATCCTTGCGTGCGGGTGTACTGCCCAGGCCCCGGCCGGGACACCTGTTGCGAATACCCCGTCCCCTGTATCCGCGGCAACAGCCCAGNCTGCAAGCGGCCCTGCGGCACAGGTCATCATCCGGGCTTCATCGTTTGACCCGGCAATCCTGAATATTCGGGCAGGAACCACCGTTACGTGGAAGAATGAAGATACGATGGCACACCGGGTAGTCCACCTCCCGGCAGTAAACAGTCCTGAGCTGTTCCACTCGGCATCGCTCTCCCCGGGGGAAAGTTTCAGTTATACGTTCCAGGCAGCGGGAAGATACAGTTACGGCGACCCGCAGCATGGTGGCGGGAGATCCCCCCTGGTCATCGTCAGCTGAAATGATCCGACGCTAATCCACAGATTTTCAAGAAATGAATGAACAACCCGGACAGGAAACCGCAACCGGCAACGACGAGGGAGCAGTGGCGCCTGAAGAGCCGGGGCTTTCCTATGAGGAACGGAGAGCACATTTTATCCGGCTGCTCTCTGATGATAACGAAGTCAGTCGCTGGAAAGCAGCAGAAGCCCTCGGGCGGATGGAGGATCCTGAGGCCGTCGACGAACTTATTGGCACCCTCTGGGACGATGACCCGCGGGTGAGGCTCAAGGCCGCCTGGGCACTCGGGCGCATCGGCGATCAGCGGGCCTACGCCCCGCTCCAGCGCCTGTACCGTATGGAAGATGAATGGGCACAGGAGATCATCGGGGAAGCGCTGGAGGATATACGGATAAAAACACGTGGGGGGATGAAGTGAGCATGCCGGATGGCGAAGATGGCTTAAAAGGTGTATCCCGGGATATTTTTATTTCTCATCATAGTACATAGCAGTGAAGGGATGATCCAACCATGGCGGACATAGAGTCAATGTACAGGAAAGACAAGGGAAGGATCCTCGTCGAGATCAAGCTCTCGTCTGTCATGCAGCTCTTCAACTCGTTTGACCCTGCCCCATTCCACGAGAAAGAGCTGGATTCTGCTGCAGAACATTACATCGTTGATACGGTCAAGGACTTTCCCAAAAAAACACAATTCAAAATTGTCATCTACCTCCCGCCGGAAATTGCCGGCACGGAACGGGCACAGAAGATNCCCCAGGCCATTCACAACCATTTCGAATACCGGATGCTGGTGCAGGACCGGAAATTCCGGCAACGGTTCCGCCACGGGCGGAGTACCCTGGTGATCGGGCTCACGTTTCTTGCGATCGCCCTTATCATCCGCCAGCTGGTCTTCGGCATGAGTAACCATCTGGTCGCCCAGATCCTCTCCGATGCCATCCTGATCATCGGCTGGGCCGCCATGTGGGAGCCGATCACGGTGATTCTCTATGAACTTTGGCCCATCATCCAGCTGAAGCACACGTATGAAAAGATAAGTAAGACCGAGATTGACATCCTTCCCCTCGCCTAGCTTTCGGGAAGGCGGTGGACTTTTTTCAGGAGTGCGACCAGGTTATTGGTATCGGTTCCCGGAGTCCCGGTCTCGACCTCCTCAGGAGCCGGATGGCGGAGAGCCGAAAAGATCTGCGAGACTGCTTCTCCGTGCGAAGGGCCGTAGCCTCCTTCAAGAACGAAGGCGAGGGATTTCCCGGTGCGGAGAAGCAGAGAGGTCATCTGGAAAAAGTCTTCGGGCCGGACATTCATCCCCCCAAGAGGATCATCAAAAAGAATGTCCTGGCCGGCAGAGACGATGATCGCATCCGGCCGGAAGCGTTCCAGGGCAGGAAGGAACACCCCTGTTAAGATCTCCCGATAATCGGCCCCGTTGGAACCCGGTCCTAATGGTGCATTGATGGTAAACCCCTTGCCATAACCGTTTCCGATCTCTTCGATAGCACCGGAGTACGGAAAATGATGCTCCTGGTGGACTGAGCAGTACAGGACGCGATTGGAACGGTAGAACGCATGCTGGGTGCCGTTTCCATGGTGCACATCCCAGTCCACGATCGCCACGCGGTCCACGCCCTGCAGTGCCTGTTCTGCGGCTATCGCTACGTTGTTCAGGAGACAGAACCCCATTGCACGTGCCCGTTCTGCGTGATGGCCGGGCGGGCGGATGAAGGCGAACGCATGCTCCCGGTCTNTTGACCGTTTCACCGCCTCAAGGGCACCGCCGGCCGCGTGCAGGGCTGCCTCGAACGAGAGAGGAGTTATGTAGGTGTCCCCGTCGAGGCTGCCCAGCGTGACCGTCTCAGCACAACGCTCGCGGAGGAACTCCGAATAGTAGGGATCATGAATACGGTGGACCTGTTCCAGGGTCGCTGGTTCGGATACGATCCGTGGGGCATCTGACGGGACACCTCCGAGAGCCGCGATGAGGCGGGCATTGGACTCGGGGTGGTTGGGGTTATCATGACCTGCGCAGGCGGGATCGATAATAGCTGAGCAACGTCCCATGAAGGATTCTCACGTTCTGTGAAGGATGAAAAACTATTGAAAGGTTTTGATCGTTTCGGCATTATTGACCGTTCGTTCCGCCCCTTCGTCGGGCTTTGCGAGGTCTGCAAGAAATTGAACCCCGTCAGCTCATGAGAGGGACACATGATTTCCGGAGGTCTTACGATTGTTTTCCCTTAACGGCAGGAACCCGTTTCATGGGAAGCACATTGGCCCCCTCAAGATCCCCATCGGCAAAACTGAAGCGTTCCATGATTGTCCATGGGAGTTCGTGCTCGGCGATTGGGGCAAAACCGAACGTTGAATAGAACCCGATAAGATCAAGTGTTGCATGCATGAACAGTGGCTCAGCTCCGCAGGAATCCACCAGCGCCTGGACGGCCAGCCGGGCGTATCCCCGGTCGCGGTACGCGACAGGGACGAATACGCCGTCGACCTCGAGACCATCGGGATGCCGCCGGCAACGGGCAACGGCTGCTAGGGATCCTTCAACGAAGACCCCGAAGATCCGGTCGATCGCAGGATCCGCGTTCTGCTGGTGATAATCGAGCCAGAGTTGTTCGGCGAGGGCGAACTGGCCGGGATCCAGTTCCTTAACCCGGATGTCCAGGCTGATATGCGGGTTGACGATGAAGAGGGGGCGCCTGGCGGCGGTAACAACGCCGGCAGCCACACGGCCGAGAGGGATATTTTTTGCATAATCCGACTGCCCGACCCGGGCAATCATGATGAGGGATACATCCAGTTCTTCTGCAACGCCGGCAATAACCTCTGCCGGGTTTCCGACTCGAACCAGGGCTGATACCCGGGTTCGGGTCCCATCGAGATCGGCTGCGATCCTGTCAAGGTGTTGCAATGGGACCNGGTCGTCTTCCTTAAGACTCTCTTGCGAGACGTGGAGGAGTGTCATGCGGCGGACACCCTTCAGGCTCGCTGCGTATTCAACGGTTTTTACCGAAGGCCGGGAAAAGTCCACNGGGCAGAGCACGTGAGAGAAGATATTCCTGCAGAATTTTTCAAGGTTCTTCCCTTCCGGGTTATCCGAACCCCGGAAGTGCATGATCAGGAGGTCTTTATGGGTGCGCTGGATGACCGCTTTGGANACACTGCCGAGGATATACCCGTACAACAGCCCATGACCACGGCTACCCATAACGATCAGGGAAGTGTTCTCTTCCTGTGCCAGTTTGACAATAGCGCCGGCTGTGTCCCCGTCCACAGACTCCACTATGCGGGAAACGACCGGGACATCGGTCAGCCCACCGAGATGCGTTCTTTTCTCCTCAAGGGTTGCAGACGCTGCTTCCAGGACTGAATGGTGAGGTAATTTGCTCAGAAAGGGTTTCGCGTCCTTCACCGATTCGCCGATAACATGGACGAGCAGGATCTCCTCGATCCCCGGAATATCGCCGATGCATTCAAGGGTATGATCCGCATGAGCGGAAAAGTCCGTTGCCACAAGTACCCGTTTGAACATTTCCTTATCCGGTATCTGCCCTTCAATGTTTTAATCGATTCGCCTGAAGGGGACCGTTAAATGCGTTACCGGAATTCTTTTGATCAGGCCGTCCACCCATCCAATGATGAGTATTTTTGTGTCCTTCCAGGGAATCTGTATCAACAATGGGAGGATGACCCCCTCTCTCCCCAGAGGGGGAGGCAACCAAAAGGGGGGATCCCCTTGAATCCCTCATTTTTTTAAGATACCTTTTCGCGTCGCCGTTAAAAACAAGGCGATTGTTTGGGGCGAATTAACCGGATGAACAAAAACACTATCGCTATCTGCGTCGTTACTGACGGGCGACCGATAACCGCGAATCAATAACTCGATGAATGGGTGGGGAAAGCCTCATGCCCCGCCGTGCCTCGGAGAGGCCCTGAAGCGGGGGATCCTCTAAAATTTTTACTCTCGCCAATTTTCATGGGACACTTGCGACCACCAACATCTTTCCTGAGATCCCGATTTTTCTGGAAAAAAGGTCTTTCTGATAGTATTTCTGTCTGTTACCCTGATCAGGTCTATCACTGTCAAAAGTTACCGTCCGAGCAGCGCATCCAGCTGCTTTCTGCACGACGGGCAGAGAACCTTCTTTTTCCGGTCGAGCTCATCGAGCGTATCGGGCCGGAACATAACACATTCGCGATCTTCGCAATGGGGGAGCCCGANGAGGTGGCCGATCTCATGGGCCCCTTCCTTTGCAATCCGGTCCATGTAATCGTCATCACTTGCAGGACGCCCGTAATACTCGTTCCCGAGGCGGGCAGTCGAGACGACGCCGGCACCGACGGACTCCCGGGCAAGGCCGAAAACAAAACTGTTCCCGTTCCTGAAGAGGTCCTGGTGCACGACCAGAAGAACAGGATCTGCGATCGCGTGACGGCGCTTGTAGGCCTGGATGCTGTCAAGAAGGGCCTGGGCATCTACCTGCCGGCGGGCATCCACGTAGCCCATGATCCGGACGGGGTTATCCGCAACCTCAGTTTTCACACCAAGAATCGAGTCGATGAGACGCGAGACCGGCATCTGGAGCCCGGCAGGAGACTGGCAATCCCAAAAAATATGGATATGCATCGCTATATTCTGTTGGAATGGACGGGTATAAACATATTGAGCGATGTATCGGCGGGTACATTGCAGGGCGTTATTACCGTGCGGTTGAAGTTGGAATCGGAAGGAATACCGAAGCTGCAGAGATTCTCGCCAATGCCGGTATCCTTATTCGTAGCACGGATATCAAAGATCTGAAGGTACCCGAAAAGCTCACCTTAACTGCAGATGACGTTTTTTCACCAGACCTGTCTCTCTATCACGGTGCTGATGTCATTTATTCAATCCGGCCGGCGGTCGAGATGATCCCTCCTCTTATTTCCCTTGCACAACGCGTCGACGCGGATCTGCTCGTGTACCATCTCGGCTTTGAATCGTATGGAAACGGCGGGGAAAAAATTGACTGCGGGGTGACGCTCCACCGGTACGTCCGTGGTCAGAAACCATCGAACAGGGTCGCCTGAGTCTTTGCCGGTTTCTTTTCGGCAGGTTCCGGCTCTTTTACCGTCTCTTCAGTCTGCTTTGCAACTGGCTCAGGGAACGGGACGGGGGCCTCAATAACCACTTCACGGGGCAGTTCCTGTGCCGGTTCTGCCTTCCGTGCCTTTTCCTTCTTCGGTTTCTTCAGTTCTTTCTGCAGCTCCTTCTCCCGTTCCTTCTCTTCCTGCACAAGGGCTTTGATGATCTCCGCGGACCGCGCCCGGTCATTCAGGAAAAAATTCAGCTGGTCGGCATCAAACGAGAGGTCGCGGGAGTACCCGGCAGGATCCAGTTCAACCAGAACTGAGAACGTCCCGAGATAATTCTCCCTCAGGGTGTTCTGCGGGATATGCATGAGAGCAGCCACTTTGTTCAGGGTCGAGATCCGGATTGACTTCTGCTTCTTGGCCGTCGCCATCTTCTGCCACCGTTCCGGGGGCATGATCCGGGCATGGATGCCTTTTCCACCAGCGGCATCGGCAACCCCCAGCAGCATGATGGCCGTAGCATAACGCCAGAGCGTGTGATACTGGCGGCGATACGTATTGCCGAGGTACTCGTCCGCCCGCGACAGGTACCGGTAGGCAAGCTCTACACCGGCAGGATCCGGGATCAGGTGCACNCTTCCTTCCACCCATTGTTCAATGGTCTCGGGGGTATCGTCCACTTCCCACGAGAGGCGCATCAGTTCCGCGTCGTCCGTTTTCCCGAAGAGGGCTGATATGAGAGAGAATATCGAGACCCGCTCGTCTTTCTGGGAGGTATGGACCCCGGAATCATCGAGGCTCGTTCTTCCGATGGCCGAGGCGTAGAGCATGTTGACAGCAGAGCGGATATCGCCGCCCGCACTCTCCGCAATGGCATGGAGGGCAGCATCCGAGCAGGTGACCTTCTCAGCAGAACAAAGATACCGGAGCCGGGGAGCTATCGAGCGTGCCTGGACTGCCTTGAACTGGACCGGGTCACAGCGGGACCGTATCTCCGGGGAGATACCATAGAGGTCATTTGCGATCAGGACCATCGGTTGTTGCGCCTGTTTGATACAATCCACGATCGCTTT